>Ga0131853_10013390_pt1 | contig 15035 bp, 14 predicted proteins | sample TergutLab28metaG_FD_92764 | JGI IMG/M metagenome (GOLD analysis project Ga0131853, IMG submission 92764) | Labiotermes labralis P1 segment gut microbial communities from Petit-Saut dam, French Guiana - Lab288 P1 (version 2) (version 2) | ecosystem: Host-associated > Arthropoda: Insects >... | reverse complement strand
GTCCTTCCGGTGAGCATAATGTCAGGGCGCTGGTCGTAAAACTTTTTATCGATGAGAAAATATTCCTGCTCCGGCCCCAGCGAAGAGACAACCCGCTTGCTTGCCGTGTCCCCCATCACACGCAAAAGGCGCAGCGCCTGTTTGGACAGGGCTTCAACGCTTTTCAAAAGCGGCACTTTCTGGTCGAGCGCCTGCCCGTAGTAGCTGATAAACGCCGTGGGAATGCACAGCGTCGTTCCGGTCGGGTCGGATTTCAGAAAGGCGGGGCTTGTTACGTCCCACGCCGTGTAGCCGCGCGCCTCGAACGTCGCCCGCAAGCCGCCAGACGGCAAACTCGACGCATCGGACTCGCCTTTGATCAGCGCCTTGCCGGAAAACTCCATCATCATTTTGCCGTCGCCGGTTGGCGCGATAAACGACTCGTGCTTTTCGGCAGTCAGTCCGGTCAGCGGCTGGAACAGGTGCGTGTAGTGCGTCGCCCCTTTCGCGATTGCCCACTCGCGCATCGACGCTGCGACAACTTCGGCAACTTCCAGCGTCAGCTCTTTTTCGCCGTTTTGAACCGCCGCCAGTTCCTTGTAAATATTCTTTGGCAGCCTTTCCCGCATAACGGTGTTGGAAAAACAGTTGCACCCGTACAGCTCCGTAACCGGAGTTTCGGCAAAGTTAATTTCGCGTGCTGCTTCGCGGTTGCAGCGATTTTCAGAACGGCAATTCATACAATCTCCTTGTTTCGCGTTTGTCGCGTTAAAAGCGGCGTTGATTTATAGCACTTTGATATGGTTACTATTTTCTATGAAATTAAAAAAAATTACCAGTACCCGATTGTGCTAAAAGTCAAAAGATTTGCTTGCTTTTCAATGGGGTGTGATTTATAATTACAAAATATCAATAATAACAACAAGGAGAGTTAACGATGGGAGCATATAATCCCTATGACAACGTAGTTGCGATGATCCGCGATGCCGGTGAAAAGCTGGGATACAAGGAATCCGACTATGTTGCGACAATGTACCCAGAGCGGGAACTGAAGGTTTCGTTTCCGGTTCGGATGGATGACGGGACTGTCAAAATGTTTGAGGGCTACCGGGTGCAGCACTCAAGTTCGCGGGGGCCGTGCAAGGGCGGCATTCGTTTTCACCAAGATGCTGATGAGAACGAGGTCAAGGCGCTTGCGGCGTGGATGACCTTTAAGTGCGCGGTTGTGGGCATTCCCTACGGCGGTGCAAAGGGCGCGGTTAAGGTCGACCCTGCCAAGCTTTCGCGCGGCGAGCTGGAACGGCTAACGCGGCGCTTTACGGCGATGATTGCACCGATGCTCGGGCCTGAGCGCGACATTCCCGCGCCGGATGTAAACACTAACGGCGAAATTATGGGCTGGATTATGGACACCTACAGTATGTTGAAAGGTTACGCTGTTCCCGGTGTTGTTACCGGAAAGCCGATTGACATCGGCGGTTCGCTGGGGCGCGCAGAAGCCACAGGCCGCGGTGTGATGATTGTTGCCAGCGAGATTATGAAAAAGGTCGGTATCCCGATGAAGGGCGCGCGCGTTGTTGTTCAGGGGATGGGCAATGTCGGCAGCGTTTCGGCGCGGCTGCTTGCAGAGCAGGGAGCTACGATTGTCGCCGTCAGCAATAAGACAGGCGGTATTTACAAGGAATCCGGGCTTGATATTGCCAATGTCCTTACGTTCCTCGATGCTCAAAAAGAACGACCATTCAAAGAATATAATGAGAGCGGCATTTCTCATGTAAGCAATGACGAACTGCTCACCTTGAAAACCGACATTCTCATTCCCGCTGCTTTGGAAAACCAAATTAACGCCGACAACGCGGCGCGTATTCAAGCCAAGATGATTGTCGAGGGAGCAAACGGGCCGACCACTGTAGAGGCTGATAAAATCCTTCAGAAAAAGGGCGTAATTGTTGTTCCCGATGTTCTTGCCAATGCGGGCGGTGTTGTTGTTTCCTATTTTGAGTGGGTGCAAAATATCCAGTCGCTGATGTGGGACGAGGATGAAATAAACAAGACACTCAGCCGCATTATGTTGAAAGCGATTGACGCGGTTCACGAAATGCACACAAAGCACAATGTCAGCATCCGAACGGGCGCGTATATGGTTGCTTTGAAGAAGCTGGTCGCCGCCAAGACAACGCGCGGTATTTTCCCGTGATGTTGATGATGTTGAGAGTGAACTAAAACGAAACGAAATGAATACCCCGTCGAAGGGCGGGGTATTCAATCTGCTTAAGCAAGGAGACTCCGCAATGAAGCCATTTAACGCAATGTCCAAAGAGGAACTATCAAAAGAAAAGGAAGCGCTTTCCGCCGCGTTTGCCGCGCACAAGGCGAAAGGGCTTTCGCTGAATATGGCGCGGGGCAAACCCAGCAACGAGCAGATTGCACTGTCTATGTCGATGCTGGATGTGCTTACATCATCGAGTAATTGCAACGCGGAAGGCGGCGCGGACTGCCGTAACTACGGCGAGCTGACAGGCATTGTGGATGCGAAGAAACTTTTCAGCGCGTACTTGGATGTCGCCCTTGACGAAATAATAATTGTCGGCTCAACCTCGCTTACGTTTATGTACGATTGTATGGCGCGGGCAATGCTGACTGGCGTGCTTGGCTCGGAACGACCGTGGATGAAGGAAGAAACGGTCAAGTTTCTCTGCCCGGTTCCCGGCTACGACCGCCACTTTTCGATTTGCCAGTTTCTCGGTATCGAGATGGTGAATATTCCCACAGCTAACGACGGGCCGGATATGGATATGATCGAAAAGCTGGTTGCAAGCGACCCGCAGATCAAGGGAATGTGGTGCGTTCCGAAGTATTCCAACCCTTCGGGGATAACCTACTCCGATAAGGTTATACGCCGTCTTGCGGCGTTGAAACCTGCCGCGAAGGACTTCCGCGTTTTCTGCGACAATGCGTACGCCGTTCACGAAGTGTACGGGGATGTGCCGCTGCTGAACCCGCTTGCCGCTTTCAAAGAAGCCGGAAACCCGAATATGTTGTACATGTTCGGCTCGGTTAACAAAATGACATTTCCGGGTGCGGGGGTTGGTTTTTTTGCGGCATCGAAAGAGAACATCGCGTTTACCACGCAGCAGTTGTCAATGCAAGCTATCGGCTGGGATAAGCTGAATATGCTGCGCCACGTTCGTTTTTTCAAAGATATAAACGGAATCCGCGCCCACATGAAAAAACACGCCGCGCTGTTGCGCCCGAAGTTTGATGCCGTTTTGCAAAAAATGGAAACTGAGTTGGCTGGGCGCGGCGCAGGCGAATGGATCAAGCCCGACGGCGGCTATTTTATCACCTTTTTCGCGCACAGCGGTTGCGCCAAGCGCATTGTAAGCCTGTGTAAAGAAGCCGGTGTTATTATGACCGATGCCGGCGCGATGTACCCGTACGGCAAAGACCCGAACGACAGTTGCATCAGGATTGCGCCGTCATTCCCCTCGCTTACCGATCTCGGCGCGGCGATGGAAGTGTTCTGTACCGCTGTGAAACTGGCAACTGTGGAACGAGTGCTGGCAAGCTGACGTAGGTGTTTGCGGCGGGCAGTTCTTTCGCCGCCGCAAGCTTTGCGCTTACCGGTTGCGCTTTTCCTCGATTGTCTTGCAATCTATGCACATAAGCGCGTAGGGAATTGCTTCAAGACGGGGCTGGGGAATCTTTTGGCTGCACTTCATGCAAAGCCCATATTTCCCCTGTTGAATTCGGGTAAGAGCTGAGTCTATCATTCTCAGACGCTTTAAGTCTTGAGATCCGATTGCCTCGAGCATCTTGCGATCATTATCATCCGAAGCTACGTCTGCAAAATCCTTGGGATCCATATCTTCGACTATTTCTTTAAAATCTTCGCTGCTTGCCACCAGGTTTCTGACAATTTCTCGTTTAAGCTCTAGCAAGGACTTTTCCATCTTTGCGGTAAAATCGCGTTGCGTTGTTGCTGCTGTTTTCGCCATATATCCCCCCATTTTCACAACAATCTGCGCATTTTAACGAAAAGCACCATGTTTGTCAAGTGTTTTGTGATATTGTTCATTTCCGGCGCTATTTTTTGCCTGAATGCAGAACAAACTCCATTTGAGCGGCGTTCTGTTTAATCAAGTTGTACCACAAGACCTTTTTCTTGGGTATTTCACCGCTCTTGCGCCCCATAACCTTGAGTTTTTCATAAACCGTAACGGCGTTTTTCGCCGCATACCACGCTTTCAGGTAGCTGTCCTGAAAAATATACTGCGCGCGGCTTTCCAACTCCTTGTCAATCGTTTCCAGGTACGACTCCATCAGCAGTTCGTACTTGTCGGTAATGCCCCGCAGGTAATCCAAAATCAGCCTGTCAAAATGGGAAACTTCGCGGGCAAGGGAAACAAACGTTTTCAGCGCACTCACCGCCGCAGAGTAATCATCGTCTTGCACGTACGCTTTCAGGGCATTCCGGCACAATTGCATAAAAGATTCGTTGGTGATAGTCTGCATGCCGTGTATCGGGGTGGGGGGAATAACCGTAAACTTGGGCATAACCTGCGCTGTTTTTCTCAGGAGATTCATTAAATCCTGAAAAATCTTCTGCTCCCACAAGTTTTCCCGTGTTGAATTGAAAAGCTGCGTCATTTCTTCGCTTAACTTCAGCTTGTATTTATCTTCGTTCTGAAAAACCACTTCGCAGGAGGGGATCTGAACCCCCTTGAACTCAATCTGCCCGGTGTCAAGAAAGTTGATTGCACTGCTTTTTGACAGCAGGCTTTTCTCCTTTTCATTTTCCTTTATAAAGTTCATGTAAACTTGTTTGGCGATCATAATGCGGGATTCTTTGCCGGACAGTTCGTTTGCCCGCGTCTGAAGGCGCGCACCTGAGTTCAAAAGAAAGCCGGAAAGATTCCCCTTTTCAGTAATGATAAGCGGGCTTTGCGTATTGCCGCCGGTGATCCCCGCCGAAATCTTGAACATCGGCAGGGCGTCGGTTTTACCTTCGCGGCGGGTTGGAACGGCAGGGTCGTTCAGCACGTTGCTTTTCCCGAAGTAATCGATAATCGCCAGTGTTACCGAAAGAACATCGGTGGCGCTGGCGGCAACAATCACCATTTCATCACCGCGCTCCCGCTGGCTGAGGGCGTGGCAGCACGCCGAAATGCGGCTGGCTTGGGTGCTCATTGCGTGATCCAGCGTATGCATCATCGAAAGGTTTTTACGGGAATCCATACAAAACTGGGTGTAGCCGTGAATGTCGAGCATGGCGATGTAGAGGTTGGAAATCTGAAGGGTGTCCTTCAAGTCCCCCGCTTCGGGAAACTGTTTGTCGGGGATTACCAGCTCTTTCCACAGTTTGAGGTGAGTTTCCTTTGCCATCTCCGCGAAAAACCCCCAGTTGAGTTTTTTGATAAGCTCAAACGTACGCATAATAACCGGATGTATCCGCTGGCTTCTCAATATCGGCGCGGCAAATTCCCGAAGCTGGGAAAACTTTGTAATCTCTTTTGAAATAACTTTGTCGTGGAGAAAACAAAACAGCTCATGCTCGGAGGTAGACTCCGTATACTCGGTCAAGTCTTTCACTTCATGTTCCTTATCCCCATTATACTACAAAATACCCAGTTTCGTACAAGGGGGATGCGGCATTCGGGCGATTACATCTTGCCGATTGCTTCCCACAGCCCGCTCAGGTACGATGCGCCCAGCGCCCTGTCGTAAAGCCCGTAGCCGGGAATGGAAACTTCGCCCCAGATGTTTCTGCCGTGATCGGGGCGCATGGGGCCGTCAAAGCCGATGTCGTACAGTGCCTTCATGATGGCAAATATATCGAGCGAGCCGTCGCTTGAAAAGTGCGCGGATTCTTCAAAGCATCCGGGGCTGGTGTGCAGCACATTTCTGACGTGGGTAAAATGCACACGCCCTTTCAGGCTGCGTATGATTGCGGGGATGTCGTTGGCTTGGTTTGTGCCGAGACTTCCGGTGCAGAGTGTAACGCCGTGGTACTTGTTGTCGGACAGCGAGATGATACGTAGCAGCTTTTCCTGATCCCTTACGATACGCGGCAGACCGAAAACTGACCACGCTGGATCATCCGGGTGAACAGCCATATTGATGTTGTAGCGCTCGCAGACGGGCATAATCGCTTCGATAAAATATTTATAATTTGCAAAAAGTTTTTCTTCGTCGATGTCTTTGTACAGCGCAAACAAGTCTTTGAGTTTCGCAAGGCGCTCAGGCTCCCATCCGGCAAGCACAAAACCTTTCGACTGCCGCTCCATAAGGCTGGTCATATCGTTGGGGTTTATCGTGTCAATTACTGACTGATCGTAGCTGAGCGTGGTGCTGCCATCCGGGCGCATTTTTGCCAGTTCCGTTCGCGTCCAGTCAAACACAGGCATAAAATTGTAGCAGACCATTGGAATGCCAGCTTCGCCAAGCCTCGTTAACGTTGTGATATAATTTTCGATGTATTCATCCCGCGCAGGCGCACCCGTTTTTATCGCGTCGTGAATGTTGACGCTTTCGATTCCCGACAGCTCCAGCCCCGCCGCTTCCACCTCTTCCTTCAAGGCGCGGATTTCTTCCTTTTCCCAGACCTGACCGGGAAGTTTACCGTACAGCGTTGAGATGACTCCAGTAACGCCCGGCACTTGGCGGATGTGCTGCAAGCTCACCGTGTCGTAAGCTTTCCCGAACCAACGCATTGTCATTTTCATCGTATGCTCCTTTGGAGTTATCTTAAACGAAATATTTTCACTGGACAATTATTAAAAAGCCAGCACCGCTTTTTTTACATCTTCCTTGCCTGAGTCTATCATTTGAAACGCCTGAACCGCTTCGCTGAAAGGAATAACGTGCGAAACCGCGCCTGTAAACGATATTTTTCCGGCGCGGCACGCGGCGATCACTTCTGCGATTTTTTTATTTTGGAGGCGCGAGCCGCGAATGTCGAGTTCTTTCGCGGTAATTTTGAACTGCTGCACTTCCGACTGTGCGTCCAAGAAACCCGTTGTAATTATTCGTCCGGCGGTGCAGGTTACATCAACGAGCAGCGCCAGCGATTCCGCAAAGCCCGCCGCGTCAATCGAAACAGACGGTCCCCACGTTGTGTACTCGCGCAATTTTTCGGATAGGTTTTCTTCTTTGGAATTGATGCAATACTTCACGCCAAGTTCGGCGGCTTCTTTAAGGCGCGCCTGTGATGTATCCGCCGCTATTATCTGAGCGCCCGTTAAAAGCACCGCGCGGATTAAGCTTTTGCCCAAAGCGCCTGAGCCCAAAATAAACACCGTGTCATCTTTGGTAATTTCCGCACGGGAGGAAACCTGAAACGCAATGCTTGCGGGCTCGAGCATCACCGCCTCGGTGAAGGGCAAATCATTCGGGAGAATGTGCAGGGCGTTTTCTTCAACAGTGAGATATTCCCGGTAGCCACCGTCAATGTGAACGCCGCGAACTTTCAAGTTAGAGCAGACGTTTGGGCGCTTTACGCGGCAAGCGTAACATTCGCCGCACGCGACAATCTGGTCGACGATAACGTGGTCTCCGGTTTTTACTCGGCTTACACCGCTTCCCGTTTCCGCGACAACACCGACAATTTCGTGCCCCATCACGCGCGGGTACGTTGCAACCGGAGACGTGCCGTGGTATATGTGCATGTCCGAACCGCAAATTCCGGCGGCCATTACCTTTACCAACACTTCGTTGGGCTGTGTTATGGCAGGGTCTTTTTCATTCATCATAACAAGGGACATTGGTTTTTCTGTTAGCAATTGAAGCATCGATTTCCCCCTTCGTCTATCGCGCGAAAAGAATTTGAATAATGTTTTGCTGCGGGAGAGCCGTGTAGCCTGCTATCCAATACAAAGGCGCGGTGATCAATTCCGGGAACAAAACAAAGACAACAACGAGAAGGCATTGGCATACATAGTATGGGATAACGTTAGGAATTAGCTCTTCCATTTTAACATTCCCCGTCGCGCACGCCACGTTCAACACGGGACCGACAGGCGGCGAAGTTAGCCCAAGCACGTTGGAAAGTGTAAAGACTATGCCAAAATAAATAAGGTCGATGCCCGCCGCTTGCAACAACGGCAGCATAATTGGTGTCATAATTAAAATGGTGGGCACTACGTCAACGACAAGCCCCATCACGATTATAATTATCTGCAAAACGAGATTTAAAAGCATCGGGTTTTCGACAAGCGGCGCAAGCGACTGGGTTATCACTTGCGGGACACGCGAAATGGTGAGCATAAACGCCAGCGCTTGCGCGGTTGCGGCGAGGAACATCACAACCGCCGACATCTTCGCGCCTGACACGAGCGCCTTGATAAAATCGCCGGGTTTTAATTCCCGGTATACCAAAAGCCCGACGAGAATTGCGTAGACAACCGCGACAACTCCCGCTTCTGTAGCGGTAAACACGCCGCCGCGCAAACCGACCAAGATAAAAATTGGCAGCAGGAGCGCCCAAAAGCCGCCGAAAAATATTTTGAACGCTTGCTTAAATGTTGGGCGCGCGCTGATAGATTTTATCCCATCTTTGCGGGAAACAAAAAACCACACGGCGCACATTACCAGCGTGTGGTAAATACCCGGCGCGATACCGCCGAGAAACAGCGTTCGCACGGAAAGACCCGCCACTGCGCCGTATAGAATCAGCGGCACAGACGGCGGCGTAATTGGCGTTACGAGGTTTGCGCTTGCGACAAGGCCGGCGGCTTTGGAGCGGCTGTAGCCGGACTTCGCCATCATCGGGATGAGAATCGCGCCGAGCGCGGCGGTGCTTGCGACAGCCGAGCCGACAAGGCTTGCGAACAACAGGCAGGCGAAAATAACGACGTAGCCTTGCCCGCCTTTTATGCGCCCGACAAAAATATCGGCAAAGGCGATGATGCGTTTTGTCAGCCCGCCGCGGTTCATAAATTCCCCGGCAAGAATAAAAAACGGCAACGCCATGAGAGCTACGCTGTCGGAGCCCTGCATTATCTGCATCGCAATTATTTGCGGGCTGGTTGCAGTTCCTCCGAGGCTAAGCCCGGTAACAACCGCCGAAAAAAGCATTGCAAAGGAAATTGGAACACCAATCATTATTGCAATGATGAGCGAGCTGAGAAAAATTATTGCCAAAACTGAGACAGGCATACTGTATCCCTTTAATGGTTCTGAATAACTTTGCTATTGACAACTTTGTCATCGATAGAACCGTCATCGGTAGATTCGTCATTGACAACGTCGTCGTTTCTAACTTTTATTAATTCGCTAACCGGCACTTTCAAAACAAAAAGGCGGAAAAGATTAATGCCGGAAATAAAGGCAACGGATGCACCGACAATACAGCCGAAGAAGTGAACGACGAAAGACGGGAATCCTGTTGCTATCCAAACATTGTATCTGTTTTGAAGTACCAAAGCCCACGCGCCGCGCGTAAGGACAATCATCATCCAGATGACAATTATTTGCGTCAGCGCGTATAGTGTAATTTGAACGGGCTTCGGGGTTTTCAGTAGAACCGTGTCAATCAAAAGATGGCGGTTATCGCGCATTGCCTCGATAGAACCGAGGTAAACAATGAAAATAAAACTTAACCGCGCAATTTCTTCAGACCACACAAATCCTATCGTGAAAACATACCGAAGTACAACGTTCATAAAGACCAGCGAAATCATGACAGCCAAAAAGATGGCTATCATGATTCGTATAATTTTAAATAAACGATCTGAAAGTTTTGTTATGTTCACTGAACGTTTCGTGCCTTATCTGTCAATTCTCTTGCCCACTGATGTTCTGCGTACAGCCTGTCGAGTGTCGGCTGAATTGCGTTCAGAACAAAAGCTCTGTCCGAATCGCTTAACTCTGTAACAGTCATACCGCCGCTTCGCAATGTTTCGCGGTTTTTGTCGATTGAATCAATGTAAATATCCCACGCTCGCGACATAGTATTCTGTGCGGCAGTGCGGATTATGTCCTGATGTTCCTGGCTCAGCCCGTTAAAGAAAAGCGAGCTTACTACAATATTCATTGTAGCAATGATGTGGTTTGTTTCGAGGAGATAGCTCTGCACTTCGTTAAAGTTTTCGCTGAGCACGGTAACCATTCCGTTGTCCTGCCCGTCAACGACACCAGTTTGCAGGGCGCTGAAAAGATCGTGGAGCGGCACAACCTGTGCGCTGGCTCCGAGGTCGGTTACAATGCCGGTGTGAATCGGATTTGCCGGAACCCGGAAGCGCTGGCCATTAACGTCTGCAATTTTGGTAAGCGGTTTGCTCGACGTAAGTGCGCGCGCGCTGTTTGGTCCAACTGCCAGCATCTGCACTGTTGGGAAAATCGCGTTAAAGTCCTGGCGGAAATCATCGGCAAAACTTCCAGTCCACACATTTTTCGCATGGAAAATGTCCCGGTACAAAAACGGCCAGTCGGAAATCAGCATCGGTGTCCACTCGCTGTTCATTACAGAACCGACAACTGCCATTTGAATAGCGCCGCTGCGAACACTGTCCCACAGCGTTTGCTCGTTGCCTAACATTCCCGAATGGAAAATCTCAACGGAAATTGCGCCGTTGCTTTCCGATTCAACCTGCGGCTGGAAAACTTCCAGCATTGCCTGAGTTACCGGATGTGCCGGGCTCCAAATGTCGCCGACCCTAATGACAATCTTGTTGTCCCCGCCGCACGACATGAGCTGCAAACCCAACGTAATGGCAATGCCCATTACAATCGATCTCGTCTTGTTCATACTGTCTCCTTAATGTTAAAAATTATAATGAATATTCTCCTACTTTACCATACTTGTATACAACAGTCAAGCAAAACATTACTTTGTGCGCACCGCGCTCAAGCCCCCAAAATCAACTACTGGCGGGGCGTCCCGCGAATCTGCAAAGTAATCGGGAAAAAGTCTTTTCAACATAACCTCTTCAGTGTCCAACTGGTGCAAGTGAGACTCAAGCAACGATTGAGCTTTCCGCGAATCTTTATGCTTGACTGCTTGCAAAAGTTCGCCGTGCTGCTGCACAAGATTATTGATGACTTCCAAAAGTCTAATCGTTAAAAATCTCACGCGATAATAATGCCCGCACATGTTTTCCAAAGCTTCCCACGCCACCATTTGGTTGTCAAAGAAAACGCGGTGAAATAAATTGTCATATTTTAAGAATTGTTCATAGTTGCGATCTTTGCAAGCTTTCTCCTGTTGCTGAATGCATCGCTCCAACTCCGCCACGTGGGACTCATCGTGATTTTTGATAAACCGCTTCAGTGCCGCAATCTCAAGATTTTCCCGCAAAAAAACTTCCTGCTTGACACGGGTAAAATCGATACGCGAAACTGTGCTACTTTTTTGCGGCGTTACCGTTACCAGCGCTTCTTTTGAAAGGGCGATGAAAGCCTCCCGCACCGGAGTGCGGCTTACATCGAAACGGAGCGAGATTTCATTTTCGCTGATTGCCGTTCCTGGCAGAAGGTTGAGCGTGAGAATATGTTCCCGCAAAGTTTTGTACACAACTTCCTGTGCATTGCCTGTCTTGTACTGTGTCATAAAAGTTCCTGGCTACTAAGGCTGATCGTGCTGTTCGGTGGCACGGATTGGGTTATCCATACGTTGCCGCCGATAATGCTGCCTGCGCCGATAACCGTTCTGCCGCCAAGTATTGTAGCTCCGGCGTAAATCGTTACATTGTCCTCAACCGTGGGATGACGTTTAAGCATAGTTTCTTCCTTTTTAACTGAGAGCGCACCGAGTGTAACGCCCTGGTATATTTTGACATTTTTCCCGATAACGGAAGTTTCGCCGATAACAACGCCCGTGCCGTGATCGATAAAAAACGACTCGCCGATTTGTGCGCCCGGGTGAATGTCGATGCCCGTGCGCCCGTGAATTAGCTCGCTCATCATTCGCGGGATGAGTGGAATTCTCGCCTTCCAAAAATAATTCGCAAGCCGGTGTACGACAATCGCCTGAAAGCCCGGATACGAAAGAATCACCTCGTCCATAGATTTTGCCGCAGGGTCGCCGCGGAAACTCGCCTGCAAATCGAAAAAGAGCATGCGGCGCAAATCGGGGAGGGCGGAAAAAAAACTTTCCACCAGCAGCACTGCCGAAGTGTGGCAATCTTTGTGCAGACAGTCCTCGTGCATACGGGCGGAAAAGGCGAGGCTTTTTTCCGTTTCGCGAATGAGCTGCCGCGCGAGCTGGTACACTTTTTCGGAAGTGATAAGGTTGAGGTTGCTTTTGTTCAAGCCGGAACTATCCCGAAAGCCGGGAAATATCAGCTCGTCCAATCCGGTTAAAATACGTTCAATGCTTGCTCTGCTTGGGAGATTTGAATCTCCCGGATGGTTCACCATGTTGTGCGTACTGTACGTTTCCAGCAGCGCATCGATACTTTTATTTAATCTATCCATGTCGATAGTGTATCAGAAAAATATTACTTAGGTAAATGCACGTGGGTAATCCGACTGGCTTGACTTTTAATAAAGATGAGTTTTAAGATGCATGAGATGTGTTATGTAAATACACTGCATTATAGTATGGAGGAAAAATGGCACGGGTAGAAAGAATCACCGATCTTATCGGGAATACGCCGCTGGTTAAAATCAACACGATGAACGAAGGCGCGGCGATAGTATATGCTAAACTTGAAAGTTTTAATCCGATGCACAGCGTAAAAGACCGCGCTGCGCTGGCGATGATCGAGGCGGCGGAACAAAGCGGCGCGCTGAAGCCGGGCGCGGTGATCATCGAGCCGACCAGCGGCAACACCGGAATCGGGCTGGCGTATGTGGCGGCGGTGAAAGGGTACCGCGTCATTTTGACGATGCCGGAAACGATGAGCGTTGAGCGGCGCAAGTTGCTGAAGGTGCTCGGCGCGGAATTGGAATTGACCGAGGGGGCAAAGGGGATGAGCGGGGCAATCGCGCGCGCCGAAGAGCTTGCCGCATCAATTCCCAACGCATATCTCCCGCAGCAGTTTAACAATCCCGCCAATCCGCTGGTACACGAAAAAACCACCGGGCCGGAAATATGGAAGGATAGCGAGGGCTGTGTGGATATTCTTGTCGGCGGCGTGGGAACCGGCGGAACGCTCACGGGCGCGGGGAAATTTCTGAAATCGAAAAAATCTTCGCTGAAGGTAGTCGCCGTTGAGCCTGAAACTTCGCCGGTGCTTTCAGGCGGCAAAGCCGGCGCTCACAAGATTCAGGGCATCGGCGCGGGTTTTCAGCCGCGTGTGTATAATCCTGAAATCGTCGACGAGATTTACCTCAGCAACGAAACAAAGGCGGGGAACGCCGCGCGGATGCTGGCAAAAAAAGAAGGAATTCTCGCAGGTATTTCCTCCGGTGCGGCGATTGAGGCGGCGCTTGCACTTTCAAAGCGCCCTGAAAACGCGGGGAAAACGATTGTCGCAATTCTGCCGGATACTGGCGAGCGGTATCTTTCTACGTGGCTGTTTGAGGATTAGCAGTTTCGTATGTGGTTAATGTTAATGCACGGCGAAGGGAATGATTTCCCGGACTTCCACCCTGAAGCGGGCGCGGGCGGCAAGGCTGCCTGAGTCCATCCAGAAAAACGGAAACTCCTGCAAACTGATAAAACCCGTTGCCTGTTTTGGGCGGTTGCGCTCGTTGGCTTGGAGCATTGCCCGCACTGCGGCGCGGGCGGCATCTTCTAGCGCGGTGATTTGAATGTCAAACCATGTGGTGCTTTCATCCGGCCCGCCCAACTGCCCGCGCCCAATTCCCTGCACGGGCCGGATGTTCCCTGCGCTCCACACGTTCAGGCGCTGACGCTGGATATCGCTGGGGCGGTAATCCATCCACGCGGTAAAGACGCTGCCCTCAACGTGGGCGTGGGTTACAAAGAGCCGTGGATCGCCCCATTCGATTTCCCCCAGCGGCCTTAGCTCAAACTCTTCGGCAATGCCCCGCGCCCGCTCGCCGATGTCGTAATGAAAAGCCCAGCCGTAAATTTGCGCGGCGAAGAACAACGCCCCCATGTGCAAGGCTTGCCGACGGGCGGTGTTCTCATCCAGCGGGGCGCGCGCTTCGACAAAACCTGAAAAAACCGGAAACGGCGCAATCTCTACGCGAACTTCCCCCCGCAGCACGTCTTGCGCGCCCAGCGGCGCAAGTGCAGGCGAGGCTGCAAACAGTACGAGAAAGAGCGCAAGGAAAGCGCGGCGGTTGTGCTTCACCTTGTTATTATCGGTGGATTGACACAATCAATGGAGTATACCATTATTAAGTATCATAAACGATGAACAATCGGAAACGATTGAAAACTAAAACAAACATAAGGAGAATTACTATGGCAGGAAATAGGGTTATTTGCGAAAAAAACAATGTTGAGTACATTGCTATACGCCAAGCGATGTGTACTGGCGTGCGGACGCTCGATGAGTTGAAAAAGGCGACCGCTGTGTGCGGGAGCTGCGCTGGCTGTACCGAAAACCTTGACAAGATTTTGAGTTCAGTGTGCGGTTGCAAAAATGTGTCCCTTCAAGCCGTTGTCGATGCTGTGAAAGCCGGAGCGAACACGGTGGAGAAAGTGGGCGAGGTGACTCAGGCGGGCACGGGCTGCGGGCGCTGCAAGGGGCTTCTCGAGAACGTCATTTCTTTAGGGCGCTAAAACACAGGCTGCCGCAGGAAAACTCGCGGCAGTTTTTATCTAAAAACGCTGATAGTTCGATACCTAATCTTTGCAAACTAGCCGTAGGTTAGTTTGCCGCAATCGAGTAGACTTGTTCAAGGCTTAACCCCGACAGCTGCGCCACCTGCTCTGCCGGAAACCCACTTTCAAGCATATTCCGCGCAATCTCGTTAGCTTTGCTCGCTCCGCCCCTTTCAAGCCCTCGTGCCTCACCTGCTGCTAGCCCTCGTGCCTCACCCACAGCTAGTCCTAGAGCTTTGCCGCGAGCCTCCCACTTTGCTATCAAGCCGACTTCCTCAAGCACCTTTTCCAATGTCAATTCGCTCGTGCTCATTTTCAATACCTCCCGCAAGATTTCCGCATTGGCTGTCACTATTGCGTTCAAATACGCCTTGAT
>Ga0131853_10013389_pt1 | contig 15036 bp, 9 predicted proteins | sample TergutLab28metaG_FD_92764 | JGI IMG/M metagenome (GOLD analysis project Ga0131853, IMG submission 92764) | Labiotermes labralis P1 segment gut microbial communities from Petit-Saut dam, French Guiana - Lab288 P1 (version 2) (version 2) | ecosystem: Host-associated > Arthropoda: Insects >... | reverse complement strand
TTGTGATAACGAGCTAGGTGATTAAGTTCCATGGCACAAGGGATACAATCACACTTCCGAACGGAAGATGAATATCAAAGTAGCCTAGAGCCCGAAGAGCGGTGCTCCAGCATAAATTTATCTATCACAAATTTCGCGTGGACTACCCTACCATTGAACTCAGGCTGTTGTGGCCAAACTCCCTGTTTTCTCTTGAAACTGGATCTATGAACCTAGCCGCCCAGAAAGATCCACTAACATTCTCAAAAGCTAGGATTTATAGTGGGTACAATGGTTTCTATTCGAGCTGAACTACCGAAGGATCGGGGTCCCGATTCTCGACAAAGGAAAGATATTCTCTTCTGCAAAACATCCAGAACGTCTCTGGGACTAGAGATGTTCTTCCGGGTGTCAGTCAACTAAAACGTAAAGCTGGGTACTCCCCTCAATCTAAATACGGATTTAAGATTAAGTGGACTTATACCTCCACTCCCACATACGTCTTTATGGAGGAAGCAGGGGCAAATTTAGTTTTACCTTCTATGGCGATAGGAGGAACGCCAATTTATGGTCTTCTGTGTTATGATGTGTCAAGATGAAACGTATATTTTCATCGTCATATGAAGCTCATATTTCGCCACGCAGGAACATTAGTTTATAACACATTACTGCGGATAATTTATCAACATTTTAAAGCCTATTGGTTAAGTAATGCACCAACAAGATTAACATTCAACAACTGTACTCTCTGCCCACACAGTGTATTCTCATGTTTTGTATTTATCTGAGAACAAACAGTGACTTGTGCCACTTACATCATAAACGGATTGGCTTTTATAACCGAGAAAAAAGTGTTTACTGCGAGGTACGAACTGATTCTTTAAATAAAGCAGTCTGCGCTTTGTCTGCAAAGGGTTAAATATATAAGACACAAGTCAGCATTTCTCAAGATTCCGGCAGGTGTATGTCTGCCCCCAAAACACACACCTACCTATGAGAGGTCATAACGTAACTTTTGAGCGGCTTGAAATGAGTTGGCAACACAAAGTATTTAGAGCACACGGCCAAAGCTGGAGCCCTACTGGCTGGAGAAAGGTGCTTCTACCCACTATTATCTTCTGAAGTCATACATAATTTATGAAATCATAATAGGCCATAACTTTGTTTTTTTGCGAAGGTTGTTACCACGTAATTATGCAATGGACGTTAACTGTACCAGTAATGATTTACTGTAACACATTTCTAAGATTCCATTCTGACGAGATTACATGAGTTCTCACGCCCTGCCTGTGGGAGGAACACAGCGCAGTTGTGGGCAGTTCTTCTTATGGTGTGGCCGACACTACGGAATAAATTAGAGAATCATAAGCCTCACTGCAGTGTCAAAATTACATTTTTCCCAGTATTTGCACACTGCACCTCTCCTCTCTTGTAATGCAATGTGTTAATCCGAGCAGATCGAAACCCAATCCAGTGAGACCTATCAAATATCCTGATAAATCGCCCTCTCACATTTATTTCTGTCACAACTGTAGGCTGGTTTAAAGAAACATTTCCTTACGCAAAAAGGTGAATGTGTAGCTTCGAACAAGGATTGAGTAAGCGTGAATTTTAATTCGTGGAAATTCTGACTTCATTGGTGCAGAAGGAAAAAAGAAACCCCACAAGAAGGTTTTGATGTGGGTTTTAATAAAAAGCACACAGGTCTTGTAACAGCTAAAGGCGTGTATTGTAAAAGGCGAGTCTGGGAATACCGGTCCCATTAAACAGGTATTCGTCATATTTTAGAACAAATATCAAGTTGTCATTGAATTCGCTAGTTATAATATTTTCAAGGCATCAGCAACGTGTGGAGACTAAATAACATATAAATTTTTACTGATATTAAAGTCATAGATAATTAGAGACCACTCGGTTTTGCAGGAAAAGCAACATAATTACGGAGAGCTCTCAACAACCTTTACATCAACGAGAAATGTTTAGATGTTTTTATCAACAAATTTCAGGGCTCATTAATATCCAGAATGGGAAGCAATACAAACAGGAGCGGTACAGCCTGTGTCACGGGAATGATTCAGACCTGAACTCAGAATGTGTCCAGTTTAGTTCTCTGTTGAGATGCCAAGAATTTTCACCGAAATTATGCGTCATATTCCTCAGTCAACCCACGTAAATCGCGGCATGGGACCTCATTTGGGTCATGACCGCTTCCAAAATTCTTCCCAGCTTGCCAATTGTTCTACCATTGGCTGCTACACAGTCTGTTACTCTGACAGCATTGGAAAACAAACAAAAGAGATTTCAAAACGGATTTCAACTGTGGCAAAAAAATTAAATCTTAATTTTTTGCCCCAAAATTCTTATACCAAAAAATTGCACGAGGAAAATAAAGCTTGTTGCTTCTCGTGAAGAAACTTCGCAGTAACGAAAAAGCTGTACATAAAAAATACCGAGATAACATAATTTTAATTTTACTATGAAGAGTGTCCCTCGTATCGAGTCCCTGTGCACGGCAGCAGCCAGAAAACATCCAGCAGGACGCAGGCTCTCTGTCCCATAAAATTGTCGCCTTCAGGGGAAAGATAAAAGAAACGTCTTCTATTACAGAGCATGTAAGCCTAAAAATGGGACTTAGTTTTAGGAATCTATATATTTCTAATCTCTTCCAGAGGCCACCAAGTCTAAGGGCGCACCTACGAAGAGCCAAAAATCTTTGCGTGAACTGACGGTCACACCCCACTTCCTAAAAATTCATTCTCGTTGCACAGTCCAATCATCTCTCTGATATCTGCCCATCTTGTCACCAGCAGCGCACAGTGACATCTTGTGATGTACGGCCCAGCAGTGCTAACACAGAGGTGCAGCTGATATTACGAGCAGTCTGTGTTGCAGCCGAATTTTATGATCAGTTTAGCTGTGCTGATGAATTAGATAGAATGCACTGATTATCATGATGGTCCTTCCGTCATTTGTGAACCAAGAGATGTTACCAACAGTGAAGAACCATCTTTATTCAACTAAATATACGCCTATACATTGTCAAAAGGCTAGGCCAATAAGTTCGTGTTCTTCGATTGTCTTCACACAGACCTGCACTTGCTGCATTCAGGACCAATGTCTTCACTTCTGTAGCTTCATCTGGTTTGTGCTGAGGTCCAAAGAATGAAGAGAAAAATTCATATGCTAAAGCAACTTCCAGTTTCATTACAGACGAAGGGATTTGGGTTGTAAAAATTCAAAATAATATCTTCTGCGGGGGGGGGGGGGCAGTTTTATTTAAAATAGGGTATAACACAAGATAATTAAGAGACTTCGAGTTGCCAAAATTCCCACCTCTTCCCAACTTTTTGAATATGGCGTTGCAGCCATTTATGGTGTCTCGTCCTGTTAGGAATATAATGTTTGTTTTTGGTGTGGAATGAACAATGAGAAATTGTATTTTGATGGATCCACTGAAATATTCTGGCGACTGTGCTCATTAGAGACTTGTAGAAACGTTGAAGAGTGCCACTGTAATGTCGAAATATTTCCCTGGTGTGTTACAGGACCTGTATATATGCGAAATGTTGGTGATAATTTTAGAAGCATTATTTTGAATATTATATGTTTATTTAAGTAGGCACTTTCTGTAGATGAAGGCAGATAATACGCAACATCTATAATAAATAAATAAATATAACCATTTTAGTGACAAATTCTGATTTTGTTTCTCGCACACATCTTGGAATAACCCGTATAAAATTTTTGTTTCTTATACTTGACATCTATTAGCCTTGATGCTAGACAATGTTTTTTTTTTTGTGACGACAGCTCTACTGAACTCCGTCATTTTCTTAAAGATTGGAGAAATACTGGCAGTAGATCGGAGATAAATAATCAGCCAGACTCAGTTAAGTGCATTACGCACAGTATAAACGAGTCCGGCGCCTTCATGAAAAACGCCGCGGTGCTTCGTGGACTGTCACAGATGAATTTATACATAAAAACTCGTTTTATTTCGTAATCGTAGACCTAGCATGAAACGTAATGTTCCAGATAACTTAGTTTTTTGTTAGCACAGATATCGACATAGAAAAACACAACTTATATATTGCTATAAAATAATGCAGTCACTCAAGAGACTTATAAATTTACAGTATTATAGCTGTGTTTGGGCCTAAGAGGAGCGAGTTAAAAGGGGAGTGGAGGAAACTGTAAAATGAGGAGCGTAATGATCTGTACTCCTCGCCCAATATTGTAGGGTGATTAAATAAAGAAGAATGGGATGGGCGGGGCATGTAGCAAGTATGGGGGAGAGGAGAGGCGTATACAGGGTTATGGTGGGGAAGCCTGAGGGAAAGAGAACACTTGGAAGACCAAGGTGTAGATGGGATGATAATATTAAGATGGATCTTCAGGAAGTGGGGGTACAGACTGGATCGAGCTGGCTCAGGATAGGGACAGGTGGCGGGCACGTGTGAATGCGGTAATGAACCTTCGGGTTCCGTAATTGCGGGGAATTTCTTTGCCAGCTGAGGATATGTTAGCTTCTCAAGAAGGAATCTGCTCCATGGAGTAAGTAAGTAAGTAAATAAGTAAGTAAGCAAGTAAGTAAATATTAAGTAAGTAATCTGCGTTCTTTTGCGTGGGCATGGTGTAGGAGTATTACTGATGTTCAGAAGTAAGCGTAAATTAAAATTATAAGACATTACAATATAAATGTTCTACTCTCAGGTGCACATGTGCTCGTGTGTATCGGACTATTGCGAAGTAGTTCGTCGCGAAAATAATTTAGACCCTTTAGCAATACAAAATTTAATGACAACAAATAAAGAAATGCAAAAATAAAGATATATTGGTGACGTGAACGTAGTTAAATTACAATGTAATATAGTAGGGCCCATTACAGGCTATCTTACCTCAGAAACTGTCGTCTCGTAGGGGGTGTTGTAGAAATGGGGAGCATTGTCATTGATGTCCGACACGCGCACAATGACGGGAATGGACCTCTTCTTGTTAGTCGCTTTCACGGTGCACGTGAGCTGTAAAGGATCACAAAGCCTTTACTTGCTTGTAACAGAGAGGCATAATCAAGAACAGAACTAAATACGGGAAAATGCATTGTTTTTCCAAATGCACAAATCTTCTTGCGTTTGTTGCAATTTATTCCTTATAAACCAACCCTGCTGTGCGAAGAGATGTGTGTAAAACACTTTCAACATGAAAGTAAAAGTCAGAGTTCGACCTAAAACAGGCCACGAAATCTCAGAAGGTGAATAGATGTACAGTTCTACTCTGACTTTAACATGGGTGCTAGATGGGGCTGGGTGGTTAGCACGAAATCCCGGCGGCTTTACCCTCGGGAATGATCCGTCACCCAATGTACCCATTGTACAGGAGGCTGGAGGGCTCCAGGGCCAGTCTGTACGAGTACGGAAAATTTCGCCTTCAACAGAATTTGATCCCAGAACCATCTAGCCCGTGACTCAATACGTAAGATCATCAGAAATATGTCACAGTTTTTAGTACTTATGTATTTATTTACTAATTCACGCACTGCTCTTGACAGCACCGGTGTGATTTCTCAGCACTATTAACGAATGAGACATATTATTTATGATGTACCATGTTGCATACACAATATCCATGCATCCGACAACATTTGTAGTCATGGAATAAAATTTTTCGCACGTGCCACTGATCTAAATTTGTCTAATGTCATTTAAATTCTTCAGCCGTATCCTGAATATTCCTGTAAATCCAGTATTTCAGAAATCCCCCATTAAAAATCAGAGACAATGACAAAAATATATTTCGATTACCCCATATTATAGACTCTAAGCCTAAGTCTCTTTCCAGAGATATGGTTAAAATGTAAGAGAATATAATTTTTCGTCAAAAGCTTTACGTGATTAATAAGCATACCCTAGTGATCGTGAGGGGGGGGGGGGCACAAATTGACAATCTTTCTCAACCTAGAAGCGTCAGACCAACGTCGGGGATCTTACCGTCTTATAAGAAGTTAAATTTGATATGGAAAATAATCACATAGGGTGTAATAACAAGATTCGGAGCAGAGAAAAACTGGTGATACAAATTTTTGCATTGATGGATGTAATAAGAAATGTATATATCGTGATCATGCGTGTACTGAATGAGTAAGAACGTTTGCGCTTTTATTTGAACATACGGAACCTTAATTTATTTTCCCGAAATCACAACACATTTATTTTTGTTCCCACCAGTCTCTTTCTCTGAACAGTCTGACAATTAGAATGAGGTGAATCGATAAAAGTGTTGTCAAATGATACTCAGATACACATGTTACTCTACTGACGGGCGGTGAACACAGCGCTTACTCATCTGTAGGCTGCGGACCTCATGATGATTGTTACCCACGGCATTTCCGGTGACACAACCAGAACCTGTATAGAAGAAAGAGCTTTATCTTGTACAAACTGATTTGTATTCCATTCCTTCAGTCGAGTGATTGCCTCAGAGGAAAGTATGCTAATGTTTATTTTTTAATTATATATTTACTTCGACGTCTCACGTATTCTAAATAGATATATGGCTGTTCATTTCACAAAGTTACAGTGTTAGATTAAATCTCAGTGAAAGTTTCGGAAAAGTCACTCATACTTTATGGTTAGCTCATTGTTTTAATCGGGTCAATTGCATGGAATTTTTAACCCCTTAAGCCCACTTCTGTCTGGGAAATGTGGATCTGCAAAACCAACATTTTTCAATATATGTACCTTGTTAACAAAAATTCTTTAATCTGAACTGGTCAGAGGTTCGAGTTAGCTGAGTAAGTACTTCCGAAATTTAGGGTTCTCACGGCGGTGCTGTTAAAGATGAAGACACTACTACACTTCGAAACGTCAGAAACCTATTTACCGGCAACAGCCTGAAGGAACCAAAAAGCTTGTTTGTCAAGTGCTACTGACTTTCAGCTACAGAAGGTAGGAGTAAATTGTTGCTATGTCACAAACATTGAACAAAATTTCACGAAATATACGACAAAATGGTAATATAATAAATGAGCCACTTTCATAGTGAAATAAATCAAGAGGTTCGGAAGAATTCTGGCCGTCGGTCTTCAAAACAAAACAAAAAAATAAAGAAAAGGCGAGAGTTTAAGTTTTATGATCATGATAACGTGAGTGCACGGAAGCTGGTTGAAGATGCAAAGCGGATTCAGCTGAAAGAGAACTTAATTCCGTGAAGGGATTTTTTAATGACAGCGTTGAAATCTAGGTAATATATTTACGTATAAGAAATTCATTGAACATTTTAAGAACAATCCACAATCCCCAAAGTGGAACACTTAATTGGACCATGCAAATCAAAATATTATACAGCCGAACGTTTACCTTGGATCAGAATTATTCAATTGTTCCAGTAAACCTTCATAGGGAGAGCGTTAATATTTTCATAGCACAAGATTAATACGTGTAAGGATGTCAGTTACAAAATTTATTGATAGATAATTATGAAAAATAATAAGGTATGGAGCTAGGCCACGATAATATGAACCAACTACCTAGAAAGTTTAAGATTTACGAAAGTGCAGATTCGGCGTTTTCGGATGAAGTACAAAATGCTGTATATTATGGACCACACTTTATGTGTAGGTAAGAAAGTCAGAAATGTCACCCCAGAGATTTAACTTCTTAGTAAAACAATAGTTGTATCGGCCAGAAAATCAAATAACGAAAGATTATGCAATGTAATGAGTTTGCTTGTAAAGGAAATGTGTAAAAACACTTTAAAAGATACAAAATTGAGCAGTCGATTTCATAGGATGGGAACTCGTGTTTCACAAGGGTCGACTTAGCTCTGAGGGAAATACAGGTCCGTTTGTATTCAAAGCAGACAGCTTTTAATAATGTACAACCATAAACAAATCACAGGAGCAAAGACGAGAAAATGTTTGGGTTTTTCTGGTAGGATCCGTCTTACTTCACGAGCAATTACATGTGTATAATCTACATAATATATATTATATACATATATATTGGCATTATATATATACATATATATACATCCATATAATGCCAAATCGCGTGTCCAAAATATTAATAGCATAAAGTCTCGATCAAACAAACAAGAAGTCAACGTCGAATTGTAAATCACGGTAGAGATCTGGGCAGAGTAATATTTACATTCACATTTTTCATGATCACTAATGTAACTTTCGAATAAAATAGGTTCTGTATGTCTGCAAGTATATGCAGGTTTTATATTTTTGGTCTGTTCCAAATAAAAATCTTAAATTGTCCTTTATTTGATAGTCTTCAATTTTCGACTTGTACATACAATTTGGAATAATTTTAGACTTCAATGGTTAAGTAATTTTAATGGCAGGTGTGGAAAATTGACAAAATGAGACCAGAAAGAAATTAATGAATATAACGAAGAAAGTCGCAATAAATGTAAGAGTACCCAAAATCATGGATTAAACCATTTACGTTGAAATGAGTTATTTTCAGTTTTTCAGTACATTTAAAATTACAGCTCTCAAGAGACAAAGTATGTGTATTTTCTGAAATTCTACGCAAGGTCCATGACGGAGTGCCCTTTTTATAAACACGGGGCATATTTCAGGCAGTTCAACCACGAGGTCGTTAACTGTACTTAGCTGCACTTATAGCAAATGTAGTGTAGACTAAACGTAACTAGATGGCGGAAACTGTCACGACAGAATGACATTAAACTGTTGGTTGGGATGCATAACAACAGGGTGAAAGTAGGAATGTTTCAATTTATTTTTTTGTCGCTGCTGCAGTATTCAGCTAACCGGAACAAAGTGTAGACAGATAAGAGCAAACAAATATTCTGATGCGCTTGAAATGGCGCTTTGAAGCTTAAACCTTGGTCACATTAAGTTCAGTATTTCTTGCAGTTAGAAGTATTGCTAGTTAAAATAATGTGGCAAATATCGGGCAGTGATTTGCGCTCTTTCTTGGTGCATTATCTTTTGTTCGAGATCGTCTATCGAGAAATTTGTGTGTAATTACATTTTCAGCTTTTAATTGAACGTAATCAAACATAACCAGAAACGAATTGTAAGATCCGGTGTTTAAAATAAGAGCGACTTAAAACTTTAACACCCGGAAGTTTGACGGTCATTTGAAAAATATACAAAACTTTGGGTTGTTGCCCTACCTGAGGCAGGAGACACCCCGTCTCCATTTTAAAAACCAATATGTTAATTTCCTATAGGAAAACAATTTCAGTATACTGTGAGGATCATACGAAACACATACATAGAATCCGTGAAAAATGCAAAATTTACTTACTGTTGTAGCAGGTGAAACATAAAGCTGTAAGTGAAATTTAAGCGGTAAATCCAGAGTCAATACTACATGCAGCAAATGCTTTAATGTTAAAATTTCTGAAGTTTGCTTGCACAACATATTTTTGTGTCTTGTACGGCTCTCAGAACCGACTATTACCATAAACAGCATTAATTTTTTTTAAACGGAAAATAATTGTGTTTACTGTGAGATAAAAAGGTAAAGTTATCCCTTTACAGGTCCGGTGTGGCCCAGAGGGTGGGTAGAGGTATAGCTCTACTTTTCCATAACAGCGGCACTAGAAGGGGGTGAGTGGTCAGCAGCACGCCCCGACCGCACCTAAACACCGGGAAAAACCCGGTACCCATTTTACAGGAGGCTGGGTGGACCCCAGGGCCGGTCTGGACGGACGGAAGATCTCGTTCCCACCGGGATTCGATCCCGGACCGCCCAGCCCGTAGTCAGTCGCTATACTGACTGAGCTACCCGGCCCACTTTTACTGTGAGACAGTAACCTAATTTTTCTTACAGTTTTGTCAGTTTAACGCCCCAAAATATTAAATTTTTTTATTATTACAGACATACGTTTTGCTTTCACGCATGACACTACTCTCCTCTCAGAACAAAGAGAAGAAGAAAGGAGAAAGAATTTCATAACATTCCGGGGAGCTATACTGTGAAATTTTCCTTTAGTAAATTGTATCTGCCACCATAAGACGCAAGATCATTAGGTTACATAACAGGAGTGATTCGACGGAGCTAACTTTCATTTTTATTACAATGCGGAGACTTGTTTGTAGAAGGTCACGTTCACAGAAAACTGCTTTCTACTCTTACAATATGTAAATTACTGACTTCCATTAGCTTACAGTGACATCTATACCATTGGTGCGGCGAATTCAAAAGCAGAGTGAAATCCGGTTTTAAGCAAACTATTACCAACATCCCTTCTGTTTAATTTTGCGTACCTTAATTTCCATCAATTATTGCTGATGTAAATCTCTTAGCAGTGAACTTAAGAATTTATTTTTCACCAATATTCTCAAATTTAAACCTACTTATATGTATCTCTGATCATACATTTCTGTAATTAATCTATATTAGAATGAATTTGTTTTAACAGTTTTCTGTATGTACGTTGATTCAAATGTTGCACCATTGCCCCAAAACGAATGACACAAACTTACATTTGCTTTCATTGTTAAAATAAATCACCCTTGAAGATAAGAAAATGAACATTTTTGTGGGCATTCATGTATTGTTTGCCCAAATGCATAACCATCTTCTTCGTACTTACAGGCTTTTGTCAACTGCTTTACAACTGTCGAGATTAGTCACAACTTCCCGCCATTAAACTGCCTATAGCAACTTTTCGTGCTCTTTGACACACCTTGGAAGAAGGAAGAAAAGATGTGTGCAGTAATACACTAACGTTGTAGTGCTGGATCTGATGGTAAATATGAGGGAATTTATGAAAATGATCATGTATTTTAGGCGTGTGTGTCAAAAGCATGCCAATATTCAGTACCAAAAAAAAATATTTTATATATCTTTTTCCCCTCAAATACGAAAACGAATAGACGCTATATCTAAGGAACTCTTTACCTGCAAACTACAACCGTTTATTTATTGTGAGTAAGCTAATAAATTGGCGTTTTTTATGAGAGGGAATTTTGGATGTTGCATCAGAGTTTGGAACAGCTTACATATATGTTTTTTTTAATATTATAAAATTCGACACTATGGTTAAGGAAAATAAATGTATTTTTCAAAAGGGCATATCAGTCGTGCTTTTTAAACCTTTTCAAAAATGTAGGTAGTGCACGAATTACTGAATTTTACACAAATATGAGGAAACGGCCACAACGTTGAACAACAGAAAAGACTCCCTTCCTGAGATTATTGTTACAACGGATAAAGTAAGGGCTATATATATATTAATTCACATTGTCAGCCATTCCGTCGGGCTCTTTATTCGGAAACTAATATTTAGGGCGAAAACTGTAAATACAGACGTATTTCTTGCGTGAAAGGGAAATTCTACGAAATGAACAAAGTTTCCCAATCGATGCATGACAAACTGACAGCCAGGAGAAATATCAAATTAGGGCCCTGGATAGAGTAGAATAATATGACTTGGGGGGGGGGGGGAAGCTGCAAGGACACAGGCCAAACCTGTCAGAAGAAAATCTAATATAAGGCAGCGTCGTTTTCCAGTACGTTCTGTACTTGGGAGGTCTTCGATCTTCTGAAATGTTACACAGCGTTGATTAGTAGTTGTTACCGACTTCGGGACAGACTATTGGTCCCGAAACGTCCGTAAGCAACTATCAATCAACACCGTGCAATATTCCAGGCAGGCAAAGGCCTCATTTACACCGCGGTGGAAGCCTGGAATCACTCACTTTATATGTACAGTTGTGTGTAAGAAATTAGAATATCTGCTGCTTCAGCGATTTGATTACAACGGTTGATTAATGTTGACCTATTTTTCTGTTAGATATGTATATCGCGAAATTTTAGTTTTAGATAATTTCAACATCGCTAGTCGTAAAGAAAGCAGACAAAACGGCTGAACATTCGTCATGTCTCTAACGATCAACTTCAAGTCGATACCCATCGGATATATTTCCGTGTGCAGATATTGCAATCTGTACTCACCTGGAACACAATGTGCGACAGATTGTCCTCGTCCCGGTCGAGCGGCTCCAATAGCTGCAGTTTCTTACCGTTCAGGATGAACACGGGTTTGTCTTTGGGGAACACCAAGTCCAGGGTCACGTCTCTGAAAGGGTCGCCCACTATCGGCAGCTCCGCGGGACTTGCACTCTGGCTCACTTCTACAACACAGTAAAGCAGTTTTCAAGTGTGAATGAATTGTACTATATACACTGACGGCGGTTAACATTTGTACCTTTGATATTTCAATGCTCTGTTGCGTGTCTGTACTTACAACGTACCTGTACATCTTCCAACAAATCCTTTATTGGGGAATAAACCGTATTCACCTTAAATCTAATAAACTATTTTCCGAAATATTCAGTCACTAACAAGATATTCCATTAAAATATAAACATGTAAAATTGCCTAGGTACAAAATAAGATATTTGTTAACTTTATTAACTACTTTGGTCCCCAGTACGACTACTTTCTTGAAAAGAAACTTGCTTCACACTTGCGTTAGCTGTCTGTGTCCCCTGCTGTCCAAAGAAGGTAGCCCAGCACGACGACTGCATGTATGTACCTATTTAAGGATATTTGTCCGGAACAAACATAACTCTATAGCAGTAAGTATTAGCTCTGATACGAACAGAGCAAGCGATCTGTATTAATAATTGTCCAACGAGATGCAACACAAAGCAGTCTATTTAATATTCTGCAAGTTCACTCTACATGTTACGGGTGTCAACTACAGCCATCATCAGGATTGCACAAAACTGTAACTACAGCTTCCGGTACTGGTCATATTTTTGTACAGATACCTCCCGCCAACGTGGCCAAGCTAGCTAGCTGCAAAAAAAAAAAATATGACCAGTACCGGAGGCTGTAGTTGGAGTTTTGTGTATTCCTGATGATGGGTGTGGTTGACACCCAAAATATGTACAGTGAACTTGCAGAATAATTAATAGACTGCTTTGTGTTGCATCTCGCTGGACAATTATTAATATAGATCAGCGATGCACGGAACCACAGACATAAAAGAGCAAGCGTTATTTAGTGACAGAAGATGACTCTTAATGTGCTCATGGACATGACTGTACATTTATCAACGCTTTGTTGAAACCTTCACGCTTGAATCAAAATATTCCTTAAGTGGACACACTCAGCATACCCGGCCACCAAGTTTAATTGAAGATCCCTCGCTTGAGAATGAGATTTTCACCACTCAGTAAAAATGCGTAAACATTTGCACAACATTTTTTATCTCAGTATTTAACCAACTTGATGCACAAAATTTGTTTCACAATAAGTTTTATTTCATGCCTCTACATGTTTCGAGCACATGTGCTCATCATCAGGGGGTCAAAATTGTATTACACAGCCTGTGGTATCATCACACCTATAGGTGTGATGATACCACAGGCTGTGTAATACAATTTTGTGCATCAAGTTGCTTAAATACTGAGATTAATATACTCAGACGAACGGTCAACAAAACGTCAAAATTTGCACAACAGTAGGCCGAGGCAGAAATCATATGAAAGTAATCTACAACGAAAATTATGCTTACAATAAATATTATCCTATGCTGAAGGGAAAATTAACATCGAAACTTCTTTTCCGACATGCTTTAATGAAGCAGACTTGCTTACTTGCTTCCAACCAAATATTTATGCGCACATTGGAGCTCATTCCCTACCAGAAGGCCAAAGAGAATCGCTTGCCATTGATAGCCTCCTCAAACAATTTTTTTTCTCTCTTCTGACAGGATAAGGAGAACGTCATTACCCCAGCTGCATTGTGTAATGTGCGCACAGCAGAGTGGGTGGAGTCCAGCGGGACGGAGAGGTTAGAATTCGCCCAAATGCCTACGGCTGGTGACGAAGTCGAGGCTGGGTTGCGGTGAGAGGTTTCGGACACCACAGTGAGGGCAGCAATCAGAATAGTACTCTTGTACGATATTGTAAAGTAGGCGTTTGATGTTCTGCATGAGTGACTTCGATTATCTTTTACACGCTACACCGTCAAAATGTAGGCGTATTCCCGTTAACAGAGTGTCCAAACTAAACGAAATCTTGCAGAATATTCTTTAGCCTTTTCCTAACAACTATAAAGGTAAAACAGGAAAAATGATCAGTAAGGAGGTTTCCCAAATCATAACACGTAAAAAGGTTTTGTAGCTGTAAATTGTGCTCATTTATTCCACTAAAGTAACATTTTCAGTCATAATTCCCCTACATATTTGTGCATCTGTCCTAAATAGGCACCAGTTTCAAAATTTCATCGCTGCTGTAATGGGGGTTTTGCATCCGCAATTCACGAACCAGCTTTTCCCCGTCCATATTATTGTGAAACTGGCGACAACCCCAAACCCTCCCCTCCCCGCAGAAGTTAATCAGCGGATAATTCTGGAATTGGGGGTCGTAGGTTTTCCAAACTAAGTTCCTCCACTTCTTCTGCTGTCACATCTACTTACGACGTGTCGGGCCGAAATTGGTACGATCATCACCATGGATGTTTGAAAATTTGCGAACTCTGCGCCATTTTCTGACACGCTGCACTTTGAGAAGACCAACATCTCCATTAATTGTTTTCGAATTTCGATTGAAAAATGAGTTGCTCTCATAAAAACCGAATCGCACTTCGAAATTCTTTAGGTTGCAATGTTTCCAGTTTTGTTGTATATTGCACATAAACTTATGCCCTGAATTGCACCTGGCTTACTTTTGTGTCGTCTGTTGCGTACTATCCGTTACTTCCTACCTAAAAACATAATTCTTGATTGTCACAGTTACAGGCTAAGGCACCTTACTTACTGCGCCTGATTTGTCACACACTCCAAATCCACCTGTCTCCTCTTGGTATTTGAGAAGAGCCCATAAGGCTTGAAGGTGTTTTAGATCAAAGTGCTGATAGGTTATTTAAATACAAGCGAGAAGTAATAGGAAAATGGAGGAAATACCCTAACATTCACAATGTATACTCTTCAATATTAATAAAAATCCAACCAGATGCAACAGTATGCGGATATTTATTTACTGCAAAGTCACTCTACATGTTTCGGGTGTCACAGCACCCATCATCAGGAGTACTAAAAACTGTAACCGCAACCTCC
>Ga0131853_10013388_pt1 | contig 15036 bp, 14 predicted proteins | sample TergutLab28metaG_FD_92764 | JGI IMG/M metagenome (GOLD analysis project Ga0131853, IMG submission 92764) | Labiotermes labralis P1 segment gut microbial communities from Petit-Saut dam, French Guiana - Lab288 P1 (version 2) (version 2) | ecosystem: Host-associated > Arthropoda: Insects >... | reverse complement strand
AGGCTTATGCCCACCCTTCGCTTTCCGAATAGTTTCCGTTGCAGCACTTCTAGGAGTTCCTTTGTCGTATTCAATAATCCCTTCCTCTCCCATCCATTCCAAATATCTCGCTGCTCTCGGTATTGTCATCTTTACAGCATCAGCAATATCCCGAACACTCGGTGACCTGCCATTCTCAAAAAAGTAATCATCAATAGCCTCTACTATCTCACTATATTTTTCTCTGTCTACTACCCGCATTTTCTTGTCTCCTTAATTTCATTAATTTTCTTAATCTTAATGTAACTTTAAGTTATATTATAATACACAAACAAATCACCCCTGTCAACTATTTAACAGGGGTGTTTCAAAAATATTTTAAATATTTTGTATTATTTTCTCGCGTCCACTTTTTTAGATACGACCCAATAAGCAAATCACACCATTTATTTTTCCTTAATTAAGCAATTACTAGGATAAAGATCTCTATTCACTTCCAAAAGCAACTTTAACTCTAGCACCGAAAATAGATAATAATATATACTCTTGAGCACTATCGCAAATGCTAATGCTGCCGCTATCTGCCCCTCACTTGTTCTAAACCACATTCCAGCTCTAAACAAGAAATGCCGCCACCTTGACAATTCGGGCGGATCCCACGCCAACTCCCCATTTGTTGCGATGGTATGACCATTATACGACATATTAACAGAGTTGTCAACTGAAAAAAAGAGTGTAGATTGCCCTACACTCTTATAAAATTAATCCTCTTTGCCAATTACACTAGATTCTAAAATTTTATTATAAATTTTAGTAATAGTAGCATAGCCCGTTATTCTAGAACCTTCTTGAAACTGAATTTTCTTTCCCACCCACAAGCATTTTGGATAGACTTCAGGGGTAAGAAATGTTATATTGGTAACTGCTGTTTCTCCTGGATATACCAAGTCTTTGTCCAAATAATGATGTCTACCTACAGTTAAATAATCTGTCCTGACAAGATGTGCAGGAGTGTATTTTTGAGCAAATGGATTTCCACTTTTTCTGCAATTTTCGACAATAGCTTCTACATGAGCTATTGGATATTTGTTTGACATATATTCATTCTCCTATAATGGTATAATTATAATTGGTGTCATAGTTTTATTTATTATCGGCAATGTTTGTCCTGTTGCAGTAACTGTACCCATTTTAAAATTAAACGCATCTACTATAGTAAGATCTAGTTTTTTCAACATTTTTTTAGGCACACTTGTTTTCACTATAGCAACATACCCTGCATTAAGGTTAGTGTTCATCAAATTAGAAAATGATTTAGTTTCTGCAAAGTTTAGTCCAAACTGTTTCATTTCGTTGAAAGGTCCCATAACAAATTTTCCTGTCTGCTGAATAGATTTCAATTCACTTGCACCCACTGCTCTAAACAACTCTACACTTTTCGCATTAACTACTGCACTTTTCTTACTCGCAACTACCTTCATTATTCCCCCGACAGCCAATCCAATCCCCATTGTCCCAAGCATAACAACCGAACTAATCGCCACACTCATCGCCCAGTTATCACGAATATGCCCGACAAAGCCTTCCCAAAATTCATCGCCCGAGTCTCTTGCCCGGGCACCCGCAATTAAGCCGCCAAATGTCAGACTTACTGCCGTCATTCCGAGAGCCATAAAGAAAGCGGGCAGTCCTCCCAAATAAAACGATGCTATGAGCACTATCGCAAATGCTAATGCTGCCGCTATCTGCCCCTCACTTGTTCTAAACCACATTCCAGCTCTAAACAAGAAATGCCGCCACCTTGACAATTCGGGCGGATCCCATGCCAACTCCCCATTTGTCTCAATCGTGTGTCCATTATATCCCATATTAACTGGGTTGTCAACTGTTAGAGCATAGGCATACAAACCAAAAACCGTCCCTGCGTTGCTCATCATCGACATCGGACATTCAGACGAAAAGTATTGCTTAATCCGAGGCTCATAGTATCTTCCATCAATATAGTAGCACAAACTTTCTCCATCCTGATATTGTGATTTCCAGCGAATTGGATTGAAATGTGCAACATGAATTCCGCTGATTTGCTGCTCCCCAACCGGTATCACAACTGTGTTTCCCCATGCGTCATACTCATACCTTGCGACCTCTGTCATGTTTTGACGAGAATAAAAATCACTGCTCCAAAAAGAAGGTGTCTCACGCACAGAATTAGACTTTAATAACACTCTAACATTACCTTCAGCATCTTTCACAAAATAATAATCTTCTTTATCTTGATGCTCTTCTCTGCTAACGCTAAAGCCCATTATCCCTTCCGCATCATACAAATAATAAATCCGCCTGCCTGCTCTATGCTCCTCAATCAGCTTATCTCCGTCGTGGAAAAAAATATGCGTTCCAGCAACTGTATCTTGAATGCCGCTAGGAACTATCTTTCTGAACCTCACTCCTTGATTATTATATCCATAGGATGTTCTTGCTGCAGAACCTATAAAACCATATCCAGAAAGCAAACTTCCTCTTGTCCATTCAAGGATTTGATTTGTCGGCGTTCTTGTCATATTCCCCAAGTTATCATATTCCACAGGAATTCCCCACAAGTTAGATAATCGTCCTCTTTGGTAGTGATAGTTTGTTGTCAGCCCATTCAAATGTTCACTTGCAATACTTCCGTCGCGATTGTAGGTGTAGGTTCTTCTTCCCAATAATGCACCATTTGACATCATCATCATCTCACTATTTAGCCTGTTTGCGTTGTCATAAGTATATTGGTCTGTCGCAGAATCATCTGAATGTATACTTCTTATTCGCCCTCTTTCGTCATAGCGGTAGTTGAATCTATATGATATATTAAAGTCGTTATTGCTTCCTCTTGCATTCACTCCTACTCTGCTTTTAAGTGTTGTTCCTCTGATATATTCATTGGAAATCCTCATTCCGCTGTTCGCAAATTGTTTTCCCAATTCAGGCGCCCTATTACCTATGTCTTTTATTCCAATTCTTCCTAAGTTATCATATTCATAGTGAACTAAACTTTTATTTAAAGGCACTCCGACACGAATCTCTGAATTAAGAACAACTCGATCTGAATAATCATCAGTATTTACTACCCTCGGCGATAGCAATCTTGTATCATCATGAATAGTTTGTGACCTTCTTGTTCTTCCAAGACTCGCTATTGTTGTTCCGTTGCGATTATATACTACCGTAGTATCACCCCCATTTCCCCATCTCTCAACACTGAAACTACCATGTTCCTCAGTAGTACTGGTGTAGCCCGTGCAATTATTAAAGTCGTCATAAGAATAGGTATAGGTTCTTCCTTCATTGCGGTCAGTCATTGTAACTACTTCCGCAGATCCCAAAGAAGCCCCTCCTCGGTCTACCTCAGTTTGATGCGTGAAATCTGTGATCTGTCCCCCATCAATTAGAGATTCTGTCCTTCCATATCTGTCAAAATTTACAATAGTTCTGTCAGTTACATTTTGGGTACGATGTTTATATGTTGTTACTGTTCCTCTTACTGTTCCTGTAAAGTTTCGCTCAATTGTGTTTGTTACCAAAGTGTCAGTACTGTGTCCCATGCGAACGCTAGTCAAATCATTAGTGTTATCGTCATAACCATATAAATATTCATGCGCTCTGTTGTCTTCCATTCCATTTGGACTCACACTACGAAGCCTGTTTCTTGCGTCATATTCTATGTTATTTCTTCCGCCTGCATTATTTGATATGCCTGCGAGTCTTTCAATAAAACTGTCAAAATGTGAGGTGGTAGTGAAGTTATGCGGCGATGTCTCATTGGCATTTCTAAACGCAACACTTTCCACTACTCCAAACGGGTCGTTATAGTTAACAGTTGTGCTCGTTTGCTGCCCTGTCGCTCCGACTCTTGAATTTATTGTTGAATTTGTCTCTCCCGTCGCAACATCAATCCGCAATATTTCCGGAGTTGCAAACCCCGGCGCATTTCCGTTTGCTATTATTTCTTTGCGGCTCAATTGCCCGAAATTATCATATGTATATCTTGTTCTCACTCCGTACTCGTCTGTTTCTTCTCGCAAATTTCCATGCATATCTATTGAATATGAGGCTGTGCTTAATGCACTGTCCCGTGCCGCATTAACCCGCAATATTATTCCCTCAAAAGTATTACCGCCAACAGCTTCCATATAAAACGGAACTCCTCGTACTGTCATCTCATTATCAGGCGATATCGTTTCTTGAAAAAATGTCGCAATACCAGATTCTTGCGTAAGATCATGCGACATCGATGATCCGACTAATCTTACTCTGCTTGCTCTCACAACCGCCGCCTTTCTTGTTCCGTTGTTATGTGAAAAGTAATAATGTGATTGGCGTCCTATTGCCGCCTTTAGTCTGCTGAAAACAGTTGAATGCAAATCCTTTTCAGTCAAATAGAAATCATTTGTTATATTTCCATGTGACACTCCGCCAATTTCAACTCTCGTTACATCGTCAAGCGGCATATGATTACCTACGGTACTCCCAATGCGTATCGTTGATTTTTCACTGTAGCACAATCTCGCTTCTCCCATTTTTATCATTCTAGTTGGATTGCTTTCCCTAAAAAAAAGGCGAATTCTATTTATTTGAGGTCTATCTATAAACACAGGCACACTGACATACTGCCATTCATTTGTGGTATTATCAAATGATGCCTCTGAAACATTAGTTATTTCATTGTTCCCGCTACCTGTAACAATTTCTACCGCAACTCTTGTATTCGGAATACCTACAGCATCTTTCAACCAAAAACCAACAGTAAAATTCCTAAAATTACGGCACTTATTGTTGACATATCTAACTAAATCTTCATTATTTGTATTATCACTGCGAATTTCTCCAATTCTCATATTATGAACACGCCTTCCATTGATAAGTTCAAAATCATTTCCTGTTCCTAAAATAAAAATGCCGGGCTGCTTTTCCATTGTCCGTAAATTGTTAAAATTAACTGTATTATCTGAGTTAAAACTTGGCACCTCTAAAATAGAGGATACGAAACCGTTTGAGTTAAAATGATAAGCCACCCGAATATTATTTCTATTAGCAACTGTAGTGCGGCGAGCTCGTGAACCATCAGTAACAAGCAGATAGTTAATACTGTTCTGCTCAATCATATTTATTTGATCAGCGATACTAATATCATTCCCTTGAGCAGTTATTGTTGCGACACCTTCTTCCACTTGGCTTATTCTGTTTCCATCGTTATATTGAAACCTCACACAAGTCCTATCAACTGGATTGACTGCATGCGTCATTCTGCTTGTGTTCTGAATATATTTAAAAAATGCGTCATTTCTTGATTCGGTTGACGATACTCTTTCGATTCGTTCTAGGTTATTCGCATTGTAATAGTATTTTACAATTTGTCCCGCAACACTGATTGAACTTAAAAGGTTATTATCATAGGCAAATATAACGACATTTCTTGGTTTTCTTGAGTCTAAAACAGACATCAAGCGATTGTGAATATAGTTGTAATATTTGATAACACCATGAGAAGTCATCGTTTTTATCATTCTTCCGCTTGAAAAAAACAATTGATTTCCGTTTTCATCTTCAATAACATCTTCGCCATTATCCCCATATCCGACTTTTAGTATAAGACCTAGTCCGGAAGTGTCATAAAAATGACCTGTTAAACCTGTTGGCTCAAATGTATGCTTATATCCCGCACTATCAATGTATGTATAAGATGTTCCGTCAATTGTGTTAAGGTATTGCTGCACATTCAATTTCCATCCATTTCCCATAGCGGTATCATTAGGCATATCTTTTATGTCAGCGTTATACACATGACTTATCGAAATTTGATGAGAGTTTGCTCCGACACTTATATCAGAATGCTCAAATAGCATCCTGCCAGTAAACAAGTTAACCGCTGCATTACCCGCACCGCAGCCATATGTCAATTGTGATTGATTTATCTTTGAACTATCTTCATGTTTTCCGTTATGTGTTATATTACCTGTTATAGCCTCACCGGACACTACTGAATTAGTTAAAAGTTCATTTATTCCGCCTTTAACTATTTTACCTGTAATTGTTCTGCCGGTTATAGCATGTCCTGCAATAGCACTTGTTAAATTATTGTTCATATTTTTTTATTCCTCCTGTTTTGATACAATAAAAGGACAAGGCATGTTTTGCCCTGCCCTTTTAAATCTCGGCTTTAAAGCCTTTAAGTTGTATTATTTATCGCAACTTATTTTCTTAAAGTTGTTTGTTAAACATTGCGAATAGTTACTGTGCAAGATACAAAACCGGGATTATTATCTGTATCTCTTGCGCTTACAACGCTTATTGTAGAACCATTTGATGAAAACACCCCTATTATATGAGAGCCACCACTTGTAAGTGTTCCATTAACACCTCTTGCCGGACAAAATCTAGTATCGCTGTCATAACCTCTAGCACGCAACCATGATGCTACAGCATTTTGATTGGTTCCCGGAGCATTTATTCCTAAAGGAACATAACAACTAAATGAAATTCGATTGTTATTATTAGTAAATTCCATTCTAAAAATTATCTCTCGAAGAGAAAGCGAAGGTCCTGTCGGTCCTTGTATTCCATCCAGTCCACGCTGTCCCGCAGGTCCTTGTATACCTTGATTACCTTGTGGTCCTTGTATGTTGCCACGAGCAGTCAATGTATGTATTGCGGTTCTTTCCCAAACACTTCCCAATGGTCTGGTTACTCCCATAAAGTTAATATTGTTAACTCCGGCAACAACAAAATCACCTATTCTAATTCCTGCGGCGTCAAATGCTGTAGCATTTGCTAATGCTGTATTATGCACAAAAACATTCCTGCCTTGCGGACCTCCGCCTTGACTGTCGCCTTCCCGAGCCAATCCTAACATATAGTTCAAATTTGCTTGATTTAACGGGGTTTGACCATCTACAAACAAACCGCCGTTCTCAATGTCTATTTTCATATTTTACTCTCCTTTGTCTCATTAAGACTTTGTATCTTTATTTACACTGTTTTGCATCAAAGCAACTATGATGAAGTCATTTTTTGTTGTCTTTTTATGCCAAACTCTCTCTTCAGAAAAATTACTATTCTTGAATCTTATCACATCTCTTTTCGTGAGACAGATTAGTTCTTCTTAACTATTTTGCTACTTTAATTGTTGCAGCTGCTTTATGATGTCAAGTTGTGCTTGTTGGAGTTGAGCAAGTTCTTCTTCAGAATACCTGTTCTGTGTAAACGACTTTATCATTGCATTAATTGAGTTGAGTTCGTTTTGCAAAGCCTCAATTTGCATTTGAACGGTTTGTCCGTTGTTTTTATGTGAGTATGTGGATTGTTGATAATTTCCTTGATAATTATCGTAATTACCATCACAATTATCATAATTTGACACAGGATTAAAACCTCTCGGCTCTTTACCTTCAAGAATCCTTAACTCTGAATGAGCCGCATTAAAATTTCTCTTCCTCTCTTCCCAATCAGTAATAACTGCACCAAAATCTACTTGTGTCTTGTCTTCATGGATTGACTGCATAATTTGTTTGAGTTCTTTTATTCTTTTTTGCTTTATTGCATTATTTTTTAATTGCTCCAATTTCTTAGAAACATGTAATTTGTCTTCTTCCGTAATAAAACGAATAACCATTCTTTTATCGCTTTTGTTAACAACGAAAAACTTTTTGTTTCTAAACCCTTCTTGAAATTCTTCCAAAGTAATTTCATTGTTTGTATCTTGATTAAATATTATCTTAGTCATAATCAAAAATTTCCTCCTTTATTAATACTTCTGTTGCTTGGGCATTAAGAATCTCAAAATCATGAGGGAATAAATAAGGACATCCATTTGTAAGACTTCCCAATCCCTTAATTTCTTCAGCCAACGACACTACCGATAATTCTTGCTGTCCTAAAGAATAAATATGTAACTGTACATCTGCAATTATTCTAGTCCCACTCCAAAACATGTGGTCAACATAAGTTGTGTATTCTATTTTACGAATACTATAAGCAACACTTTGACCGCAAATGAATAAATCAACACTTGGAATAAATCCCGCCCCCATAATAGATTCTACTGTTATCTTTGAAGCATATTTGCTATTTGAAGTTAAACCTGAATTAAAATTATCAAATGATCCTGATATAAAAGGCATTCTTTTTGTAATTATTTTGCTATCTATATTCCACTTGCTCCAACCAGATGTAGATGAATACATTCTTGTATGCCATACTGAATTTGTTATATCAAATACCTTTTGAATAATATACATAGGATGCGAAACTACAAAACCTATATACTCATTATTATCGTCTACCGGAGAGTTATTGGTAAGATGCGAATAATACCAACCACTTTCATATGCATTATCCCAGCAGTTATTATCAATAATTCTAACATTCTCTATTCTGTCAGGAAGCTGAGCATGAATAGTAAAACTCGGATTTCCTCTAAGATTACGCGTAATGTTGTTTATTGTAATAGTGCCGGTTGGTGCTCTTTCATTTGTTAATCTTGTATCACTTCCCAAAACAACTTGCTCTGTTGTTGCGTTTCCACTGTCAGAAATATTTCTTGTTGATGCTGTGCCTAATGGTGCAAATTTTGAAATAAGCATAGCACTTACCGGATGAGTAGAAAAACAATATCTTTGAAAAACATATCGTTCCCCAACTATTAAATTATTGCTATTTACAAATTCACTGCTTACTTCAAAAAAGCCATCGTCAGTTATAAGTTCGTTCATGATAATTGGCAATACAAGAGGACGCCTCTCTGTTTCAAAATCAACCAAGCCAAAATGTCGCCCTTGAAATTCAGGCATACCTATTATGTCATTCATTGGGTGAGTGTGCTGTTTTGCTCTGTTCAGCGCTTCGTCTGCCGTGCTTTGTGCGTTGTTTGCAGTAACTTCAACCGCCTTCGCCAAAATATCCGTTGCTTTGGCTAAGTCTTCTGTTTCATGAGATAAAACCCGAAGATAATTCATGTTGTCTTCATTCAGCTCGGTTTCGTTGTTTTTAAATGGTTTATCTCTGCTTATTGTTCTTGCCATATTTTTTCTCCTTTGTAACAATTAATCCTTTTATTTATCTATCATCTCTTGTCATTTAATTCTTTGAAGCGTTTGTTGACACTTTTGGTGAGGCGGACTAGTTCTTCGTCTAATCTTTTAATTGATTTAATTGTTTTAAAACTTCCTTTTGTGCTTGCTGCAACTGTATGAATTCTTGTTCGGAATAGTCGTTTTGTGTGAATGATTGCATCATTGCATTGATTGAGTTGAGTTCGTTTGTTAAAAACTCCTCTTTCATACTACTATTATTACTATCATTATTACTATCATTATTTTTTGACCATTCCGGTATTTCGCCGTTATTCGCTGCCATGTGATTGCCCAAATCTTGTGCATATTGAAAAGCATTAACTACTTCATCTGTCCAGCACTCTTTTAAAACTTTAAGTATCGGATGCAACGGTTCAACCGGCAAGCAATACAATCCTACTTTATGCTCCGCAGGACATGTGCTGGGACATTGACAAAATGCTGCTGCTTTCTCCCAATCCAATGGACTGACAGCCATTCTCATACTATCACCTATGTAGGTTTTTTTACCTTCTAACTCAACAAAACGATTTTTTCTGAGTCCGAAAATAAAGTCAACTGTTCCTGTTTCTATTATTATTTCTGTTTTAATTTCCATTTTGAAATTAACCTCCTATATTATCAATTTTATAAGTCACTGTCCCTCTAATTCTTACTGAACTATTGGGATTCATTTGAATCATCGCAGGAACTTCGTCCTTGCGTTCCGGATGAAATAGATACATTTGTGTTCGTGATGCTCCCCAAGGTCCTATCCTAAATTCGCCAATACCTTCAATATGAACCAATCCTCTAACACTTTCACGAGTTCTAGTGTCCCATGAAATAGCAAACGGAAGTCCTGTCAAAGAAAAATTCACCATTCCGCCTTGAACGCTATGCCATGTTAAGTCAATATACAAAGTTACTTGCTCCATCACTCTAAGGTAATAACAATCAGAACTAAACAAACTTCCTGTTCCGACCCATGGCCACCATCCCGCCTTATCTCTAAGTCCTATTTGATTGTGGACAAAAAATTGTTGCTGTTGATTAAGATTTTGCCAATCCTTAAACGACACATAATCACCAAAATTTTCACCTCCACTATTGCAATTACCACCGCTACTATCAGTGTTTCTTGACAGCCGCCATTCTCCAACCGACATAGTAGTGCCTCCAACATGAATAGATAACTCTCTCTCAAATGTGCCATGCGAACTCCAAAAAATTTCTTTCCATCGATTCCATGTCGCAGTACTCATTCCAGCCCAAAAAGAAATTATTGTTCCGGATGCCAAAACAGTTGCTCCTGAACTATCAATCACATTAATGCTCAATCCAGTGAAAAAAGTGTTAGGGGTTTTAAATCCGTCAATTGAAAATACAATATCACTAGGTTTGGCTTGCCAAGTGTTGACTACTCTAGCCGCTTGACTTGCAATATTTTGTGCATTACTTGCTGACACAACAGCCTCATTTGCTGAATTTTGTGCTGCATTAGCTGTACCTCGTGCCGCTCTTGCAATGTTTAGCACATGGTTTAGATTTTGTGCATTAAGTGGTGTAACATTATCTGCAAATGAATTATTATCGTTAATAACTATTGCCATAATTTTTTTCTCCTTTTTTTGTTTTATTTTTTTGTTTTATCGTTATTTTTGTTTATATATATTTCACTTTTTCTCATCAGAAAAGTTAATATCTTTGAATCTTTTATTAACACTTTTTGTTAGACGGACGAGTTCCTCGATCCTCAAACTAACTGCTTCAGTGTCAAAACGAATACGGTTTTCTATAGCATATTGATTTGCTTTCGTCAGAACATATTCCTTTTTCTCGTTTGACGAATATCCAATAAACTTTTCCGCTTGCTCTATGTATGGAATAATCGCATTGCCGATTTTAACGATATTCTCTGCCCTCATCCTTGCTTTTGCATTTTTGAGCAATCGATACAGCAAAGTTATGGTTGTCACCAAAAAACAAAATCCCGCTGATGATATTGATATTATTACTTGTATTTGTGCCATTTTCTCACCTCATCATATGTGCAGTTAAACATTGATTAATTTAAGCATACCACATAAAAATGGTGCAAATTCCCAATAATAAAGGGAAATTGCACCATTTCGGCATAAAAACTCTAAAACTAATTATTCAGTCTTTTCTCCTAAAATATCCTTTAAGTATTTTTGAAAACAGTCAATATATAAATTAGTATAGTTTGTCATTGTATTTTTACCATAGGGCGAATTTACTGCAACGGATGTTTTTGTAATTTTTCCTCTTCCCTTTTTCTTAGAACCACTATCTTTCATATCTTCAATCTCACCAAAAAAATTAAACTCTTTTGATACTTCAAAAAATAGTTTTTTGAATGAATGTTTGTCACTTTTATTTTGAGTTAAATATAGTTTAGTAAAAATATGTAGATGATTTGTTCCATGCAAAAAGTCATGCATGGCGAAGTATTTTTTTGTCATTTCAACTGCAAGTAAAGTTATTTGATATTCTTTTGTTTTGATATTTCGACCTCTATCTGTTTCTATCCACGCATATTTAATTAAATTTTCCAATTTTGCTTTAGTGGTTTTTAGTTCTCTTCCCATAATTGTCCTTTGAATAAAATAGCAGTGTTTCGCACGATTCTCCGCCTATACTTGTAGCATAAAAAAAAGACTACATCTTGCGATTATAGTCTTAAACAAATTCTATTGAATTTGTAGATAAAAAAAGTGCCGCCCTCCAATTAAGAGAACGCACCCCAAATGTCAATCTCCTAATTGTTGCTACACAATCAAAACTAAGTGGGGGGAATTGCCAAAGGGCAGAATTCACCACTTAGTTTATATTGATGGTGTAGCATTGTTAGTTTATCACTTTTTTTAAATCATTGCAACCAAATAAACAAAAATTATTTCATAAAAACTTATATCTGATTTTGTTTTTAAAAAAATATTACTCCTTAGCAATTATCTACTACAGGTTTTTGCAGTTAAAAACAATATTTATTTTCCGAATTTTGCCTTTTGGCTTTTTGGGGTATCAGAGAGGGATATCCGCTGTCAACGGTAAAAAAATATGACTGAAAATTAGTAAATAGCTGGGCTATGAAAATAGTCCGGCTTTTTTTGTTAGTTTTGTTGAATGTCATATTTTTGTTCCTCGCTACATTCGAAAGTTGACTTATCGTTGACAGCTGACGAGTTGAGAATCAAAACGCTTGCTTGACTTTGGAATTGTTGAGATAAGAATGCTTGATGCAATACAATTGGTATACCTCTCTGATTTTTTGTTTTTTGCCAAAAGGCAAAATTTAAAATTCGGAATTTAATCCGAGGAGGTAAAAACAAAATGAAAGAAAAAGAAATCAGTCTTCAACTGTTTTGTGAGAACGAGTCAACAAATGATAAGAATTTTCTCACAGAAGCATCGAAGATGCACAGAAAGTATTACATGAGTGAATTTAGTCTATATGACGGAGATCACAATATTACTTTCAACATCGTTGAAATTGATACGGTTAAAAATGAAATAATCGTAGCGGTTAGCAACGAAGGCAGAATAAGCGTTTGCACATTTGACTTGAAGTTAGATGGTAAGCGTTTGTATTTCGAATACGGTGTAATGTGTGAAAAAATAGCCGTAGATGATTTTGAACACATCGAGGAGGAATTAAGATAATGGCAGATTACATAAAATGCCCACAGTGCGAATTAAACTATATGCTGGAAAAAGAAAAATGCTGTGAAGTTTGTGACCCGAAAATGAAGGGTAAGTTAATTTCAGATGTTGAAGCAAAATTTGAAGCGAAGCGGCAAGAAAAATTGGAAACATATGAATCTCGCAGAGAAATTATGGCTCTATATTACGCTTACCGATATAACAAAAGCCCAAAATATTAAAAAAGGAGAAACAAAAATGGGATACAGAAGCAGTGTTAGAATTTTGATTCCGAATGAGGAATACAAAAAACTTAAAAACGAGTGCCTAAATAAATACGGCGATGGTAGTTACTTTAATTATCTTGACCGTGAAGAGGTTCGCACGAGTAGTAACAGCAAAGAATATGCGTATTTCGGCTGGGATTGGATTAAGTGGTATACCAATATGAATGATGACTTTTATGAGGAGTTGGACTTTATTGAGGAACGCTTATCCGTAATCGACGATTACCAAAAAGTTAGAATCGGTGAAAGTAACGAGGATATTGAAGAGGACTGGTGCTTGAAAGATAGTTCCGTTGATAGTATTCAGATTATCCGTGAGTTCGATGAAAATCAAAAGAATAAAATTGACGGGTTTGAACTTTATATGCTTTGTAACAAAGAACAGTTATTTACTTGCGGTTCAATTGAGCAATATCAAAAGATGTTTGATATTGCAAAAAATGGAGTTACGCAAACGGAACTTGCATATATGCTATATCTTTGTTCTAGTCAAAGTCTTGATAAAATTAACGAAATAACCGAACAGTTGTTTAAGAAAAAACAATGTCTTAAAGGCAAAGGCGTCAATGACGCAAAGGAGGACAACTAAAATGATAGAAATTCATTCATTAAAACAAGAAAAGTTTGATAGTTCCCTATCCTACTATGTTAAGGTTTGCAGACCGTCGCCGCTTGGGAATCCGTTTCATATCGGAACTCATGGCGATAGAGATGCTGTTTGCAAAAAATATGCAGATTGGTTAGAGCCAATATTACGCGACAGAAATAGTCCGCAATTATTAGAACTTGCTCGGCTTTATCGGTTACATAAAAAACATGGAAGACTGCATTTGTTCTGCTGGTGTGCACCGGAGAAATGTCACGCAGATTTTATCAAATTCGTATTAAACGGAGGATTAAAAAAATGAGAAATACTAAAGAAATACAACCGATATTAACAGCAATCCATTGCATCAACTACACGAGCGAGCATCGTAATGCGGACATTATGAAACTCACGGACTATGCGTTTAGGCGGTTGTTCGGAGCAAACACTAACCTTTTGACTTTGGCTTGTGTCGGCAAGACCAAAGAGCAGATTATGCCTGAAATTATGCAGGTGCTTGAACATACTACCGATTACAAAGAATATTTGGACCAATACAAGGAGGGCAAATAATTATGCCAAATTGGTGTTCAACAACAATGTTTTTCTATTCTAAAAACGAAGAAAAACTAGTTGATTTCAAAAACAAATTGACAGATGTATATAATTCCGGCGAAACTATAAGAAATGATTTCGGCAATGGATGGCTAGGAGATTTTGTTAATACATTGCTCGCCCCTGAATTTAACACTGAAATTGAAAACAGCCCAAGATGTCGCGGAAGCATAACTGACCCGCCTGACTGGGAGATTTATGAAACAAGCAGCTATTCATATTTTTGCTTTAACACAGAAACAGCATGGGCTCCGATGGTAAAAATGTGGTGGCTCATAATTCAAAAACACTTTCCAGACGAGATATATATTGCCTATACAGCAGAAGAATGTGGTTGGGGAATTTATGTTAACTATGATCCAGACAACCTATTTTATTTTGACAAATATTATCTCTACTATTGCATAAATGACAAGTATGAAATCGAATACTTTTCATGTTTAGAAGAAGTAGTAGAATATATCGTAAATATTGAAGAGCTGAAAATAACTAAAGAACAATTACATGGAAAATCACTCGAAGAAATAAATCAATTAACACAAGATATTGCTTATTCACTAGGTAATGATAATTTTTTCAATATTCACGAATATCAAACACTTAACTTCGATGAAGCAATTGGCGAAGAATAAAATTTAAAATCAAGCGTCATAGACGCAAAGGAGGAAAATAATAATGATGAACATTAAAACTATAGGACGGATACACAGTCTGGACGGCAAAGAGGACGAGATAACCGTTCTTGAGAAATGTGGCGATAACGATTATATTGTAGATTACAAGGGCGTGAGGTGTCATGCCCTTTTTAATTTTT
>Ga0131853_10013386_pt1 | contig 15037 bp, 7 predicted proteins | sample TergutLab28metaG_FD_92764 | JGI IMG/M metagenome (GOLD analysis project Ga0131853, IMG submission 92764) | Labiotermes labralis P1 segment gut microbial communities from Petit-Saut dam, French Guiana - Lab288 P1 (version 2) (version 2) | ecosystem: Host-associated > Arthropoda: Insects >... | reverse complement strand
ATATATATATATATATATATATGCTATTTTGGCCTGTGCTCATGAAATTCAAATGAATGCTAGATCCGAGAAATACGTTTGTATTTTTATTGACAGTCAGGTGGCTCTGAAAGCCCTTCAGACTGCCAAAATAACATCTCCATTGGTACAACAGTACCAAAAGGCATTGAATGACATTTCCACCTGACATAATGTGGGCTGTTTTGGGTCCCTGGATATTCTGGGGTAAGAGGAAATGGAATTGCCTACAAGCCCGCAAGGGACGGTACTGTTAAAAAGCTTGTCGGACCTGAACCGGCCTTGGGGGGGGTCTCTGGACAGAATGTAGGAAGAAAGATGAACTGCTGGATAGACAGTCAACATATGGTAATGTGCCGGGGTCTTATCACTTCCCAGAGACTGGCTTCAAAACTGATTTCAACCCCTAGTCCAACTGCAAAGACTAGACTTGTGTCCTTTAGCAGGACACAATCCAGGGTAGTTACAGGCCTCTTTACTGTATGTAACACCCTGAAAACACATCTTTACTTAATGGGGGCAGATCAATAGCCCATGTGTAGGAGATGTGGAGCAGAGGAAGAAACCTCAGCCCACATTTTGTGTGAGTGCGAAGCTCTGGCTTCACTCGTGTATATATTTGGGTTGCTGCTTCTTGAACCCAGAGGATGTTAAGAGTCTAAATCTGGGGGCCATCTGGAACTTCAGTAAAGGAGCAGGTCTTCCGTGACTTGGCATCAGATTGTGTGACACAAGAGGCCCATCTAAAGGCATAGGTGCATCGGGACAGAAAGGGCTCGAACCCATTCATTAATCTAATCTAAATAAGTTGCACAAAGAATGGGAATCCCATAGAGGTAGAACCCATTCATTAATCTAATCTAAATAAGTTGCACAAAGAATGGGAACCCCATAGAGGTAGACACAGTGATTTAAAGGACAACTCGTTTTAAGTGGTTTTGTTCTGCGCGAGAGAATAATATTCCTGTGGAAGGCCGAACATTTACAGAGCCAGTAAATGAAATAAGACAGAAGAAGATAATTTAATTGCAGTGTTCATATGGCTGGCTTCAAAGATATAACAATACTTGGTGTGCTGTGGTTGGCAGGTGTTGATGTACAGTCTCCAAACGAGGCATGCAAGTGTGATACAAGTTTTAAAACAGTATGTGCCAAAGGACATCTTCAACATGGAATACACAGTTTATAATGCACAGCCATGCTGAACACTGGGAATGAAAGGTACATAATTCCACAGGGAGAAAACATAAAGACATAATGTGCTGAAGTGCAAATGGAATTGAAAAACATCAGCCTTTAGTTATGAGGGAAAAAAAAAAAAAGCAGTCTAAATGTTATAGGATCATGGAGTGTGAATTGTGAGGTTACCGTGATGGTGTTGCTGCAGATGCAAGTCTTCTGATACATGATGCCGTGTGTACTCTCCCGGTAACATGTTCCATCCCAAATATTTGAACCTGGAGGCCATTGAGAGCTTGGCAAACTAACCATTTTCTACACAGCACCTTTGACCTACAGAAGTAAAATGCCAATCTGTTTGAGAAACATTACCCAACCCACAACTCTCAACAAATATGTACTTAAATTATAAGCGTGTAAAGCAGCTTAACTTCCTGAATATTGTGACATTGCACTTACTGACATATACGTGTATATAGTGTAACCATGAAAAGAAAGTGATAACATTTGTTTGCTTTTAAAAATGTGGTTTGATGATGAAAGTCATGGACAGAATGTACTATGTGCAGTAATAATCTAGTAAAGCAAATGTCAATTTCAATACAGAATTACAAGATAATGAGACTTTTTGGCCATTCCTTTTTAAGAAGTTTCTCCTGCTTCATGAACCATGCTTGTAGCATGTTTCCAAAAGCATCTGAGAGGGTTTCATTGTAGTTTCTAATACAAAGAATTGAATGATAAATCATTACAGCATGAGGTGTAGCCCATTTGTTCCACGAATAATTATCATCATCATTTTTCATTCTAATTCTCAAGAACATTGATGTATTTATCCCATCTTGACACAAGTTTAAAATTGCTGTCACAGTTGACATCATCTGACTTCCATTCGACCATTTACAAACAGCCATTTCTGCTGCCTCATTATGCAGTTGTCATCAGTCCGCTCCAGTGGCCTACAGTAATAGTCTGATATAAGTATGATCCTTCAGCACAGCGGTGCAACCCCACACAGCACACATCAGGCACAAGTTGTTACTGACATTTCACTTGGAATATACAGGGTCCACCAGCGAATCGGGCGATTTTAAGTGTTAAAAAAAATTAAAAGTATTGGATATCATGATACAGATACATTTATAAGGAAGTACATACTTCAGCATTTGCAGAAATAAGTGAATCAGTGGTCTTGAAACATAGCACAGAACATTAAAAAATACACATCATTCTAAAAATCACACACCGATAAGTTGGGTGATCTTACTGGCCATTCGATGACGCCATATCTGGAAATGAGATGTCCAGGAAAAAGTGGGCGCAAAATGTTCATTGCAATTTTTGCAGTGTGACTTGTAGCCCCATCTTGTTGAAAGTAAGTGGTTTTGTTCACTGGAAGACCTTGGAGACGAGGAATGAAGAAGTCCTGTAACGTGTGTGCATACCGCTCAGAGGTCACAGTGCAAGCATTTCCACATTCGTCCTCAAAGAAGTAAGGACTGATAATGACGAAGGCTGCAACAGCACACCACACCATTACTTTAGAACTGTGCACTGGTTTTTTGTACTCCTGACACTTTTTTCTGACAGTCCCAGTTTCTTGGAATGACGCACGGCCGACCAGCGAGGACTTTGTTCGAATGATGCTCTCACAGCGTCAATGTTCTGTGGGGTGCGAACTGTTTTAACACTACCACCTTTCTTAACAGTTGAGCCGGTCTCATCAAAGTTGTTTACACACGTCTTTATGGCATGAGCTGACGGCACTCTACTGTTTCGATGAATCCCTAATTTCTTGCGAAATTCACATTGGGCGGCAACGTAGCTATCATTGTTCTTATAAAATTATTTTACAGCGAAAGCACGCTGTGCACCAGTCCATGACTCCATTTCAAACTGAACGCTATTCACGGCCACACCACCTGGCAGCATCATTCCCCTTGCACGCTCACACTAAAAATAGAAAAACGCCGTTAATTGCCTGATTCACTGGCAGACCCTGTATAAGCCATCTGCACTATTGTTTGGGCTTCTGAAGCCATGCTTGTGCAGCCACTGATTCCACAATAATGAGAAAGTGGAAATTGTTGTTTGTGAGTGGATGCACATGCAAGAGCCCATTTTCTGTGGTGACTGAATTTTTTTAACTCTTGCCAAGATGGGACAGGTGCATCAGTATGGTCTGGGATTATGTTAAAAAGTAATGATACTTAGGGGAATAAATGTTTTGACTTCTCATGTAATGTCTATGACCTAGAGAACTTTTAATTATTCTTGAACATCCTTCATGCATTCAGTAGTGGACACACGCTGACCAGATTTTGAAGTGTTCTATTCAAAACAATGTAGCATTGAACACAAAATAATGGAGAATGAAGAAACTGCCCACTATTTGTTTACAGCATTATGTCAAAGGAGTGTAAGTTGTAACCCTGTAAATCGTGGATGGTCTGTAGCTTTTTATTGAATTTTAGCCATGTGTTTTGATTTGTTCTTGCACTAAATATGAATTTTTTGTTATTTACATTTGAGGATTGGTATGAAAATCGCTACACTTTTTTCTCTTTTTATAGTCTGGAAATTATGCTGTGTCCTACACGTGTGCACATGTGATATGATGGTCTTTGCAGCAGTAGATTGTGTCCTGTGACATATATGTCAGTGAATGTATTGCCTGCGGGAGCATGCATATCAATAAATTGCGATAGTATTTTATATACCTCAAAACATAGCAAACCGAATGTTATTTTGTTCTGTGTTCATGTTATTAGGATGTGAAAGATAAGTATGAGAAGATATGTGAAGAATCTTATCTCAATGCTCGCAAGGAGACTCACATAAAGTATAAAGACTGGCTTGATTCTCCATGGTCAGGCTTTTTTGAGGGCAAGGATCCCCTGAAAGTGTCACCAACTGGAGTTAAAGAGGATACCCTTGTGCACATTGGAAAGAAAATGTCTTCACCACCACCAAATGCTGCAGAATTTATTATTCATAAAGGTGAGTTTTGTTATGTCAAGCGGGCACAACAATGGTCATTGTCTGACACGATTACTTAATGAAACTTCAGTTGTGTAAGTTCGTAAAGTGTCTTGAAACTTGGATCACAGTTTTGTGCTACGGTTGGTTACTTCACTAAAATAGGCTGTTCCCTGTATGAGGTCCCTTAGCAAAGCAGCTATACCTTTAAGCCGACAATAATTGTATGAAATCTTAGGGAAAAAAAGTAATATCCTAACAAAGTTCCTATGCATTCTTTCATTTAACTGATATCACTGTGGCGCTGGAGGTCAACTACACTTGATGTGCAGTGTGTGTGGCCTGAAATGCCTGATGTTGTATAAAGACTCATAAGAACATGCAGAGTAGTGGCAGCCATTTAAATTCCCAGGTTTTACAGAGTAAAACTTGCATTTAATTTCATCCCTGCAGGGTTAAAGTATATCTTTGGGATGTGGGATCCAAAGATGTCAACTGAGTGCAGCTGGCTAAGTGTAGGATCCAAACTGGGCAGATCAGACATGGTGTTTAGCATAGAGAATCCATTAATGCTTTGCAGCCCAACATTGTATTACATTCAGCAAAATTCACCATCAAGCTCAGTTCAAGATGTGATGTTGCCATATTTTAGATTGGTTTTCGTAAGCTCCTGACATCTGGTCCATGCTCCTTGGAACTCGGAGTTTAAGGAGCATTTTTCTGTCGTCAAAGGAAGATAGCCTGCTGTTTACAGAATATACTTTATAAAAAAAAGACAAATACATTTGTGATCTTTTGCTGCTATTAGCAGCTGTTTTTACTTTTCCACCAAGGGTTGGTGACTCTTCCAGAGGGCGACATTCCACACCCAACAAGGAGCAGTGACTAAACAGGGAGTTGCATTCCAGATGCAGAGAGAAAACACAAAAAAACTTTATCCATCCATCTATGGCGCTACAGCCCCTTCTGGGTCCTGGCCTCGCTCAGAAGATGCCTTTATTTTTCTCTGTCTTCTTCTTGTCTTGGGATCCTTTCGTCCTCCATTCTTACAATACAACCCACCCATCCTAGTCTTCTAATTTTAATATCATCCCCCATATTTAGATCTTTGTATAAATTATAAATTTCATCAAATTCTTAATGTTTTCCTTTCAAATGTACATACCATTTGTTGTGTCATTTGTGTTGGGGTCCAGGTTACACTTCTGTAACACAGGACTGGCTTAATGTTTGATATAATCATATTTTATTACCTTATTATTTTGGTGGATTTGTACAGCTCTAAATACAGTTTCAGAGAGGAATAGCTTTATTAGCAGCTAGGATTATAGCTTTGTTTTTCATCTCTTATGTTTGGCCCTTTTTCTTTAGCTCCCCCCCCCCCCCCTCTCTCTCTCTCTCTCTCTCTCTCTCTCTCTCTCTCTCTCTCTCTCTCTCTGCCCTTCGTGTACTTCAGATACAGCTCTTTTCGTTCTTCCCATAATGTGTATGTCATCTCTATATCCTATTAACTGCACTGATTTGTGAAATATTGTGGATTTGACTTCTACTGACAACTGTCTTATTACATAATCCAATGCTATGTTTAGAGGTGGAGTGCTAATCCATTTCCTTTTTTCAAGCCATTTTCTACCTTATAACCATCAATCATCATCAGTACTATCTTAACATGGTAGGTCTAGTCATTCATTGTCGCTTCAATTTATTTGGAATTCCAAGAAATTTCTTTATTTTATATAATATGTCTCTTTATTTTAAGTCTGTTGTTGAGAACTGTGGTTAATATTTTATGTCCTGTGCATAATAATTATATTCCTATATAATTGTGACAATGCAAAAGAAATATGCCAGGTGGAAGAAGGGGAACAATGTTTGTCAATTTTATTACTGCAAACCAGGACTTAATGTTGGAATTTGTCTCTAAAAAAGATGCTAAAAAGAGAAGGTTTTTAGACCAGTATTCTTTGTAGACATAAAAAATACAATCCAAATTCACATTTTTGTTTGAACTTCATATTTCTGTCTTTAAATAACTTAATTATGAGTCACAGCTTTAATAGAGATTAACGAGAAAATTAATTGGTACCAGACTGTTGGAATTTGCTTTAAAAAGGGACTGCAAAAATTAGGACATATTCTTCAAAGTCATTCACTGCCATTCTGTCCAGTCCATCAATAAGTTTTAAATCTTTTGCTTGAGCCCACTTGAGTCTTATAGCATTATACTAGCATTGATTTTGCAAATATTGATTAATGTCCTGGGCATTTTAATGTTCTCAAATTAGATCATTATATTTTGCCAAAACACCAGTTACAGTGTCTTGTACCAGGAGAACAGTTAGCCCACTGTGGGGAAACTTCCTTCTTGACATTCCTGCACACTGTGCTTTCTGGTACTTCATATGGGTATGTGTCACAGTTAAGTGTTGGCACTCCGTGTTCAGCAAGGTCATGGGTTCAAATCCAGAGACATGTATCTTGACTGGGATGTTTTCATGGTTTTTCTTAGTCCCTCAGGCAATTGCCACAATAGTTGTATGTAATAAGAACCAACAGAATGCACACTTTTTATATTAATGTTTTACTGTAATTATGGCAACTTTTTATTATAGTAATTAATATAATTAATGTAAAAGAGTGCATTTTGTTGGATCTTATTACGTAGATATATCATAATGCACGGTTCAAAAAACGTAAAGTTTTCCAAGAGAGTGTCTTAACTTAGACTACCACTGCTATTTTCCACAACCTTTCAAGTTCAATATTCATCATTCAGTGCGATATTTTGTGAGCTGCTGAGAGCTTCGTTAGGTAAACCACAGATGACACAAGCATGCATATGATCTTACCTTTTAACTCTTGAAAATGATGAGTGACTTAACAGCAGGAGTGCACAGATTCCCCCCCCCCCCCCCCCACCCCAAAAAAAAAAAACAAACAAACAAGCTGCACCACAAAATTCTAGACACCAGAAGGGAGACATGAAGCAAGTTCTGTACTGAAGACCCACAAACATTAAGTGCCACCTTACAAAATGTAGATGCCCAACCTGGCTCCTGGGTTTGCTGCAGCCCCGATTTACAGCACCACTGTCCAAATCAGGAACTTTCCAGTAACTTGTAAACATTAATTATCTGTTCAGATTCTTCATTGCTCTCCTTTGATAGACATTATCACAGACAACAGACATCTTAAATGAGTTTGAAATTGTACTAAATAAGTAATAAATAACATGGGCATTATTGTAAACCAGCTGTGGCTTATTTCTCTGTATCAATAAGAAAGGTGGGAAGGCATTGAGGATTAGTGACCATTACGGTGGAGCATATGAGTTGTGCAATGGGAGCACTACAGTTTCTTCATATTTTAAGAATTAGGACATGAAACTGAAGAATATCTTAAATTGAGGGAAAAATAAATTCAGATAATTGAGTCAGGGCCATAAATTTTGTTTATTCATAAGTGAGGGTGCTTGTGGAACTGTAAGACATGGTCTCATATTTTGGGTTTAATTATTGGAAACCAGGCAGTGGGGATTCCATCTTCAAACAATTTTTTAGTGTGATCCTGGGGCATATTCATTCTAGCATGAAAGTCATTATCTTCTGTGTTTGCCTTATGTTTGATTGAGTGTAGGATTTCATGAAACAATGCTGTTATTTCCAGCTCTGCCACATTTCTTTCCTGTTTTCAGGCATAGAACGTATTCTGAAGTCTCGCATGGAGATGGTAGAAGCACGCGTTGTGGATTGGGCTCTTGCTGAAGCAATGGCATTTGGCTCTTTATTGAAAGAAGGAATTCATGTTCGCTTAAGTGGTCAGGATGTTGAAAGAGGAACTTTCAGGTATGATATAAGAATACTGTATCTGATTACATTAAAACATACTAACACATGCGCACATGCTTAATGCTTGTGGGTTCAAAGTACAATCATTGAAATAGATGATCATTTTAAGACTGTAAGGGACAGGAGTACTTACAAAGTGTTAGGACCATCAGGTGCGTAGAACTGGCCTGTAACATAGCGTTGCATACTGACACAGAGTTGGTTGGACTTATTCTTTGTACATTGCGGTTTTAAACACATACACAAAACTGGGTAGGACTTTTGCTTATAAGGGCAGTCCCAAACAAGCAGTTGGCTCCAATAACAAATGATTTTGTGTTAGTTTTAAATTTATGGTTGCGATAATGTTAACAGTACCAAAAATGTTAAATTAGTATTTGTTATTTTTATGCTTCTGTGACAGCCGCTTCACAAGGAATAAGTATTCACAATCCTAAATTCATTTTTAAAGCTTGATGCCATAGAAATAAGGTGGTGTTCTTGACAAGTATATTGTAACATTTTTAGATATTTCAGATAACTGTTTTAATGCTAAGAATGAATAGGCACTACATAAGAGTTAACCTTTTGTGAATGAATGTTCAACAAACACCATTGCCCAGCAAAGCACACCAAATTTCTGGTTGCACAATATGTGACATTTAAAATTAAATTCATTATTGTCATAAATTTAAACTTTGAACATTAAAAATCCCTATAGTCAGTTTGTAACTGACTAGTACAGTACAGTGTGTGACTTAAATGTAAATGGAAATTTCTGACGATAAAATGCTTAAATAAAGGAGAATGTGGTTGAGAATGGGGTGTAAGAATGAGAGTGCAAAGAACTCTTAGAAAGGCACGTTTGGTTGAAGTAAGTAAACAGGACGTTACTAGGTGTGTGTGCTGGATTTGGTACATTGTGTTGAGAGAAGTACAAAAGGTTAAACCTTGTATGTTAGGTTTATATGCCATTAAGCCGTACTGCTTTAATGCCACAATTGTTCATATTTCCCTCTACATATTTGAAATGACTTGTCAAATTTGTGGTATAAATCAATTCATGTTTTTCCATTCTGGTATATTTTTATTTTCCTAATTTCATACTTTATCTGTTTTTAAATTTATTTTTGGTCCTGTTGTTTATTGTGAATGTGTATGTCCAGAGTAATGACAGATTTATACTCTTTGTGACATGGAAAATAGTGGACCATTTAACAGGGTCTGATAGTGTCCTCTGCAAAATTTTGGAAATTGTGTTTGGGTAGTGAATTGTCCTGAATGTACAGCTTAGTTTGCGAATGTGCATGGCATTAGAAGAATGTACTGAGTGATAACATTCCACTGTAGCTCGTGAAAGAGCGTGTCATTCCAACAGCACTCTGATTTCAGTACCCATTCAAAAAAGTCTTATAAAGTACACCTTACTTTCACTTAATAAGGTAGATTATGTCCATCTCTTTTACTAGTGTGTCTCTGAATAATTTAATGAATTAATTTTATTTATTGACTACCAGTCATCGCCACAATGTGCTGCACCATCAGGCAGTGGACAAGGCCACTTACAGACCTCTGTGCCACTTGTATCCAGATCAGGGCCCCTACACAGTTTGCAATAGCTCATTGTCTGAATTTGGAGTGCTGGGTAAGTATATTCATTTTGTAGTTTGTGTGTACCTTCCAGATCTTTCTGGGAATGTTATTTGAGATCCATAATTATCTTGTTATTACTAATCATTATTTCCATGAAGATGGTGTACATAAAGGGTATTGTAAGTATAGGTTGAGTTATAGTTGGTAAATCAAGATTCTAATACTAAGCTAATTTAAGGTTTAGGTAACAGTTTGGTAGTAAGAAAGTGAAAGTGGGCCATTCCAAAGCACAGGCGGGCAGTTGTCATTTGCTTAACAGTGGAGGATGGGTTTCAACCTAGAGTGATCCATTTGGGTTTCAGTCATTGCACCACTGCTCAGTATTCATTCATCTATGTTCAGACCTCATCGAATAGGCCTTACCTGAGTACAGTTCAGAGTGACTGATTATCACTCAACCTCAAGAATTAAAAGACAATAAGAAAGAAGAATCCAGCAGCTAATACTAGTTACCTAAGAACAAGTTTCTTGGCATACTAAATAATAATCATGGCTGCCTGACTCTTCAGATAACTAGATGTATGTAGGAGCATGCTGTTGTTTGTTTTAAATGCCAGAACTATGTTGTATTGTACCCTGTGTATCACTGGTTTTGTAATTCCTAATGTTATATCAGTGTTTCTTCCCTGTCCCCCCTCATAACAAAAATAAACACCTAAAGACTGATTAAAGTGGATTAAAAAATGTGTTATTAAGATCAGTAAATGTGTAGAAAACTAGACATTTTATTCTTGACTGTATAAATGAGTGCAGTATATTTTTAACACATACAGAACATCAGTACAAAATTTAATTCATTAAAAGCTGCAATTGAAATGTATCTTTACTCATATTTCGTGAAGCTGTTTTAAATAGATAAGCATTGTATAGTACTATGCAGTAGATGAGAATGCCAAGATTTATTCATTGAGGTGTTCTCATTATATGCATATCAGATCTATAAGTCACAACACATGAATGTTGCACTTGTATGAAGTATTGTGATCTGAAGATTATGGGTTTGAGGCAAAACATGGAAGTCACTAATCCAATGAGCATTGTGTTGACTGTGAGTTGAGGTTTTCCATGCAGTTTGTAAGTTAAACAACAGGTTGTAGCAGTACCAATTTCTACACATTGTTATGGGTTTTCCTTTTCAGGAGCAAGGAAAAGCCAACATTAAATTGTACCGTGTGTTGTATGAAATGGTCAGTGGTACTACACTTTGAAAGTTGATTTGTTCTTAAAAGTCTTGTAAAGAATCTGTAGAAATAGAAATTAGAAGAACAATATTTTGCAGGTTTTGAGCTGGGGTATTCCATGACCAATCCCAATGCTCTGGTGTGCTGGGAAGCTCAGTTTGGAGATTTCAACAACACAGCACAATGCATTATTGATCAGTTCATTTCATCTGGCCAAGCCAAATGGGTACGACAGTCTGGTCTTGTGATGCTTCTGCCCCATGCTTTGGAAGGCATGGTGAGTTTATTTTGTTTATTCATTCTGCTCCACAGATTATAACATAGTTACAAAGATATGCAGACATATAAAAAACTGTGCCAAACCCAGTGAACGTGCAGTCTTAAGACTTAGGTCTGCTGCTGCTGCTCACTTGCTAGGATTGCAGGTTCAAATCCTGCCAAGGTCACAGATGTCTGTCTCTTGTGAGTGTTGTGTGTTGTCAGAGGTCTCTGCATCGGACTGATCACTTGTCCAGAGGATTCCTACCAAGTGTAGTGCGTCTGAGTGTTCATGAAGCCGTAATAATGAGGCTCTGGCCCACTAGGGGCTGTTGTGCCAAAGGGGGAAAACAAGAAAAAGTGTGTATATAATTAAAAATACAAACTATTTGCCCTGTTATTCACATAATCCACACACTTATGTATGAAAGTCATGGTACACGAAGTATGTGAATAGTACTATGCAGTGTATACTGCTGCAAGTTTAACTGAAGTTAAGAAAATTATGGCATGTAATGTTAAGAAATCAAGCTATGTGAGGCAGACAGTTGCAGTGTGCACTCTTCACCTGTAATTAATAACAATCATTTTTACTGATGTTAACCGTGTCCTATTTTGCCATGTTTGACACGCTCAGGTTCCTGCTTATTGTTGGTAATTTCAATGAGAGGATATGAGGAACTTGACTGTACTGAACACAATAAGGCACTCAGCATGTAGTGTATGTCACAGGGGAGTCCCTGTAACAATAAGAGGTTATTTTTTATGACATATCGTCATCAACCTGCTTCAACTTTCCTATGGGTACCACCTGTACATGACTGGGTGTGTTCAACACAAGAAGTGGCAAAGTCATGGAAATGCGAAAGCATGATGACCTGTAAAAGTGTAGCATCCAGTCCCATTTAGGATTGGGGGTTGGATGTTTAATTTGACCTGTGATATTACTATGATGTTAGGATCACTGGTCTGTTTTTTGTTGTTTTGTCCTTAAGTTTTTTATGGCCCAAAAAAATGTTGATGGCAGTTTGGCATTTTTATGCCAGTAGGCTGTCTTGGAAGTTAGAAACAAAATCCAAGAATGAAGAAAGTAATTGACATGATTTCCTCATTGAGGTTGGGAATATTGAATGTGATCTGGCACTTGGTGGACATAATTTGCATTTCATTGGTTCTGTTATCAACAGGTTAGGTGTTAAAAGTTACCTTTATATAGTTGGAACACCTGTTGGCATTGTAGTCATCCCTTGTGTTAGAAGCATATCTGAAAAGTTCAGATGGATTGTTGAGAGCTGTAACACTTCCAGTTTTCATATATGCGTACAATAGAATAGCATACAGAAGGGCAGGCACCACAGTGACCCTGCGCACTTTGACTGTTGCTGATCTTCTATGCAGTCCTTAATATTTACACTTTCAGCAGGTCTGCACCTTGAAAAAAGTGCAGTATCCTGTTAATGGAGATGTCCTCAAATCACGTGGTTTCATAAAATTTTGACCCAGGTGTATAAATCTTAATGTGGCTATAGCTTGAAAGTCACAAAAAAACATGAGGCCATTTCAAATGCCTGTTTGCATCTATCACCTTAAGGACCCTTTACCAGCTCCACTATAAGTAGATGTCCTTTTAAATGACAGTGTCCTCTTAATGGCCCCATTATTATTATTAGCTGGTTTCTGCTCAAGTTAAGTAATTTCCCAGCTTTTTTAGCAGAGGGTCTTTTAAGAAAGCCATTAGCCTACCTTTGTCCACAAATGGTCTGCCAGTACTCCTCGTGTTTTCTGTTTGTCGAGCCCCTAACCACCCCCCGTCTTTCTCTGCAGATGTTCCAAGGCAGGCTCAGGTCGTATAAGTGGATGTAAGGATCCTTGTCTGTCTGATTGGTCAGCTATTTATTTCCGTTAATCCCCAGGTTTCCTGGTCCTGTTATGTCCTACCACTTTCACCAGTGGGATTTATGGCAGTCCCAGACTAATTTTTAATTTATCTGGAAGCTGTCAAGGGCCTTAATGACTGCCTGACTGTCACAATGTAGATGTTCACACCTCTGTAGCCCTTTTCATTATTCTCAATTGTAACATGCATACCGGAATGCAGCCATTATGTCTGCATTGTTCCCCTGTGAATGCAGCAGGGTTACATTCCTAACACAAATGGACAATTCAGGTTGCTGGTTCTGAAGAAACATGGAAATAATCTCAAACTGGGGTTGCTGGGAAAATAAAACAACTATCCCAATGTGCATATGATGGTCACTATACGAGTTAGAATGAAGCGTGGGTTCTATAAATTCAGTGAAAGAACATGTGAAACAGCAAGCCAGTTAAGGTCCTTCTTCATCATTCATGTGGTACAGTATTGAATATAGAACTCTCATCTCTGTGTGTTTAAAATAATGCATGTTTCCATGGCACCTGCTCAAGAGCAATGTATGTAGAACATGTATTTTATAAAAATTTAAGTCATGTAGGATATGGTGCTGTGTCGTCGAATGAAGTTCTCCCTGTTGTGAAAGAGGGTAGTGCTGTCATCTTGAGAGTATAGCAGTTATTCTTGAACTTTTTGACCCTGAAGAGGAAAGCGCTGCATTCCTGTAAAACATTGGGTACTCCTCATTCAATTACACAGTATTATATCCCAGAAGTTGTGAATCTTAGCAACACCACTTTGAGAACATCAAACCTCACATAACAAATTTCATTTTAATTAATTGTCAGCAATTACCATATTTACTTGAATGCAAGGGGAGGTTTTTGCCCTTAAATTTGGCGCTTAGATATGTGAGGTCATCTTGAAGTGCCAAGTAGGATCACTCCGAATGGACCGCGGAGCCAAACTAAGGCCTGCATTGCCCAATCATCATGCATAAACAAAAGACAGAACAGAGCATGACTAAAGTTAACTGACACAGTCTTCTCTTTTGAGACTTTTTTAATGAAGCACAACATTTCAGGTGCCAGCTGTCTTTGTGTTCTGGCAAAAGAGGACATAAGCTGGTGGACCACTTAGATCAACCTATTCTCAGTCACTGGCACCATAGAAACAGTAACTTGTTAACATATATGCCTGAGAACAGATGTCCAAGGGTAGTAACAGGAATGTGGCTATTAAAAAATTAACCACAAGGCTAAAAAATAAAACCTGGACCAATTCACAAATTAAAAACCATAAAGAGAGCCATGAACTCAGTGTGAATAGACCACACACACAACACCAAGTTCAGAACACATGTATTTAAAATTATTAACATATTAATACCATCTGTGGTGAAAGCTGTGAATCTTCATTGTTTCAAGTAAGTTTGTAAACCAAGCAGTGTAACTGTATTATTTCGTCAATGTGGCTCATTACGGCATGGCAGCACCCGAAGTGACTTTTAAGGATTTTAAGAAGTACTTTTTATCCAATGCAGTGCAGGAGACTGATGATGCTATGTTGTGGAATAAAAGTGAAGAGGAAGGGGTTGTTAGTGAGTGTGAGGAAGATGAAGGCACTGACTGTGAAGATAGAGAGAGACACTATTCGGTAAAGGCAGATAGAAGCTGACATGCATTGTGTCTTAACTGTATGAAATTAATAGTAAATTATTTTTTCTTAGCAGCTGTTGTATTTTTGGGAGGGTCATCTTAGATTTGGATAATTGCGTTTTCCCCTTGGTAGACATGTTTTATTTGGAGTGTCATTGCAGATTAAAGTAATCTTGCGCTTAGGTAAATACCGTACCACCAGGTCTGTACCTGTGTTGTGACTACCGCCCTTCCTTCTAACATCAGACCTTCTTCTCATACTTTTCCCGACTGTTCTTCACTTTCCTCTCACATAAACCAGTGAGAACTTAAAATTGGTAGGCTAGTGAGAGTTTCTGATTTTAAGTTTTTAAAAAATGCAGGTGGTTTTATCATTTCTGTTCTGTGCATTTATTTATATATATATATATATAT
>Ga0131853_10013384_pt1 | contig 15038 bp, 6 predicted proteins | sample TergutLab28metaG_FD_92764 | JGI IMG/M metagenome (GOLD analysis project Ga0131853, IMG submission 92764) | Labiotermes labralis P1 segment gut microbial communities from Petit-Saut dam, French Guiana - Lab288 P1 (version 2) (version 2) | ecosystem: Host-associated > Arthropoda: Insects >... | reverse complement strand
TGTGTGTTTTGTGCATTTGTTGGTCTGTTATCTTGATATTCTCTTAAAATTGTAGGTTACGTGGCGTTGTATATTAGGCTAAATTCGGACACGATGAACTGAAAACTATGTGGAAGAAACTGGCCTTAACTTAACTTATTTTCATATTCTAAATCAACGCTTGGCCCTTCAGTGCTCAGCAAAGGCATGGGAATCCCGGCAGGGGCAAAGACATCCGTCCTTCTCCTAAAGTCCATAAGGGCTCTGGGGACCACCTAGGTTCTTTGCAGGGGGTAAAGCGGCCGGGGCAGGCAGTTGACAACTGACAACTCTTTAGCCCTGAAATTAAGAATGAGTGCAGCTATATACCGCTATTCCAGTATGTGCCTTCATGGCCTGCAGAGGGATAACTAAACTTTATTTGGATTCCTCTTGCAATCATGAAACGTTATAAACAGCACATTTCAATACGTAAACAATCTTCGTGTTGTATCGTTCGTAGATAAAGTTTGTATATAGAAATTGCAAACCATAAGGAAGGCCATATGGTAAAAACTTTTTGTAAGCAAATCGATGGATAGTGCCGACATACACTTTAGGATATTACGACTTAATGACATGGATTGCATTCAGATAGTTTGTGATGCGGTCCTCTGTCAGATGCTGGAGAATGCAATGATGAAACTTGGGTCTTAAAGTAAGAAATCTCTTGAGTAAATTACCTAGTACCAAATTCTCAAGCAAGACTTAAATGACTTTAACAAATGAACGCTGACAGTCACAGAGGTAGTGCGAAATACAGTTTTGTAAAAAAAATACCTTCGATTTATTTACGTGTCTTATAGATCAAAGTTACAAGTGCAGAAACACAAGTAGCCAGTTTCGTACAGGGCCTGTCTTCGTATAGTATTGATCTCCAGCCTGTTGCACTACGGAGGAGACGCCTCCAGATGGCAGCACGTCACATATTCCCCCACTTCTCTCACACACTCGCTCGCACACTCCCAACCACCGCCGCCATCACCACTTCAGGAACAAGCCCTTTGAAATCCATTCGAAAACGATCAATCATTAATTTAGAATTCAATCACTGAAATTCAGTCCTGGATACCAGACGTCCATATGTGTCGCATTCATATGTTGCGGTCAACTTATGCAGACGGGGCTTCATGTCGACAGCTGCAGTAAAACCACATGCTAAAGTTTATTGTCATCTAGTATGAGAAACTTTGTAGCCTTAAAAATGGGCCGACGTTTAGGGGAATCTTCACTCTCAAATATCTGCCCCGACAATGTAGGAAGTATGCTCCTCTGCAACACTAACACACTTCCACCCAACTACACGGCGTCACATCCCGGAAGACGACAAACTTTGTAGTCTTAGCGGTTAGAACATCAAGCCTCACAAACATACGTATTCGTCTAGTTACTTTTTTTTTTAGCATAGTAGATTTAGGAACGTTAATGAAGGGAAGACAGATGGAAGATGAGGAATAAGACGTAACCGACTACTGAATAAGCTTAGGGAAATGAAAGGATACTGGAAATTGAAAGAGGAAACACTACCTTGCACTCAGCGGAGAACTGGTTTTGGAAGAGGCTGTGGACCTGTCGTCAAGACAGACTGTGGAATGAGTGACGAATATGCAGTTAAAAGTTCATGGTGTATCTGCAGTCTACGTGTAACCTGCCTTCACATGTGCTCATGCCGTGCACACAGACTAATATACTTTACCTTACTTTACTTCCCTGTTACGGTTGCTCGTGCATATTCATTAACTCTTCATTCGTCAGAAGCTGTACATTAACTGTTACAATGAGTGAAATGCTAACCGCAGTCTTGTGGGATTTAACGACGTACAAATTTTTATGGCTATTGGCATTGCGGGGGAAGTTGCTCGTTCCATCTGAAGGGGAGGCAGTGTTGCATAACACTTAGAGGCTTTCGTCCAACACTGTTGCAGTGGTAAAGCAATACGTACTACATATTCTTGCGGACCGCGGTGGCACAGTGGTTAAGGTGCTGTGCTACAAATCGGAAGGTTACTGGTTCGATCTCAGTTGGTGTCATTGGAATTTTTTATTGACATAAAATCCTTCCGATCGCACTATGGCCCTGAGGTCGACTAAGCCTCTAATAGAAATAAGTACCGGGAGCATTTCCTGGGAGTAAAGGCGGCCGGTGCGTAAGGCTGACAACCTTACCACTATCCTGTGCCGTTGTCATTAAATCTGGGAATCTTAACTTCCTGGAAAGCTCTGGGCCACTTCAGGCCTGTAACGGGATTTCTTTAACTTTACTACATATTCTGAGTCTGAGTGTGTAGTCATACGTATCCAGCATGCCGTGCGCGTGCACCATATTGTCATCTGTAGCTTGTCCGACTCTACAGTATATTTCCACATTATCTCATAAACGGGAGAATTTTAGAAAAATGTTTTGGATCATGAAATGTGTGTTTTGATTGTCTCTACAAATCTGTCTAAAACGTTTCTCATTCGAAGAAGAATTGAGCGAGACATGAAAAAAAAGTATATTCGTCCTCGAGTAAAGAACTCATTATGTTTGTCAGATTTAATGAAATTTGAATTTTCGCGCCCGATTTTTGAAAAATAATCAAATGTAAAATTTCACGAGAATCCTTTTCGTGGGAGCCGATTTGTTCCATGCGGACGGACGTGACTAAGCTAATAGCCGCTTTTAGAAATTTTGTGAACGCGCCTAAAAGGTACAGACGCGGAAAAGGAGATGGCTTTCAAACCACAAATAATATTTAATTATTTTATTTGAGATTCCACCCACATTGTAATGGAATGCAATTACGTCTAAATCCCTGAATTAAATGTACAAATAAAATGTGTGATACGAAATACTGAGTGAAACATACAATGCCCTTACATATTGGTATAACTCAGTTCTAAATTATTTTGACGTCCAGTTACAAATATGACAACTAATGAGCTGCATTGCTATTGGCTTGCCAGCTTTGAAATGGGATTTTGGGAAAGCACAGTTCTCTATTATTCATTGTTTTAGCTTAAACATGAAGAATGGAAATTCAGCCGAAGACATAAAACACAGACATTTACGTTCTTTATAACATTCACAGTGATAATTCATACTACTTACCGCATTACAACTCCGCAATCGCCAATACAGTTGCCAGTGAAAGACACTTACCTGTAAAGAGACAAAAAAATTAAGTAGATAGTTTTATTACTTGTGAGGTAGTAATTTAACAAACGACATTGAAACTTAACATCTTGCATTCCACAGTTCGTGGCTAATATACAAAAAAAGTTGAAATCAATGCTCACTTTTGCCACGGCTCGTTTCTTCTTCGCAAGTTCGTGTGTAGTTGACCACCTGTTACTTCTAGTTCGGCCATTTTGAAATTTTGTGTTCGCTTTAATGGTTTAGATGGCGTTATGTAACTGTGTGACCTTTTAACTTAAAAAAACAGTGAAAGTAAGAAACCGATCAGCAATTTAGGTCACAGCTCATTATATTCTACACAGATTAAGGAAAACTTTTTTAAAATGAGGTAAAAAACATTTAACGTGTTTGATAAGCATAATTTTAATTTGCATGCTCTGTACATACTGCTTTCCGATTGGTCTCACATGTATATACTAAAGAGATTGTTAATACGGTAAAGACTTAGCATTGCCATAATGCCGTGAATTTTGTTTCGACTATCTTGAAAAAAGTTTTACTGTATAAACTGTATTTAAGTTTGCGTGAGTTCAGACTTCCGCCGCGATGTGGTTGAGAAATGCGCTCTTCTGGATTATTACGCAGCGACTGGTGACAATTTCTTACCTTCTAAGAAATTACCAATATTTTTCAATAATTAAGACAAGTACACGATCGATGACTTGAGAAATAGTGTTGTGTTGTTTGTTGTGGCACTCATAAAGAACACAAGAGTACAGTGTCTGACAAAATTAAAAAATCTGTCTCAAAGTTAACGGTGCACGTAATTTCGCCTGAGCCTAATGAATAGACTTGACACCAATAATTTGTCATTTGTTGAACAGGTAACTATTAACCTTTTGGCGCCGGAATTTTTTTTTAATTTCAGCACATCCTGTATATAAAATGTGAATAATACAGGAACCAAATATGTTAGAATTATGAAACAAACTGCATTTTGAAGAGAAAGAAACGGTGAGTATATACCATTTTAATAATATTCAGTGCCTATATTTGTTGAATAAATATATAAAATGCAACTTTAGAGGTTAGCGGTGCGGTACGACCACTATAGTTGACATTAGGCGTCAAAAGGTTAAACTGAGCTTAGAACAATTACACAACTATTTTTGTTTAAAAGAGCCTTGAAATAAAAAAAATAAAAAAAATCTTCAGGTGAGACTTTACATGTCACGAGTGTTCATATATCCATAATTCTCTTTTGCTCTGTGACAAGTTACAGACAAGTTAACATCACCGAGTGTTCGATTTAAACGTGTGAGTATAAGAAAAAGTACAGGTGCCTTTGGTCGTATTCGAACTCGTGACGAATTTTTAAATTGAACTTATTTAATATTTTGATTACAGCTATCAAGCGTTTACATATTTCTTCATGCTTTAAATATTTATAACACAACCTTCACTTAAGTAATGTTTAAAATCAATTTTCCACCTTATAGGAAACACCCTATGTCTTAATTTCAAGTACCATCATGTTAATTCAGTTTAAGTAAAGCCCTACCGTCTTTCCTGCGATTCACACAAAATATACAAATAACTACTCTGAGTAAAATACAAAACTTTTAATATTAAATCACGTGGTATAGACAGTAAACATAATGCTTTAAAGTACAAACACTGTTTTCGGCTTTACATTGTAGGCTATACACATATAGAAGTTAAGAAGTCCAAGCCAGTAAATAGTATGATTAAGACCTTGATCCAACAGATTAAAAAGGGGACTCATTCGGATAATTTTATATCAATCGCTGACAACATTACAAATTTTACTGCAACTATAACTGAAGCAAATCACACATCTTCTATTTCTCTTGATATTTCATGCTTGTTACATACGGCGGTACCGTGGGGTAAAGGGAAGTTGACAATGTTCCCGCATCTTCCATTCAACAAACTACACGTATTAAATTCGCCTGCCTATTTACATATCCCTCTTGTTACCGTCTTACACTCCATCACCAACAATCCATCCTACACAAACGACCCAACCAGCAACCCCCATCAAACAATTGTCCAAGCAATACGCAAAACCAAACAACAATCCGACCAAGCATTATGACCAACCAACAAAAATTCAAAGACGTAGTGTGAGCAAACAACCAACGAATTATTATAGCCAACAAATTAGCGAAATAACCTAATAGCTAAAAGTTCAATAAACCAAACAACAAAATAGCGAGGCTGTCAGCATAACATAAAAAAGTTAACTAGACTAAAAACAATAGTACTAACACAGTCAGACATGAAATGAATCAAGCTATAAAGCACACATTGCCAGAGAAACCATAAACTGACAAAATAAATAACTAAGGATTAATACACATAACTAAACACGTGGTGAGTCCACCCAACAACGAGCCAATATAACTACCTAAAGAAACATCCAGACAATTAGCGACCTAATAATCCGTTATCCACATAAGACTTATACGCAACAAACCAATCTAAATAACAAAGATGGAAGTACCTATTTATATAGCATGTAACTCCCTGCTGTCTCCCTACCTACATACCTACCCAGTCAACCGGCTACCAAATTAAGCGACACAGAATCTTCCTTTATTTTTAATAATTGTGAAGCATTCTTCTTTTTGTTAGCAACAGAAGTCCTGGACACAGAAATCACAAATCAAACTGATTGAGCCATTTCAATCTCATCTCTATTCTTCCTTCCGACGATTTATTTTACTCTTATGTGGTTCGTCGTTTAGGTATGCGTTTGTTTCCAGGATCTTTTCAAATCAAACTTTTGCGTGAATCTGGTTCATCGGTCAAAGTTCACTAACAATTTCTGTGGGATAATTTTATCCATAGCAATTCGTGCAGGAACGTCTCCCGGGAAGCCACACCTTATATTGTGTAATTAATGACCCGCAAAACAGGCAGAAACCAAAGTGAACGTTGCAAAGTAGGTCAGAGGCCCAATTCTGTCAGACATAATTACTCGAAACATGCTACACACTATTCGACATAACACAAAATATAACATTTATTAGGAATGGAATTAATTAAGAGACAACTAAGGCACGAATGGTAATCCTCATCGCCTAAGATTTCCATCCACGCACAGGCTTGATTACAATCCTGCAATCGTTATTTGCTCTAGTTAGTTCGCACTCTGAGGCCACCAGTACACATATATGTCAAGAGTAACAGTGTGACGTAACAAACAACAATGTGAAGATTAGAGTTAACAAGGCATGCACGTATAACGTAACATGGAGGGGCTTTCGTGCAACCACTGTTACAATTGAAAAGCAATACATATTACATATTTTGAGTGTGTATTTGTAAACTTAGATACCCAGCATTTGTAATGGACATGCGCCATATCGTCACCTGTGGTCTGTCCGCTGTACCGTATTTTTCCACATTATCTCATGAATAGCATGATTGCCAAAACCGGTTACTGAACATAAAATGTGTCTTGACTTTATCTACAAATTTTGTCTGCGATTTTTCTCGTTCTAACAATAGTTGAGAGAGAAATGTTCAAAATCTTACATTGGTCTTCATGTAAAGTACTCTCTATTCTTATCAGATTTTAAGAAAACTTAAAATTTTTTAATTGAGTTTCGAAAATACTCAAATATAAAACTTCATGAAAATCCGTCTAGTGAGAGCCGAGTTGTTCCATGCAGGCGGACGGGCGGACATGACGAAGGTAACAATAGCTTTCCTCACTTTTGCCAAAGCGCCTAAAAATTGTATTTCTAATTTTCAGTGCTGTACGTCTAAAATACGAAGATGTGAGTCAAAGTTCTGCTTGTATTTTAATGCAGTCTCTCCCGCCCCTCATCACGTTTCCTGTGTTGACAGCTCGTGTTCACACCGGATGGTTTTACTGTGCCGCCACAGTCAGAATTGTGACTGGGCTACGGGATAGATGGTCTGGGGTTTGAATCGTGGTATGGGAAAGAGATCTATCTCATCTCCAAAATACCCAGACGGGCTCTGGTGCCCACCCAGCATCATATTTGTGTACCGTGAACACTCCATCCGGGGATAAAGCAGCCGGACCCCTAAAACTGACCAGTTATTTCCATCTAGTGCCTACCGTCTGGACAAGGAAAACTTTACATTTTACCTTTACCCGACATATAAACTTAGGCCCTTAGAATCTTCTGGCGAGGGCGTATAAGAGAGAAAATAGGGAATTTTGGTAATGACCAAAAACGTTCTTCCCAAAACCAGGAGTTGACATTAAATGTCTAGTCGCAATTTTTCACATATTTTCAGCGGTTTGACATTCGCTGTTCGCATTGTAGCAACACGACGCTCTTTTAGAGATTATGTAGGTCGTTTAAGTGATCGCTGTGCAAATAAAGTTCGCTTATCTGAACAAGTGCCTGATGTACTCCGTCATACAGCCATCGAAATTAATTACCTTGTAATAGGTCTGTTGTTGCATCACGACTGAGGAATCCTAAGTTTATGCAAGAATTTTCCAAATATTCATCAAGTCGTGCAGAAATAATATAGGGGCTTCAGAACACTTTATTATATTTGCTAAAAGTTTAGAACTTCTGGAGAGAGAAGGAAAAGAATCATTGTGGAGTTACCGTAAAAAATTCGCCTATTCAGCGCAGGTTTTACGAAAATCTGTGAAGGGATTAAAAGTATTTATTATCCAACAGATGCACAAATATATAATTCGTAGATAAATTCAGAATTATTATAAAATATTTAAAATTGCTCCAACGTGTTTCGGATCACAAGTGATCCATTATCAGGGAGTTTTATACAGTACTTGGCTAAAATTACAGTAATGGTTCTATCGTGTCCGTTGACATGGACGTAGTCGGTGTTACGTGAAGGGAAGTTACATCTAGGCATGTGCCTTGAAACAGCAAGATAATTTGAAAACCAAAACAGCCTGGCAGTGCCTGTGTACTGCGTCATGCAGTAAACGTTTGTAATCTGATTTAGCAAGATAATAAAATGCATTATGCACTAACATTTTTAAATGTTTATAAATATTGGCCGAAACTGGTTGCCAACATTTGACACAATAAAGTAATAAAAGATAGTTGTGTTAGACGGAGTACATCTTTTATTTCATTTTAATATTGTAATTTTAACGTAACGGGAAATCCTCTACCAAGATGATTTATTAAGGTTAGAATATGGTTTAAGAAAGTGTGGTAAAAGAAACTGACTGAGAAAATTTCGACACAAAAGAGAGGAGAAATAATAGAAAGCTGGAGAAAACTACTTAATAAAACACTTCTTAACTTTTACTCCAAAACAAAGACTGTTAGCGTAATCAAAAATATGGCAGTGAAGGTAGGACATGTTTCATAAACCGGAGAGGCGAGAAAATCATGCAGATTTTCAATAATGAAACCTGAAGGAATGGCCCAGTCATAAAACCCAAGCATATATCTGTGGGTGACGTTAAAATTACTGATATGTAAGGAAAGATTTGCTGACTGGATTAAACTGCATACTATATCGTTTTCATGACTCTATATAACACGCTAAATTCCTCTGATTCTGGACAAAGACCACCGCCCAGTAATGTGTATGAAACAAAGTTCCAAAATGACGTGTTTATTTGAAAAAGTAAATAATGGAAAAATTCCAGAAACCACACGGACTCAACTGGCTTAGAAACGTGTATGTGGCTGGCTTTTTATCATCGTTTGTATAGAAGAAGAGAATTCCTTGATCACGTGAGGAACTTGAAGATCCCCCCTCCTGACATTAGATACTATTACCAGCATTTAATTTTGACATTTTCTCTTTGCACCAAGAAAGTTTTTATTGCGGTTTTTAACAAGCTGTAGGGATAACAGTTGTGATTTTGCGTGAAATCCCCTAACAAAATATTTACGCCCGCTAGTCTAAAAAGTGGTTTTTGAATGGTAAAATTTATAATTACGTTCTTTTTAATCTAGGGATAAGTTGGTAAGTATTTTACATTGTTGCAAGCTTAGATGTGGGGTGGTCTGTCCTAAGGAGTTACAGTATTTTCCAGCAGGTTGCAGCACCGTGCACACTTGTTCCGAAATCGATATCTTCTTACGTACATTCTCAGTGGAAGAAGTCGATTGTAAGAACCAGTGACTCCATCTACTTTAACATAACACGCCATTTTATCTGCAAGTTGACTATTACTATTTTACTATACACTGCATACGTAATTATATAATTCAAGACCAGGGCTGTCACAATCGAAACAAGTTGCGGGTCAAATCCGAAATCCAGAAATATACAATGTCACATATTTCTCAACTGTAAATTTTTTAATGTAGGGAACAGCAGGAGCTGTGAACCATGGGTCTTCAAAGAAAGTATTCTACACAAAGTCTCTGTGTTTGAGAGTAAAATATTAAGGAAAATATTTGGGCCAACTAAGGAAGCCAACGGTAACTGGAGAATTAAAACAAATAAGAAGTTGAATTAATTAATTAAACACCGGAACATAATAATTTATGTTAAAGCACAACGATTGAGTTGGTTTGGACACTTAAATAGAACGTCCGAAACCAGCATAGTAAAAAGAATACACAAATGGACAGCATTCACAGGAAGACCAGCTGGAAGGTCAGAGTCTCGATGGGAAGATGATATCAAGAATGATCTGAAGAAGATAAAGCTTATGAAGTGGCAGAACAAGTACAGGACCGCCTTAAGTAGAAGGATATTGTCGAGAAGGCCAAAACTCTATCAGAGTTGTTGCGCCATATTAGAAGAATAGGAAGCGAAAAGCAAGAACGTAAAACCCACTCTGTATTTGCTTCTGAGGGATTTATGGTGTATTATACAAAAAAAGGACACATTTGTGCCTCTAACACGTTCTTTTAAGTGCTGACTGCCAGACTAAGTGAACAAGGTACGTTTCTTTAAAAAATTATTTCTGGCAACCTAAAATTTACAGTTACTTAGAAATGCTAACACTGAATATGTTCACGGTTTAAAATGAAGAGGATGTGTAAACAAAGAGCGTGGTGAAATGGACAGACAAGTCTTTGACAGGCAAAAATGTGTTCAATTTTCTAAACGAAAGTTTTCCAGCATTGTTTCGAAAGAAAGATATGAATGTCATACCAGGAACACATGAGCTGGCAACATCATAAAGCTCTGGGGGCTGTGCGTCTGTCAGGTCCTCTTTACGCTACGCCAACGCCGCTCTACCTTCTGTACACATGACATTATAACCGACAGGTGTTTAGCAGTATACAGTATATCAGATGCTGAAATAGTACAGAAAACTTGTTCAGAAAAAAATGGTGAATTTTGTGTTCGTCATCAAGACTTAGATTTCACAACAAGTGACACGTTCTTTAACCATTCATTAATTCTCTACTTCGTATATCTCACATTCAGAGGCACAGCTGAATACTTAGTTCTATAGGCAGACATTGAAATCGATGGTAGGGAAATTACTTTACAAAAGCAGCTAAGCAAGCACGTGTACCTTTACGAGTATTTATGTGTATGTGTGTATGTGTGTTTGTATGTGTGTATGTATGTATGTTTGTATGAATGCAGTCCAACTGTCTATATGTCACGTCATCTTCGTACTTCAGTAGTGGTTCTCACGTACTTACACAAATCGCAACAAAAATGTGTCATCTGAAGATTAACTTATTTCACCCTTTTAAGACCAAAGCGTTCGTCTTGAAAAGCTAACACTCCGCTTTTCAAGAAAATCCCTACATTACATGAAATCTCCAAAGTCCTTCACATTCACATACACATTTACTGTTCCTTATAATGAAATAAGAAGAATCTAACCCACAAATCCATATCGTCCTTCCTTAGTCCATTTTAATATTATCCCACTATCCATTAATAGCATATTAGTCTCTTTCCTTCATGTTTCTCCACTAAACTTTGTACGGATTTCCAATAATTTAACATCCCCCCTTCTTATCCTACTTCGTGCGATCTTCACAACTCTAACGGTTATTTTTCTGTAATCTCTTTTGTTTCTGTATTACTTCACATTTTACTGCACCGGAGCAGTAACAACACTTGCTGTAATCAAATGACGACAGGAAAAATCATGCAGTGAACAGCAATGCAGTCCATCCAAAAGGAATCTTCACTTTTCCGTCTGGGATCGGACCCGGGTTTACGAGATTTGAACTCGGACTTATTGAAACGTAGTCAGTTAGTAACGCACAGTAGCCCTATAAGCTCAGCCTCATACTGTCATGCACTTGCTAACTTCTTATACGATATCCTGAATTTAACCGTCTTAAATCAGTAACCTGCAAATTTTCATGAGTGAACAATTTAAAAAATAAGGGAACGGAGACGAAAAAGGTAAAGCGAAAAGAAACAAGAAAAAGAAAAGTATGAAATAACTTTATCTGAAATCTGAATATGTACAAATATGCTGTACGCCTCAGCTTGGTGTTTCGGTAATTCTTTCCGTGAACTTTGGCTAATTTTTTGGTGGTTCAATTATCTGGACGACAGAAAAGAAAATGCAAGAATTATATTAAAGTGAATCACCTGGGAGTGTGTTGTGACAAAGGAAGTGGACTAAACTGGCTCAAAATCGGTCCAGTGGAAGATTTTGATATTAGAGGTCATTAAGCACAAGGCATTTCGTTGCATGGTGTACAGCACATGCTATGTAACAAACACCCCAAACGACACACAACGGCGTTGACACATTCCTGAACCTGCAGCCGTCCGCCTGTCAGCTGTCTTTCTACATGCACACACAAGAGGATATCTCTAGGCTTGTCCATGAACTTCCTCACCAAGCAACTGTAATAAAATTTGTCGACAAATACGAATGTTTGTTAAACTCAACAAACTAACGGAGATTCTTATGACAACGTAGAAGACACCCAGCACGAACACAGCGCAAATCAACAAGCAGTAATATTTATATGAGCGAAGATTGTTTCAAAAATACGCGGTGATTAAAAGTGCATCGCACAATGTCTCAACAAGTACATTGTTTGTCGTCAGGGTCGCTGCTCCCTAGATAATGCAACAAGTGTTCGACGTCCCCAACAACTGCTTTGCTATGCATAAATTTGATAGCACGTAAGATTCGATTTCTTCAAGGTGGTAATTACGAAGGCTACCGTAGGAGGTAATCTATGGGAGATCTGCATTAATTTTTGGCAAGAAAACTTTAATTGTGTTTTTAACCAATCGCATTAAGATCACGTGACGGCGCTGCCGCCAATCACAGCTAAGCTTTCGACCCCCCCCCCCAAAGGTTCTAGGTTTTAGATTTGTTCACAACGAAATTCAGAATTTCTCGCGAAAAATTGATGAATTACTCTAGCCAACTTACTGAGTGACTTCTGGGACGATACGCCACGTAGGTCGCTTGAAATCTTCAGACTTATAACAATCCTGAGTCTCCGCCATCATGTACACTACACTACACTAACGTTGATGGCAGCAGTATTCTCTGAAACGCCAGAACGTTCCTACCAAACCACATCGCATCACATCCCAGATGATGACAATCGTCATTTCTCAAATTATATGCTTGTTTATAAATAAATATAATGACTCCAAAACTCCTTTCTTCCCTGCACACTGTAATGTGATTGTATGGGAAGATAAGCTTGAGGTTTCACTTGTGTTCCCTAATAAGTCAACCGCTTTTCGGTGAAGCGGTGGATATTTTCAATTGTGTTTTCCCAGATTTTTTCAGACATTTCAGAGGAATTTATGTTTCTAAACCACAACAGTTAATGATCGCTCCTTCCCATATTACCAAAAACAAAATAAATATCAATCAATCATTATAAGCATTATGCCATCATTACATAATCTAGCAAACAGAATTTTATATGCTCACTTAAAAAAAGACTCACCCACCGGAACATAACGGAACATGCACCAAAATGTACTCAAGTTATCGTTCACAGATACGCTGTTGCTTGGCTGCTGCACCTTCGTCCTTGTTGGACGTCTTTACACTCCTGAGATTTTCGCTCTTCTGGGATGTTACGCAGCGCTGATTTGTAGTTATCCACCGACGTTTCGGGACAATCCATTGATTACATCTTCAAAAGGCGCACATTTGTTTGTGGGTCGAAAACCTGTTTGAATTTCCTATTACAGGATTATATATAAATCACGATTTTTAACAAGAAAGGAATTTGAAAAAAACTATATACTGGCCAGCTGCATATTTGTGAAACTGTATACGGGCCATGTTCTAAAAATCTCTTCATCTGTGTGTTCTATACCGTCTATACACATATCTGCATTCGCGTTTATTGCAGTTGTGTATCGTAATAAATACCCAAACACTATGTATTCAGCCAGCACATAAAGTCTCTCTTTGCAGAGATGCAAACAACGCGAAGACGTCACCCTACGTATTACGGTCATTGTTCTTTACTGAGTGCATTAGCATATTGTTAATAATGCAGGCCTCTTTTTTTTAAGGCTAAGACAGCGCACTTACTCTTTACCCACCGTAACAGCTCGTGATTGTGTCTTCGTCCTAAGGTCAATGCATACTGAGCAGTATGATAAGACAGAGTTCACTTGCTACATTTCGAACGATGAAAATCTGAAGGTTGCAGTAACGGAATATCACGTGTTTATTGGGGAAATACAAATATTTTGATGGGGTAACTAGTGATAAACTGGCCATTCGAAAATAGAGAAGGAGCTACAAATGGTTTTAGACAGATTTTGGCAATCAGAAGTTGGTGGAAATAAGTCAGGGTCGTGTTTATTGGAAGACGTGGCGTTAGAAACGTTGAACCTTAGGGTTCTGCCACCACAGACAGAGTTAGAATAAAATAATTTTATAATTCCGGAATCTACCCAGTTTTATTAGCTTTGCAACATTATATGATATGTACGTACATGCGACAAATATATATATCAAGGACAAAGTTTGAAACTGTCAATGTGCGCGGCACGAAGGTATATGGGGAGTGGAAGTATAGATACTTCAGCGTTAGAAGAGGATGACTATTCAGGGTCACGAACCGGCAGCATTATCCCTGCCGGAAACAAACCTCTGGTAAACACTGAATTATATGTGAGTCCCGAAAGACGGTTCATTTGTTGTCTAGCCTACAGTTTCCTTGTCACTACAATGACAGTTGACAGTTATCCGGGTTCCCAATTAAGGTAAATATATTCGAAATCATTCGAAAATTGTTCACAAATTTCTGCTCCAATTGTGAACCATCCATTCCTCTTTGTCTTTCGACTCAGCCTGAGGCACTAAAATTGATACGGTATGGCAGCATTGAGCCGCGAAGTCGTGTTGTTTGTAAGGTAAATGAGGCGAATACATAATGGTACAGTTTTCAGAACTACAGATTTCATGTCAACTGAAAATGGTACGGATCACTTCGAGCAAAAATACTTGAGCCGCGTCACTAAGTGAGCTCAAAGCAACGGGTTGTTACTTGCAGACAGCTCCATCTTTCCGCAGAGAATTCCACATTAGGGCCGTCACTTTTTTTCATTTAATAAAAAAGAGACGCCCTGTAACGGACCAAATCATTAAAAATAAGAGGCACGGCTTTAATGCTGAGCACACAGAAAAAGAAAGAATCAAATTCCGCACATCGTCGCGAGTTTGGACAAATCTGCACACGTCATCAAATCGCCCCGACAAGACATGCAAAGAAACGTATTTTTGCCGTCTCCACTTCAACAAGCGTCGGATTTTTTTAGTTCTCGTTATTAGGTATCTATACAAGAATACTAACACCTTGTGAGTGATGGTGTACTTGAAATACAAGGATTGGTACATACAGAGTGACGGTACATTTGAAATACAGGGATTGGTACATTCTGAGTGACGGTACATTTGAAATACAGGGATTGGTACATTCTGAGTGACGGTACATTTGAAATACAGGGATTGGTACATTCTGAG
>Ga0131853_10013382_pt1 | contig 15038 bp, 12 predicted proteins | sample TergutLab28metaG_FD_92764 | JGI IMG/M metagenome (GOLD analysis project Ga0131853, IMG submission 92764) | Labiotermes labralis P1 segment gut microbial communities from Petit-Saut dam, French Guiana - Lab288 P1 (version 2) (version 2) | ecosystem: Host-associated > Arthropoda: Insects >... | reverse complement strand
ACCTGGGCGGCCACACAGGGCCGCCCCTACTTTTGCTTATATGGTTTTGGGTCATCTGTGCGCCCGGGGTTGTGGTTTCATCTGCATGATTGGCGATGCGCGGGGAATTGGAACATGCGGGCGATCAATGATCGCCCCTACATGGGTTTATGCATCTTTGTAGGGGCGGCGTTAGGCCGCCCGTATGTTTTGTCGTTGGAGACTAGTAGCCACGGGCGGGCTGACCCCGCCCCTACAAATTCCGCCAAAACACGCCAAATACCCTTACGCCGTCAATCCTTAACACCATTCCGTCATCTTGCACAAGTCCCTCGGACAAGCTTCTGGCAACTTTGCCGTTTTGGCGGTTTGACAAACCATAGCCCTTGCCGTATACTAGATTAATTATCTTTCGTGAGACAAAGTGTGAAAGTGGGGGTTCGTGGGTATGGAAAATCAATTAACGCGAAAATATGGTCTCTTAACGGCGATGTGTATGGTGGTCGGTACGGTTATCGGCTCTGGCATCTTCTTCCGTAATGAGCAGGTTATCGGCTATGCGGGCGGCAGAATGTGGATTGGTGTCGCCGCTTGGCTTGGGGGCGGTTTGATCGCCTTGTCCGCTGCCTATGTGTTTAGCACCTTGGCAACACGGCACGAACGGGTCGGCGGTCTGGTTGACTATAGTGAGGCCTTGGTGGGTAAACGCTATGCCTACTTCTTCGGTTGGTATATGGCGACTATGTTTTTCCCGGGGCTTGCGGGTATCCTGGCTTGGATTTCGGCCCGGTTTACCGTGGTCTTGTTCGGTTGGGACGTAAACTCTTTCTTCTCCGCCGAGACTTATTCCATTGCCCTGTTTTACCTTGCCATGACTTACGTGGTCAACGTGCTTGCCCAGAAGCTATCCGGCAAGGTACAGGTGTCTACCACCTTTATTAAGATTATTCCGCTCCTTGCAATGGGTATTATTGGCACAATCGTAGGGCTTGCCAATGGCACTACCGTGGCAAACCTTGCCTCTGACTATGTGGGTAATGTGGTATCTAACCCATTCCTATCTGCCTTGGTCGCCACTGCATTTGCCTACTTGGGTTGGGAATCCGCCCTTATGATTAACTCTGAGGTGAAAAATTCCAAACGCAACCTCCCCATCGCTTTGGTTGCCGGGATGTTCATTATTATCACCATCTATGTACTGTATTTCATCGGTATCTTCAGCGCCGCACCTGTTCAAGTACTCTCAGACGGCGCTGGTGTACGGGGTGCTTTTGAGGGCGTCTTTACTGAGTTCGGCGGGACAGCACTCTTTGTGTTTATCATCATCTCCTGCTTGGGTACGCTCAACGGTCTGATGATGGCCGGTATGCGTGCGTTCTATTCCTTGGCCAACAGAGGCCGGGGCGCGAATCCGGAGATGTTCTCTCAAGTGGATAAAACGACAAACGTGCCCAACAACTCCGCCGCCATTTTTGTGTTCTTGGTTGCGCTTTGGATGCTGGTCTTTGCCGGTAACCGTGCAGAGTGGTTTGGGCCGCTTGTCCCGGGTCAGCCGCTACCCTTTGACGTACCGGGGTTGATGCCTATCATCCTCTTTAGCTTCCTGATTCCAATTTATATTGCTATTATGGTGAAAGAGAAATCACTTGGCGTGTTTAACCGCTTTATCGCACCGTTTATTGCCATGGTAGCCGCCGGGTTCTTGGTCTATGCGGCAATTAATACGCAACGGATGCGGGTTGTGTGGTTCTTCTTGGTGTTCCTTGGGTTCATGGCCGTTGGCGGGCTGTTTTATAAGCAGTCCGGGAAAGGGACAGCTAAGAAGTAAGTGTAGAGATATGTAATATACAGAGCCGCCGCCTCATGTGAGGCGGCGGTTTTGTGTCTGAGGATTTTCCTTAATTCCCCTCCTTGGAGGGGTGCCGCCCGCAGGCGGCGGGGTGGTTATATCGCGTGACTGCTCCATGAGACCACCCCGGCCTTCGGCCACCCCTCCGAGGAGGGGAATTAAGAACAATCCTCAGTCCGCTTCGCGGACAGCTCCTTTACGAAAGGAGCCTGAAAGGCACGGGCAAAAGCCTCCCTCGTTTACAAGGGAGGTGGCAGGCGTAGCCTGTCGGAGGGAGTAAACGGGCAGGGGCGGATTGCCACCCGCCCTTACAACCTAACGTCCCGGTAAATTCACCGTGACTCGTGTGCCGATATCTTCCCATGTGCGGACATCGAAATATCCCCGGTGCTTGTCGATGATCCATTTTGCGATACTGAGCCCAAGGCCTGTGCCGCCTGTGGCTTTGGTGCGGGAACTGTCTGATCTGTAGAAACGCTCGAAGATGTGGGGCAGGTCTTCCGCTTTCATACCTGCGCCCTCGTCTTGGATTTGGAAGTAGACTGTACCGTCCTGGTTTTGTCCGGCGCGCAGGGTGATCCGTGTGCCGGCTTCGCTGTATTTGACGGCGTTTTCTGTGAGGATGCGGGCTACTTGCTTGATGAGACCTGCGTCCCCCACTGTCTCCACTGGTTCATCGGGTAGGTCTAGGCGGTAGGTGTATGCGTCGTTTATCATCTTGGATTCGTCATAGACTTCTTGCATCATGTCTTTCAAATCCACAGGTTTTTCCTCGATCTGTATCTGTCCGATATCGCCTCTGGCCAGGAACAAGAGTTGCTCCACCAAGTGCTGCATGTGGGCGGATTCACTCTGGATGGCGGCGATGGATTCTTCCAGTACCTTTTCGTCCTCTTTGCCCCACCTGTCCAGCATGTTGACATATCCCTGTATGACGGCGATGGGTGTCCGCAGTTCATGGGAGGCGTCCCCTACGAAGCGGCTTTGCTGGCGGTAGTTTTCCCGCATACGCTCCAACAGGTTGTTGATGGCGTGTTCTAAGCCTGCCAGTTCGCTGTCGCCGGTTTCCAGTTGATCTGCTTGATAAGGGCTTAGATTGCTGATGGCGGTCTCTAGGGTTTGGAATTTTTCTTCATCTTGATCGACTTGTGCACCTAGTTTCTCCGCCGTTTGGGCCATCTCATAGAGGGGCATTAGACGACGGCGTACGCGTCTTGCGCCGAAGATGAGTTGCCAGAGGAGGATGAGACCCTGCAAGATGAAGAGGGGTATAAATATGACTGCATGGGTGCGGAATTCGTCTTGCAGTGCATCCAGATCCCAAAACAGTCTAAACCCGCCGGTCATGGGATATGCCGAGAAGCCGCCGTTGGCGTGGATGGCGACGGCGAAGAGAAGTATGTTCATCCAGAAAAAGATCCAGAACAGTTTCCAGACCCACAGGCGGTTGATCCGCCCGCCGATTGAACCCATTTTTTGTGTTTTTGGCATACTTATTGCTCCTCTCGGATCACGTAGCCCACGCCGCGGATGGTCTTGATGATCTTTTGGTCGAAGCGATCGTCAATCTTAGCGCGGAGGTAGCGGATGTAGACATCCACCACATTTGTTTCGCCCACGTAATTATAGCCCCAGACTTTTTCTAAGAGGGTATCCCGGCCTAGGACGATGTTTTTGTTCTCAAGGAGGGTCTGCAAAAGCGAAAACTCCCGGCTGGTGAGTTCGATGGACACGCCGTCATAGGTGACTTCGTGTCTGTCGGGGTCTAGGGATAGTGCGCCGCAGGTGAACGCGCCGTTGCCTTTCCGCTCCCCCTCGCCCTCTGCTTTTCTGAGACATACGCGGATGCGAGCCAGGAGTTCTTCAATGGCAAATGGCTTGGTGATATAGTCACTAGCGCCCATGTCGAGACCTGTGACTTTGTCCATCACCGCGTCCCGGGCGGTTAACATAATAATCGGCACATCTGTGGTCTTGCGCAGCCGGCGGAGGATTTCCAGCCCGTTTAGGCCGGGGAGCAGGATATCCAGTAGGATGAGATCATAGCCGCCTGCCTCTCCCAACTCCAGACCCCGGCGGCCGTCTGACGCTTTTTCCACGACGTAGCCCTCATATTGGAGTTCCAGCTCGATAAAGCGGGCGATTTTTTCTTCGTCTTCTATGACTAAAATGCGTTCTGCCATCTGTGTGCCTCGTTTCTGAATCGGTATGTTGTGGGGGGCGGGGTCAGCCCACCCGCGCCCTTTAGCTCCTTTTGCAACTGACGCCCCAAGAGCGGAGCGATTGGCTAGGCGGAAGGAGTGCCTGTGGTGTAAAGGAGCTGTCGCGAAGCGACTGAGGATTGCCCTTAATTCCCCTCCTTGGAGGGGTGGCACGAAGTGCCGGGGTGGTCGTACAAATCCTCCCTCCGTCAGGCTTCGCCTGCCACCTCCCTCGTAAACGAGGGAGGCTTTGGTTGTCCTTGACCCTTAGGTTCCCTCGTTTACGAGGGAGGGGCTTTGGTTGTACTTGACCTTTGACTCCCTCGTTTTGAGGGAGCTGTCAGCGTAGCTGACTGAGGGAGTTTCCTACGTATGATACACCGTTCCCCCCGTCTGACGAGGGGAACGATGTTTGTTTGCTTATTCGTCTTTCTTGTCTTCTTCCGTAGCAGCGCCTGTTGTGTCGGTGTCTTTGAACTCATCTTTCATTGCTTCCGCAGCTTTGGAGGCTTTGTCCATTACATCGTTGATCCCTTTTTTGCCTAGGTCTGCACCCACAAATTTATAGTGGAAGCCAAAGAACAGACCGACGATGAGCAGTGGAATTACCACATAGGGGAAGAAGATGAGCAGGAGCACAAATGCCGTCATGGGGAGGGATAGTTGCTTTTCATTGTGCCGATTGATTTGGATATGGTTGGTGTTCCCTTTGTGAAGCACTCTGCCGCACCATTTTAAGAAACGCTCAAAACCGTCACTGCGGGGTTGTTGGGCTTGCTCATAGTAGGTGTTTTGCTTTTCTTTTTCCGGCTCTTCTTTCTTGGTTGAGAAGCTGGTCTCTTTTACCTTGCCCTCTTGTTCCAGTGATACGATTGCGTCTAACAAATCCCAATCGTTTTTCTCCAGCGCCGCCTTTGCTTCCTCATACGATACGCCTGCTTTCTCGCGGAGCTTGTCTACCATTTCGATGCGATCCATACGCTCGCCTCCTCTTTCTCTATTTGCACGCTCTGTGACGCGCTGTTTTGTTTTGTGCTCTTAGCATACCACTGCCGGATTAGATGGCCATGCAGGGGAAATTAGAGTTTCATTAGAGACGGGTGGGCGGGGGATTAGGCTTGTTTTTAGTGTATCATACTCTTGCATGAAGACGCAAGATGTAGGGAACGGTTCTAAACCGTTCCGTATAGCCCGAAATGGAACGGAGCAGTTTAGAACTGTTCCTACTGTATGCCCGGGTGAACACCACTGCACCACGTAGGGCGCGATGACCCGGCGCGACGTGTGTCATCTACCTGTGCGCTATCTGAGACATGTGCCGGCGCGCCGGGGGCGTCGCGCCCTACAAATGGTTCGCATACATATAAATTGCCTGTACATCACGCAGGCGCATAAAACCAAAGCCTCCTTTTACAACTGACACCCCAAGAGCGGAGCGATTGGCTAGGTGGAAGGAGTGCCTGTGGTGCAAAGGAGGTGGCAGGCGTAGCCTGTCGGAGGATTATTCCCTTGTAGGGGCGACTTGTAGTCGCCCGCGGGCGGCAGAATGCCGCCCCTACACAGCCATCAAGCTCGCAAAGGGCAATCCTCAGTCAGCTTCGCTGACAGCTCCTTTACGAAAGGAGCCTAGGGTCAAGGGCGCGCAATATCCCCTACAAACAACAAAGCCTCCGTCCCCTATTGGGAGACGAAGGCTTTCCAAATCTTACAAACTCTTCACTGCTTCCACAATCTTCTCTGCTGTGAGCCCGTAGAACTCTTGCAGATAGTCCTGTGGTCCAACTGAGCCGAACACGTCCTGTACGCCGACTTTCTTCATTGGTACAGGTGTGCCGCCCTCCACGAGGGCGTTTGCGACTGCGTCGCCCAGGCCGCCGATGATGCTGTGGTTTTCGGCTGTCACAATCTTGCCGGTCTCTTTGGCTGCTTGTAGCACCAGCGCTTGGTCGATGGGTTTGACTGTGAACATGTCAATCACCCGGGCTTTGATGCCCTCGCCTGCTAGGATCTCCGCCGCTTTCATTGCCTCGCTGACCATGAGGCCGATTGCGATAATGGTGACATCAGAACCGTCACGGATGACTTCGCCTTTGCCGATCTCGAATGGATGATCTTCACTGTAAACCGCCGGATAGCCCTTCCGGGTGGTGCGGACGTAGGTGAGACCCTTACGGTCTTTGATCTGCCACATGATGTTCTTGAGCATCGCGCCGTCTGAAATCTCGATGACAGTCGCGTCCGGGATGGCGCGGAGGATGGCCAGGTCTTCAAAGGGCATATGCGTACCGCCGTTAAAGGCCGCCGTCACGCCCGGGTCTGTGCCGAATGCGCGGACGCTGTTGCCGGCGTAGGCCACGGAGAGGAACAGTTGGTCATAACAACGTCTGGACGCGAATGGACCGAATGTGTGGGTATAGGGCTTCTTGCCCCCTGCTGAGAGACCGGCCGCGATGCCCACCATGTTGGCTTCCGCGATGCCCACGTTAAAAGCTTGCTCCGGGTTATTCCGCCAGAATTTATATGTGCCAAAGGAGTTCATGAGGTCAGCGTCCAGGTAGACCACATTGGGGTCTGCCTTTGCTAAGGCTTCCATCTCGCCGCCGAAAATGTCTTTGTATGCCTTTTGATCCATTTTGCCGTCGTAGATAATCATGCGCGCGCACCCCCCTCTAGTTTTTGTACTTCCGCTTCGCACTCGGCTAGGGCTTTCTCCAAAAGCTCACCGGCTACGACCATGTGGTGGTTGAGTTCCACATCTGCAATCGCCTTGACCTTTGCACCCTTGGTGGTGTTGAGCACAATGCAGGACGGACGGTCTGTCACCAGATGCGCCGCTGTGACTGCCGCGTTAATGGCTGCGACTTCGTGTCCGTCTATGGTTTGGGCGTGCCAGCCGAAGCTTTGGAATTTCGCTTCCATGTCACCCATGTCAATGACTTCCGCTGTTCTGCCGTCTAGCTGCTTCTGGTTTTTGTCTACAAATAGAATGAGGTTATCCAGTTTATGTTGCGCTGCAAACATAGCCGCTTCCCAAACTTGACCCTCGTTACATTCACCGTCACCCACGAAGAGATACGTTCTCGCACCTGTCTTGTCCAGCTTCTGTGCAAGGGCCAGGCCGACTGCGGCGGATGTGCCTTGACCCAGTGAACCTGTGGTCATGTCGATTCCGGGGGTCAGCTTCATGTCACAGTGGCTGGGTAGCCGTGTGCCGGGCTGGTTTAGGGTGCTGAGCCAATCCATGGGGAAATAGCCTGCCAGAGCCAGGGTGGAATACAGCGCCGGGCCTGCATGACCTTTACTCATGACAAGTTTGTCCCGCTCCGCCCAGTCCGGGTTGTTCGGATCGATCCGCATGATACCGCCGTATAAGGCAGCCAGCGCGTCTGCAACGGACAGCGCCCCGCTGATATGACCGAAGCCGCGTGTGCCGATTTGGCGAACAGTCTCCAGCCGAATTCTGGCGGCAAACCGTTCTTGTTCTACAATATTCACTAGCACGTTCCTCCTTTTTGTATCGTCGGTAAACTTGAACGCTTACTCGATTATAAACCTTGATAATTTTATCACACTCTGAAGCGTAATTCAATCTATATTCGCGCTATGTCGGATCAATCCAATTCCTCGTAATTACACACAATCAAAATGCGTATCCTGTAGGGGACGCACACCTGGGCGTCCCGTAACATGGGTTTTCTTTCGATAAGCGGGTCGCCCAGTGTGCGACCCCTACACAAGGATATGCAATACAACAAAATTATATCTATATCCGCGCCACACCGGAATCTCTGGCCGCTTGGGCGACGGCTTTTGCAACCGCGTCCCGTACCCGGGGATCGAACACTTCGGGGATGATATAGTCTGCACGGCGTTCCTCATCTGAGACGAGGGCTGCCAAGGCATAGGCCGCCGCGATGTTCATCTCGTGGTTGATGTCCGACGCGCGTACGTCCAGCGCACCGCGGAAGATGCCGGGGAATGCTAACATATTATTAATCTGGTTGGGGAAATCACTCCGTCCTGTGCCGACAACAGCTGCGCCTGCTCTGTGGGCTAAGTCCGGCATGATTTCCGGGATGGGGTTTGACATGGGAAATAAAATCGGGTCTTTCGCCATGGAGCGTACCATTTCTTCCGTGACCAGTCCCGGTACGGACACGCCGATGAACACATCTGCACCTTGGATTACTTCTTTGAGCGTCCCCTTTTTCTTTTCCCGGTTGGTAATCGCCGCCATCTCTTCTTTGATGCCGGTGAGCCCCGCCTGTCCCTCCCAGATCGCGCCCTTACTGTCACACATGATGACATTGGTGAGGCCAACAGCCATGAGGAGCTTAATTGTGGCAATCCCCGCCGCACCTGCGCCGCTGGTGACGACGCGTACGTCTTCCATCTTCTTCCCTGTGAGCTTGAGGGCGTTGATGAGCGCCGCCAGCGTTACGACTGCCGTGCCGTGCTGGTCGTCGTGGAAGATTGGGATATCGCAGCGTTCTTTGAGTTTTCGTTCGATCTCAAAACAACGGGGGGCTGATATGTCCTCTAGGTTAATACCACCGAAACTGCCGGACAAGAGGACGATGGTATTCACGATTTCATCTACATCTTTGCTACGGATGCAGAGCGGAAAGGCATCTACACCGCCAAAGGCTTTGAAGAGGATACATTTCCCCTCCATCACAGGCATCCCCGCCTCCGGCCCAAGGTCGCCGAGACCCAGGACGGCAGTGCCGTCTGTGACGACTGCGACTAGGTTAGAACGCCCTGTTAGTTCATAGCTTTGATTGATGTCTTTCTGAATTTCCAGACAGGGGGCAGCCACCCCCGGTGTGTAGGCCAGAGAGAGGTCTAATTTTGAGCCTATTTTCATCTTGGGGACAAGATCTAGCTTGCCCCTCCACTCTCGGTGCTTTTTGAGGGATTCTTTGGCGTAGTCCATGGGGAGGCCTCCTTTGTAGGGGGATAAAAACAAATTGTCACTTTTTCCCTTTTGGGACAATATACTTGTCTGCAATTTCATTCCAACGAGGTATGTTGAGCTGTACACCATACTGTTTCTTGTAGTTTTCGACAAAGCGATTGCGCCACGTTCCGGCCCTATCTCTTGTATCAGGGTTTTGATAAACAGTTTCTTCGATGGCGGATACAAAGTCTTCTTTCGATTCAAATACATTAAACTCAACCCGTGATGTACTATACCACGTTGCGGGGCGTATCTTGTGTACAACTTTATCTTTAATTTGAAGATTTACCGGCCAATCTTTCATGCGTCTCGTCATTTCCCAGACCTTTTTCATCCAGATATCACGGATGGTAACAACGCCATCCTCAGACATGTCATAACCGAATATGAGATAGTCCACATCAAGCATATACGGCTTACTTACAATTTCATCCGCATACATTCTAAAATCGGCTATATCAAATCCGGGGGAAGCCTTTCTGTTAAAGGCCTTGACTTCGAGCAGATCTACAGTCTTGTCTTTCTTATTCAAGAAAAAATCGGGCGGCATTTGAGAATGATCACTCAAAGCGTACTCCACACCCTTCTGTTCGAGCCAGCCTTGCACCCATTCTTGCATAATATTTCCGACAACGTCTTTTTGCTTGACAATAATATCTATGTCGCCTAAGAAAAACTTGATTTGACCCTTTATCTCAAGGATTTTGTCCTCTTTTACCAATAGATCGTACACCTGTTTGGGTGATAACTTCACAATGTCCCCTCCTCTTCAAATATGTCCAGAACCCGTTCTGAAACTGCGGTGATAACCGGAACAACAACCGTATTCCCCAGCAAATCATAAGCTAGTTCACGGTCTATTTCGAGTTTGTAGTCTGGGGGATAACCAAATAATCCCAAGCCTTCGCGGAGGGATATGTTTCTCAGGCCGCCACCGTCAACAAGCGCTAAATGCCGCATGTCCATAGCTACCAATGTAGGCGCTAAACCTTTGGGATCTAAGATCTTGCTTATTTCGAAAGACATTTTCCCTGCAACAATATTGTAGCCTATTGGCAGGCTCTTGTCTTGTACTCTCTTGTTATCAATCTTCCGCTTGGGATGTTCTTTCGTCAGATATTTTTTTTCAACAAGGTCTTGCAGCATATCTTCTAAGTCATCATGGTCATAAAAAGTTTTAATGTGGTCAAGGGTTAAGGGCATACCGTCCATCCAGTCTATGCCGTATTCTTCTGCCCATTTTTTCTTTCTTCTCTCACGTAGCATGATGTTTAGCAAACTTTTTTGATCCTCAGACACCGAACCTTTGAGTTCAATGTCCCAGCTATGTATGTTATTGCTTCCTCCACGTTTGTCTTTGATCGCCTTACCATATAAGTCATCAATGGCATAATGGCTCAATAGCAGGGATGTAAAGCGACTTTCTTTACAGGGTAAGCCTTTTTCCAAAATAGAATCTAAGCTTGCGTATGTTGCCTCAAACTTTTCAATATCGGGTTTTTTCTTCTTTGTGCCAACGATATAAATACGTTTACGCTCCTGCGGCACTCCAAACATTGCGGCATCGAACACATCCCATGCTGTGTGATACCCTAGGTCTTCCAATCTTCCCAAAATTGTTTTAAGGGTTCGTCCAATTTTGTCACCTTTATTTTCACGGTCGTGATTCACAAGTCCTTCGACATTTTCTAGGATAAAACCAAAGGGTTCTTTATCCTCCAATATTCGTTCAATCTCAAAAAACAAGGTGCCTCGTGTGTCAGAAAACCCAAGTCTTTTTCCTGCTGTGGAAAAGGCTTGGCAAGGGAAGCCAGCAAGTAAAAAATGAAAGTCTGGGATATCCTCCGTTGCAATTTGCGTTATATCGCCATGGACAATTTCGCCGGGATAATTTTGTTGCAAAACTTCAATTGCATGTGCCTTTATTTCGGATGTAAACACGCATTCTGCATCATAGCCTTTCTCTGAACACGCAAGTTCAAAGCCCTTTCGCAGACCTCCCATTCCAGCAAATAAATCAATAAATTTTATAGGTCTAGGCATAAATCATACTCCTACTATTTGCTGAACACCTCATGTTTCTTTCCTACTCCGCTTCCTCGCCCCGCTTACCAAAGGACAGTTTCCGTTCCTCGCCCTTGAACAAACGCTTAATATTCCCCACATGCCGGAAGATAATAAACCCACCGCAACAGAACGAGAGTATGGTCGCCCATAGGCCAAGGTTGAAGATGAGGAACGATACAGGGAAGCACACGCCGATTAGCACTGAGCCCAGAGACACATAACGGGTGATGGCCACAGCGACTAAAAACACGCCAAGCACCACGGCGGCGACGCGGATATCTAAGAATAACGCAACTGTGACAGCAGAGAGGGCCGCCTTGCCGCCTTTGAATTTGTAGAGACAGGGATAGGCGTGTCCGACCATGGCGAATAGTCCGCCTAACGTGCGGCCGATCATGACACGTTCGGTGACCGTGGCGAATGTAAAGGCATTTTCTAAGAGCATACCGCTCATGACAACAGGGAAGGCGGTTTTGAGTACGTCAATCAAAACCATCAAAAAGACCGCCCGTGTGCCGTAAGTGCGCAGGAAGTTCGTGAGGCCTGCATTACCGCTGCCGTGTTCACGGATGTCTTCTTTGTAGACCAAACGTGATGTGATAATCGCACCGTTTAGACCGCCTAGAAAATACGAACCGGCTATGATGACGAGAAAGTATAAGAAGCCCATATCTTACTCCTCCCCTTTCTGTCTCACAACCATGCGGATGGGTGTGCCCTCCAAGCCGTATACGGCGCGGATTTGGTTTTCCAGATAACGCTGGTAGGAGAAGTGGAAGAGATCTCGGCTGTTTACGAATACAACAAAGTTGGGCGGACATACGCCGGTTTGGGTCATGTAGTAAATCTTGAGACGCTTGCCCTTATCTGTGGGCGGCTGGACACGCATGGTGGCGTCTGCCAGGACACTGTTGAGGTTGCCTGTGCTAATGCGCATACAGCTTTGGTCGCGGACAAAGTTGATGAGTTCAAAGATACGATCCACCCGCTGGCCTGTGAGGGCGGAGATGAAGACGATGGGGGCGTAGTTCATGAAGATGAGGTCATGCATGATCTGCTTGCGCATTTTCTCCATAGTGCCGGTCTCTTTTTCGACTAAATCCCACTTGTTGACTAGGATAATACTCGCCTTTCCCGCTTCATGGGCGAGACCTGCTACTTTTGTGTCCTGCTCGGTGACACCCTCTCGGGCGTCTATCATAATCAGGCAGACATCCGCCCGCTCGATGGCCATTTGGGCACGGAGGACGGAAAATTTTTCGATTCTGTCATAGACCTTGCTCTTCTTGCGCAATCCCGCTGTGTCGATGAAGATGTATTTGCCATGCTCATTTTCGACAGCGGAATCCACCGCGTCACGGGTTGTGCCGGCGATTTCGCTGACGATGACCCGCTTTTCGCCCAGAATGCGGTTGGTGAGGGAGCTTTTGCCCACATTGGGCTTGCCGATGATGGCAACTTTGATGGTATCGTCTTCCTCCTCTTCCGGCGCGTCCGTTGGGAAGTGTGCGAGGCAGGCGTCTAAAAGGTCACCCGTGCCGTGCCCATGGACAGCGGAGACGGGCATGGGCTCGCCCAGGCCGAGACTGTAAAATTCGTAAATGTCCGGGTCAACTGTTTTGCCTACTGTGTCCACCTTGTTGACGGCTAGGATGACAGGCTTGCCGGAACGCAGTAACATCTGCGCCACCTCTTGATCTGTGGCTGTGACGCCGGAGTGGATATCGGTGACGAATACAATGACATCCGCTGTGCCGATGGCAATTTCGGCTTGTTCGCGCATGAAGAGTAAGATTTCACTGTCTGTGGTCGGCTCGATGCCGCCGGTATCGACGATATCGAAGCTTCTGCCGTTCCAGTCTGACTCCGCGTAGAGCCGATCCCGGGTGACACCGGGGGTGTCTTCCACGATGGAGAGGCGTTTGCCGACTAAGCGGTTAAACAGATGGCTCTTGCCCACATTGGGACGGCCGACGATTGCGATTAATGGTTTGCCCATATTGTTCTCCTAAACCTCTGAAAAGATAGCCCGCAGGAGTGATTCTCCGTCCGGGTTTACGGGGATCACCGGGATGCCCAGCTCTGCTGATAGTTTTTCGACTGTGCAGTCGTCTAAGAATATCTCTTCCCCTTGCCGCAGCATGGCCCGGGGGATGAAGAGCCTTTGTCCCAGATCTTGACCTTTGAGCTGTTCCAGTATGTCGCCGCCTGTGATGAGACCCGCCACACTGACGCTGTGCCCGAAGAAGTTATTTTGTACCGCACAGACGCTTCCCTCTATTTTACCATATTTTTCTGCGATTGTCCCCAGTAAATTCTGCAAAAATGGGGCGGCGGCTGTACCCGTGGCAATGGCAAAGGGGGCGGTGGCCGGGGGATTTTTCAAGTCTTCTATGGCTTCCAGTAAGGTGGTCTTAAAATTGCGCAGCATCCCTACACCGTTTTCCAATTGGGGATAGTCTTCGTAATAGTCCTCATCCGGCAAGGGGACGCCGGCGCGGAGGTAGAGCTCGTCAGCTAGGAAGAAGATGCGGCTGCCGTATGTTTCCAGACATTTTGCGGAGAATTTCTCCACTTGGGTGATGGTATCAAGGGCATGTTCCTGTGTAAACGGCGTCAGCGGGTAGAGCCCGTCCCGATAGCGGGTGAGACCCACGGGGACGATGGATACGCTTTGGAGCATGGGGTAGAGGGTTTCTAGGTCTTCCATGCTTTGCTCTAACACCTCCCCGTCATTCACTTCCGGGCAGACGACAATTTGGGCGTTCATGGTGATCCCGGCTCTGGCAAAGCGCTGCATCAGTTCAAAGCCTTTCGAACCGTTTGGATTCCCCAACATCATCGCCCGCACATCCGGGTCTGTGGCGTGGATGGAGATGTTGATGGGACTGACCCGGAGGCGGATCAGCCGTTTGATTTCCGCTTCGGATAGATTGGTGAGGGAGACATAGTTGCCGGTTAGGAAGCTTAGACGGGGGTCATCGTCTTTGAAGTATAAGCTCTCACGCATACCGGATGGGAGCTGGTCAATGAAGCAGAAGATACAGCGATTCACACAGGCGCGGGGTTTGTCCATGAGGTAGGTGGAAAAGGTGAGCCCTAAGTCCGCCCCCTCTTCCTTTTGGACGCGCACCATCTTCCACTGCTGGTCGGCTGTCTTCACGCTGAGCAGTAGGTTTGCGTCATAGCTATGGAATTGGTAGTCTAACACATCCCGGATTTCGTTTCCGTTGATGGTGACCAGGGCTTCTCCCGGTTTTAGTTTGCCGTACACCGGGGAATCCGGCGTGACGCGGGTGATTGTTTGCATGGATATTGCTCCTTTCCCATAGCTGGTGGATTGTTTCGTGTGGTGTAGGGGACGCGCCCCTGCGCGTCCCGTTCTTTCGGTTTCTGTGCACATTGGGAACATGGGGCGCCCAGTGTGCGCCCTCTACATTGGAATCTGTGGCATTCAGGTGCATTCGTAGGGCGCGACGCCCTCGGCGCGCTGTGTACACGTGGACAAATAATGCGGCAATATATGATACATGTGGCGCGCCGAGGGCGTCGCGCCCTACAGCCGTAATTTATGAATCCCCTGTATAACAGGTGGCCTACACCCACACCCCACCATATACAAATAGAGGCGGCAGATTGCCGCCTCTACTCTCTTGCAGTAAAGTCAATTAGTCAGCCGATTTGACAGCGACGACTTCGCGATTTTTGTATGTGCCGCAAGCTTTACAAGCTCTGTGCGGTAGACGATACTCGTTGCAATTCGGGCAAGCTGTGATGTTCGGGGTTTCTAATTTCCAGTGTGCGCTACGGCGCTTATCTCTTCTTTGCTTAGATACCTTACTCTTTGGTACTGCCATACTCCTACACCTCCTCTAATGGTGTTGCTGCTTGCAGCATGTTAATTTTAGTCCTTATCTAACAACTGCTGCAGGGCAGCGAGTCGAGGATCTACTTCTTTGTGACAGGCACAAGACCCGGCATT
>Ga0131853_10013381_pt1 | contig 15038 bp, 13 predicted proteins | sample TergutLab28metaG_FD_92764 | JGI IMG/M metagenome (GOLD analysis project Ga0131853, IMG submission 92764) | Labiotermes labralis P1 segment gut microbial communities from Petit-Saut dam, French Guiana - Lab288 P1 (version 2) (version 2) | ecosystem: Host-associated > Arthropoda: Insects >... | reverse complement strand
TGAAGTCTTTTGAGTTCAAGTTTACACACAGCCAGTAACTTCATAAGTCACTGTGTATAGTGGCTGGACCATAGGCTGAAGTATGAGTGATGTGGGGTTGATTTGATATGTGGCAGAGATCTTGCAGTGAAGTCTTTTGAGTTCAAGTTTACACACAGCCAGTAACTTCATAAGTCACTGTATATAGTGGCTGGACCATAGGCTGAAGGATGAGTGATGTGGGATTGGTTTGATACGTGGCGGAAATTCTGTGTTCTTGTACCATCCAAACTGGCTCTGTGACACACTCATCTCCCTATGCATTGGGTGTCTGGAGCTCTTTCTCTAGGATTGTGCAGCTGACCTCTTGGATTCATTTAGTGCCTAGCATGAGTTCATGCTGCCATTATCCCATATGTCTTCATGACTTGGTGTTCATTTGTGCTGGGACAGCTTTACCTTTGCACAGTAACGAATGTGAACGTAATATCTGAACTGGGATATCAGACAAGGTCTGGGAACAGAAGTACCACAACAAGACCTGCTGAATTCAGCATGCGGTACTATAGGCGGGGTTCCTGTGAGGTCTTCGGAGTGTGAGATGAGGAGACCAAGCACAAAGTTGTGAAAGATTTGATACAGATGGGATACTTATGGGAGGATAATGAAGAATGGAGATGGCTTTGTTTAGCACACACCGGTCCTCTTAGAAATGTCAAATAATGACGGTGCTAATGATTTTATAACAATTATGTACTTCCACCACGATAATTGTAATATTGTGCTGTTCTTTTTTTTTTCCAGCGCTTCAACCGCTATCCACTAATCATCGATCCTTCTGGACAAGCTACGGAATTCATCCTAAATGAATTCCGTGACAAAAAGATAACTAAAACGAGTTTCCTAGATGATTCATTCAGGAAAAATCTTGAGTCGGCCCTTCGATTCGGGAATCCTCTCCTTGTTCAGGTAAGGAACTTGATTTCTTTCTTTGATGTTTGCATGAAAATTTACTATATTTCTTTATAATTTAGTTTCCCATTTAGGAATAATGCAGCTTAAAAGAGTTGAGGTTGTCACAGCATTAAATACATATCAAGGTACTGTCACCAGTAATGTCTGGAGGGTCCTGTCTCCCCGATCTTGTGTACCAAAGATTGACACAGAACACAGTGGTAGAATATTTTTCTGCTAGAAGATGGAAGCAACTGGTTCATCCGAATGTTGATTTCAGTAACCAGCTAACTTGCCAGTAGAGCTTCCCATCACTTCACACAGATGCTGTCCACACAGCTTGGTTACTGGGGGAAGCGTGGGTGAATCCAGAATAGAGACTGGGACAGGCAAAAAATTAGAAAAATAATAGTATTTTTAGTGCAGTTTGGTGTGGAAAGCAAAGAACTGTAGAATTGTTTGAACAATGCAGGAGAAAAATCGCAGGACTGACACAGGATGTGCATGTTGTTCGATCATATCGATAATGTTCAACTAGCACAACGAGCGGAAAGGAAATCGGTGAGACACAAGGTTTACTAGTTGAATAAAGAGAGACCAACTTGATGTCACTTGCTTTATTATTTCATTATTTAATGCCCAACATGTTTCCGATGTTAATACACCCATACTCAGGAGCTTGCGACTTATTTGTTGAGTTATTTCATGGGTTGTATTGCTCTGTAAGGATAGAGGTTTTTGCATTAGCGTACTTATTTAGTGGCGAGTGTTTAGTCGTGATGTGTGTGGTTGTTTTAGAAAGCGTATGTATGAGCTTACACACATCGAACCAGGTATGTGTAAGCTCATATATATGACATCAGAATATGTTCAGGAAACATTATCAAAATACATACTACACGCAAAGAAAACTCAATAACCATAAGACACCGCAGCAGCCAATATTTGCAGAAACATGCTTTCTAAAACAACCACACACGTCACGACTAATCACTCGCCACTAACGCGAAAACCTCTATCCTTACAGAGCAATACAACCCATGAAATAACTCAACAAATAAGTCGCAAGTGACATCAAGTTGGTCTCTCTTTATTCAACTATCAAGTTGATGCACGGTCCAATAAACATAAGATTCACAAGGTTTACTCTCTAAAAGGATGGCTTATAATAATTTGCTTATGTTTAGGTTGGAGGAAAGTTGGCATGAACAGTGTTCTGACACTGAACAAGAGACAGAGACAGACAGACAGAGATAGAGTTGGCAAATTGACTGCAGAGGTTAGGTAGGTTTGGTTAGGTTAGGTTAGGTGGGCCGTGCCCAATATTGGTGAGGTTGTCACAGAAATTCCACCCAACAATGAAATCAGTTTCATTCTTCTTGTGCAAACTGAGGATCCACCTGGAACAGAGTCCTTGAGAAACTACTGCTACTTCAGCTTGTCAAAAAATCACCACCTACAATACATTATCCTCCCATCTGTGCCTAGGTCTTCCAAGTAGTCTGTTTCCCTCAGGTTTCTCCTACCAAAACCTTATGCACCTGTGCTGTCCCCTTTTTGTGCCACTCGCCTTGATTTCATCACCCAAACAGTATTTGGTGAGGAGTACACAGCATGAAGCTCCTCATTATGCATTTTTATCCAGTCACTTGTTACTGCCCCCCTCTCCCAAATATCTTTCGCAGCCCCGTTATTTTTGAACAGCCTGTGTTCTTACCCACAGTATTAGAAACCAAGTTTTACACCATTACAAAACAGCAGGCAGTACTTTATATTTCAAGCTGTGCTTCTAGACAACAGACTGGAACACAAGAGTATTCTGCCGTGAATGTCAGCAGCTCTTCCCAGAGTTAATTCTGCCCTTAATATCTAATGCATCCAGTTTGCTACTGTACTTTCCTAATGTTTTAACTTCCCTGTATTTCCAAAACTTTTATTATCTATCACTATTTTCATTGTTACACCGCGCATGTTGTCGAGTTACTCAATTATTACACCAACCACTGCACATATATAAAATTTATAAAATTTACACATTAAAACATTAAAAACGCTCCAACATGTTTCGATCCTAGGACCATCATCAGGGAGCTATATATTCCTTGCTAAAGTTACACTAGAAATAGTCGTTGCGTGAGTATCACGCAACGAAGCACAGAATGCACATCCGTAGCAGGGCACTCTTCGCAATATAACATTACACAACACGGCATGCTGCCACAACACCCAACTTGCACAACGAAATTAATCTGTGACTATTTCTATTGTGACTTTTACAAGGAATATGTAGCTCCCTGATGATGGTCTTAGGGCCGAAACATGTCGGAGCGTTTTTAATGTTCCAATGTGTAAATTTTATAAATTTTATATATGTGCAGTGGTTGGTGTGATAATTGAGTAAATCTATCACTGTGTTGTGATGTTGCCTTCATTTTGTTCACAAGATATGAACATGTAACAAATGCATATCATAATTGCAGTTGTTATAACAGAAAGAATGACGGTCGTGCAACGAGACATTCTGTCAGGAAAGTTTACCTGCTTGTTGTCAGTTTCTTGTGTTTCCCATTCAGCGGAATGCTTGGTACGTCGGTGTTAGCTCTGTAATTTGTTCTTGCTTGTTTTAGCTATGCCAGCATTATGTGCTGTATGCCTTTACAGGGTAACGAAGGACTGTGAACGCAGTACTAATATCTACATGTGTGTTTTGTAGGACGTTGAGAACTATGACCCCATCTTGAACCCTGTGCTGAACCGAGAACTGAGACGCACCGGAGGACGTGTTCTCATCACGCTCGGAGACCAGGACATCGATCTGTCCCCGTCATTCGTCATCTTCCTGTCGACACGTGATCCCACAGTAGAGTTCCCGCCAGATATCTGTTCTCGTGTGACATTTGTGAACTTCACGGTGACCCGCAGCTCACTGCAGAGTCAGTGTCTCAACCAGGTGCTCAAGGCAGAGCGTCCAGACATCGACGAGAAACGCTCAGATCTCCTTAAACTTCAGGGTATGTGTTATGCATATGTTATTGATAATTTCTGTTGACTTTAGTAAGGCTTGTTATGTGTTTGAAAATTCATTAAAATGACAAAAATATATGGACGGTAAATTGCAGCGTTGCCATAAATGATAATATTTCTCAGCCTTCTTTTGTGTGATCTGCAATGTAAACAGATGTGAGTGTGAGGTTTGAAATTGCTGTGGTAATGAAATTCATTTTATGGCCTTCTGTGTTTGACTTTATATAATCAGGTAACTGGATATCAGCATTTTGGAGGAATATCCTAATTCCACTTTTGTCCTGAAGGTGTGAATCATTATTTATTTTTTTTATTTTGTACTACGACCAACAAATGCACAATTATTTTATAAATGATCATGTTCCTACGTGTTTCGACACACGTGTCATCCACAGGGAGCATGTAATTACAGTAACAAAGAATTTTGTGTGTTACACGTACAGTCGAACACAACTATATTTCACCTAGTGGTACAGTGGGAATACAACTACATGTTTCGGCCCTATATGTGGGCCATCTTCAGGTTGTGATTTAACTTACAGAGCAGCTATACAAGATGTGTGGCGTGTTCTTTTAGGGTATTGGGGGTTGGGTGGGGGGAACGAGATCTCGTTTCAACAGTGGGTACCATGACCTAGGGCTGTTATGAGTGAATTATCATTAGTTGTTTATGTACACATGTCAAGTGGGTTACTATTCTTATGCTAAGGATATGTTATAATTGGTATCATTGGTACCATAGACTTTAAATATACTTAAAAATATGCTTACAAACTAGCATGCTATAATATACTTTGAAATTAGCATGCTATAATATTAAAGCTCATGACACTCTAGCCAAATATTATAGTGTCACTCAGTGTCAGTCAATGTTTTGCATGATATTTGCATCAAAATCTTGTTTCAGGCTAGTTTTTAACCTATTGGTGCCAGAATTATTTTTTTAATTTTAGCACACCCTGTATATAAACTGTGAATAATACAGGAACCAAATACGTTAGAATTATGAAACAAACTGCATTTTGAAGAGAAAAAATTGGAGAGTATATACCATGTTTAAAATATTCAGTACCTATATTTGTTGAATGAATATGTAAAATACAACTTTGGAGGTTAGCGGTGCGATACGTCAACTATAGTTGACGTTAGGCGTCTAAATGTTAATGCTCAACATGTTTTGGATGTTAAAACAACCATCCTCAGGAGCTTGCGACTTATTTGTTGAGTTATTTCATGGGTTGTATTGCTCTGGTACGATGTGTGTTGGTGTTACGTGTGGTTTGGCTGGGGTGGTGTGGTATCCGGATGCAAGCTTCAACCTGCATCCATATACCACACCACCCCAGCCAAACCACAACGTAACACCAACACACATCGAGCCAGAGCAATACAACCCATGAAATAACTCAACAAATCAATCACAAGCTCCTGAGTATGGGTGTATTAACATCCGAAACATGTTGAGCATTAAATAATGAAATAATAAAGCAAGTGACATCAAGTTGGTCTCTCTTTATTCAAATACTTATTGGGTTGTTGTGATTATGGCTGTTTCATGATATCTGCTGTTGAAAGTCAGAGTTATACTGGATGGTCTGTGATTGGTTGTTCTGCAGGCGAATTCCATCTTCGATTGCGTCAGTTGGAAAAGTCATTATTACAGGCATTGAATGATGCAAAGGGCAAGATTTTGGACGATGACAGTGTGATCACAACGCTGGAAACTCTGAAACAGGAGGCAGCAGACATTAGCAAGAAGGTGGAGGAGACGGACAAAGTGATCGGGGAGATCGAAACTGTGTCGCAGCAGTACATGCCTCTGTCACAGGTACGTGGCAATCTCACCACAAGCAATATGACTTTTCTGGGTTTTGAAGTTTTTGCAGTGGCGTAGCTGAGGATACCGTTGTCGTGGGAGGTGACACTGTATGACGGAGTCAGGTGCTGATGTTTTAAAGGAATATTCCAGGGTGCTGGTAAGACCTTAGCCTGACCCTGGAAGGAAACAAGCTACAGTGACCAAACTTACAACACTATACCAAGACGTATGGCATACAAACAACAGCAATATTTTTCTGCTGTTTGTACGCCGTAAGTCTCGGTATAGTGTCGTAAGTCCTGGTCGCTGTAGCTTGTTTCCTTCCAGGTCAGGCTAAGGACTTACCAGCACTCCTGTAATGCGGCCCATCAACTGTCAGTTTCGCACGCAGTCGGTACAGTGACATCAAAACTTTTAATTTCCTTGCTTAAAACGAAATGTGGGCCTGTTATTTGTTTGGTAGTGGTTAAGGTACTATGCTACAAATCGGAAGGTCGCTGGTTCGATTCCAGATGATATAATTGGAAGTTTTCATTTACATAATCCTTCTGATCGCACTATGTCCCTGGGGTCGACTCAGCCTCTTACCAGGAGTACTGGGGATAAAAACGGTCGGTGCGTAAGGCTAACAACCTTACCACCATCTTGGGCCGTTGTCACCTATTCTGGGAACCTCAACTTCCTGGAAACCTCTGGGCACCCAGCAAACCTAATAAACAACTACCGGGATGCTGATAAGTCCTTAGCCCGACCGTGGAAGGAAACAAGCTAGATTGACCAAACTTACAACACTATACCAAGACTTATGGCATTCAAATGGCAGCAATATATTGCTGTTGTTTGTACACCGTAAGTCTTGGTACAGTGTTGTAAGTTTGGTCACTGTAGCTTGTTTCCTTCCAGGGTTGGGCTAAGGAATTATCAGCACCCCTGTACTGCAATCGTATTCAAGGGTCAATAGAGTGTGGAAGAACAATTCTTCTATGACCTGTTGACCCTTGAATATGAGGGCAGAGGGCAGTGTGTTCCTTCAAAACATGAGTATCTTATGACCCTGTGACACAGCATGATATCCCAGAAAAATGGAATCCTTAAAAGTGGTTGACATTTGCTTGTATAAATTTGACAGAATTGCTGCACGAAATTCTGTAACTGTGAGGTTTAGTGCGTAGAATCAAACTTGATTGCGAACACGTCAGACAAGCAAATGAAATACGAGAGAGAATCGAAAAGTAAAGGCAAAATACTATTAACGGCTTTAATAGAAGTAACTGTGAGCAGTTTTACATATCATTTTTCTACACAGCCCCCTTGCAACGCAATGCATTTGTTATATCGTTCAACTGGTTTCTGTATTCCTGCGGAGAAGAAGCTTTTCGGCTGCGCGATGTTGATGGCCGACCAGAATGACCTTCATCTGTGACACGTGTTCGACCTGATTTAAACCTTTCCACCCGCTCATAAACCTTTCGTTGGCTCACGGCGCTCTGTCCATACTGAGCCAACATACGGCGGTGAATTTCCACAGGTTTCACTCCTTCTGCCCCAAACAAACCGCACTACACCACGATGTTCTTCGACGGTGCAATCTTGCAAAGGAGCGTCCATGTTTTTGCCCTCGTTGCTGCCACTCAACTGAAGGCAGAGCGCTGTACTGCACATGGCTGAACTCTTCAACAGGCATTGTCAATACTGCGCAATGCGCCAGCTCCTCTCTGTCCTGGTTACCTCGTAATTTAAAAATAGCCTTTACTTTTTGATTCACCCTCGTATCATCACAACGATCGCTGGCATAACAAAATTTGTTTTTGCAAACATTCAGAACTTATTTTTTGTGTAATACACAAATTGTAAATTCATGAACATAAGCCCTTTGTCACATTTGTCTTGCACCTACAGCGGGCGCATTTTGGTTTTTCATTAAATCGCCTGTTAATGTCATCATGTGGCATTTTGCATGAATTGACTGGCAGTGGTATTCATGTATTATTAATGATTAAAGATATTCTCACGTTAATGGAAGGGCACGACGCAGTAGCGCAGTTGGTTGAGGCACTGCGCTACAAGTCGGAAAGTCATGGGTTCGATTCCCGATGATGTCATCGGAATTTTTCATTGACATAATCCTTCCGGCCGCACTGTGGCCCTGGGGTCGACTCAGCCTCTAACAGAAATGAGTACCAGGAGTATTTTCTGGAGGGTAAAAGCAGCCAGTGCGTAAGCCTGACAACCTTACCACCATCCTGAGCCATTATCACGTAATCTGGGAACAACTTCCTGGAACCCTCTGGGCATTGTCATGAAATCTGGGAGCCTCAACCTCCTGGAACCCTCAGGGCCTGTCCAGGCCTGTAATGGGACTGCTTTACCTTATACTCTCACAATGAATGTGCTTTCTTGGATGCAGGTAGTTGCCTTGTATACCCTACTGTGTTGTCGCTTCTTATTTACATGTTCTTTTCACTTTTGTTCCTTGTACTATATGGGCATTTTGTTCCTTGTACTATATGGGCATTTTATTTATCAATTACTGATCATGAAGGATTCAGAATTAGTGTTTATCGGACTAACATTGCTTTCATATTCTTTTGGTTCCATTTTGTATCACTGTATATATGACTGTATGTTCTGTACGCTTCTGTATAATTTTGTAAATTATGTATTTTTTTTTTGTTTTGTTATGTATTCTTATTTCGCCGACCGGCGGCGGCCGCTCTGTCGGTATAGTTCGCGTGCAGACTAAGGCCACGGAGTTTAGTTTAGTTATGTATTCTTATTGTTCTGCTGTGTATTCTTATTGGTATGTTTATATATTCTTATTGTTATGTATGTTCTGTTCTGGGTATTCAGTTTCATTGTGTTGTTCTGTATATTGTTTGTAAGTAAATGTGTACTGTACTGCTGCCAGCGGGTGTCAATCCAATTGCAATTAACAAATAATTTGTATACCATGTCCATCTTTGTGAAAGGGGCGTTATTATTTCAAAGAACTTGTCTGTTTCATGGGCCCGGTAGCTCAGTCGGTATAGCAACTGACTATGGGCTGGACGATCTGGGATCGAATCCCGGTGTGGACGAGATTTTCCACCCATCCAGACCGGCCCTGGGGCCCACCCAGCCTCCTGTAAAATGGGTACCGGGTCTTTCCCGGGGGTAAAGTGCGGCCGGGGCGTGCTGCTGACCACTCGCCCCCTTCTAGTGCCGCGGTCATGGGAGAGTAGTGCTATACCTCTACCCACCCTCTGGGCCACACCGGGCCTGTAATGGGAAACCTTTACTTTACTTGTTTGTCTCGTTGTTTTGTGTCACATCACAGATGTGATGAAGAATTATTTTGTGCAAAATTGCATGTCATTGTTACAGGCATGTAGCAACATTTACTTTACGATGGACAGCCTGAACCAGATCCACTTCCTGTACCAGTATTCACTCAAGTTTTTCTTGGACATCTTCAGCTCTGTGTTGTACAGCAATAAGAAACTTACCGGTGTTACCGACTACGGAGCCAGACTTGCAATTATAACACGAGATCTCTTCGGTGTAAGTACAGTTAGGCTATAAATCTTATTGTAGCACCGTGCATTTTTGTAGAATCGCTTCAATTTATCAACCAACAAATGAACACATAATTTCACATAAAACACTTTTAAAACACTTTAAAACACTCCGACATGTTTTGATCTTGTCAGATCATCATCAGGGAGCTTAGTTCCTTGCTAAAGTTATGTTATAGTATTCACAATTCAATTGGTATTTGGTAACGAGGTGCGTCTCATGCTGAGTAATGAGAGACTGGTTATAACCAGTCTCTCATTACTCAGCATAAGACGCACACCTAGCCACTGCTCCACAACACATCCCTACACAACGTGATATGCTGCCACAACACCTCGTTTGCAAATACGAATTGAATTGTGAATACTGTAACATAACTTTAGCAAGGAACTAAGCTCCCTGATGATGATCTGACAAGATCAAAACATGTCGGAGTGTTTTAAAGTGTTTTATATGAAATTATATTAGCATTCGTTGGTTGATAAATTGAAGTGATTCTTCACTTGGGCTACTTTGTCTGTATACATAGCTGTGGATTGTGCAGAATATTAGCTATGTGTAACTCTGAATACAGATTGAGATTCTGGGTACTCACAACAGTGAGTGATGGGATTGAGGTTTTCAGGGATGTGGCACTTTATACAGGGTGAGTCTCTCACTAGAAGCCTCAAACTATTGTCCATGCATACATTCGAACAGCGTGGGTTGCTTATTCATAAATACTGGCAAACAGGTTCATTTAAAGCATGCCAGACGGCATTTCGAACGGAATTTGGTGAAAGACGTGCACCGTCGAAGTGTTGCATCCAGAAATTGGTTGAAACGTTAGAGACAAGGGGAAGCCGATCTAACGGCTGCCGACTTCTTTCTTTGGGGCCTATTGAAGGGCAAAATGTACAAAAATACACCCCGCACAATCGAACAACTCAAAGACGCTACACGACAAGAGATTCAAGCCGTCAATGTCGACACTTTGGGAAAATTATTCCAGAATTTGGAGAAACGCATTCAAGTGTGCGTGGATGTGAAAGGAGGTTAGTTTCAGCATCGATTATGAGCAGGTCCTGTTTTGCATCGTTCCCGGTATGTGTATATAAATTTTCAAGTGATTATCTCAATAACATAATTTTTTATAGACAATAGTTTGGGGCCTCTAGCGAGAGAATTACCCTGTAGTAGGCAGTCAGGCAGTGCAGTGAACAGACTACTTGTTGGTTCTTGGTGCAGGGGAAAAGGGGGCAAGCTGGTGAGAGGACAGTGATGGTGCACACTCTGGCAAGCATTTTCTATTTCAAAAAAGCCCACAGTGGCTAAAACTATGAATGTGCACCTAACAGAGTAAATATTTTTGAAAAAGTTATAACACCACCTGGTAGTTCCGAGATGAGCCTAGTGGTGACCACACGATGCTGACCGCAGCTATGTACAGAGTTAGTGAACTTAGCTAGTAAATTATCTGATCCCTCCAATACTAATATTTCACTTGATCTCAAACTTTCGCCGTGTTCCGAATGTTGTATTCTTTCTTTTGGGTGATTCCCCGGCATCTGAATGTTACGTGCCAACATTTTGGAACACTGTCTTTTCCCTCTTCTTAGGTCATGTGAACAAGAATGAAGACGAAACAGACAGAGCGTTGCGAAACGTCAGCACGTAAAATTCGTATGCCGGGGAATCACCCAAAAGAAATAATACAACTAATACTTACTTCAAAACATCTACTTCCTTATTGTTAAAAACAAAGGAAAATTTTGTTATTAATAAATAATGTCTGTGTCAGATTGTTTGCGTATGTGTAGCATGTTTCTGTGAAAGACTGGTAACTGTTCAGCGAAGTATGTGGCATCGCATCCAAGAAGACTAACCTTATGAATACAGAACTAATTTTATGTGTACTTTATGCATATTGGACCGTGCATCATCTTGATATTTGAATAAAGGTTGACCAACTAGATGACACTTGCTTTATTATTTACTAGCCTGCACTCGGATACCACATCACCAACAGACAATCCCGCTACATAACACCAGCACGCCTCAAGTCAGCCTACACAACGCAACAAGTAGTAGCAAGCTCCTGAAGATGGACGTATTAACGTCTGAAACATGTTGAGCAGTAAATAATAAAGCAATTGTCATATAGTTGGTCAACCTTTATTCAAAGAACTAATTCTTTGCATCTTCAGGTTATGTTCCTGTGAGACATTCGAACTTATGTACTAGAAGATGCAGTGACACACTACATGATCACCCTTTTTAACTTTGTTGTCCTGATGTGTTATGTTTGGTAGGAGAACCTCTTACCAGGAAACGGGTGTGGTTCACTGATTCACATATAGCTTAGTGATTTTCTTTTTATTTATGTTTTATTTATTCATTTTATTCTTGATATAGTAAGTGGAGCGCTACATCCAGTTAAACAACTAGCTCTTTTTCTAGAGAAATGACACAGTCACTTCTCTGTACTCCCTTACGCCACTCTCGTACGCAGCTGCTTTCGCACTGGACCGCTAGCATCCGTCATCTACTCCGAACCGTTTCGCCATTTAAATCTCTCCCCGCACAACCCCTCCTACCTATCACCAATGGTTCTAAAGTCATCTACTCCAAACCGTTTCGCCATTTAAATCTCTCCCCGCACAACCCCTCCTACCTATCACCAATGGTTCTAAAGTCATCTACTCCGAACCGTTTCGCCATTTAAATCTCTCCCCGCACAACCCCTCCTACCTATCACCAACGGTTCTAAATGTACGTTGGTAGATTAAACCCAAAACATACGGCTACGAACCATCCGTAAGAAACAAATATATCAAAAATGTTCGGCTACAGCACGTGCCACGTGCCAAATGACGGTAATCTTTCTAGTCACCACCGTAGAACGTCATATCTCACATCATTCAACACTGTCTCATAACCCGTAAAATTAAGACCTTGTCATCGATGCATGTTTCTTATGTTTTTGTAATCAAATTTTCAGGTTTGCTATGAAAGGGTGGCCAGAGGCATGCTTCACATCGACCGTTTGATTTTTGCGTTGCTCTTGTGCCGCATTCACATGAAAGGCATGCCAAATCAGCCTAGCCTTGATCAAGAATTTGCTTTCTTCTTGCGTGGGAAAGAGGGGATGTTGACCTCGAAACCACCCACAATGGAAGGCCTCAGTCAGGACCAACTAGAGGCTCTGTTCCGCATGTCAACAAGGTACTCCGTCTTATATATTCCACGTGGCTTGTGATTGCATAATTGAGTGCTTCTGGTAGTTATGTTGAATGGCAGTTGTCATTGTTATCAGCACTCAAGTGGCAGTAGCTCAAAGCAGAATGTCTGTACTGCCTGGTTATGTACAATAAGTGCCGTGAATTTCACAAGAGGAGAGAAACTCGAGATTATCTGAGGGATCGTTCCGATTCAGATATTTTTCTTTTTAGACAAAGCGTCCCATTGTGTTTTAAATGTACTAGTAAATAAAATATATATAATTTTAATATATTTGAATTTTAATGTATTTTAATTCTAGTCGAAACACTTCTTTGTTTCTAATTAACCATCAGCCATCTTCGGGCTGAAGACGATCATAGTAGGAAATGTATATTGGAGTGGTATGAATGTTACAGACGAGATCGTGTCATGTATTCATTTAAGGTACTGTAATATGTATCAGACGTGAAAAATATAATATAATATTATATAGTGTATGTCAGCACAATCACTTTATTATATAAGGTAATACAAGGCTACATGTTTCGACTGTAACCCAGTCATTTTCAGAGCTATATTAACAGTTGTGTTACCAGATGCTATGCACACTTTGGGATCCCATCGTGTTTAAATTCGTGGAATATATCTGATTGAAACGTTTGTCTAAAAGGTGTGATGTGCAAATACAGGATTGTAATATGTAACCTCTTTCTCATTTCTCCTTAGAATGAGAAATGTTTCCGACAGACTTTGCAGATAATTATACGAAAATATAAACATCGAACTAGATGCAACAATAACAGATTTTTGTTGATAATTATAATCAGCTCAACATGTTTCGCGCGATAATTTCGCCCATCCTCAGGATCAATAAACTGTGTTTACAGTTATTTAAACAAACGAAAGTAGGTAGTAAAGTACAATATTTTAGCTACAAATTGACATACTTATTTTTCGACACAGTCGCCTTGTCGTTCAATACATTTTTCCCAACGTAAAACAAGCTTACACATGCCGTCAATGAAGAATTCAGGAGTTCTTTGTTTGATCCACGACGTCACAGCTTGCTTCACTTCATCATATGAGGTGAAATGAGTCCCCTTGAGATCCCTCTTGAGGTGAGGAAGGAAATGGAAATAGCTTGGCGCCAAGTCAGGGCTGTAGGGCGGAAGGGAGAAAACCTCAAACTTCAGCGTCTCCAGAGCATCAATCACTGCGCGAGCAGTGTGCGGTCTTGCATTGTCATGCAGCAACAAAATCCGCGATGTTGACCCCCTAACTTGACACACCGTCCGCCGTAGGTTTTTTGTTGTTTCAATGTACCGAGCTGAATTGACAGTCTTCCCAGCTTCCAAAAATTCTGTCATGTAAACTCTTTGTGAGTCCCAAAACACAGTCAAAAGAATCTTGTTGGCAGACGGCATTGTTTTGAATTTTTTCGGGCGAGGAGATGAAGCGTGCCTGTATTCCATGCTCATTCGTTTTTCTTCAGGGTCAAAATGATGAATCCATGACTCATCCCCAGTAACAATATTCAAAAGAAATTGATCTCCCTCTTCATGATTGCGCTTCAGAAGTTCTTCACAAATTTCAACATGTTTTGTTTCTTTTCTGGCATCAACATGCGTGGCACCCATCGAGAACAGACTTTTGTGTAGCCAAGTAAACCAGTGATATAGCCCACTCTTTCTTTAGACATTCCTAGCCTATCTGCTTCTGGGTGATATGGCAGTTATGCTTGATCAGTTCATCAACATGTTTTTGATGCTTGTCATCTGTCACGGAAACCGGCCTTCCACTGTGAGGTTGGTCAACAATATTGGCACAACCTGGTTCACATTCACGAAATTTAATGGCCCAACGATTTACTGTAGTTCTGTTAACAGTGTCTTCACCATACACAGCCTGTAAACGGCAATGAATTTCAGCTGGCGTTACGTTTTCAGCACTTAAAAATCCTGTCACCGCACGTTGCTTCAATCTCATTTACATACCGCCATAACATGACTCCATGTTAACACGCACTGTTTTAGAACTGGTGTAGAGGAAGGAATGAAACTTTGCACTGCTGTGCAGGAGGGTTGTGGCTACAAGGGCACACAGGACGTGCATCGCTACTTTGCTCCATCAGCAAAATATTTCACTGTGTGCCCTACTTATCAGCCGCCCCTCATATATATATATATATATATATATACACACACACACACAGGGTTATTCAAAATGACTGTCGGGGTTTTAACAACTTGTCACACACAATACACTTCAGATAGCAGTATATGTATTTTTTTATTTAATAGAACAACACTCCCAGTTTTTGTTACATACCGTACAGGTGCTCTGTATGTGCACCGTTTGTGATTCTACAAACATCAACACGATTATCGAGTTCGTTCCAAACTGTTTGTAGCATGTCAGCGGTGATGGTTTCAATGGCGGTTCTGATTCATACCTTCAGTTCCGGGATACTTGCAGGAAGAGGAGGAACATAAACCTGATCCTTGAC
>Ga0131853_10013379_pt1 | contig 15039 bp, 6 predicted proteins | sample TergutLab28metaG_FD_92764 | JGI IMG/M metagenome (GOLD analysis project Ga0131853, IMG submission 92764) | Labiotermes labralis P1 segment gut microbial communities from Petit-Saut dam, French Guiana - Lab288 P1 (version 2) (version 2) | ecosystem: Host-associated > Arthropoda: Insects >... | reverse complement strand
GGGGGGGGGGGGGGGGGGGGGGGGGGGGGGGGGGGGCTTGATGGCCAGCTGGAGTAGTGGGTTGGGTTCGCCGGGGTTTTGTTCAGAAACGAAACTTCCAGATTTGTGAAATGCTTGTATGAAGAACTGTTCAAACGGGGTTAATAAGGAGGTGTTTTGACTGATGCCCGAAACATGTTCAGAAAGAAGTTGATAATAAACATCTGATTGTTGCATCTTGTTGGTTTTTTTCTCTATCTCTTCACGGTCACAAAAACCTAAAAGCAAAGCTTCTCGTCTCCGTTTATTAAATTTGGGGTTTAAAATTCTTTTCATCATTGACATTCTTTTTCAAAAAATATATCTGCCAGTGGACAACAGCTAAATTCCATGGATACAGACAACATTGTTTATGAACCACTTGAAATTATCTCTAATGTATCTCACCGCTAGAACATTTCAAATACCGTAATTGATATTAATGAACTACATTTCAGGTTCTCGTAAGAAGAACTCTAAATAATTCACGTGTGAATGTGACGTATTGTGTTGGATTACTTTATATTATTATAACGACTTTAGTATCTACTGGGATTGAGCTGTCGAAATGTCATTGGTCCGTTTCAGAAACATTGCAGCTACTTGGGCTGTAGAATTAGTGGTGTGGCAAACAAACTTCGAAACTTCTGGTAAATTATGAACACTTAAATTCTTACCACTTATTTTAGGGATCAGGCAATTTTGTCTTTCACTTCCTTCGGCAGTTATAGTGCAGAATTGAAACTTAAAGTTATGAAGCACTCAAGTTACGTCCTGCTGTGACATATCCTTAAAACTACGGCTGATGTGGAAAAACTCATACAGAGTTCTACCGGTCACATTGTCTTGCTGCACTCCTTGCACAAACGAATTCTAACAAACAATGCCCGCTTTGTTATTAAACAATAATAATAATAATAATAATAATAATAATAATAACTATCATCATCATCATCATTGCAATTTTATGTTCTTCAGTATGACAATTCTCAAAACCTATTTTCACTTCAAGACAGAAAAATTAGGATATCCAATATTCTTTCATGTATATGAACATTAAAATTTGGATTTATCAGAAAACATAACACACCCTTCTCATATTGACAAAACCAGCTAACGTGTCTCCAATTATTAACGCAATTAAGAACGTAATGAATGAAAATATGACTTTTGTAGATTATGACGATGAAAGTGTAAAGAGGTTGTGCAAACTGGCATTGTTGATTCGAAACTTAATACACAAAATGTTAAAGTTCATGACTATAACTCACGATTTTTTTTTACTTCGGGCAAAGAAACAATCAAATATATAAAAAATCAGTCATCTTCCTCTCATTTCTCATTAGGAAAAGGACACAACGTACGTCAAGTATTCTTAGAAGCTGTAACATAAGATTAGTATTTGGAGTTGCAGTAGCATTTCCGATAAATTGTCCAGTAATACGCCATAACGTCATCTAGTTCTGATATTGTGTTAATACAAACATTTTAGAGTTACATGTTTCGAAATATACAAAGTAGTGGAACAAGAATAAGCGACCCATAAACCAAAATTAACTAAACAGACTCTAATTGAGGACGCAGAGTTGCGACTAGCACAAGTTGACGTCTCTTCGTATTCTTAGACATTCGTGCGTCCTAAACGAAATGTTAGGCTATGACGTGTGAATTTTGTGAACAGAGTGAAGCATTCTGCCTGCGTTAACGGATTTACAGTATTATGTGCAGACTTTTTTATAGTCATAATACTAAGAACTTATGTTGCAAATTGCAATAAGTACGCTAGCATAGAAGAAACTTCATTGAATATATAACTGGGGTTTGAAATTACGGTGGCTCACTGACGTTGACAGAGGACCTATGCAATCTTAGGGAATCAAAAATCGGATAGAACGCAGGCAGAGTTCCGTGTTTTAATTAGACCTTGCCACTCGCCTTACAACTGCCAAAATTGTGGTAATCATAGCGAAGGCAGCCGACTATTGCTACGCACACTCCATTCAGTCAACTGCTCGTAACTCCCAGCCAGGTGACTCTAATCGCTATCTTTGAAGAATCACGCGACTTCGCTGAACCTTCATTTGGCATAACTTACGAGAAATTCGGACTCTCCGTAACAGCAAATTGTCATCTGTTTATAAAGCGTAAGATCTTTTATGACAGACAGGCCCTATTCCTCATTAAGGACAATGCTAAGCCAGCACAAAATCTGTGCTGCCTTTCGTCCGACATGATTCACGAAAGTCACAACAATATAACGGGCTCTGTCCACAAACACACACTTTTGTGTTCTTTCTGGAGCTTTGGAATAAGTTTGCAGCAGAATCTTCGAGATGCATATGGCGATCCTCTAGTTCTGCAGATATTGCCAGAAGGTGTTGAGTACTACATTATCTCCAAGTACCCGCCAAGCAGCGGCAGCTGCAGGATTGTTCTAATCTCGGGTTTGTAATAGGTTAAACTACCAACTGGATGTGTCTAGAAGGTACTGGCATGTCCTTTAGATTCTGGCTCAATCATCTTCCTAAAAAGTAGCGGAAATGAAGACAATTTCAAAACCGACCACTGAGAGTCGTAGATAAATATGCTAGATGAGTCACTTCGTCTGGTGAAAAATAATGCTGTCGGTTGAAACTATTTAAAAATAGCATAACTAACGACACGCTTTACAGATAAATATTTCGGAAGGCAGTAAACTATTTCCATTTTCTACCGCCAGTCTACAATTTTCTGTTGTTCGGCAAATAATCATTTTGCGAATTGTTCGCACCAAGGCACTGCGTAATACTGATAAATTTATAAGATTTTGGTCTTTTGTTAACTGTAAGACAAAATGTAATAAATAATTATGACTGAACGACTGATGACGGAACACTCGGTTGCGATATCGGGGTAAAAGGAAACAAACCTCTCCATATATCCAAGTATTGAAATATGCTACACAATTTCCTGGCCTCGCCGAAAATGGCTAAATGACACAACAAAGTACACAAATGGCTTAAGAATTTTACATCGCCAAGTACTGCAAACGCAATGGTCCTTCCTTAACATGTTTACGAAAGAAGGAAATTCAGCTCTTTTCTAAGTGTTTTGCAACGTCTCCTGTACCACGTAAATATAAATTGACCTTTTCCATATTCAAGACGAGAACAATTGAGAAATGTGCACGATAATATCAAGGGCGATTCTAGTGCATATTTTGGATTTAAAAAATTTGAATTCTACAAACTCACAGAAGCAAAATATAGAAATTCGTTCCGAATTAACCAGAATTAATTGGGTTAAAATACATTCCGTAAATAAAAATAAATCTCAGTTGAAGACCAAAACAGATCACAACTTCACCGTTGAAAACCCCCCTTGAACTGCACATGTTATTTCTTTTATTTTTAATTCATAATTTCGTACAGCCTGCATTCCACAATAAGAGCATTTGTCTTCATAAAGGGAACTTTTTTCATGGAGCCAACGTTAACAAATGAAATACCAAAGTCAATTATAATTCCCCCATTATCAGTGATAATTATTCCAAAATTAAGCATCGAGTGCCAATCGACTTGGAGTCGTTGCCAGGATTCTTTAGGTCAAGTACTAGCGTCATCACGTTCGTGCAAGCCTTAAAGGAGAGTATTGCCTCTTCTCCATTTGAATTGCAGCAATTCAGTCATCGTAAGTTTTCAACAAAATCACAGGCTGATTTAATGGTGAAATGTTGTTTCTTGAAAATTACTTCGGGGGGGGGGGCCCTACGCTCCGGATTGAATTACTTGAGCAATTTAGTCGAAATAAAATATAGTTCCAAAAATCAGTGAGTGGTGATACTGTTGAATTGAATGAAATATCCTGAAAAATAGCACATTTATTATATGTTGACTCTGAAGCAAAAGGATTTGTTTCTGTCCACTCTCACGAGTATCATAAAAGGATACGAAATAATGCGTTACAGATATCGATCTAAGGGACACATATCGATCTAAGGGACAAATACACCTGATTCCAAAATCACCCACAATATCTGCTACGGAAATATCAATGTTCCGCCCTTCACCAATAAAAATCAGAGGTCTATGGTTTTTAAATTTTCCATGTGAAAATATCGCCTCATCGAGTAACATAGTGTTTATAATTAAACAAAAAATTCCCGGCGCAAAATGTACAACGCAGCAGGAGTGTGAATCCGTAGCAGCAAATTGACGTCACCCTTATTTTTTAAGAAATGAAAACTTTCTGAACTTGAAGGGTAAATGTTTGCTTCTAAAATTCCTAGATATTTCAAGAAACTGTGCATGTAAACCTAGAAGATATACCCAGGGGCACCAGATTTTCCCGGGCCAAATCGATAACTTTTACCACCTAATCAAAACATCGATATGGATAAAATAAAATCAATTCGACTCTACAGCGCTAATACAATCTTCCTTCACTTCGCACGTAATTCAATGGCATGAGCTCGCAGGATGATTCAATAAGAAAACTGAAGTTTGTTAATTGAAGCAAAATAAAAGCGCGCGGGAAAATAAACATGTCTCACTACACAATCATATAAACACGTATATTCATGGCGTGGCACTTCTCCATTCCTAACATGTATCAACTGTACAACGTTTCAGGAACATATGACGTATTTTTATTAATGTATTATACAAACATAATATGGCTCAAACATTAACAAAAGAAATTTTACCTTGCTTAACTGACCCTCCAAAGTCACAAATATCTCACAGGCAGTTTCAGGGAATGCTATTTTATCTGCTATTAGAATGATCTATGAATACACGAATTAATGTCAACTGAGGTGATTTTATCTGAAAATGTAATTTTAAATCACAACAGAAGAACACTTCCTTCAAGTGATTAATAAAACAGTGGGTGACTAACAAATTCCAACGATTGTCAGACGTTTGAAGTAGAGCATGCGTTGCATATATATCCGCGTGCCAATTTTACCACAAACTTTCCGCTTAATAACAAAACATCTTCACTTGAATAACCATTTAAACGTTATCTCTTTGTTTACAACTTTTTTTGTGTTGTATAATACAGTCTTCTTCCCGCAGCTCCCTTGACATTACTACTAGAAAACATGACTTATAGTCCATCGAACAAAATGAGAATTCCCATTGCGAAAAGCGGTATTTATTATCACAAAAATGGTTTCTAAATTACAAATTTTTCTCCTATTTTTAATTTTTGAGAAGATGTTCTTTCACAAATATCGGTATCTCAATACTTGCTGGATACATCATAACATAATATTTAGTTATATAAAGTTATACTGCAATAATTATAGTAGTAAATGATTCTCATTCACTAAACATATTTGAAGGTAGGTTCCAATTACAACTACGTCCCTAAACCTCATACAACCTCTGTAAACATTCCTGTCAAAACCTACCAACATAAATAGCGTTTGATGGTATGCAAGTTCGCCGATAATGAATGTTCACATCAAAACTGGTAAAGAGTGAAAACAAAATGACCCTTTTGTTCTTCAATTAGCTGAATATGTTCCTTTGCCAGACTTTCTAAATGCAGGCATTCCCACAGGTCGTGGCAGCAATCTTCGAGGTATGCTTATATTTCGGTTTTCTAAGCCTGTACGCTACGCTAGTGTGTGTCGCCGGCGGTCAGTTGGAGAAGCTCAGGGCGGCTCTATTACACATCAGACAGACACACGTCACATCACTGCAGGATTGCGGAGGTGAGATTGATGAACGAGGAGCAGCAGGACAGAATAACACTAATTGTGAACAATTACGCCAAATGCAGGAAAAACTGAACAACTGTATACGTCATCACCAGCAGATAATGCGGTAAAGCAAAAAAGATCACTTAACCTACAAATACGTATCATTACTTATTCGAATGAAAAAAATGTCCGTTTGGCTCAATAATATTCCAATATTTCAGATATATGGCAATACTGGAAGATACAATAAACATTCCACTCTGTGGACTATTCCTGCTCACCCTTTCGACATTGTGTTTTGACGCCTTCTCTGCAGTCACGGTACAGTATGCACTTCATTATTCATGCCACAGTATAACTACTCGCATAAACACGTCCTGGTTTGTTCGATACTAGACAGTCTGGCTCACAAAGACCTGTTTATCTGTTGCAGGTACATTTTCGAATTTAACTTCGTCGTAAAATTATTCATTAGTGTCTTAAAGAAATACATTCAAAAGACCTACCTACAAGTCAAGATGTGTTTTCCTGTCGGTGCAAAACCAGTCGACTAGAATATGTAATTCTTAATTGATTTATTGTCATCTAAGTCACTCATCCATTACAACCATCTGTGAATGCGACATGAAACACGTTTTCCCATTCTTTAATTAAGAATGTAACGTGGCAGGCATGTACAGCATTAATTTAGTTCTTCGGAATATACTGCTTACAATATATATATATATATATATATATATATATAAACAACTTCACATTTCTATCCTGATTTGTAGTGTCATAAAACAGTCTTTATTTTCACATAATGTTCTTTTATTTTACGAAGTAAATTCTTTCTCTCTAATTTCTCTACGTTAACACAAATAAAGTTGCATTTTTAAACATAAAATTAAAAGACGTCAAACGTAAATTTTATACATTAATCAGTGCGTAATTCAAAGACATTATTTATTACAGCTCTTTATATACTATTCTGAGTTTGGCATTGCTTCCCTTCGCTAATATTAGAAGTTTTCTTATTTTTTTAAGTCACACTTGCAAGGAACAAAGCATAAGACAAAAGTTGCCAAGCTACTCTCAAACACTTCAAAGACATTTCTAAACCCAATTAAAAGACAGACGGTTTCATTTTTGTAGGTTAAAATAATTTTTATACATGCTACAACAACAACACGCATTGTGATTACTTTAAAAAAAGATGTATGAAGCATTTGACTTTATAAGCTACAAGAATCCTACAACGGAATTTTTAGCAACTAAATTTCTTCGATTATCTCCGTAAGCTCAAGAAGTCACGCTGTAACCACTAACCATAATGTGTTTCATTTGGCAGAGCTGGGGAGATCACCCCGATGTAGCACAGGCTGCAGTCGTGTATGCTTTTTTGATGTTGATCATATTCGTCTATTGCCAGTTTGGAGAGGGGCTGTCACAGCAGGTGAGAATAATTTGGCTTTTTCAGAGAGAGTATAATGACTGTCTACCATAGGGTCTATTATTAATAGATTATACTCGAAAGAGACCTGTGTTTCTTGGAATTACACTAATAAAACGCATAAAATTTATTGTTACACATCCATAATTTCACATTTCATTTCCCGAAAATATGCTACATAAGAATATCATTCAAAATAGATAAAGTCAATTCACATAATTCTAAACTGTTACATAAAAGTCAGTCACATGTTCACAACGATATTCCTGAAATACGCACTGAATACTGCGAAGATTGTTAGCATATCTACAACACTTAAACTACTCATCAGCACACAACATAGAATTGTGAACTACGCAACATATCTATCTATCTATCTATTGTCCACCATCGCACAGGTATCCTTATATTGCAGAAAGCACCAACGGACTGAGTTACTCGAACGTACGGTAGTCGTATGTGTTTGACACATGCAAAGTTGGTGTAACGAAATATTGACAAGTGTTCGTAAAATCATTGACGGTTATTTCATATACGACACAATTATCGTTAAAAAATTTTTCAATGAAATAAGTTGTTCTGTTTTTCTCTACAACACTTCACAACCTGAGAAGAACTCAGTCAGATATCATTAATGTACATAAATCTTCATGTCAACTTTCTGCTAAATTTGTCATATATTTTAAAAATTTAGATTTTTTAAAAAATCTCAAATATCTAATTTCATGGAAATCCTTTCAGTGGGAGCTCGGTTGTGCGTGAGGACGCAGAGACGTACATAATCGGACGGACAGACATTAAAAAGCTAATAGTAGCTTTTCGCAAATCTAGGAACTCGACTATTAACAAGCATCGGCGGGAAGACATGAAAAAAAAATTCCTAAATGAGGAGTTTGGCGAGAACTGAAATCTCGAACCGAATGCTGCGAACATTCCCAGGATAAAAATAAGGATTTCACGCATATATTGAACAAATAATATTCTTTGTGTCTTTCAATCAGTTATTTTCTAATTCCTTTGCGTCGGTCCAAAAAACTTATAATATTTAATTTGTTTCGTATGCGTGTGAAATTTGGTGTCTCATATTATACTGAAGAACATACATACTTTCACTCTAATGATATCAGTATTCTGAGTATAATATGTGAAAATATCTGGTAAGTAAGACGAAGGTGGGAACACAATACATAGGAAATTTCATTGACATTGCGCAAAAACGGACAAATTTTAATAGAATACAATGAAAGCATAAAGAAAATTCAAACACCAAATTGGATCACGTTGCTGTTGCTAAGTGTACCTATTGGCGTACACTACAGCACGTGCGATCTGCCGCGAAGCCTCGGCACTTGCTGCTCCTCAAGACGAGATCAAATCCTGGAGATCTGCGATTTGTACCCGCCCCACATCTTGTATTCCACCTTTTGAGTAACCAAGGTATGCACCCCTGGAGCAGTGCATGTGACTACTGTTAACAATTAGGTTCATCTGGCTGGTATATGTGACGAAGGTTTCGGTGTCGTAGTTACGAAGAAGAAGGGGAAGAAGAAGAAGAAGAGAAGAAAAAGAAGAAGAAGAAAGAAGTAGAAGAAAAACTTGGTAAATTTTCCCAATATAGGAAAACATAAAAGCAGGCCAGTTTCACTCGTTCGCAAAAAAGGGCTCTTCGAATCTCCACGCAATATCCAAGAAATTTAAATTAAAATCAATTTCGTTTTTTGCATTTCTCCTCATTTTCCACCCCAGTTACTGAAAACTGTATTCGTGGGCATTTAAAAATGTTATAATTTACTTGCAACATGTTAAAACAAAATTTAAATACCCTCACATTTCAAATGTGTGTTACGCAAGACGAGTTTTCTCTTGTAAATAACAGTGACGTTTTGCCAAACTGCTGTTTAATTGCTTGTGAGTGGCTTTTTCCTGAGCAGATATAAACCTCGGAACGTCACGACAAACCTGCTGAAACCCAAGCAATGCTAGACCCCCTACTACTCTTAACTCTACTAGTAACGGTACTGCAGAACACATTGTTGCCATTAATATGTTTAGGGCTGGCAGAGGAGCACCTGTCCTAGGGAACAGGGGCCAGATCTCTCGGGAATGTTAATGCAGACATCCCATCTTCTGTTTTACAAAATTACACATTCACACCAACATTTTCCTGCATTCGGGACAAACGTTTCTGAACTACTTACATGTTATCTGTGTGTACCAAACGTGGCTCAATACTTCGTGTATTAATTATAATCTAGTTCCTGAAACTTCCTCAATTTACATATGTGATGGGGTCAGCACGGCGAAATCACATGGAAGAAGTGCCTCACTTACAATATGTGAGAGAGGCTGAGTCGTTGTGCTAAATACTGACTTAACAGAATTTGTTGAGTATCGTGTTGGGGGTAAAATATTAACATCTGAAAGCTTTATTTCAATTTAATTACTATCATAATGCCATTTATTATAACTTATAAGCAACCACTGTCCTTCGCTTGACGCACCTGCAGGAACACTTAAACAGTATTTCAGCTGTTTACAAAACATATAAAACAACACTTGTAATTTTCAATACCTTCATGTCGGACACTTCAAACTGGGAACTTGGTTTATATTACAGCTGTATTCTAAAGATTCACTAATTTTATTTTAATACAATACAAACGATCTGGTGTAACCTAATATTTAATAAATTTTTTTGTCACAAAATTAATTTACCTATTAAACGATCGAATGTATCATCCAGGATCCCTTTTGGAAGGCACTTTGTGGTGATTAATTTATGTTCTACTACAATCTCCATAAATAATTTTTGTCTACCCGGTATAATGAAGTAAATGTTTACTGTTGAAACAACCCGCCGCCGCTCGGACACATACAACTGAAACAGCTGTTCCTACGGATGCATTAAGATCTGCACATTCCCCTCTAGATTCCTGATAATTTAAAGTTCTATATCGGGAAAAATATTTCTATAGCCATTTTTACATGTGTAAGTCTAATTGTTTTAAGCAAAATGTTCCTCACGGATTAGTTCTTGATTATCACAGAGGCCATTCCCTTCTCAAGAGGAAAAACTACGCATAGTTGTGGTATGAGTACGCCCCAGTTCTTATGTTGTACTGCACTACTTTGTGAAACGTGAAATCTCTACACTACGCAGCACCCATGAATCCTAAATATTAACTTAGATATATTATTTAAATAACAAATTTTCTTTTATACATACGATAATATCAGCTTTAAACACGATAATAATATCGAACGTTTTCCTAATTATAACAGGCTGAAAGTGTAAAAGATGCTGCCTGGGGAATAGATTGGATTGGAGCTCCAGTCCAATTTCAGCGCTCTGTGTCTTTCATCATCGCGGCAGCCAACAAGGATTTCAGACTGACAGCTGGGAAATTTGTGCCGGTGTGCAACGCGACCTTGCTGAACGTAAGAACTCTCACTATTAGAGAAACAATAGTTGACGTAGAAAAAAATAATTGACTGACTTAGGAAAATATATAAATCTGTCCTCATTGTGCCACGCTGATTATTCAGCTCCAGATTTCCCCCTACATAACAGGGTAGAAGCTCATTCATATATCGGCGTCAAAATTTACTTTCGAATGTAACCTGTCACTACAGCAACATTTATTCGGAAATTAATAATGTAATTAATTCACTCACAAATAAACCGATAAATTTCTCACGAGTAATATCCTTTAACTACATAAAATTCTGCCCTTTATGTTCTGTGTTAAATATTCATTTGTTCCCACTAATTTTACCAACGGCAAATGGGGGGGGAGGGTTAGATGAAGAAGTTTGGGTGGAAATTTAAAAGAGGAAATAAAAAATCGAAATTGGATACAAGGAAAAAACTGCGCGGGAAGGAAACACAACGATAAAGTGCCAAATTGATAAAAGTAACGAAAAAAATTCAAATATGGCGGAACAAACGTGAAATGAACGATTTGTACCCTTGATAATGGCCGCGAATTAAAGTATACGGCGGGAAACTAAGTGTAAACAATGAGCTGAAAATGAAGGAAGAAATGGGACAGCGATGTTCAGATTACGAATAAGGAAGGTGAGGTAAATGAAGGAGTAGAGAAAGGGAAATGCCTTTCTTCGGAAAAGAAGGGAGGGAAACGTATCTATTATTGCTATGTAAGAAAGCCGGTAACATCATGTGCCGGAGACGTAATGACGCAGCAGCATTCACGATGCTGTTCTCAAGAAATAAAATCCAGAATTGAGAAATCCGTGACGTATTTCACGTAAGATAATTATGAAGTTGTAGATCTAACGCGGATAATGTAACTGAGATCCAAGAGGAACATATATATTTTCGATATATGTGACGAAAGGTTCAGTATCTTCACGTCAGGCGTAGACTAATAAACATACAACCAGGAAGAAGAAGTGCATAAAGACCGGATTTAACAGCCACATCCATAGAGATTTGTAGAAGAATATCAATTACTAAATATATTTGCTAATTCTGTTACTGCTGCCTCTGATGTTATTGTGGTCATTCTTAGTGTAATTATTAACATTATCATCATTACTATCTTAGTCATCACTACTAACGTTCTGAAATTCAAGAGTGTGTACATGCAGTGCATTGCACTGAAAATGTAGCAGGCATAACTTTCGGTTCCAAATAAATATTTTAGCGTTCGTACAAAAGGTTTTATGTGATTACATTTCTGTTACATTTACAGTTTGTGCGTGTTTACAGAGACTATATTTATGTGGGGGAAAGTGGCACAATTTGAGACAGCATTTCTTTCTGGCAGTACACTTCATGCAGTGAATAATTCAAAAACTTTTCATTTACACAAGCTGACATTCTAAGTTAAGAAGAAACTCATTAAAATATATTAGTCCTTACGACAGAAAAATTTCAGAATATCACTATGCTATTCAATGCAAATTGGATCCTATTATGTGAGAGTTTGTTTTTCCACATTGTGAACTACAATTTTACAACCTGCATATTACAACAACACGAAAGGGACTCTTGCATAGCCACGTGAAAATCTAATGTTCATAATAAGTTTTGAAGAACGTCATTAAACGAAAGCAAGTTTTAACATATTTTGTACAGAAGACAGAAGGGATAAAACACAAACAAAGGCAACACTGTATTCACCGTCTCTGGTTGGGAGACAAACAAGACACTGTACAACTTTAAACATCGCCATTTTAGTTGTATATTATAACGAAAAGTTAGAATGTGCAGTTGACATGACAATCAAAGGTTTATATTTTATGTCGCGGTGTGAGCGATGAATAAGTGAAAATATTTTAAGCGTCATAATTTACTACACATAACTGAAATTATGTTTCCAGATACCAGTCGCAAAAATCACAATTAAAAATAATGAATATTCTTCCACGCAATTGCTCCTGTGACACACAGCTTACGGTTGCTCTGTGATAGGATTCCGTGCCTCAGTGATGCCTCACACATGGTTACCGCCATAATTTAATGAAGTCATATAGGCCAAAACTAAGTTGGCACCTATGAGGGGACTTTCGAATAATAGGTTCGTTTCCGCTGTATAAAATATTACACTTCCAGCTCACTGTATGATGCACACACCAACCGGAAAAATAGGTTAATATTGTACACAAAATGAAGTAATAGAAACAGATTAGGAAGGGAAAAAAATCAAGAGTATAAAACTATAAAGGGAGAATAATAAAAGCACATATATTTAAAAAATTTGAAAATAATTTAATGGCTACTAGATAAACTATTCAAATACGTGTAACATTAAGGGACCATAGGTATGACTATCAACTGTCATCTAACACCTCAAATTTAATTATAAACATTAGGCCTGATGTTGGGTGAAAATTAACACGTTTTCCTACTAAATGTTGACAGGTTCCTGATATCTATTGGGTTAGACACACTTGAGCAACAAACAAGACCAAAATAGAGGGTCTAAAGTTACAAATTCCTGACAGAAAACGTCATAATAGACATCTCTTATCTGCCGGCGAATCAGTCTAAATTTGACCGTTGTTTTTCAAAAGTTAATTCTAAATGTTTACTTTTATACTTACACAAAAGTTGTAGGTTCGACTCTAATGAAAAATGCATAAACGGTCGCAGACATACCAGCCACTCAGAATATAACATAAATAACACAATGCGAATTCATGAAATTCAAATAAACCTGGACAATTGCATATAACACGCAGGCACGCGCCTTCTAGTCGAAAAAAATTACGTTACGAGCCTCCACCATTCAAATTACAACTATAGGGCTAATACTGTGATCACATTTTAAGGTACATTTATAAAATAACAACACACATTTCAGTAACTCAGAAGCACAGTAAACCACCTACGGCAACTAATGACGTATAGGCTGCAGTCATCACGTTAGATAATAAAAGAAATCGATGACCAATAGTTACACGTCCTACTGTTATCAGTGCAACTAACGCAATGGCATGACCAAACGAATTGACTTGACAACTCGAACCCATTCCAAGAAACCAACAAAAGCCAGGTAGATAATAACAATTCTCATAACACAGACAAATTCTATTCCACGTTCCCTTCAATAAAATTTCCCATCGACGACATTGACACGTCAACAATTTTCATTTACAACTGAACAAAAGAATTCACCTCTCTTAGGATAGAATTAATTCCGCCCAAAAAGCGGAGCAGTGTATGTACACATTGTCTGAGGTAGGGTAACGGACAACATGAAGTATAGCTGTAAACGATACATCATATAAGCAAACAGACAGAAATTCACGAACACAGGCTTCATAGGTGTCATTGCAAGAAATAAAAATTCTTGTATTTAATACTTTGCTGTACATTCACTTACAATTACGAGCCAAGAATGCGAACGTGTAGCGCATCGGCTTCTTAATTGTGCAGCAAATTAATTTTGTCAAACTAATTCTCTGTATCAAAATATAAGTTAGCTCTCCTCATAAAAGTATAGAACTACTAATTCATACCAACACAAAATTGAATAAAGTAATACATAAATCATATTTGGCATACTCAAATTACAACCAAATGTGCCTCAGTCACCGCAAAAAAAAAATTAAATTAAATTTTGAATGAATGTAATTAGTCGAAAGAGGAAAGTTCAGATATATGTTAACATAAGCCCCTGTAACGGAAATGTCCCGTGCAGTCTCTAAGACTCTGTACTTTCTATTATAAATAAATGTTAGCCCAAAATGTAACTAAACCAAAAAATCAGTGAAATCATTCTTATAATTTTTTAAAAACAAATTCAGATTACGTAAGTGTACAATACACATATACCAATTTTCAATTAGAATAGGTTTAAAGGAAGACATCTCCGAATCTTCATGAATGCGCATTCCATAATAAAAACATTCCACACATGCATATTCTCCTGAAAAAACCTACAGAATGAAATATATATATTATAAGAAAAAACAGGAAAGCAGATGCATACCTATTGTAATGCATGTTAGATTTACCTATGTATTTGTATTAGATATAAACTTCGAAATTTTGATACTTGAACCCAAGAAGAGATCCTTCAGTCACAACCGCTGAAGTCAGCAATACCAACCAACCTGAACCGGCAGTGACTTGATCAGATCATTATACTTTTAGCAATGCATGACCTGTCAGCTCTACTCTATAAAGCTTAGCACAACCCGGTAAACGCCCTCACTCGCTAACAAATTAATTGTCGGCCGTCATGTGTCTACTGTTGAAGAATTAAGTGATTGAATACAATTATTACAAAGACTGTTGCAACGTTACTACGATGCTGTACCGTCTACTGTTTATTCAAGGTAAGGCATATTGACTGGTATTCTAAATTCACTTTATTTCGAGTTGAGCAGTTTGGTAATTACATTAGATATTATTCCAAATTTACGC
>Ga0131853_10013378_pt1 | contig 15040 bp, 13 predicted proteins | sample TergutLab28metaG_FD_92764 | JGI IMG/M metagenome (GOLD analysis project Ga0131853, IMG submission 92764) | Labiotermes labralis P1 segment gut microbial communities from Petit-Saut dam, French Guiana - Lab288 P1 (version 2) (version 2) | ecosystem: Host-associated > Arthropoda: Insects >... | reverse complement strand
GCCGTTGTCCTCTCTTTCGTTTTTTCCGGAACATTAGAGATTATCAATCTCGACGGTGAAATGACACTAGTCAAGTCACTTTATTTGATGCTAGCGGGTGCGCTTGTAAGTGCATCGATGATTTTACCAGGCTTAAGTGGTGCTTTGATGTTGATGTTGCTTGGTGCTTATCATTTCGTACTTGAAAGTATTAGCTCTTTAAATCTAGTTGTGCTTAGCAGTGTGGCTATTGGTGGGGTTCTAGGGCTCATCGTTTGTGGGCGACTCATTAAACATCTATTGGCTAATAATGAAACAACCCTATATGCGATTAGTTTAGGGTTAGTTATCGGCTCGATTCCCGTGGTATTGAACGGTAATGTTCCAACAAACCCAATGGTGATACTGACGTCAATCTTGTGTGCGCTGATAGGTTTTGTTTTAGTTTTCATGCTGAATCGAAAGAAAGCTTAATACAAAGATAGTGAAAGACATATACTTTTAAAAGTTACTAGTTGGTTTAAGGGTTAGGTGTTGAGGATGAAAGGTTATACTGGAAGTGAATTTCTAGAAAATGACACTACGAGTGAAGAAATTATACCATTAAGAAGAAAGGTTGTTCCGCTAAGAAGAGAAGTCACTTCGTTAAGAAGCGAAGAGTTGAAGTTTACGCGAAAGCCCACACCTGGGCAAGAAGTGACGAGTTGGATAAAAACCATCTGTCTAACGATGATTGTTGTCATTTTAATTAGACGCTTTATTTTCATGGCAGTTGAAGTGAACGGTGCTTCAATGGAACCGACATTTCTAGATGGGCAACGCGTCATTGTGTGGCAATTCTTTTATTCACCGAATCTATTTGATGTCGTTGTATTAGAGCACACAGATGGTCAGCACCACATTAAACGTGTACTTGGCGCGCCTGGTGATCGGGTGGATTATATTGAAGGCCATTTATTCATTAACGAGCAATTAGTCGAAGAACCTTATATTATGCAAGAACCAAGTGCAAACGGGTTTACCTTAGAAGAAATTTGTCAATTTGTTCAGTGTGGCGTCATCCCAGACGGCTATTTCTTAGTGTTAGGTGATCATCGCAACCGGAGTGGGGATAGCCGTGAATACGGGTTGGTACACGAATCACAAATTTTGGGACGGGTTGTGATGAGATTTTGGCCGTTTGAAGACTTCAGTTTATCACCGAATTGATTTTAAAGGAGAACTAACGCATGCAGAAAGAAAAAGAACAAACATTTAAATCAGGATTTGTTGCGGTTGTTGGTCGTCCTAACGTTGGGAAATCAACGTTTCTTAACCGTGTTTTAAAGCAAAAGGTTGCGATCATGAGCGATAAAGCTCAGACAACGCGTAATAAAATTCAAGGGGTTATTACAGATAATGACTCACAAACGGTGTTTATTGATACGCCAGGGATTCACAAGCCTAAGCATGAGCTAGGAAAATTCATGACCGACTTAGCACTGGGAACGTTAAATGAAGTCGACATGGTGATGTTTATGACACCAGCGGACGAGAAAATTGGTCCCGGCGATCGGTTTATTATTGAGCGCTTAAAACGCGTTAAAAAGCCTGTTTTTCTAGTAATTAACAAAATTGATTTAATCAAAAAAGATGAGCTGATGGAAGTCGTGGCTAACTTTAAAAAAGAGCACGAGTTTGACGGTGTGATTCCCATCTCAGCGGTGAGTGGCGAAAACATTGAAACGCTGCTTGAAGTGGTCAAAGAAAACTTAGAAGAAGGTCCGCAATTTTATCCAACAGATTTTATTACAGACCATCCCGAACGGTTTATTATTTCAGAATTGATTCGGGAAAAAGTGTTGCATTTAACGCATGAGGAAGTGCCACACTCGGTCGCGGTTGTGATTGATGAAATTCACCGTGACCACGATCAAGAGAACTTGATTAACGTGGCGGCAACCGTCATCGTTGAGCGAAAATCCCAAAAGGGGATTTTGATTGGCAAGCAAGGTAAGATGCTAAAAGAGATTGGGACGTTAGCTAGAAAAGACATTGTTAACCTGCTTGGCACTAAAATTTACCTTGAATTATGGGTGAAAGTTCAAAAGGATTGGCGCAACAAAAAAGTCCATTTAACGGACTTTGGTTATAGCAATAAGGAATATTAAACTGGTTGCATAAAAGCCAAATTGATTGCATAGAATATTGCTATAACGAGACGTACTAATATTGGGGGCAAGAGACATGGATAGCTTTGAATGGGAAGTATTTAAACGAACAGGGACAATTAGAAATTATTTAATCATGAAACAACGTGAATATGAAAGTCAGGCTTCTTTAGACGAGGAATTCGCCATGGAAGAAGAGTTTGATATCGAAAAAGAAGCCAATGATTGATGATGTGAGGATGTTAAAGAAATGCCCTTAACGTTTCAAAAGGAGCTTATCATTTGTGAGTGTGCAACTTGAAGCGATTGTACTAAAAAGTTTTGATTATAAGGATCACCATAAAATTGTAAAAATGATAAGCCCATCTCATGGGCTTATTAGTGTTTTAATGCCTTATGCAAATAAGAAAAAATCCCGCTATCGCACACTCGCTGAGCCCTTAACGTGTGTGACCATTCAAGTCAAAGTTCCGACTGAACAAAGTGGTCTTTATTATTTGATGCACGGCGATATGACGGATGCGTTTTATGAGGTGAAATGTGAGGTTGAAAAGGTCATGATGTTTTATGAAATGGCAGAAGTGACAATCAGAGCAGACATTGAAAAGTATCACCTGCCATTCGTTTATCGCACGTTAAAAAGCGTCTTAGAAATAGCAGCATCTGATGAAATAAAATTTCGTTGGGGTGTTGTTATTTTTAAAGCAAAAATGCTGTCAGCCATGGGGATACTCCCTGCTGTAGATGGGTGTGTGAGTTGTGGAAAAACAACGAAGATTGTGACGGCTAGTGTGAACGAAGGGGGCCTGATTTGTGAAGCTTGTTATGCTGGAAGCGGCATCTGGATGGCTAGTGAGTTAATTCCTTTATGGCGCGCCTGCTTTAAGCTTCCGGTTGATCGCTTACTGACGTTGGACTTGGCGATTTCTGAACTAGAGACACTGGAAAATTGGGTGTTAGCCTATTACGAAAGCTATAGCAATATCAAATTTGCGAAGCGATTAAAAATATAGAATTTTTGCATGATCTTTTATGTATTTGGCGCGCTCAGACTATTGTCTTTTGAGGCTGTTTGTTATATAATAGAGTATCATGCAATTTTTGTGTGCAGTTTATAAAAGAGGTGGTTTGGTGAGCAAGGTGTCGATGGAGAAAATAGTTAATGTTGCAAAGACTAACGGCTTTATATATCAGGGGAGTGAGATTTATGGCGGACTTGCAAACACATGGGATTATGGCCCACTGGGATCACTTCTGAAAAATAACGTTAAGCAGGCGTGGATTCATCGTTTCATTACCTCACGTCATGAAAATGTTTTGATCGATTCGGCGATTCTGATGAATCCGAAAACATGGGAAGCGTCAGGCCATGTTGGTGGGTTTAGTGACCCGTTGATGGATTGTAAAGCTTGTAAAACGCGCCATCGTGCCGATAAGTTGATTGAAGATCACGGAGATGACATTGTCGCTGACGGGTGGACGAATGAAGAGATGATGGCGTATATAAAAGAACATCACATCGTTTGTCCGGATTGTAAGAAGCAAGATTTCACAGATATTCGTCAGTTTGAACTCATGTTTAAAACACACATGGGAGTTGTGCAAGATGACACGTCTGTGGTTTACATGCGTCCTGAAACCGCACAAGGTATTTTCATTAATTTTAAGAACGTCCAGCGATCGGCACGAAAGAAAATCCCATTTGGAATTGGTCAAATCGGAAAATCTTTTAGAAACGAGATTACACCAGGAAACTTTATTTTTAGAACCAGAGAGTTTGAGCAGATGGAATTGGAGTTTTTCTGCAAACCTGGCGAGGACGTCAAGTGGTATGAATTTTGGAAAGATTATTGTATGACCTTCCTATCAGACCTCGGGATGAAAGAAGAGAACGTGAGAATGCGCGATCATACTGAGTCCGAGCTGAGTCACTATAGTAACGGGACTTCCGACATTGAATATCAGTTCCCGTTTGGCTGGGGTGAACTGTGGGGCGTGGCAAACCGAACGAATTATGACTTGAATGCGCACATGGAAGCCTCGGGCGTCAGTTTTGAATATCAAGATCCGATCACAAATGAGAAGTATGTGCCTTATTGCATTGAGCCGTCGGTAGGGTTAGACCGTTTGTTGCTCGCGTTGTTAATTGATGCTTATGAGGAAGAGACCCTTGAAGATGAAACTACGCGTGAAGTCATGAGGTTTCATCCGACACTAGCACCTTATAAAGTGGCGGTCTTGCCGTTGATGAAAAAGATTAATGAAGGGGCGCTTAAAGTGTTTGAAGACCTAGCAGGAAAGTTTTCGGTTGATTACGATGAGGCTGGTGCCATCGGAAGAAGGTATCGCCGTCAAGATGCGATTGGAACGCCATTTTGTGTCACTTATGACTACGATTCGATTGAGGATCAGACGGTGACGGTGAGGCATCGTGATACGATGGCGCAGGAGCGGGTTAAGATTGAGGATTTGGAGGGGTATATTGCGGAGCGGATTGGGTTTTAGGTGTGGGAGATTGATTGCACCTCAAAGCTTCAAATGCTATCAGAAGGGTGCAGTTGTCTGGTTAGATTGGAATGCTCTTTAGTTTGGTTGTGGGCGGGCGCCCTTTCGGTGATTAACTTGTGAACGACTTCTGAGTTTGTTTTGGGTCATTGCTTGAATTTTTTGCTCTTTAGCTACCGCGCCTTTTGGCTTACTGGAATTATTTTTGAAATTCAATCGCGAGCGATTAAATTCCAAAAATAATTGTTAATGTTTAGGTGTTGGGTAGGACTTTGGGATGGAGGTGTTCACTTTGGATTTGCGACAATTGGCAACTGAGATCAATGAAAAAGTTAACATCGCTGAGGTGGTTGGTCGTTATGTGCAATTAACGCGATCGGGGCGGAATCATAAAGGGTTATGCCCGTTTCATAATGAGGCAACGCCGTCGTTTTTAGTGTCAGAGGACAAAGGGATTTACAAGTGTTTTGGTTGTGGTGAAGGTGGGGATGCCATTTCTTTTATTTCTAAGATGGAAGGGATTTCTTATAGCGAAGCGATGACGAGTTTGGCTTCGGATGCTGGGGTTGATCAAACCGTTGTGAAGCGACTTAGACGAAACGATCAACGGTATAATTTTGAAAAAGAATTCGAAATTTTAGCTTTTGCAAGTGGCTTTTATCATTATTATTTACTGAATACCGAAGAAGGGCGCACGGCTTTAGCTTATTTGGCTGAACGTGGCTTAACAAAAGAGACGATTATTCAGTTTGGTATTGGTTTAGCGCCTCGCGATGGTAATTTGCTCATTCAGGCATTAGGGTCGAACAATCATTCATTTGAAATAGCTAAAAAAGCAGGTCTTTTGCAGCAAGGTGAGAGTGGTGATTATTATTCGCCGTTTAGGTCCCGGATTATGTTTTCGGTGACAAATGAGCGGGGTTCAGTGGTTGGCTTTAGTGGGCGGACGTATTTGCAAGAGGATGAGCAAGGTGCCAAATACGTTAATTCGCCAGAGTCGCCGGTGTTTCAGAAGTCTCACGTGTTGTATCATTTACACGAGGCGCGCAAAACGGCAAGAACTTCGCATCGCTTATTACTGTTTGAAGGTTTTATGGATGTGATCGCCGCGCATCGAGCTGGTTTCACAGAGTCAATTGCGACGATGGGAACGGCCATGACTGCCGAGCACGCTCAAGCAATTAGTCGTCATGCTAAGGAAGTGATTCTGGTGTTTGACGGTGATGGTGCTGGTCTTGTTGCCACTGCAAAAGCCATTCCGCTTTTATTAGCACGCCAGTTGCAAGTGCGCGTTGCCCGCATTTCTGGTGGGATTGATCCAGATGACTATGTGAGGCAAAACGGTGCGCATAAGTTTGCTGAAATCATTCAAGGTGCCATTGGTGCCATTGAGTTTCAGTATCACTATTTGAAGCAAGATGTGCGATTAGACACCACAGATGGACAAATTGAATTTGAGCGTCGGCTCACGACATTCGGAAACGGTTTGCCAGATAAGAACATGTTACAGGCCATGTTACGGAAACTGCGCAATGAGATTTATGAACAGCAGCGCGGTAGACAAAGCAATCGAAACGTTTCGCAAGATGTCGGTTTACATCGCCGTCAGAACGGTGATGCTAATCGAAATGGCCTTCAGGTTGCACCAAGACTGCAAGTGATGCCAAACGATGTGAAAGCGGAAAAAGAATTGATTTATTACATGTCGCTTGAAAAAGAAGTGTTCGACTTGGTGATGGCGCATATTGGGACTGCCTTTAACATCGCTGCACACCGGAAAATTGTACAAGCAATAGAGTCGTATTATTTTAGAAACAACGTCATGGATCAAGAAGAATTTTTTAAAAAACTTGATCCATCACTGGCGCTCATTGCCCGTGAAATCGTTGAGGGATTAAAGGATCGACCGAAAAATTGGTCAAGAAAAATGATTTTTGAATTAATGGATAAAGTTCAATTAGGTGCTAAGAAATTAGAGCATGCAGGGAAGAAGCAAATGTTTTACAATGCCAGCTACGACGATCAGTTAAAAATGTTAGGGGAATTAACTGTGGGTCAATGAGTGTTTGAGGAGTGATTGAATGGCAACGAAGAATCAAGTAGTGACAATGGAGCAAGTCCAAGATGATTTACTAAAGGTTGGCCGTGATCGTGGGTTTTTAACGCACGATGAGATTAGCGAGGGGTTTAAGCCTTTTGGTTTAGATAAAGATATGATGGATTCTTTTTTAGATGTTTTTGATTCCGAAGGGATCAACGTTGTTGACAAAATTGAAAAAGCACAAGAACCTGATGAAGTCCTTGACGAAGATGATTTGGATTTGAGCGACATTGAGAAAGTGGTTCAAGAAGCAGACTCGGCAGCAGTACCTGTTGATATGTTAGAAGAGTTTCCTGATATCAAAGAAGAAATGACGGAAGCGGGGGCGCCACCAAAGCCAGCTGAACAAACGTTTGAATTAAGTTCTAATTTTAAAATGAACGACCCGGTTCGCATGTATTTAAAAGAAATTGGCCGCGTTGAATTATTAAACTCTGCCGAAGAGATTGAATTATCAAAAAAGACAGAGCGTGCTGAGATTGCGATGGAAATCGGTCGCATGCGTAAAAAAGAGGACAACGTTTCAGAAGAATTGGTTGAACGCATTAGCTATTTAATTCAAGAAAAAGGTGAATCTACTTCTGGCAACGAGCTACTCGAAGGCATTTTGGATTTAGATGAAACAGGGCTCAATCAAATCCTTGCTGAAGGTGAGACGGCTAAGAAAAAGCTAGTGGAAGCGAACCTTCGACTAGTGGTGTCGATTGCCAAACGTCACGTTGGTCGCGGCATGCTGTTTCTCGATTTAATTCAAGAAGGAAACATGGGATTGATGCGTGCGGTTGAAAAATTTGATTACCGTAAAGGATTTAAATTTTCAACTTACGCCACGTGGTGGATTCGTCAAGCGATTACCCGTGCGATCGCCGATCAAGCACGAACGATTCGAATTCCGGTTCACATGGTTGAAACGATTAATAAATTGATTCGCGTTCACAGGCAATTGATTCAGGATTTAGGCCGTGAACCAACACCAGAAGAGATGTCAAAAACATTGGATTTGCCACCGGAAAAAATCCGTGAAATCATGAAAGCAGCGCAAGAACCAGTTTCACTTGAAGCCCCAGTCGGCGAAGAGGATGACTCGCATTTAGGTGACTTCATCCCGGATGCTGACGCGCTTTCGCCGTCGTCGTTTGCTTCTAATTCAATGCTGAAATACGAGCTTGATCAGGTGCTAGACACGTTAACCGAAAGAGAAGAAAAAGTATTGCGTATGCGATTTGGTTTAACCGATGGTTTAACGAAAACATTAGAAGAAGTTGGAAAAGAGTTTGGTGTGACGCGTGAACGAATTCGTCAGATTGAAGCGAAAGCACTTCGCAAATTGCGTCACCCATCTAGAAGTCGTAAGTTAAAGGATTTTATGGAAGATGAATAAAAAACTATCAAGAAGATTAACTGCATGTTTAAAGGAACTATCTTGGCATTCAAAGATAGCGGATATTGGAACTGATCACGCTTATTTACCGTGTCATGGCATTGCGAATGGCACGATTGACTCTGCCATTGCGATTGATGTCATCGATGGCCCGTTGATGCAAGCTAAAAAAACGATCGCTGATTACGGCTTGGGAGAAAGAATTGAAGTGCGAAAAGGATCAGGATTGGAGCCGTTAAAAGCGGGTGAAGTAGAAGGGGTCGTGATCGCAGGTATGGGTGGACACCTTATTGCACAACTATTGCTAGCTAGTATATCGGTCGCAAAGTCGATGAAGACACTCGTTTTTCAGCCTCAAGGTGGGGAAGCGGCTCTGCGAAAGGTACTATCTGACAATAAATTTGCGATTACAAATGAAATGCTCTTAGAAGAAGATGGCATCATTTATACGATTATAACGGCAAAGCCAAAAGCTGCGCTTTATGAGTTGAATGAACTAGATTTGATTTTTGGTCCTCTGCTAAGAGAGAACTTTAAGCAAGAACTGTTCAGAAAAAAATGGACTCAGGAAATCGCTGCGATTGACGAGATATTACGCAGAATGCCAGCTGGTAACGAGCGAAAAGCAGTGTTTATCAAAAAGAAAAAACGCATAGAGGATGTGTTAGTCGGTGTTATTAGTTAAAGATGTTGTTGCATTTTTAGAAGAGAAATTTCCACCTAGTCTTGCTTATGAATGGGATAACATTGGTTTGCAACTAGGGGATATTGAGCGAGAAACACGCAAAATCTTGATAGCACTCGACGCTACTACTCCCGTCGTGGACGAGGCAGTTGCGCAAGGTGTGGATTTGATCGTCACCCATCACCCGTTTATTTTCTCGCCGGTCAAAGCCATTGACTTGACCACGCCACAAGGGAAGAACATAGCGAAATTGGTTAAGCATGATATTACGGTGTATAGTATGCATACGAATTATGACATTGCCCCGGGCGGTATGAACGATGTATTGGCGAGGAAACTAGGCTTGCAAAATGTGAAGCCGTTTGCGATGGTGGATGAGGTGCACGGTTTGGGGCGTGTGGGCGACTTGGATACAGAGTGGTATTTGGACGATTGGACGCGGGATTTTAGGAAGCGTTCAGAGTTGATGGTGGCTGGTCGCGTGTATGGCGGCTCTGAGCTGATCAGAAAAGTAGCGGTGATCGGTGGCAGTGGGGCTGATCATGCCAAGGAAGCGAAAGCAGCGGGAGCGGACGTGCTGGTAACCGGAGATGTGACGTACCACAAGGCAGTGGAGGCGCAGGAGATCGGCTTGAGCTTGGTGGACATTGATCACTATGCCGAAGTGGTGATGCAAGACGCGGTTCGCGATTTGCTAAAGGAGCAGTTTGCCGGTGTGGAAGTTGTGTCATCGACAACCTGTAAGAACCCAATTGGATAAAAATAAGGCTATCTTGCGCAAAGAGTATGCGTTAAGATAGCTTTTAGCTTAGTTTTAAACAGTTTTGAACAAAGCAGTTTAGTTTGAGCGTGGGTTGTGGTATAATCTTTATTATGCTATTTTTAAAATGAGTAGGTGTAAAATCATGTTAGAACAATTAAAAGAACTAGCCGTGCAGGCGGAAGCAGAGATTAAAGTGGTGTCGAATTTGGATGCTTTGAATGACCTTAGAGTCAAATACCTTGGGAAAAAAGGGCCGATTCAAGAGGTGATGAAAAACATGAAAGACTTGTCGCCGGATGAGCGTAAGGCAGCGGGGCAAGTTTCGAACGATGTAAAGCGAACGTTGTCGGAAGCGATCAATGCGAAAAAAGAGGCATTGGAACTCGCAGAAATCAACAAGCAATTAGCGGAAGAAACCATTGATGTAACCCTGCCAGCAAAGAAGACGGTTAAAGGTGGGCTGCATCCTCTTAATGCTGTTATAGCTGATATCGAAACATTTTTCATTGGTATGGGGTATACCATTGCGGAAGGGTCAGAGGTGGAATCGGATCACTATAATTTTGAATTGCTGAACTTACCGCAAAATCACCCGGCACGCGATATGCAGGATTCGTTTTACCTCGATCCGCATCATTTACTCAGAACGCACACGTCGCCGATTCAGGTACGCACGTTAGAAGCAGCAGTTGGTGTAGGACCGGTTAAAATTTTATGTCCAGGAAAAGTGTATCGCCGCGACGACGACGATGCGACCCATTCGCACCAGTTTATGCAAATTGAAGGATTGGTCGTGGACACCCATATCACAATGGCCGATTTAAAAGGAACCCTCCAGGCATTAGTGAAACATTTATTCGGCGCTGAACGCGAAATCCGCATGCGCCCATCGTTCTTCCCATTTACGGAGCCGTCAGTAGAAGTGGATGTCAGTTGCTTTGCTTGTGGCGGCACGGGTTGCTCGGTATGTAAGCAAACCGGTTGGATTGAGATTCTAGATGCGGGGATGGTTCATCCTAATGTGTTACAGATGTCTGGCTTTGACCCAGAAAAATATCAAGGGTTCGCCTTTGGTATGGGGGTTGAGCGCATTGCGATGTTAAAATATGGCGTGGAAGACATTAGGCACTTCTATACGAATGACCTACGATTTTTAAGTCAGTTTAAAGGAGGAGTGAAATAAGATGCTAGTATCATTAAAATGGTTAAATCAATTTGTTAAAATCGACGACATCGATCCGCAGGAATTGGCGGATTTGATTTCACTCCATGGCGTGGAAGTGGAGTCGGTGCAAAAGGTATCGGAGGCAACGGGGATTGTCGTTGGGTACGTACAGCAGAAAGAGCAACACCCGGATGCGGATAAGCTCTCGGTGTGTCAGGTGAATTTAGGCACGGAAACGGTGCAAATCGTCTGCGGCGCGCCAAATGTTGACGCGGGACAGAAAGTGCCGGTGGCAACGAACGGCGCCGTCCTACCTGGTGGCTTTAAAATTAAGAAAACAACATTACGTGGGCAAGAATCAAACGGAATGATCTGTTCGGCAACGGAGCTCGGGATTGCCGCAAGTGCGATTCCGGATGCGATATCAGACGGCATTTGGGTGCTACCAGAAGACGCACCGGTCGGATCGTGTGCCATCGCTTACCTTGGCTTCGACGACACCATCCTCGAACTCGGCTTAACGCCAAACCGCATGGACATGCTTTCGATGTACGGCGTCGCAACGGACGTGGCCGCCATTTTAAACCGTCCCGTGGCTCGTTTCCCAAAACTAGACCAAATTCTAAGTGCCCAAACCCCTTTTTCTGTAACCCTAGAAACCGAGAAGTGCTTGGTATACTTGGGGCGGATTGTCGAGAACATGACGGTTCATCCTTCTGATTTTGCTGTGCAAATGCAACTGATGGCAACCGGGAATAAGCCGATCAATAGCATTGTCGATGTGACCAACGGCTTAATGCTGCAAACGGGCTTACCGGTTCACGCGTTTGACCTTGATAAATTGCCAGAAAAAGAGATTGTGGTGCGCGAAGCAAGCGACGGTGAGACGGTTGTGACGTTAGACGGACAAGAGCGTCAGCTAGAAGCGGGAGACATTGTGATCACGTCAGGCGATGCGATTATTGCTATCGCGGGTGTAATGGGTTCTTTGTCATCGAGCGTAGACGCGAACACAACGTCGGTCTTATTTGAAGCGGCGATTTTTGATCGGATGCAAATTAGAAAAACAGCGGCGAAGTTGAATTTAAGAACGAACGCTTCGGCGCGTTTTGAAAAAGGGATTCATGTGGACCGTGTGTTTGAAGTGAATCACATGATCAGCGATGCGTTTATTACGCCGCATGCCGTGGCGGCTGGTGATTTTACCGCCGTGCCGGTATCCATTGGGATTTCGGTGGCCGAGGTCAACGCTAAGCTCGGCACGGATTTTGATCAAGTGGACGTTGAAGAGATTTTTGATCGCTTGAACCTTGACTATCAGGCAGCTAATGGTGATTTCACCGTGATACCATCGACGCGTATGCTCGATGTGACGCGCAAGCACGATTTAATCGAAGAAATTGCGCGTATTTATGGGTTTAACAACATCCCGGCAACATTGCCAGCCATGAACACGATCGGCAGGTTGTCGCCGGATCAGTTGGCGATGCGTGAGCTGCACAATGCGGCACAGGCAGCTGGGTTGCAAAACGTTGTCACGTATTCTTTAATGCATGAGGATCGGTTGGCTGATTTTTTACGAACCGAGGAAGTGGTAGCAGAGCGTGTGAGTTTGTCGATGCCGTTGTCGCTGGATCATGCGCATTTGCGTCAGTCGTTGATTCCGAGTTTGCTGACAGTTGTGGCTTATAATAAGGCGCGCCAGATCAAGGATGTGTTTATTTACGAAACGGGGAAGACACATGTGAAAGACGGCGATGATTATACTGAAAAAGCTGTGATTGCAGGGGTTCTTAGCGGTGATGTGGTTGCGAGTAAGTGGCAAGGCAAGGTTGAGCCGGTTGATTTTTATGCGGCGAAGGGGGTTGTGGATGCGTTATTGACAGCGCTTGGACGTGAGGCTAGTTATGCACCGCTTGTTGAAGGATACGCTGATTTTCACCCGGGACAAACGGCGACGGTTAGCATCGGTGATCGCGTTGTGGGGGTTGTCGGAAAATTGCACCCGAACATGAAAAAGAAGTATGAGATTAACGATACCTTTGCGTTTGAATTGGATTTAGAGGCTGTGTTGGCGCTTGGGTCGGCGAATGTGGCTTACACGCCAGTATCGAAGTATCCGGGGATTGCGTTTGATATTGCAGTTATTTCCCCGGAAATATTACCGGTGTCTGCTTTAGTCGACACCATTAAGCAAGCCGGTGGGCGACTTTTGAGATCAGTTGAAGTGTTTGATGTGTACACGGGTGCTGGTGTGGAAGAGGGGAAGAAATCGGTGGCGATTAATTTGTATTACCAAGATGCGGAAAAAACGTTGACGGACGATGAGGTGAATCCGGTTCACGCGAAAGTGTTGAAAACGTTAGCGAGCGAACATGGCGCGACATTGCGTGCGTAGGAGAGACATGAGATGTTAAAATTAGTAGCAACAGACATGGATGGGACACTTTTAAATAGTCAACATAAGATGCCCAAGCAAACGTACGAAGTGATTGATCGCTTACACGCGAAAGGGATTAAATTTGCGGTCGCGAGTGGTCGGCATTATTTAAGTTTGCAGAACCTTTACAAGGAAATTAAAGATGAGATCATTCTTGTGGCAGAAAACGGCGGGGTGGTGATTGATAAAGGGGAAATGATTTATGCTAGCTTGCTCGGTAAGGAAAATGCGCGTGCGATCATTGCAGACATTGACAAAATCCCTGGGTTGAAAGTAACGATTTGTGCGTTGCAAGCGGCTTATCTGTTTGAAGGGAATAATATTATCAGTGACTTGCCGATTGAGACGGTGGATACGCACTTTCCTAAGCGGGTGTTGATCAAGAGTTTGGATGATCTGCCAGACGACGACGAGGTCATTAAGTTGGCTGTTTTTGATCCTGAATTTAAGGCGCGTGAGAACATTTATGGGCGACTGCCACACCTTCACGATCAGTTTCAACTGGCGGTTTCGGGTGCTGAATGGACGGATATTATGAACCTCGGCATTAATAAAGGCGTTGCGATTCGTAAGTTGCAGGACATGTTAGCGGCGACCCCGGAAGAAACGATGGTTTTCGGTGATGCGCTGAATGACGTTGAAATGATGCAACAGGCTTATTACAGTTATGCTATGGAAAATGCTTTGCCTGAGGTGAAGGCGGTTTCCAACTTTACAGCACCGACGAACGAGGAAGAAGGGGTTGTAAAAGTATTAGAAAATCTGTTAGCCATAATGAAGTAAGGCAGCTGTCTAGGAGAATTTTTAATGGTTTTTAAGTGATATTGGTTGGCATCAAGAGGCTGTCAATTTTTAAGAGGCAGCCTTTTTAAATTGTATATGTGATTTTCCTTCCTTAGGTGGTATCGTTAATGTTTTTAGCGCTTGTTGTAAGAAAATGAATAACTAATATGAAATAACATAAAATAAATAAGATTATTGCTTTACTTATATAGCTGATAGTTTGGAGGCTTAAAATGAATATGAAACGCAAAATTTTAATAGCAGTGGTTGCATTGCTTCTTTTACTGGGGCTAGGTTACGCCGTGATTCGACCACACATTCCTGAATGGGTCGTTGGCCAGATGATGGCACAAATTACGGAGCTCGAAGTAGCAGAACTAGAATTTGATGTTGAGATGAGTGATAGTCAACATGAGCTTGTGGTGATACTAGGCGACTTTTTGTTGGACACACTGACTTATGACATCACCGGTTCGCGCATCGAAGGTCGAGCCGCGTATGTGACGATGAATTTAACATTCGTTAACATTCCACGATTGTTAATTGATAATGCTCAACTAGCAATAGACAGCGTTTCAACTGATTTTGGTTTCTTCCTGAACGTGCTATTCGGTGATATCAATCTTGAAGAGTTGTTAGTAGATGTTATCGGGGACGTCTTAGTGAATGATAATCTTAGGGTAACGATGGTGACACAAGAAGTCGAAGTTGAGCTAGAGCGAGCGGGCCTTTTATGGCAGCCGCTGATCACAGACGAATGGCTGTTAGAGATATTCGGCTTAGACAACCTTGACTTCCTGGATATTCTAGAAGAATTGATCCAGTTTTGATGATAGATGGCAAGCTAGCATCTGAGGAATGCTGAAAAACCACTGGATCACCGAAATCTGCGATTCATTAATTTGTTGAACCATCACAAAATCAAGTGAATCTCGCGAAAAAGTGAAGGTCTGCCCTTGCCTGCTGGTAGTGTCAATAATTATGTGTAAATAGAATACCCAATCGTTAAAAAATGAATCATCGAGCATAAAGCGTGTTAGCCTTGTGCGTTAAACAAATCTTTAATGTCATTTAGGCATTGTTTCAAT
>Ga0131853_10013377_pt1 | contig 15041 bp, 13 predicted proteins | sample TergutLab28metaG_FD_92764 | JGI IMG/M metagenome (GOLD analysis project Ga0131853, IMG submission 92764) | Labiotermes labralis P1 segment gut microbial communities from Petit-Saut dam, French Guiana - Lab288 P1 (version 2) (version 2) | ecosystem: Host-associated > Arthropoda: Insects >... | reverse complement strand
GAAAAGTCCCTCATTTATTGTAAATTACCTGCGCATGCAAATATATCATACATCTCCCCCTACACGCAAGAAAATTTTCATGCTATACTTAGACATGTTCTAAGACAATGTTCAAGGAGTGAGCTATATGAAAGTTATCCTTCTCGCAGATGTAAAAGGTACGGGTAAAAAAGGCCAAACAATTGAAGCATCCGACGGTCATGCCCGTAATTTTTTGATACCCCGCAAGCTTGCTGTAGAGGCAACAAAAGCAAACATTGCGCAACTGGAAGGCCAGCAGAAAAAAGCTGCCGATAAACTGCAAAAAGACATAGAAGAAGCACAAGAAATTGCTACAAAAATTAGGGCGGCAGAAATTAAAATTGCCGTAAAAGTTGGCGGCGGCAAAATGTTTGGCTCAATTTCTAACAAAGAAGTTGCCGAAGCATTGCAGCAACAAGCAAATTTGTTTATAGACAAAAAGAAAATTGTGGTAGCAGCAATAAAAACCGTTGGCGAACACACCGCAACCGTTAAGCTTCACCCACAGGTTAGCGTGCCGCTAAAGTTCGAACTGGTTGCGGCACAGTAACATGAGCATGGAAAACGATTTTTACATTCCCCCGGAAGAATCTGCACAACCAACCCAAGCACCCAGGATACCGCCCAACGACCAAGAGGCGGAACTTGCGGTGCTTTCTTCTATGCTTTTTGATAGGGAAGCCATTGCTGTAGCGCACGAAGTTTTGCGAGGCGACGATTTCTACCGCCCCAACAACCAAGTGCTGTACGAAACCATGGTGGAGCTATTTAACCGCAGCATCCCCGTGGATATTGTTACGCTTTCCGACCGTTTGGCAGAAAAAGGTGTGATGGAGCAAATTGGCGGGCGAGAAAAAATAAATGAACTTGCCGCCGCATTTTTCACGTCTGCAAATATAAAGAGTTATGCGGAAATTGTGGCGGAAAAATCTGTGTTGCGTCAGCTTATAAAATCTGCAAATTATATTGCCAACGCCGGATACGAAGCACGAGAAGAAGTTGCCGCAATACTGGAACGTGCGGAAAAAAGCGTGTTCGATATTTCTCAGCGCAGCACGTCCCGTGACTTTGAACATATCAGCGAGGTTATCGTCGCCACCCAGCAAAAGCTGGAACAGCTTGCAGAAACACAAGGCGCAGTCACAGGCGTACCAACCGGTTTTACAGACTTCGACCGCCGTACGGCAGGGTTGCAACCGTCAGAACTTATTCTTATTGGCGCGCGTCCCTCTATGGGTAAAACGGCATTTTTGCTAAACATCGCTGCAAACGCCGCAATAAAAAAAGGCGTGCCAACGGCGTTTTTCAGCTTAGAAATGTCCAACGCACAGCTGGTAAACCGTTTGCTTAGTGCCGAAGCATCTATCGATGCAGGCCGCCTGCGTACCGGTGCATTAATAGAAGAAGATTGGATTAGCATTGCCGAAAATACACCACGGCTTGCCAATGCGCCTATATATTTGGACGATACACCGGGGCTTTCCGTTACGGAACTGAGGGCAAAATGCCGCCGTTTAAAAATGGAAAAAAATTTGGGTTTGATTGTAATCGACTATCTACAACTCATGTCGGCGTCGGTAGGTAGCAAAATAGAATCCCGCCAGTTAGAAATTTCGGAAATTTCCCGCTCGTTAAAAGCGGTGGCAAAGGAGCTGAACGTCCCTGTTTTGGTAGCGGCGCAGCTTAGCCGTGCGGTAGAAGCCCGCAAAGACCACCGTCCAATGCTTAGCGACCTGCGTGAATCCGGTGCGATAGAGCAGGATGCGGACGTTGTGGCATTCCTATACCGTGACGAATACTACAACCCCGACACCATGCACAAAGGTGCGGCAGAAGTAATCATTGCAAAGCAGCGTAACGGCCCGATAGGCACAGTGGAACTTGTGTTCCACGGCAGCTTGACCAGATTTAAAGATAAAGACAGGACGATGACAGATGGAGCATAAGATGGAATTTAGGATACTTGGCAGAACCGGTTTAAATGTGAGTACCATTGGCTTGGGCTGCGAATATTTCGACGTTGCAAAACCGCCATATGAGCAAATAAAAGCGACAATCGATTTTGCATTGGATAACGGCATAAACATTTTCGATATCTTTATGCCGGGGCGGGAAATACGGGAAGCTATAGCAAAAGCCCTTGGCAACCGACGCAAAGACGTGATTATCCAAGGGCATATCGGTTCTACAGATATTCGTCAGCAGTATGACATAAGCCGAGACTTGCCAACCGTGCAAAAATATTTTGAAGATTTGCTGCGCATCTACGGCAGAATCGAACTTGGCATGTTGTTTTTTATAGACTCTGACGATGATTACAAAAATGTTTTCGAAACGGAGTTTATTAACTATGCGCTAAAACTCAAGCAGCAGGGTGATATCGGGCATATCGGCTTTAGCAGTCACAACCCAAAAACTGCTATGCGAGTAATCGAAACCGGCACAGTAGATATGATGATGTTTAGTATAAACCCTGCCTTTGATATGCTGCCTGTAGATGAGTATGTGTTCGACCATAACCAAAAAGATTTTGGCAAGGATATGTTTCGTGGGCTAGACCCTGCCCGTGCGGCGTTGTATAGTCTGTGTGAGCAAAAGCAGATTGGCATAACAGTCATGAAGGCACTTGGCGCAGGCAAGCTAATGTCTGCGGAACATACGCCGTTTGGGCAACCCATGACAATGGGGCAATGCCTGCACTATGCGTTAACACGTCCGGCGGTGGCGAGCGTTTTGCCGGGATGTAAATCGGTAGAAGAAATGAAAGACGCACTAAATTATTTTAACCTTTCGGACGCAGAAAAAGATTATTCTAATGTCATAAGCACCATGCGTAACGACTTCCGTGGCGCATGTGTATATTGCAGCCACTGCCAACCATGCCCCGTTAATATTGACATTGCAGCGGTAAATAAATATTTGGACGTTGCAAAATTAAACCCGGCGAATATTCCGCCATCTATAAAATCCCATTATCAAAGCTTGGCGCACCGTGGTGAGCATTGTATAGAATGTGGGCATTGCGAACAACGCTGCCCGTTTGGTGTGCCTGTAATCGCTAACATGAAAGAAGCGGAAAGCTTGCTGGGATCACAGTGATGCTTTCCTTTTGTGTACAACAAAATCGGCAGTAAAAAGAAGAATAATCAACACCAACGCAATTGCAAAAGTTAATGCATCCCATACATCAAACAACGTTGTGTAGATTATCCTCGAAAGCAATAAATTTATTCCAAGAGAGCCAACCATTGCTAATATCAGGGCAATTGCCAGTGCAATAAACTTTCTTGTCTTTAGTATTTTGAATACACCAAAAACAACCCAAAGATATGCAATTCCTATTATCGATGCACTTATACCAATAGTCAAAAGTAATGCGCCGCTGTTAACGAGCATGGATAAAACAAGCAAAAACGGTACAATAAAGGCACTTAAAGCAATTAAAATTCCTTTTATGCCAAACTTTATTGCTGAAATAAAAATAAGCCATGCAAAAACGCAAGCACTTATTGAAATAAGCGACCATGTTAACGCACCCGAAACAGCCAAGTTAACAATAGCACAAGTGATAATGCCGAGAAAAAGCAAACAAGAGAAAACAAAAGTACCGATATTTTTAATAAGCTTTGTTTTGCTTTTTACAGTGTTGTCGGCATATTGTAGGGCGACAGCAACACTGGTTTCAATGTTTGCGATTTCCGCATTATTTTTTTCGCCATTAAGCAGCTCGTTTATAGTTAGATTTAGCCTTGCTGCCAAATCTTTCTGCGTCATCATCTGCGACTTTCTTAATTCTGAAATAAACCGTCCCATTTTTGTATTGTCCATTGGAACACCTCCGATAAGTTATTTTATAGTGCATAACTTAATACCGCAATAAGCCAATGGTAGAATTGAGTGAAGTAAACTAACGGTAGAAGAAAGGATGTCTGTTTAATGATTACATCCAAAGGAATAATAATAAATGGTGCGGCAGGCGCAGGAAAAACCACGCTGGCCGGGGAATTGGCAAAACGGCTGGACTTCAGGCATTTAGACTTAGACGATTATTACTATTCTCGTGAGAGTGAATTTGCGGGATTACGCCCTCGCGATGAAATAAGAAAGCTTTTAAAAATCGACTTAGAAAAATATCCTCGTTTTGTAATGTCGGGGACAATAGGTAGTATTTTATGGGATTTTGTTAACCCGTTATTTGACTTAGCAGTATTATTGTATGTGCCAACAGAAATAAGGTTAGAGCGTGTAAAAGCACGGGCATACGAACGTTTTGGCGACAGAGTTCTTGCAGGTGGAGACTTATACGAAAATCATCAAAATTTTTACAAACATGTGCAGCAATACGATATGGGCTTTCATTCTGTGTCTGCAGAACGGCATGAAAAATGGGCAAAGGAAATCCTCTGCCCTGTTTTGCGTGCCGACGGCACTAAATCAATTATCGAAAATGTAGAATGGATTGCGGAACAGTATAAATTAATTCTCCACCCGACGACGAGTTAATCTAAGTGTAACAGTGCCGTCTGCTGCGGTTTCTATGATGCTGTCGGTGAGGATAAAGACGTCGGATTGCTTATGCACAAAGGCACGTGAATCTTCTTCATTAACAGCAACAGGGGCGGCACAAACTGGCTCGGGGTCATCGGTTGGCGGGGACAAGCTTACATACATTTGCTGTTCCGGGGTTAGTGAATTGTACCATTCCAGCCATTCATCCCAGTTGCCGGGTTTGTTTTCATTTGCCGGCAGTTCGTTTGCGGCATGTACTTCTGCCGGTAGCTCATTTGCAGTCTGTACTTCCGGCATGGCAGTACTCACTATATCCGAAACTGCGCATCCTGCCGCAAAAATCAACATTGCAGTAATCAATGATAATATTAAAATATGTTTCTTCGTTTTTTTCGCAATCATCATGTCGGTCAATCTCCTTTTAATATTTTTGGGGGAATTACATAGGTTGGTGGCAAAAACCAAATCTTTTTGCATTGTACTGTGCTGTAGAATTTGCAAAATAGTTTCGCCGTAAAATTTTCTGTCTGTGGTATCCATTTCATGTGCTACTTTTTCATCGCAAGATAATTCGCATAGCGTGTTGAGCTGTCTGTTGAGTGCGTAAGCCGCAGGATTGTACCAGTGGATGGCATTAGCAAGAAAACCAAGCACCTTATACAGCAGGTCTTTGCGCTTGTGGTGAACCAACTCATGCACCAAAATTATTTCAAGCTCCTTTTTGCTAAATTGCATTTGTGGAAGCACTATTACGGGTTTGATAATTCCGATAAGCATTGGTGTATGTGCAGAAGGGCTTACGAATATTGGTATTTTGCAATTGATATCTGAATAGCGTCGAGCTTGGCTAAATAGCAGGCGGCGGAAATTCAGATATTTTTTTATGTTTATGGCAACGAATAAAACAGCTCCGGCTGCCCAAATGGACACGATATATGGAGCGGCATTTATAGTTTGCACTGCTACAACATTAGGCTCGATATAGATAGGATTTGCAAGCATTGCAAAAGAGATTTGCGGTTGCGCAACCCCTGTAGGGAGATAACCCATGTACGTGGGCATGGGGATGATTGCGCTAAACACCCCCGCAAGCAAAGTCCCGCCCAGCAGAAAAATAAGCGGCACAAGCAAGCTGTAGTAATGCCACGTTTTAGAAAATAACTTCCCTGATATCGGACGGATGACAAGCAGTAGAACAAAAATAAATGTTCCAACCACGCTACTGGTTAAAAGATTAATAAGTAAACTCATAGGCTGTTAAACCATTCGCGCAGCTCGGCAACATCTGCCTGGCTTATATTTTCGCCATCTGCTAAGGCGGCTACAAAATTTTTAATGCTGCCGCCATATAAGGTGGACAAAATATTGCGTCCTTCTTGTTTTTGATAATCCTCCAGCGAAGCGATTACACTATAGTAATTTGTTTTACCTGTTAGCTCTTTGCGTAAAAAACCTTTGGCTATAATTCTTTCCAACATCGTTGAAATAGTAGAGGTTTTCCAGCCCTTACTATCCTCGAAAATATTCAACAACTGAGCAACCGTTACAGGGCTTGGCAGCCCCCATATTGTTTGCATAACTTCCATTTCTACATCGGAAAGTCTACCTAATTTATTCATGTATACACCTCCTGCAATTATTGCTACATGCCGTAGTAATAACAATATACGACGCGGCGTAGCATATGTCAAGAGGTTTTCTAGTCTATTATCACATTAAAAAATGCATTTATCAGGTACGGCCTATCCCCGCTGCACGCCGTAAAAATTCTGTAGAATGGAATGGCGTGGTACACGCCACCCTCTTGGTCGCTCAAATATTCTTGAAAATATACCAAATCCATATGCACTATAGTCATTGGTGTTTCTTGGGTAAAGTGGCGGACACGCTGTACAAATGTAAGCAACGCCTCGTCCGGCGAAACCAGCATACGCAAGTCACCGGAGTGTCCAATAATGCGCCCAAATTGCATCTCTATCTGCTCTATGCCAATGGGTGTAACAAAAAAAGCTATAAAGTTAGAATGAACAAGTTGCCCGCGATATTCTTGATGATAGGTTAAGCGTATGCCACGTTCCTCTTCGAAAGTGGTGTCCAGCCTAAAATCCGCAAAGTAAGTGTTAATAAATACATCTGTCAATGTTCGTGCCATGGCAAGGTTTATCTCATCAATTGTACTCCCAAATCCATTGCGGAAACCATCCGGATTTTCGTAAGAAATAAAGCCATTGGATATCGTTAAACGACTGTTCCCATATTCGAAAATTTGGTGGTTACTGTGGCGAAGGACAGCTTGCGGATTGTCAAACAAAATTTGAATAATCGCATCCTCATCGTAATAAAAGCCGGAAACATCCAAGTGTCGCATGGGTGGAAAACGGCGCATTATTGTATACATGCCAATGCCGTTTTGGTTCATGATTGTTCTAATGAGCCTTTCTTGCTCCCCGGTCATGGTGTAGCGGCGATTTTCCATAAAAAGCAGACCGCCTAGTCCAATGTTTAGCAGCACAAAAAAGATTAAGAGATAGCTTTTTGCACGTTCCCATTCCATAAGACACCTCCTATCTTATCGCCTGTAAATGAATAAATGGTCTGTCCCCAATAGGGAAGCCGAAGGCAGTTTCTTCATACAAAAGTGCTGTACCAATTTGCATAAGAACACTGTCATTTATTTCAAAATCAAACGCAATACGGCGATAGCGTATTACCCTGCCATTGTCGACAGTTACTTCAATAGGATGAAGCAACGGGTTTGTGCAGCCGGGACCGGTAAACGACGGGCTAAGCACAAGTGGGAAATTGTTAATCGTGTACCCGAACCTAAAAATGTACCCCCGCCCGATATTTTCGTACCCTGCAAGATGAAATTCTACATTTATGTGAGGGTCGTCATTGATAAATGCTATAGCGGCAGAAAAGTCGTCTATAAGGTCTGTTGCGTTTGTACGTCCAAAGGTACGGAAGCTGTTGTACTCTATAACATCCCATGGATGATAGCGCACAACGGTGGTTAAATTACTAAATGTGTAAATACCACCGCCACTTAGCCCCTGTGTTATGGATGCCGGATTGCTAAAGAATGGTTCGATTTGCTCGCCAATGACGGAGAGATGTAAGAAGCCTGCCGATGTTTCGTAGGGGTTTATAACTGTTATCGGATTATATGCAAAGTCTTGTGTAAATTGTGGAATAAAATTTAGCCCGTCGGGCGCAAAAGAACGTGCCATACCTGCGGTAGAAGGGATTTCTATATCAAAAACACCGTCACGTATTTGGGCGGCAGTTGGCGTAACAGAGAATTGCCATGTGTAATCGCCGATAAAAAATACATTTACGGCAGCATCCTCTTCGTGCGGAGGGTGAACAGCAATTGCGTTAAAGTTGGTAAGCCCTGCATTAGAAAATGTTGCGCCCGTGCGCCCAAATATTTGCGAGAAAACAGTGGCGTTCATATCAAAGGCGTATTCAAAAATTAAAACCGCCGGGGTAAGCACAATATCGTAATCAATTTCGGCAGATGCAATAAAATTTCCGTTTTGGAAAATTTCGGATACTACCCGCTGGCCGTAATGCCAAAAATCGGAATGATAAACTCCGCTGTACATAATATCAAAAGAACCGTCGCCCGCACCGTACACAATGCGGTAGGGGCGCACAAATTGCCCTGCGCCGTCCGGTGCAGAGCTTGCAAAACGTGCTTGCAGGTATGGCAAAAAGCTGCGGTTTGTAATGCTGACAAACCACAGTTGCATAACCATATAAATGGCAATTGCCGCAAGCCCTAAAATGGCAATGCTTTTTGCATAGGAAATTAGTCTTCCCATGATGCACCGCCCGAAAATCTGTTAAACCGAAGCACCATTGTTGTACCAACACCAACTTGGCTGGATGCATGAACACGCCCGCCATGTTCTTCCATAATTTCTTTTACAATGGCAAGCCCTAAGCCTGTGCCGCCCATGGCACGGGCTCTTGCTTTATCTACACGATAAAAACGCTCAAACACTCGAGGCAGGCTTTCCGGCGGAATGCCCATACCTTGGTCTTGAACAAAAATACGGTAGTATTTGTCCGTAATCTCCATAGACACCTTTATGGTGGTGTTTTCCGGGCTATATTTGATTGAGTTGGAAAGTATGTTGGAAATAACCTGGTTTATGCGGGACGCATTGGCTTCCACAAAACAAGCATCAGGTTTTACATCTGTTTCGATTTTTTGCCCTTTGGATGCCGCTAAGAATTGGCTCTGCCGTACAGAAAGGCGTAGTAATGCCACAAGGTCTACCACGTCCATATCTAAAGCAGCTTGCTTGCTGTCTATGCGGGAGAGTTCTAAAAGGTCGGTTACAAGTAGCGTCATGCGATTTGCTTCTTCTTCTATAACCTTTAGGAATTGGGTGGCAAGCCCCGCATCTTCTACTGCACCGTCCAGCAGCGTTTCTGTATATGTGCGAATGGATGTGAGTGGTGTGCGCAGCTCGTGCGAAACATTCGCAACAAATTCCTTACGCATGTTGTCCAGCTTCATTTGGCGGGATACGTCTTGCAGCACGATAATAAAACCGTCAACTAAATCGGTTTGGCTTGTATATGCGGTTACACATGCCAAAATAAAAAAGTCGCAGTCTTGATAAGTGGTTTCACGTATTTCTTCCGGTTTTAGGTTTTCTATTTCGGTTTGGTCAAAACCCAGCAGCATAAGCACTTCATTTAATGTTGCTTTGGTTACGTCTAAACCGGAAATCAAATCTATACTTGCGTTGTTTGCATGGGTTAAAATTCCGGCGGCATCGTATGCAAGTACGCCGTGAGTGGTGTTTTGCAATATGGCTTCACGTTTATTTCTTTCGCTTGCCATAGCGGTGAGTGTGCCGGAAAGCTCTTCTGCCATTTCGTTAAAATTGTATATAAGGTGTCCAATTTCGTCGGTGCTTTTGGGTGTCATTTGCTGCGAAAAATCACCCGTTGCAATAGATTTTGCATAATGCGAAAGCTTTGTAATAGGTGCGGTGAGCGTATTTGCCAGTATAAACCACATGATGAGCGTAAGCACGAGCGCAACAGCAATCATTTGTATAAGCGTAAATACCGTTTGCGTAAGTGCTTCGTTCATAGCCTCCGTGCTGATACGGGTGTAGATTATAAAAGTGATGCCATCCCTGGTTACAGGGCGGGCAAAGCTTATGAATTGCGAATCCGGTCCACCGGGTGTAGGGCTGGTGCGCCCTATGGAAAAATGCTCTTGCCCTGCAACGGCACGTGTAAGTGCCTCGCTGCTTGGGCGGTGTGCAATAAATTCCAGCGGTGCGATAGGGATGCCAATGTCGTTTAATATCATGCCGTCAATTTCGTACTCGCTTAGGTTAAGCGCACGCCAAGTATCGGCATCTATAAACCCGCCGGTATCATAGAGCTGTACAATTTCACTATATATATTGTTGGCTCTGCCTCGGCACAATTCTACCGCACGGTCAAACTCCATGCTGCGTACGTTCCAAAGCATAACCGTACCACTTACTGTCATAACAATTAAAATAACAGCAGCGTAAACAAGCACCAGCTTGGTTTTGATACTGTTCATTAGATGCCGTCACCAAACTCTTGTGTAAAGTGATAGCCTACGCCTCGCTTGGTTAGAATATATGTCGGTACGTCGGGTGTGGCTTCCAATTTTGTACGCAAGCGGCGCACGGTAACGTCTACAGTGCGGACATCACCAAAATATTCATAGCCCCATACTTTTTCGAGTAAAGCTTCACGAGAAAATACTTGCTTATTTTGTGTCGCAAGAAATTTCATAAGCTCAAATTCCCGGCGGGTAAGGTCGATTGTAAGGTCGCCCCGTTTTACCTCGAATAAATCCAAATCCATGGTAAGCTCGCCAAACACAAGGCGGTTAGAATTTGAGGACGCAGCGACAGGTGTGCTGCCACGCCTTAAACATGCCATAACACGTGCAAGTGTTTCCCGCACGCCGAAAGGTTTGGTTATATAATCGTCTGCGCCCAGCTCGAAGCTTAGCACCTTGTCGGTTTCTTCTGCTTTTGCGGTGAGCATGATAATCGGCACTTGTGATACCTTACGTAAGCGTTTGCAAACTTCGTAACCGTCTATGCCCGGCATCATAACATCCAGCAACACAAGGTCAGGATTTTCTGCAAGGGCAAGCTGTAGACCGGTTTCCCCGTCGTTGGCGGTAATGGTCTCGTAGCCTTCCTTGCGCAGGTTGTAGTTTAGGATATCTACAATTTTTGTTTCGTCATCTACAATAAGAATTTTTGGCATAATTATCTCCTTTCGATTATAGAATCGGGTCTTGTGCCTTCTTCTATTATGCGTGTGGTTGGGTGTTGTAATATATATGCTTCCAGTATTTCAACATCGCCTGAACGTACGCCGTTTATAAATGTAGTGCGGGAAGCAATGCGCTGTAAACCATCGCTGCCCTCTTGTATAACATTTGTCATAGACTCTGCCATGTTAGGGTTGTGTTGAGTGTCTACCGGCCTTGGTATGGGTTCAAGCACTTCCGTTTCTTCTATGGTGATAACAGCAAGCAAAGGCATCATTGTACGTAAAGTTAATGTTTGCCCAATTGCAAGCTGCGAATCCATAAAAATATTGTTATCTAAAGCAATTTGCTGAGGTGTCGTTTCAAAACGGCGGGCAATAACGGTAAGATTTTCGCCCGCTTGTACCCTGTACAGATAATCTGTTGGCACACGTCGGTCTAAATGGTTTAGTGCTTCGGTTACATTGCGGAGTTCGGGGTCGTCGTTGTAAACAAACCTTGGTTCGGTACGCCAATCTGCCACAAAACGGGCTTCTATTGTATTTGGCGTTACCCATGGCTCTTGTATAAGCCGCTCAATTTCTCTAACGTACGCAGGCGAACGCACCAACACTTCGAACGCACCATTTACATAAATAGCTCTTGCACCAATTTGATAACTTAGCTCACGGCGCAAAGCACCAAACATATCTTCTCGTTCGTCCATATTTCTGTTTGCAACACGCCGTGCAGCTCGTGCTGTAACGGTTGCATGAAGACGAATTTCTGTACCGTCAAAATTTTCTATAAAATTAACCACGTATCGCTGGAAATGTTCTAGCTCCAAAGTGTTGTCGTAAGCGATATATCCCTTATGTTCACCGTCTACATAAATAGCAATTGCATTAAAAGCAAAAACTCTGGACCCTACAAAAAATAGAATAATACCAAAGGCAGCAATGGCAATAACAAGACCTGTAATGCGTGTTACAAGAGGGTTTATGCGTATTGGATTACGTTTTTTGCGTGGAGGAGGGTTTGGACGGCGTCGGGCAGGGCCTGAACCGGGAGGACGCATAGGGCGGGTTTGAGGGGGAGTACGCCGTTGTACTGGGCGTGACCTTTCGGGTTGCCTTGCCGGAGGCCTGCTACGTTCCATTTCCCTTTTGGCGGCAGCATAAAAAGCCTCGCCGCTGCGTCCCGTTTCTTTTTCACGGGATGCAGCGGTGGGCTGAGAACTTTTTCTGGATGGAGGCGATAAATCCGCCAGTGATGGTTTGCGTCTATCCATATGTCACACCCCTTTGGTGCGATAATTTACGGCAGTATTGTTATAGATTGTGCTGTTGTTGATTGTGGTGCAGTAAGGGTTACATGCACGTTCATATTCACTCTTAGGGTACTTCTGTTCACTGCTACGCCTGCACGGGTGATGGTTGTGTTGTTGGCGATGGTAAGCCTTACGGTGCGGCGGGATGCACCTGTACCTTCTGCAACGGTAATAGAACCGTCCGGGTGAAGTGCTTGGATATAGCCGACTATAGAGGTTGCCTGCGCAATATTTGTGCCTTGCAAGCGGATATCAATAACCTCTCGGCTATCCAGTGTTACGTTTAAATTTTGCCCAATGCGTAATGAATATATATCAACCACACCGGGTACGACAAAATAACTTGCAATATCACCGTTTGGCAGTGCAATGGTTATTTGCGAATTACGTTCGCTAATCATAAGCTCGGTAAGCCTGCCGGTAACGGTGGTGCGCAGCCCGAGTGCATGAACGCTAACCAAACGGTCATACTCTGTGTTAACTACAATACTGTCACCAATGCGGATATCTGTCCAATTTAGATTTTGCACGCCGTTACGCACAAAAGTTGTAGCAGGAACGGAGCGCAGAGAATATACACGTCCGTCTTCTAATTCTATGGTGAGGGTAGGAAAGCCGCTAAAGCTGTCCGCCGGGTGAGAAGATAGCAGTACGCCGTTTAGCGTGCGGTTACGTTCTATCAAAGTAATTTCGTGGATTGTACTGCCGGAGAAACGGAAAAACGCCATATCACCGGGTTGTACGGCATTAAGGTTTGTGCGTACGCCGCTGCGCATTATAGAAGCGTTTGCAGCAACGGTAAATGTTCTGTCTTCGTCTATAATTTCTCCGCTAATACGTACTCGCTGAGTACGTATAGTGATGTTTTGTGCAGTGGAATTAACAACAAAACCTTCGTCGGAGTAAAGCAGTAGGTCGGATGGCAGGTTAGACGAAGCACCGCCGTCTGCACGAGTAACAAGGCTTATTACTTGGCGTTGTGCATTTACCAAAGCAGTGATGTGCATCCCGGATTGCAAGAATGACATTGGGCGTTGTGTGCCGTCTACCATTATGACAACGTTGTTGGCAAGCTGAAGAGTTTCTACCCCTGCGGTGGTACGCACTTGAATGCTGCTGCCAAAAACATTTTCTATTGTGCCGATAATGGTGGTTGGTGCATTGCCTGTAGTGGTTTGACCTGTGCCGCCGGTTCTGCCGGAAAGTGCGTTAAAGAAAAGTGTTGCAAGCTCTGCACGGTTTACTTGTTGTGTGGGCAAAGCAAAGTTGTTTGTCGGCTGGAAAATACTGTTTTGCCTTGCAAAGTACATATATCTGCGTAGTGCCGCTGTAATGTTTGCGTCATCAGCAAAAGGATTTGCGTGCGGCAAAGTAATTGCATTTACTGCCGTAGGGTTATCCAAAAGACGGACAATCCAAGCCACCGCACGTTCACGGTTCAGTGGAGCGATAGCCGCTGCTTGTCCTGTGCCTGTGATGAATGTACTCACATCGTTAACGGTTAGAATGCCCAGGTAAAGCAAGTATGCAATTTCCCTGTCGAAAGCTCTGTTCCATAGGCTGTGCTGTGCGGCAAAGCCGTCCAGTGTGCTGCGCCAAGTTTCGAAAGAACGGTTAAACATTTCTCTTTCTGCTTGCGGCAAAGTAGATGTTACATGCCTAAAGCCTGCCGCTGCCGCAAGAATTTGCGCACCTTCAAAGCTGTTTACCACACGGTTAGGGTTAAAATTATTGTTAAAGTCGCCCATCATAAACACGCCGTTGGCGGGGTTGGAAACCCAGGCAATAGCTTCGGCAGCGGGGTGGTTGGCGGGGACATCCGCAAACGGGTTAGCGGTGCTTGCCATCACAGGCAGGGCGATTAAGGTTAGAATCGCTGCAAGTGCTAAACTGATAAGTGATTTGATTTTCATGTAAAAACAGTCCTTTCCGAATCTTGTCGGGATGCTATCGGGGTTGCGTTATAAAAAATTTTGTGTCGGGGTATTGTTGCATTAATATATTGCACGCCTTTTGGGCGTTATGTTCGTTGTTAAAATAGACAAAAACGGTAGAGCCTGTGCCGGTCATGCTTGCGCCCAGTGCGCCGGTTGCTTGCAAGTTTGCGATGAATGTGTTGATTAGCGGATGTATTTTTGCCGTTATGGGGGTGAATGTGTTAAATAAATTTTTTGCGATTAAAGATATATCTTCGGACTCGTACGCTTCCAAAAACCTGTCAGCATTTTCTGTTTTGCAAAAGCCGCCGAGTTTATTAAAGATTTCCTTTGTAGAAACATGTATGGGAGGGCAAGCAAGCATGATATAACACGGCGGATGTGGTTTTAATGGGGTAAGCTTCTCTCCAATACCCTCCGCCAACGCAGTGCCGCCTAGCAAGCAAAACGGGACGTCTGCGCCCAGTGTTTGTCCCATTTTAAGCAATTTTGGCAGTGGAATATCCAGCCCAAACAGCCGATTTAACCCGTGTAGTGTGGCGGCTGCATTGCTGCTTCCACCGCCAAGCCCTGCTCCCATGGGTATTTTTTTTTGCAATTTAATATGTAGCGGTTGATTTATGCCGCATTCGCTCATCAAAAGCTTTGCAGCTTTTACAACAAGGTTGCTGTCGTCGGTAGGCACGCCGGGCATATTTGTTTCTAAAACAATGCCGCTTTTGCCGGGCAAAATGGTTAGCGTATCATGCAAATCCAAGCTTTGCATGACCGAAACAAGGTTGTGGTAACCGTCCGGCCGTTTGTCTGTCACTTCCAAAAAAAGATTTATTTTTGCATATGCTTTTTCTTCCACAAAACCCCCGGCGGATTGGCAAAAGCCACCAGACCGGGGGTTTTTAGAAAATCTCCCCTGGAGGGAAGCACTAACGTTTTGAGAATTGTGGCGCACGTCTTGCACCTTTAAGACCGT
>Ga0131853_10013375_pt1 | contig 15041 bp, 6 predicted proteins | sample TergutLab28metaG_FD_92764 | JGI IMG/M metagenome (GOLD analysis project Ga0131853, IMG submission 92764) | Labiotermes labralis P1 segment gut microbial communities from Petit-Saut dam, French Guiana - Lab288 P1 (version 2) (version 2) | ecosystem: Host-associated > Arthropoda: Insects >... | reverse complement strand
GCGTAAAATACAAACCTTTGTGAATAGATGTCTACGATATATATTAAGAATATGGTGGCCAAACATCATTTCCAATAAGGACCTATGGAAAGTAACAGGACAAGAAGATATAAATTTAGAAATGAGAGCAAGAAAATTTAGATGGATTGGTCACACATTAAGAAAAGAGGATGGAGAGATACCAAAGGTGGCCCTACTTTGGAACCCCCAGGGAAATAGGAAGAGAGGAAGACCAAAAAACAGCTGGAGAAGATTGATAATTAAAGAAGCAGGTAGAAGCTGGAATGAACTAAGGTTCTTAGCAGCCGATAGACAGAAGTAGAAAGGACTCATAGACAACCTATATTCCTAGAAGGAACGATGGACTCAATTATTATTATTAATATGGTTGATCTGTTGCCAGAAGTGTTGTGATTTAAGGTTGTGAAGGAGTGTGTGTCAGTAGGTCTGTGTGTTGTGTTTGGAGTGCACATGATTGAATGTTAGAGTCTGGGACTGAGCAGGCAGCAGATTAGTAACGTGTCTGACATACATTCAGGATAATGGGACTTGAAAAGAGTCTGGGTTGAAGAACTATCCTGGTAGGTTCATAGTTTTCCTCCATCCTTGCAGATTACTGATTGATACCTCATCTAAGCCTTATGAACAAAGAAAGCCTCCAGTGTGAAACTGTGTAAGACAGAAGATGCAATTTTGCAGGTGCTTCATATACTGTTTAATGGTTGCCTTGATAGGAAAGAAATTATGAGTCCAGAGCTCCTTGCATACTTTGCTGGAACAAAGATGCTGGCTTTGATGCTTGTGTATGGATGACATGATGAGACAGGATGGCTGCTTGCCACAGCATGTTTAATAAAACACTTTCACTGGGACTAAATTCAAATGGTGTGCTAGCATAACAACAGAAATTGGAGGTTTCTCAGGAGCACACTATCAAGATGGTGCTTCTGGGTGTTGGTGCTGGAGTTGGGGCCTGGAAGGTTGTGTTGACTAATTGGCTCTTTTGAGATTTTCATTTCTCTTAATTTGGTGCTGTAAGGAATTCTGATTGGTAATCCATTTGATTGCCTGGATTGGGAATAGCTTTCTATAATTTTTGTATGCACTGATAGTGTGTGGTTCATGATCCTGTGTGCTTCATATACAAGGAACGCAAATAAATAGATGAAACTATTGTACACATAACAACTGATGAAATAAAGCAGTCAGCTTAAGAATAGAGGGCATAGTAACGGCCAGCTTGTTGATTACAGGGTTAAGATGCAACTCCAATACATTGTGTATTAGTGTGAAATAAACCAAGCTAGCAAAGATGAATTCAAATAACATCTAGCTTTAGGTGATGGATTATTCTTGACACACATCAATTATACTATCAGTATTTGGTCAATAGACCCATGTTTTGGACATTGAAGTTTCATCTGTGTAGATGAGGCTGGCTTTAAAATGGAAGCATCATTTCTTATAGATCCATGAAAAAGAATTTTGGAAGCATAGTTTGCATAGTAAATTTTGACTGAATGGGTTTGGGTAGCAGAAATATACCTGGCTTGTGGCTCAGAGATGAGAGAGACTTGAATTTCAGCCTGGTAATTGGCTATCCTGACTGAAGTTTTTTGTGGCTTCCCATATCCTTCAGGGATTTTATGAGGATAGTACCTTGTTTAGGAAACGTTGCAAGTTATCCATAAATTATCCCACCATTCAATGGTATGTAGTCTGACTAGCTGACAGCATTGACAAGCTGGGAAATGAGACTTTTGGCATACTGAGATCTTCGGTCTTCTGGGATGTTATGCAGCTTAGATTGGTATGTAGTTACCTGTCTGATCAACCTACCGGTTCCATCTTTCAAGGGTCATGATTCAAATCGTCTCACCTCTGCGTGACCCTTGAAGATGGGACTAGTGGTTTGTCCAAAAACGTCGGTAACTAAATACCAGTTTACGCTGTTCAACACCCAGAAGAACGAAGCGCTCATTTACACGGCGGTGGAATCCTGAAATCACGCTTGGCACGTCTCCGACGTTCTTGCCACCAAATTTTAAATTCAGTGGAGCCAACGTCTGATGCAAAGTACAGTCCCTGTGCTAATCAACTACTGAAATTAGCAAGGAGGATTAAAAATGAATAAACCTTCAGTACTGAAGCGTTATTGCTTATACCGTTACACACACTAAAAGAATATACGAGTATGTGGTAAGGAGATACTTTTCCTTTAACGCATGTTTTTCGTTGTGTGTTGTTGGTAGTGCAGATGAGAGGTGGGTGGGTGGTTAGGTATGTTGTAGATGGCGTGTCGAATTAACTCTGTTCTTTTCACCTACGTAACAATCTTGGCTTCAGAACCGCAATTTTTCTCTTACGAGAGGGTGAGTACCTCTGCTTGGTTATTTATCCTGTTATTAACCTGATTTTTGTTTATTGAGGTAGCAAGTTTCAAGTTAAAAATCACTCCGTCCCTGCCACCGATTATCTTGTGGATGCGCGCCTTTCCGACGAAACGAGACTGGTGTGCCATCTCTTGCAGGGGTTTGGTATTAATTTTCGAACGCACGCAAGCGATTTGGAATCGGAGGTTTGTATTGGCCACAACGGTTCCGTACAGAGATCCGGTTCGTTCGTAATAAACATGGATCAAGGGATGACAGCCTCCTGTGGTGTCTTGATCATTTAACCCATTCACTTCGTCCACTATCAAACCAATGTGTAATTTAATATATTTTATGGGTTGCATTCCGCAGTGTGTTGATGAGACGTTAGGCCGAAAAGTTCAATTTGACACACTTTTTATTTCTACATAACTTTAAGAGTTGTATATACAGCAGGCTATTTGTTACGGTCCGTTTCTTTAATATCGTTAGCGTAAGCCTATCCCCCTGTTAGAGTTTAAGTGTCTGTTATAGAGTCTAGCGATGCGGCCAAACGCAGGAATGGCTAATAGAGAGGGAGACGTCGACTTGCGCTTCACGCATGTATCCGCCCCCCCCCCCCCCCAATAAATTTTTGGGCCGGGTTGGCCTACAGGCCCCCCCCCGGTTTGGTGTTAGGGGTTTTGTTAGAGGGTGGGGGAGGGGGGCAAACCGAGGAAGGGGAAATAAGGGGGGGGGGCGGGCCTTTGGCCTCCCCCCTGGTTCCCCCCCCCCCCCCCCCCCAATTAACATTTTGGCTTGGCTTGGCTTGACGGTCCGTTCCGTGCCCATCGTCAGGCTTCTTAACGTGCTTCGTATTTCATCCTTTAAATTCGTCGTAGGTTGGAGAGGTTTTGTAGTATTTTTTATGGGTGAAGGTACTGATAATTAATTATACGTCATGGTTATTTTATAAAACATAAACGTTAAAGTAAGATGTGTTTCACGTAGCAAGTAAAATTCTTATCAGATATGTTAACAACATCTTAACAAAGTCGAGATTAGGACAGAACCAGACACCAACTGTTTAAAAATATTATTGTTTGTTTTCTTTTTTTTTTTTCCTCCCGCCGTCCTTACTGATCGATATCGTTTATTTGACACAGTTATTGCGAGAATGTAGAATTACAGTTGGGTTGATTTTAATTCGTAATTCTTGTAAGATGTATACAGGCCGTATGGTTCGTGTTGTCATTGTGTTAAAAACTGTGAATGGTATCTATTTCCAATGGACTGCTAGGCGCGTAGCACCTGCCACCGAGCCTCTTACGTCGGCGCTAGATGGAGGTGAGTGGACAGCTTCTCGCCTCGCACCGCTGAAGGAATCCTTCATATCCACTTAAACTTTACGCTCGTAAGGCAAGGATGGATTTACTGCGCTGGTTTTGACATCTTTCTCAGCGGCACTGCTTGGAGACCGCACTGCATTTTACTGATATCAGTCAAGAAATGTGGACGAGTACGGATAAAATCAATTTACCCCTTTAAGAAAGTATGACTGTCACTGAGCCGATGTTTATTAAACTCACCCTTGCGCGACAACTTCTTGTAAGGGACTCACGTACTTAACGTCATGGAGATCCGTCAAACGGTTTTAGCGTTTATCAACCTATGTGTCGCGATCCAAATTTGGGTCACGAAGCTATTCTGAGTGGGTCACGACACAGTGATTTGCATGCTGATTTCACAACGTTCATGCATGTCTTATTTTAATTAAAATGTTACTCTCGATATACGGGTTTATTTTATTTTATTTTATTTCACACAACTCCTGGGGCCGCAGGACAAAGCTACTGGCACAGTCTGGGTCGTGACTCAAACAGCTGAAAAACAATTAGTCGTTGGTACTACACCACAGATGAACGGACGGAAGGTCGTGGTTTCCACATAAGTTGTTCTGCTGTACTTCGTAGAGCACACTTGAAATTGAATTTAGTAGAAATACGTTAGTTATGAGATTTGAGTTGGAATGGACTGCTGCAAGATGGATGAATTTTTAATATCTTCGTAGTTGCACCGTGCATATTGATAGTACTAAGTCCTTAGTTGTCCACCTGATGTACACAAATTATTATAAAATCGTTAAACAGTTAAAGTCATTTAAAATTATAATAGTTGCTCCAACATGTTTCGGTTTACATAAACCATCATCAGGGAGCTCTCAGCCTGTGCTTCGCTAATGTTACAAAGTTGATTTCGGTTACATATCGTTATTTGAAGTTATCGGTATTGTGGCTGCATATTTTGTTCAGTGTGCAATGAAGGGACTGTCGTTAACGGTATGTAACAGATATCAACATTGTAACTTTAGCGAAGCACAGGCTGAGAGCTCCCTGATGATGGTTCATGTAAACCGAAACATGTAGGAGCAACTGTTATATTTTTAAATGATTTTAACTGTTTAACAACTTTATAATAATTTGTGTGCATTAGTTGGACAAATAAAGAACCGAATTTTTAATATGTCCATGAACCTGTATTACATAAAAGCAAGGAATTGCTTGTTCATTTTAGGAAGGAAACTGTGCCATGGACTTATAATAAATTAGAGATTTGTATTTATTAATTGAAAATTTTTTAAATTTTACCTTTAAACTGATCAACATGATGCTTGGATTATCTTGTACAAGTTTGTTTAATGAGCTCTGTGTACCAAAGTCGGCTACTTTGCTAATTTGAATGTTCGTGTTGTCTGGATCATGTGAACACCTATCAAACGTTTAGTTGAACTAGAAATGTTGTCGTGCCGTTTTAAAGAATAATTGTTTTTAGTCTTCTGTTTTTTTAGTACCTTTCTGAACATCACACCTAAAACATGATAGTGCCACAAATCTACAGATATCCGGCACAGAGCAATCGGAACGACTAAAAACCTTGACTGGTGGGATTCTTATTTTCATTGTGACTGGGCGACTTGAATTTTACTTGTGTTCTGATTAGGAGGTGCAGACCAGCCCGCACCGATCACCTGCCTATCCTGATGGCGAATGTTTGGGCTGACTTCCAGTTCAAAATAAATTGTGTCTCGCCTTGTGTTAAGATGACAAGGTTATGATGCGGTTGACACTTGAATCAGTTGCCTGATTTTTTTTTTTATTATAGTTTTCGTAAATTTGACGTTTGTGAGACCGTGCTTCCTTAGAACAAAAATGTAAGCAACCATCAAGATGCAACAATTTTCGTTTATTGATCTTTTTATTGATCTATTTGAATCTGCTCTACATGTTTCGGGCGACAACCTCGCCCATCTTCAGGAGCATTTTGACTGTATATACAGTCAAAGTGCTCCTGAAGATGGGCGAGGTTGTCGCCCGAAACATGTAGAGCAGATTCAAATAGATCAATAAAAAGATCAATAAACGAAAATTGTTGCATCTTGTTGGTTGCTTACATTGTTATAGTTTTCGTGTCGTGGATAGACTTCGCAAGCGTAAAACTGGCTGGGACAAATTCAGATCCTGTGTAGTAATTTGTACGCTGTGGGAAACATGGGAACAATATGAGAACTGTAAACTAGTGAGCTTGTGTCGGCGTACAGTTTATTGAATTACACTAGACGCTTTTGGAATGTATTTCCTCGCTGCGGGAGGCCAGGCTGAGCGTGCCTGTCTGCCCATGTTGACGTCAGGAACTTTGCAATACGCTATGGTTCAGCTCGCCACACGGTTTTAAAATAGCCGCTCGCGAGCGGCCTTCAGTGCCGGAACTGCGTTTTTTTTTGTCTTTTGTTTTGTAGGTGTTATACCGCAACACAAAACTATCTTTATAAAGTAGTCTAGCATCAGTGGATTATAATTCTTGTGGAATAAAGGTTCTCCTGTCTAAAATATCTGATCGCTCAAGAAACGACACTTTTCGTAACCCACACAATTCGTAAAGCTGAGATTTTCACATTACTAGACAGTTCGGTTACAAACATGCCTTCTGTCAAAATGCTGTGTCTACAAATAAGTCTGCTTTGCATTTATATCTTTTTTTCGTTAAAACATAACATGATTAAATGTTGGCCTGTTGAGGATCGGCCAAGTTTTTTTTGTGTCTACTGTAAAGATGTGTGTCGGTGGGCTACGACAAGTTGCTGTTTCACGAGCAATGTGTTAATATTGCCTAACAATACAGTTCCGACAGCCTAGTACACGTTCCTTAATGAAGTTATTTTGTTTAAACGGGAAAGGTGTATCCTTATTGTGGGGGGGGGGGGAAATGTGTGGACACATAGGGCTCTGGAAAACATTTGAACTTTAGAATCAGGTAGACTGAATAAGGTAGGATGGGGAGGACAAGTGAATTGGAGCCACCTAAGTACAAGGTGACATAAATCAAGAACTGAAATTCATATTTAAATTATGTGTAATAACTCAGTATTTCTTTTAAAACATATATACGCCATCATTTGCCGTTTGCATTTTTTGGCGCGATAGTATTAAGATGGATTTTATATTAAAAAAACTAGGTATTGTAGAATTGCGTAGACTGTAGTGACTTGTAGTATGCTGTATGCTTCTTGAAGGTGTTATTTAACGTCGCTGCCACTTGCTGAGGTTGTATATAGTCAGTGATAGATGAATGAATGAGCATGGGTCAACGGTGAAATGATACTGACAGGGCAAAACCGAGGCAGTCGTAGAAAAACGCGTTGCTTTGCCATTCTGCCCATCGCAATTCCCACATGGACTGGCCTGGCACCGAAACGTGTCTCCGCGGTGAGATGCCGGCGACTTACACGGAGTATGTTGCTAACACAGTTACCGTGGATGACAAGTCTAGACGGTAATACACACACAGAGTGTCGTTCTGTTACTCCATGTGAGCTCACAAATCAGCTCAGTTGTCACTTGCTACTGAATGCAGTTGTTGGCCGCGTTTGTACTCTCTGTCACTATGCGTTGGTTACCCTACTTGACAGACTGGCACCACTGCAGCACTGAAGACAGCATTAAACAAGATTGTGCCCGCACTTCTTGGAGCCCCTGATCAATGTAAGGACCCATTACATCATCCTTACAGAGAAAGACATTAATGATTCATTTGTCCACTAACAACTGACCTGGGACCGTGGCACAGGCGGTTTTAGCCGGCCGCACACCGCGGAGGCCTGAATTTGATCCCAGACCACTCCATGTGGGGTTTATGGTTGACAAATTGGCACAAGCACACCTTCCTCTCTGAGTGTTCTGCTTTTTTCCCCCCTTGTATTATTCAACCAAATCTCTATATTCTGTTGTTGATCTGTCACCGATATTACGTAATCTCAGTAACTGACCAAGGCGTTAATTAGTGACACGTGCGTAAGACATCTTGTTTCTTACAGGCATGAGTTACTGTGGCAACAACGCAGCTATCCCAAGTGCGATGTTTTACAAAAGACAGCCTTTGGGTCAAATTTTAATTCCAGTCGTACATCTAACACTGTCGTTCAGTCACGTCAGTAGCCACAGCACATCTTTTGACGTTTTGCTGACCGTGCATCACATCTATAGGTGTGATGATACCAGAGGCTGTGTAATACAATTTTGACCTCCTGATGATGAGCACATGTGCTCGAAACATGTAGAGGCGTGAAATAAAACTTATTGTGAAACAAATTTTGTGCATCAATTTGGTTAAATACTGAGATAAAAACGCAGCACATCTTGACAAACAAATCGAGCGCTATCCAATGCTGTCTTTACTCTGTCTCTGTATGTCGCACGGATTTCCCCATTAAATTTACACTGCAAGCGCGTGGAAATGCTCACTATTACTGACAAGATTTATAAACTTGCCACTTACAGGAAGAAAATAGGAAATGCTTTAATCATGAGGTTTGTCATCCCCTTTGTGTTATTAGATTAACTAAAATGAAGTGTATGTACTTGTCTGACACAGCTTTATTTGTTGGTAGAGGTATGTAAAAAAATATACTACATTAGGTACAACTACATGTTTCGGCGCTTGACAATGGCCATCTTCAGGTTGTACTCACATCTCCCAACCTCCAAACACATACGAAATCTCGTGCCCACCTCACCTGCTATCTCCCCACTCTATACAGCACATAATAAATCTAGTATAACTGCTTACTAAGTATTTCATGTACAGCCTGAAAATGGCCATTGTCAAGCGCCGAAACATGTAGTTGTACATTATGTATTATTTTTTTACATGACTCTACCAACAAATAAAGTTGTGTCAGACAAGTACATACACTCCATTTTAGTTAGGAAATGCTCTCCTTCCTTCTTTCTTCCGTCCCTTTTTATTTGTTTAATATTTGTATAAAAAACTTGTCTTTGACGAACGTAAACTCTAGGGAACGGCATTCGACTAATTGAAGTTCCACTACCGACAAAAGCAGGAAAAGAACGCCTAGTCGAAAGAAGTAGTTTCATCCAAAGGATCACAGGCGCCGCGTTTCACATGTTTCTGTCCGTCATGCAAATATTTAAATCACAGTTTTGAAGTTGAAAGGAAACTTTCAAGTTGTAACTGAAGAGAGAAAAGACTACTTTAATTTCGATTACCATGCACATATTTTCTACTCCCGTTTTTGCAATTTTACATAGCTTCATTTATCAGAGTTAACAACATTTTCAAAGCTGATGCGCACCAAATATTGTACCAAACAAAAATATAAAGAATCTGATTTGCATTTTGTTAAGCATTAACATTACGGGAAAATATTTAAATTGCATTTTATGTCATAATTAGGTATCACAGTTTAAATACTTTCTTCGTTATGCTTTTGTGTTCTACGTTAAGAATATTTTGCGGAAATTATGGATTACAGTTTTAGCGATGTGCACAGTGCACTTGAGCATCCGACAGCTATGAACATAAATTTGCCGAGCACTGTTTAATGAAAACCTTTCCAGCTGAAGGTAGTCTAAACACGCTGATTAATTCTGTGGGGGACATAGAGACGAAATGAGAAATAGCCTGTCTGTTTTGGATTCATTTCGTTTACTTTGTACAATTAAAAGTAGAAATGTGGAAAACGAAGGGAAAATATATTCATTTTAAGCAGTATCGAGCCTAAAGTGTTTCGGATATCTCATTCGTCTATCTTTACGCCAGTTTATCACACAGTCATGGCGGAAACAAAGCAGGACATGAAGGTTCACAGAACACATTGATTTTTAATACGGAAACAAGAAGAGTCTGTACGTGCCAAGAAGTTTGTTTCTTCAAGTTGAACAGGATAAAAGATTCTATGACAGGGCGGCAGGGGTTGAGTAGGTCTCGTTTTGTCTTTGTATTATTGAGACACAGCGCAAGTACTTTCACGTTGGCAAATCGGAGTGGGGTGGCAGTGGAGCGGAGTGGGGAGAATGTGGAGCGGAGAGCTCAGTCTTGTACAGGAACTGCCAGTGGACGGGAGTCGAACTGCTGACGGGCAGGGAGTGGATGTAGTGTATCGACACACACACACACACACGCATATATACATATATACGTACATACGGTGTGCTTTTCGCGTTTCTCTAGGTGACCCAAAACAAGCGACAAGCTGTCGGCTCGTACTAACACAACGGCCGGGGCCGCGAGTGGTACAGTGGGTGGTGCAAGCAGTGGTGGCACTAGCCAACGCCACCATCACCACCGCAAACACCGGTCGCGCTCCACTCCGCGCTATGCCGATGTGGAGAAACCAAAAAAGAAGAAGCTCCTCAGCGGCGGGAGTACGTCTCTCGTGTCGATTCCCAATACCATCAAACTGTCCATGCTAAACAGTGGCCTCATGTCTCTCGGTAAGTGTTAAAAAGTGTCTGCACTGGTGGTCTGATTCAGCAGTGCGATGACCGTTTTGAGTGACTTGTTTTGGGGTTGACTAAGTCCATGTAATAAAGTAATTATTTGAGAAGCTGATAGTCGAGTAGTTCGTGAAATTATCACCAGTCTTTAGTGGGACCCAAAGATGCGTTACTTTGTCCACAAGAACCCCCGTTGTTCCCTCTTGGTCCCTCATCTGAGCCACATGAATTTAGTCAACAACGTCAAAAAAAACGTTAGATTTCCCAAATCGTCTTTTTCTCCACGTCTTTCCGTTAAAATGTTTCACGTACCTTTCATCGCTCATAAGTAATCCCTAATTTAGGACAGGTTGGCAGGATTGGATATGTTACAATTATTTATGACAAGTAAAATGAGCGTGTGTAGACTTAAATCCGAAATTCGACAACTTCACTCGGTTACTCTGCTGCAAATTCCAAAGCCATATATTGTATTGTAAATTTGTTCTGAGGAAAATTCTCATTCACTAGCAGTTACTATTATTTGTGTAGTTAACTCTACGGTGTTAGGTGGATAAGCAATAAAATTTTGATGGGTAGACCAGTGGAATACCAATGACATGGGACGATCGTATCAATGTTCTGAAAGTTGACTTTTGTCTAAATTGTATATGAAATTAGTTCCTATCGCACAGAAAACACAGTCCGTCAACATTACAAAGACCAGCCGACTAATGCTACTGTATTTATTGTGAAAGTTCATTCAGAACACATACATACACTGTGGTAGAATGGGGAGTTTCTTAATGTTACTTCGGGTGGTACGTGTATTTACCGCTGGGCTTTAAACGGTTAAAAAATATTGGGGAAGTTAGTCGGCTCTGCCGTGGTTCAGGTCTTTAGTTTCCGACTTCTCACCGTGCAAGATTCGTAGTGGACGAAGTGGCACTGGGAGAGGATTTTCTCCAAACACGTCCGGGTTACCTTGTCAGTATTACTCCACCAATGCTCCACCCTCATGTTCATTTTCTCTAAATACTACTCTTATCAGCAGGGCAAGTGGGTTAAGCCTGGGAGCCTTCAAACAAAGAAGTCCTGTTTCGGACATTGGGCAGCATTGTACAGCATTGTACAGCAAAGTTCTTTCATGTTGTTATAGGGAATGTGTGAAGGTAGGACATACTAAGAAAGTGTACAATGGCGGGGTTTTGTTATTGCATAGACGAATTTGCTGACCTTATTGACGGATTGTTATTCGTCTGGGAATAATAAAGCAGTATTTTTTTTTTCATATCTGTGTTTTAGTGTTGTGTTTAACTTACGAATTCTGTGACATTTAATTTACATTCTCATTTAATGAACCAAACGAGACGTCTGCCCGAAGTTTGGTAGTTTAAGACGTCATAGGCCTATAGATTGTGATATAGAGACCAAAGGCGAGTTTATCGCAGCAGTAAATTGTGCAAACTATTTATCATCATTCTTTACAGCTTCGTTGTGACGAAACTGTAAGATCTGTATAAATATTATAGCAATCCGGGAGTGTCTGAGGAAGTTTATATTATAAAGGTTATGTTTCCTTTGCAAAAAGAAATTTTTGCGCGAACGTGCTGCAATATTAAGTTATACATACATAGTTTGCCTGTTTTATTATATGTGGCTGTACCATAGCTGAGGTGGGTATTTCCCGACTTCTCACCGCGGAGACCCGGGTTTGATCCCATGCCATTCCGTGTCTAGGATTTGCGGCGCTCCGAGTGCTTCGGTTTTTCCTTATTATTATCAGTCGTCATTACTCTCCCACCAACTCCTCGTGGCAGACAGCGCCGTTAAATGAAACTCTTCTCTCTCTGTTACGATATGCGATTAAATTTGCCCAGTGCCTAACATAGGGCTACCCTTCGCAAGCCGCGTACTTGCAATGAACGTCTTCTGCTATGCAGTCCAAGGCTCTTTTGTTGTATTTCTCAGTCTCCTAGTCAAATTTATAGGAAATTTGATAAATAAAGTTAATCTTTCACGTTCAGAATGCAAACAAAGAAGATGTTTCAAGGAAAAGACGTGAAATATATTGTTTTAGAAAGAGCTAAAAGGAAGTTCATGTGTATTTGAAACGCCATATATTACTGATATAAATTTAATAAGGCCGGCGATGTGCGTAACACGTAACTTTGAGAGAGGTGCTTTCGCTTAACCTTTGTTGCCGTGGAAAAGCAATAAACATTACATGTTCTGAGTATGTGTTTGTATTCTTGCCTTAGTTGCTCGGCACTCAAGCGCATGAGCCGTATTATATTGTCCTCTGTCGCCTGTCTGGCTGTACCATATTTTACCACATTATCATGAAAGGCACGATTTTCCGAAAAAAAATGTTCTTTCAGCGGCTTTGACTTCAAATTATTTTGCTTTTAACTGCACTTAACTACGATGAAATATGTACCATTATTTGCTGAGTTTGTTGCACGCCACTGCTTTTAATTACGTGCACTGTGCGGGTTGATGTGGCGATAATGCGTTTGGGAAGAGAGTAGATGGAATTAAAGTGACGTTTTGGCCAACCTGATTGAAGATTTCCGTTTCTTGCGTAGCTCTGACCAGGAATATGTCAGGAAGACACGGCCGCCACCTTTACGGTCCTTACATAAATTTTTGTCTTCAGCTTTTTTCCGATACTCTATAGACTGTACAGTTGAAACGTAGCCATTCCACGTCATACCCTGGGAATTAGCCAAAGCCACGCAGTGGATGCGCTTCGTCGACATGATTATGAATGGCCCGTTCAGAAAGGACGAGGGAAGTAGCTGCCCTGGTGTGTATTAAAGATGTCGTACTGGTACTTGCACGGACGAATTCGTGACAACAGACACTAGGCTGGTCGCAGGCCTGCCATCGCGGAGACCCGGTTTCCTTCCCAGGCCGGTGCATGTGGGATTTATGGTGGACAAAGTGGTAGTTGAAGTTTTTCTCCGAGTGCTTTGGTTTTCTCCTGTCAGTATCATTACTGTAATGCTCTTTACTCACTTATCTATCTGTTTATTACTGGCGCTCAATAAACTTAGCATTTGACAACTTTGTTAAATAAAAATATATACAACCGGGAACCCCGGAATATGAAGCAGAATTTGTAACCAGTACGCTGTAACAAAGTTGATTCCCACCACATCACTCTGCGTGAATTCATAGATATTTATCCACAAGCAGATGATGAATGTGGGCACCGCGGTAGCACAGTGGTTAAGGTGATCTGCTACAAATCGGAAGGTCGCTGGTTCGATCCCAGCTGGTGTCAGTGGATTCTTCATTGACATAAAATCCTTCCGATCGCACTATGGCCCTGGGGTTGACTCAGCCTCTAACAGAAATGAGTACCAGGAGTATTTCCTGGGGGTAAAGGCGGCCGGTGCGTAAGGATGAAAACCTATCACCATCCTGTAATCTTGTCACGAAATAATAATAATAAAACTTCACTTCCTAGAACCCTCTGGGCCCCTTCGGACCTGCAACGGGACTGCTTTACCTTTATCTTCACCTATATGATCAATGATAAACCATAGTTTATGCTAGGGTAGATTTGTTTAGCTCAGAGCAGTCTTGATGTTAACTTTCTGATAGGAAACGTATTTTGCTGTAACCAGTGCACCATCAGTCTTAGTCTTTTTAGATATTATTTTCACTGGTGTTATTTATTTTTACTTCTGTTTAACTTTTGTTAATGTACATATAGTTATTCAAATTGGTTATGAGAACAATTTTTTTTTTAAATTTTCTTGGAACATACTCTATACGTGTTCACTGAAATAATCTTTTTAAAAAGAAAACTGTGAGGCCAACATTCTGCGATTCGTTGGGGGCTGCAAATGATATTCTATATTTTTTGATGATCTTTAATTAGTTATGACTTTATCCAGGGTATTATTTCTGTTGTTCGTCACTCCAAGGAAAGAGCACATGATAGATTGAGAGTGCTTGAATGCAGGATGTAGAGGAAAGTATTTGGACACAAGAGAGGTGATGTAACAGAAGGTTAGTAGGTTGAAGAAATCCAACGAGATGCAAAAGTAAGCTGATATTTATGTACTGCTAAATTACTCTACATGTTTCGGGTGTCCATCGCGCCCATCATCAGGAGTACATCAAACTGTAGTTGCAGGCTCTGGTAGAGATCATACCATCTGGGGAGCAAGCTTCCTCAAAAGTGACCAAAGTTTTATGTACTCTTGATGATGGGCGCGATGGACACCCGAAACATGTAGAGTAATTTAGGAGTAAATAAATATCTGCATACTGTTGCATTTCGTTGGATTTCTTCAACCTAGTATTACGATGCACGGAACCACGAATATAAAAACAGGTTAGTAGGTGCTTTATGATTAAGACTGCCCCCTCTAAGATCATTGAAACCACAGGATATAACAACGGGTTGTCACAAAACAAGAAAAGTCTTCTCTTCAGTTTCACACTGCAGGTTATGACGAATCGCCGTAGTTGGCGTAGCAACACTGAGTCAGTGAATGGATCTGAATTCTTTGAGCTATTTTAAACCGATCAGAGCAAGGAACGTGTAGACATAACGAAAACGCTCCTGACTTGGCCGACGCTCACACATCCTGCTAGGCCAAGGGTGTCGACACAGGGTTAATATTGTCAACAAAAATGTACATTTTCGTGGCAAATACTGAGTGTTCTTATCGAGTTGGTTGGTTTAGCCGCATATCTTTAGACTGGTTAGTATTCAATAGCTAAACGGTTTGGAACTGGACGGTGACGCTGAATATCCTAAGGTTTTCCTCAGTTCTCTCAGGTATGTGCCGGGTTGGTAGCCCAATTAGGTCACAGTCACTTCTTTTCAAATACTTTCCAGTTCATTATCATTCACCAGTCATCCTACACTCGACGCTCTGTGGTCTGAGGTACCGAT
>Ga0131853_10013374_pt1 | contig 15041 bp, 13 predicted proteins | sample TergutLab28metaG_FD_92764 | JGI IMG/M metagenome (GOLD analysis project Ga0131853, IMG submission 92764) | Labiotermes labralis P1 segment gut microbial communities from Petit-Saut dam, French Guiana - Lab288 P1 (version 2) (version 2) | ecosystem: Host-associated > Arthropoda: Insects >... | reverse complement strand
GTCGTCAGTCGCTCCGCCTACGCTGGCGCTTCGGATGCTAAACGTGTGCCACCGGCACACAGCATCCTTGCGTACCGCTATAGGTACGCTCAGTCCACCCCACAAAGCCAAAACCGGGCTTTGTGGGGACCCCGGGCGTCGCTCCTTCCTAGATTGGCGAAAAATCGCCACTTCCAGCCGACATTTCGGGTATTGAACACAGGTTCTTATTCAGCTATTCTTTCCGTCAGATACTCCAAGGCGGCGATAAGCTGGGTGTCTCTGCCGTCAAGAAGGTCGGCCAGTCCTTGTTCGACCCATATATCCGGGGCAATGCCATAATTATTTAATTGCCGGCCCTCGCTTGATAGCATCAAGTTGGTTGTCAGGTTGAATGTACCGCCTCCGGGTAAGCTGAAAACAGCCAACTGGCCTGTTGAGCCCATTGTGTTGGTTCCTATAATGGTAAACCTGTCCACTCCGTCGGCAAAAGCCACAAAGTCATCCCCGGCAGAAGCCGTCGCATAATCTGCCAAAATTACTACGGGTACGTCAAACAAGCCAAGAGAAAATTCGGCAAGCATTTCATCAATCATATCGTCATCCATATCAGTTATACCGTTGAAGTCCAGGGGTTCCAGATGCCTGCTTTCCAGCATAAGTCTTCCGTGATAGAATGGGCGGCCTTGTTCATATTGATCCCAAAGATCGTCCGGCACGAAGTCAAAGGCCATTATAGCGGTTGCCACAGCCATGTGGCGGGCATCCCGTACCTGCCTATAGGCGGAAAACATGTTAAGCTCCCGCGGGTCTATAAACTGTAACAAAATATCAATATCGGTACTGCCGCCCATGTTTCCGCGTACATCCAGAATAAAACCTTGAGCCGTTTCCGCAACTTCTTCTAAATATTGTAATACAGACTCGGATATGTTGTCGCTTTGGAAATGCGGGATAATTATACGGTGCAGGTTTCCTTCGTGGACTTGCGCGTAAGCGCCGTCTTCCAGCGAGATTGATTCGCCGCCGGGATACATGGCGCTTAGTGCTATATCCCTGTTTCTTATCGGGTCGGTTTGTCGTGAGCTGGAAATAAATCGGATAACTTCGGCCATTTCTTCCCCATCGGGCGTTACAACTTCCAATGACATTTCTATCGGCCGGCGGGTCGCCCGGAAGAGCATTGAGAGACGATCTTCCCTTGCAAGAGGGGTGTGGAGGTTTAGGATATCACCCATGTATTCTTCAAGAAACACCTTGGCGTCCGATCCGTCTACCGACATAATTTCGCTTCCGACGGGGATGTCTGTAAAACTTGAGTTTACAGCGTATACTATAAAACTGCCCTCGATATATCTTACACTGATAGGAGACACAAAGGAGAAGAAGTATCCATCAGGAAACATAACCGCTGATTTTCCGTCGTGTAGGTTGGCGGTAAACCTGCTCAAGACTTCATAATATTCCACCATATCCTGTGCGGCTATAACCCGTGGTATGTATTCCAGGTACAGGGCGTTCCAATCGAAGTCTTCAGGCGTCTGCGCCAGGAATGCCGACATTTCGGCGCTGTGCCTCCATATCAGGGACAGTCCGTAAATACGTTCTTCTTCAGTGAGCCAAGTATCATTCGCAGCGTAAACACAGCCATAGCCGGACAGTGCAAGTGAGGCAAATAAAACCGCCATAAATACCGTTAACCGTTTCAGCATAAACCAGTACCTCCTGAATGCGTTTGAATAACGTGAGTTCGATGAACAAAAACCGTTCATCGAACTTTGATCTTATCCGCACAATTTGCGGAAAAGACACCTCAAATTGTGCGGATAACCTGAAAAATGCTTCGCATTTTCAGTCGCTTACGCGACTGGTTCGACTTCGTCGAACTCAGATTAAATAAGTATAGCACATAACAATGGTATTGTTAACCCATTTATTATGTGTTACAATACTGTAAAATTTGGCTATTGTGTAAGGAGCGGTAAGTCTGTGATAATTGGGATAGATATTGGCGGCAGTACGACAAAGATAATAGGTCAGGACGGCGGCACGGTTAAGACGCCTCTGTTTGTGAGAGCCACCGACCCAGTTGCGTCGCTGTTCGGCGCGTTTGGCAAGTTTGTGGACGAAAACGGCATCACCTTGGCGGACATTGAACGTATAATGATTACCGGCGTGGGTTCGTCGTACATTACGCGGCCGATTTACGGCATATCCACGCAGAAGGTGGACGAATTCGCGGCGATCGGCATGGGCGGCCTGGCTCTTTCAGGTCTTGACGAAGCCATAATCGTGAGCATGGGAACAGGCACTGCTATTGTGAGGGCAAGCGGAGATACGTCGGCTCACATCGGCGGGACAGGCATTGGCGGCGGCACGATACTGGGGCTGGCAAGCGCGATGCTTAATGTGCGCAGCATAGACACAATAACAGAAATGGCCTCAAGGGGCAACCTGTACAATGTTGACCTGATGGTGCGCGACATATTTAACGGGGCCATGGACAGCCTTCCGCCGGACACCACCGCGTCCAACTTCGGAAAGTTGTCCGAAGTAGCCTCGCCAAACGACGTGGCGCTTGGCATTCTCAACATGGTGTTCCAGTCTATCGGCATGACGGCGCGTTTCGCGCTGATAAACCATGATATCAAGGACTTGGTGCTGACAGGGAATTTGAGCACATTCAGCGTATGCCGCGAAGTTTTTGAGCCGCTGCGAAAATTCTTCGAGATGAATTTTATAATCCCTAAGTTCTCGGAATTCGCTACGGCGCTGGGCGCGGCTCTGTCCAAGGAAGTCGGCTAGATATACGGGAGGTTTTCACGTGAAAAAATTGATGGATTCGTATCAGTTTAAGAGCTGGCTCTCTTTCCTGCTGCTGGCGACGGCGATCATCGCCATATACATGGTGGCTTCGGAGATTGAAATAATCTGGGGATGGTTCGCTTTCTTCCTTGCCGCCATTTCTCCTTTTGTGTGGGGCTTCGTTATAGGCTATGTGCTGGACATACCACGCGAACGGATCGAAAAGATACTGGACAAATTTCTGGATCACAGCGGCGGCAGGCTTGTAAAGCCGTACTTACTCAAGCGCAAACGCGGGATCAGTATTTTTCTGACATACGTTTCGCTGCTGCTTATAATTGTAGTAATTATGAACATCATAGCCCCAAGAATATACCAGAGCATTTTGGAGTTTGTGGAATTTCTGCCGGTACTGTTCTTCGCGGTAGAGCGCCTTATAATAGACCTGGATCAAAACGAAGCCGTTCCATTCTTTGAGATCGGCACAATCCTTGACCTTATCTCCCTGGAAGATATGTTGTCGGTATTTCATCCCGATAACATATCCATGGTGTTTGACACCATTATAGACTTTTCCGCAGCGGTGTTCAGCGCGGCGCTGGCCATTATTTCGTCCATATACTTCATGGTGGAGGGCGGCCGGTTCAAAGCTTTTGTCGCCAGAACGCTTCACGCTTTCGCGCCCGCCAACGTCTGCGGCGGCGTAATATACTACGGCCACAAGGTCAACTCGTACTTCAAGCGTTATATTTACTGCCAGGTGCTTGACGCGCTGATTCTTGGAGTTATAATGACAGTCGTTACTTCGCTTCTGGGGGTGCGCCACGCTTTCGTGATAGGCCCTATGCTGGGCGTAGCCAACCTGATACCTTACTTTGGCTCAATCATCGGAACCATCGCGGCGATAGTCATCATAATGCTGACGGAAGACCTAGCCCTTGGGCTGCTCTCCGCCATTGTGCTGCTGATAGTGCAGCAAATTGACTCGAACATCATCTTCCCGCGTCTGCTTGGGGGTTCGATGAAGATCAGCCCGCTGCTAGTCATTATCGCCATAGCGATAGGCAACGCGTACCATGGCGTCGTCGGCATGATAATCGCGATTCCCATTAGTACTGTCCTAAAGAATATCCTGGACGACGCCCTTACCGCTCTGGAGGAGCGCAAAAAGGCCAAATCCGCGGAGGATTCGGCGTAAACAAAACTCTTTGTTGACAAAATCATGGCGCAATGATATTATTGTAAAACATTGCAACTTATGAGGGAGTAGTTTGCGCGGTTTACCGTGTGGCAAGCCAACATACTGGTCTAACGGCCTGGTTTGCCTTAATTAACGAGACTCATGTATAGCTGGTTTATGCTGTGCATGGCTCTGTCCTCTGACTGATTTTGCCCTGTGTACGGCTTTTCGGCTGTGCATGGGGCTTTTTCATGTTGAGGGGGATTCAAGTGAATTTTATTGAGATTTTCCTTATATCATTGGGCCTGTCAACGGATGCCTTTGCCGTGGCGACATGCATCGGTCTGACCATGAAAAGGTTCATTATTAAAAAAGCCGTTATTGTCGGTTTATACTTTGGCTTTTTTCAAGCGGGAATGCCACTTATAGGATATTTTGCGGCTATGCAGTTTGTCGAACATATTATGCAATACAACCATTGGGTTGTGTTTTTCATACTCTCTTTTATTGGTGTAAGAATGATATGGGGCAGTTTCAAGAAAAGAAACTGCCCGGACAGGGTATGCTCGGATACCCCTTGTACCGATAGGAAGTGCCCTGCCGGAAAACAAGAAATCAGCCTGAAGCCTGCAAAAATGATTCCTTTGGCGATTGCTACCAGTATTGACGCGTTGGCTGTTGGGATGTCACTTGTGCTGCTTGAGGTTCGTATTGTTCCGGCAATATCAATAATTGGCATTATAACATTTGTTCTTTCCATGATCGGGATGAAAATCGGTAATGTCTTTGGCTCAAGATTTAAGTCAAAGGCAGAGTTAGCAGGCGGCGTTATTTTAGTTCTGATTGGCCTTAGGATACTGCTTGAAGGTTTAACATTATAAAATCCTGTTAAATTTGCTCAAAAAGGCGTTTTGGATCAATGCACTCGGCGGCGTCCAGAGGGTACATAGGCCGGCGCATTTTCTTGAAGTTGATCCGCTCCACAAGCTGGTAGCAGTTACCAGGGGTCAGAGCCAGCACCTCGTGCTTAGCGGCTTCCTTGAGTCTTGGCGTGAGGTAGCCTTGTTTGACTACCAGTATATTGTAATCGCGCAACGACAGGCCGTGTTCGCTCAGGACGTCTTCGTCGGGTACGGGCTTGCGCTTGGAAAACAGGAGTATGTCAATGCCATTGCAGCTCAGTACGGCTGACGCCGGTTTGTCTCCAGGCAGGTCAAGGGTCAGCTTTTTTATTGTCGCCCCTTGTATAGTACAGGTTTCGCTGTCTTTGTCGAAAGCCGAGCCTATTACTATGTCGATGCGGCTGCCTGCGCCGTGGCGGGAACATTCCTCTACGGCGCGAGGGTCTGTTATCGCGGCGATAAGAACGCCGGATATCTTGTGCCGCAGGAACATGTTGAGCATCAGGGCGTTGTCGCCGGCGGCTCCCGCTGTTACGTTGTCGGCCGAATCGGAAAGTATTACGAGTCCGCCGGACTTATGCGATTTTACGAATTCTACGGCGGCTTCGGGTTCCAGCGCCGTTCCCTGGTACTTAAAGTCGCCGCGGTTATCCCACACGAATTGAGCCAGTTCGCGGGCACGCTCCATTCCTCCGGAAAGATCTCCTACGCCGGTGACTAAGACGGCGGCGCCGTTTTGAGGGCAATCCACCCACGTCATTCCGACAAAGTAGGATGCGCACCAGACGCCCGGCTCACTTTCAATACTCGGAAGGAAGTCTATTATTTGTTTACCCATGCCGGATTCGGTCATCATGTTTTCGCCGGGCATTATGTAGGGTATGCGGATGATTTCAGTGTGCGGCATGACGCCCTCGCGGAGGGCCCTTATCAGCAGCTTTGCCGCGCGGACGTGAGTCTCGGCCACGTCGATGTGTGGGGCTGTCCGGTAGCCGTACATTATGTTGCATAGGCCGATAAGCGTGTACGTGTTGTTGGCGTGCATGTCAAGAGCCACGGAAATAGGCACTTCCGGGCCGACGATCTCGCGCACCCTGCTTACGACATAGGTTTCGCCGCTGCCGATGTACTCTACGTCGAGAGCGCCGTGCATCGGCAGGAATACCCCGTCGAACGCGCCGCCGTCCATCAGCGGACTGAGCATCTCATCAACCAGACGCATGAAGTCGTCGAACCTGAGCGTGCCTCCCGGAACCGCTCTCGCATAAATGGACTCGGCCACGTCGAAGCCCTCTTCAATAATTGCCGCTACGCCCGGCGTGTCACGGAACTCCTTTCCGCTGTATATCACGAAGTCGTCATAAGTTGACTTCAGCGGGTTGAATGAATTGCTTTCCTGGCTGATTCCTGTTGTGAATATTCTCATTTGCTATTACTTACCCCCAGCTTTTTTAGTTTGCGGATGTCGTCCCCGAAGAATTCGAGCAATTTGAAGCCGCCCAGCACTCGGCTGTACACCCTGTCCGAATACGTATCGCGCAAGTCTTCGTAATCAAGGTTGGTTGAGATTACTATAGGCTTTTTTTCGAGCAGCCGCGAGTTCAGTATGTTAAAAAACTCGGCTCTGGTAACGACTGTGCCGAACTCAGAACCCAGGTCGTCAATGATGAGAAGATCGGCTTCGTAAATGAGTTCAAGCTGTGTGTCCGAGTGCTCCTCTTCGTCGCCGCCGAAGCGCCTATCCTCGATTTTTTTGAAGAGTTGAGGCGCGGTGACGTATATAACCAGGTATCCGGCGTTCAGAACTTCGTGCGCTATGCAGTTGCAGAGAAATGTCTTGCCGAGACCGGCGTCGCCGTAGAACAGCAAGTTCTCGGAGACGTTTGGGAAGCGCGCGGCGAAATTTTTGGCGGCGGCATGATTTATGCGCATGTTGTCGTACTGTGATATGCCGCGTCCGTAGTCATTGCTGGAATAGTAGTCGAAGCTGAATGTTCCGAAGTTCTCGGTTTCAATGCTCTTGGACACGTTCGAGAGACTGTAGAATCTTTCGACAAGCTTGGCCTTAAAACAGGAGCAGCGGGACTTGTCGGCGAAGCCTGTGTCCTTGCAGATACTGCACCTGTGTACGTCCTCCAGATATTCTTTTGTTATGCCGATCTGTTCAAGAAGCTTGTCCCGCTCGGCGGCAAGCGCTTTCTGTCGCGCTCTGATATCGTGCGCCGCGTCCGGCTCCAGCTCGCCAAGCACTATCTTGGCAAGCCTGAAACCTTGTGCGCTTATCTCCCTCTCGAGCTCTTTGATTCGCGGCTCTCGACCGTATGCTTCCTGTTTGCGGTCACGCGCAAGACGCTGTGCCTGTACGCGGTCGCGCTCATAGTCGCGCGCTATAATCTTCCTGAGTTCGTTATTCATGCTTGTCACCGTGCGAGGAGGGTATGGTTTGCGCCCCATGTGCCAGGAATTCCTGCTTTAGACGCTCCAGTTCCATGGCCTTTATCTGGTCGAAGTCGTAGTCGCGCTGCTTGAAGTTCAGGTATCTGTTGGATGTCTTGGGAGGCACGTGGTCTTTTTTGGCGCGGCGGGGTTTCTTGGCGGGTGATTCCGGTTTCGCCGACGATTTGTGGGCTTCGGTCTGGGCCTTGGCCGCCTCAAGGGTAGTAATGCCCTCCTCGTGCCAGCGCCTTATTATTTTATCGGCATATGAAAAGCTGACGCCACCTGTATTAAGCACTGCCTGGTCACACGCCCAGACGACCATGTCGCGCGGGATTTCAAGCGTTTTAAGCCATGCGCGCATGTACTCCTGCTCGCTTGCCCCGGGGTTGCGGCCGAATATCCCGAAGGCTTTCAGTATCTCGCGAAAATCTTTGTTAAAAAGCTGTATGTAATCCTGCGCCTTTTCGCGGGTATCTATTCCCTGTTCCGCCCAGTCCAGCGCCACACGTTCAATATAGGCCATGTTTGTGTGTCCGTTTTCTCGGCAGTACGCCAGAAGTTTGTCTATTACCGAAGTCGGCAGCCTCAGCCAGTCGTAGAAGCTGAATATCTGATTCATATCGTTATAGTTGAGTAGCCGTCCCAAGTGATGCTGGGCACTTTCAAACAGCGCGCGTATTTCTTCTCGCTCACTGTAGATTTCCAGCTCTTCGGGGGTATATGTAGGGCGCGGCACGGTTTGCGGCGATTGATTCGCGGCTTGGGGCTCGGCAATCAGGCTGAGCACATTCGGTTCCTGCGGCGCCTCAGATTTATCAGGTTCGTCGTTAAACGTAATCGCGACAAGACCGTTATCGAGCCGAAACGATAGTATGCCAAGCGACGCCCAGTGGCTCAGCGCGGCAAGAACATTTGCCTCAGATATTTCCAGCCGCGCGGCGATAAACGAAATTTGGGCCTGTTCGCCCTCGCCGGCATACCTCAGTGCAAACAAGTAAACTACTACATAAAGCGGGTTGACGCACATCGAAGACGCCAAAAACGTATCTACGAAACGCGCCGGAATTTGTACGCGCTCACTTTCTTTATGCTTCTTCGCCAACGGCAACACACTTAGCATTGTATATCTCCTCTTATAAAAGATTAAAACCTTGGGGCGTTGCCCCAAACCCCACAAGGGGCGCGCCCCTTGACCCGCTTTGCGCTTCGCGCGTCAATTTTGAAAATTTTTTCTAAGAACCTGTGTTCATAGGTGGGGATGGCGGAAAATCGACCGCCAAGACGGCATTCCCATCCTATGAACACAGGTTCTAAGTTCTGATGACTGTCACTCTTAGTATATCAAATGAGGTCGGGGTTCACAACAAAATACTTATTTCCCCGTACCAGCCTGTGGATTATGTTGATAACTTTGTTGATAAGAGATGTTCTGCCAATTTGTGGACGTCTCCCGCGCCCATGGTTATTAACAGGTCTCCGTGGACACATTTTTGTCGTAAGAAGGTTTCGGCGGCTTCAAAGCTTGGCATGTAGTGGGTTTCGCGGCCGTTTGCGCTGATTTGACCGGCCAGGTCTCGTGAGTGAATTTCTCCCGTATCTTTTTCGCGGGCGGAATAGATGTCTACAAGCACTACCACGTCCGCGTCGCCAAAGGATGTTCCCAGCTCGGCCAGGAGCTTCTTGGTGCGGGTGTAGGTATGAGGCTGGAACACGCATACCAACTTGCCGTACCGGCTGTTGCGCGCGCCTGCAAGGGTTGCCTTTATCTCGGTGGGGTGGTGCGCGTAGTCGTCGATAATGGTGACGCCGTGTAATGTTCCTTTGTATTCATAGCGCCGCTTGCTGCCTGTGAAGCTTTCCAGGCCGGACTTTATTTGTTCCAGTGGGATGCGCTCGACCCAGCAGGCGGCTATTGCGGCCAGAGCGTTTGATACATTGTGCGCTCCGCGAAGCCTCAGGCTGATCCTGTCGGCGAACTTTCCGTCTATCAGCAGGTCGAAGGAGGCCATGCCCTCGCTGGAATACGCCACGTCCGCCGCGCGAAAGAGAGAGTTTGGCCCGCCATAACCCACAACCCGGCATCGGGCGCGGTTCGTGATGTTGGCGCAGGACGACGTTTCTTCGTTGACGACAAGCGCGCCGCTTTCGCGTATGTTGCCCACGAAACTGCCGAAGGAACCTTCTATGTGCGCCAGGTCTTTGAAGTAGTCCAGGTGGTCTGTCTCGATGTTCAGCACAACTCCGATGTGCGGCTTAAAATTAAGGAATCCGTCAAAGTACTCGCACGATTCGACTACGAAGTACTCGTCTCCGCCTACCAGGTAGTTGCTGTTTATGGACGGAAGAACACCGCCGATGTTCAACGTTGGATTTTTGCCGGATGTTAGCAGTATCTGTGAGATCATAGACGTGGTGGTAGTCTTGCCGTGCGTCCCCGATACGCAGATCGGACGGCTGTACCCGTCCATCATCAGACCGATAAGCGCCGCGCGGTCAAGTATGTGTAGGCCGAGGGCTTCGGCGCGGACAAATTCCGGGTTGTCGCGTTTTACGGCCGCCGTATACACGACAAGGTCGGCGTCTTCCGGTACGTTATCGGCGTGATGGCCGACGAATACTTCTACCCCGGCGGACTCAAGCGTATCGAGAGTATCCGAATGTTTGGCGTCGGAACCGGTAACGGTTACTCCCTTGCTATGTAGTGTGCAGGCAAGCCCGCTCATGCTTATACCGCCAACGCCGATAAAGTGTGCTTTCGTACAATTCTTTAATCTATCGCCATATTCCATGCTGCAGCTATCTCCATTCATTTCAAATTTTGGATTCGCATATAGTTATATAATGACGTGAATTTGATAAACAAAAATCGTTTGCCGAAGCGCCCGGTTCGGCTTCGCCGAATCCACATTATAACATTATAATATATTCTACACAATTTTAAACAATTAGCCACCAATTTCATTTGAAATTCCTAATTGCATATTGTATATTGACATGTACCTGTGTTATAATAGTTATTATCCCTATTTAACAAACTTACGCGCACAATTCATATCGCACTTATTCAAGATTTGCCATAATGCCTTAATACCTTGCACCGACAGTAATATTTGCTAAAAAAATCGTGCTAAACTCTGCTCTATAAGGGGGAATTTACATGCTTAAAAAAGAAATTCTCGCAATGTTGCTGGCGGGAGGCCAAGGCTCGCGTCTTGGCGTACTCACAGCAACCAAGGCGAAGCCGGCTGTGCCATTCGGCGGGAAATACCGCATCATTGACTTTGCTCTGAGCAATTGCGTAAACTCCGGCATCGACACCGTAGGCGTCCTTACTCAGTATCAGCCGCTGCTGCTCAACCAGCACATAGGCATAGGCATACCCTGGGACCTTGACCGACGCAACGGCGGCGTCACCGTGCTGTCGCCGCATGTGAAGGGAGATTCGGGCGAATGGTACATGGGCACGGCAAACGCGATCTTTCACAATATAGACTATATCGACAACGTGGACCCCGAGTACATAGTTATCCTATCCGGCGACCACATCTACAAGATGGACTATTCAAAGATGCTGGCTTTTCACAAGGACAAGAAGGCCGACGCGACCATAGCCGTGCTGGAAGTGCCGCTGATTGAGGCCCCGCGCTTCGGCATCATGAACTGTGACGAAGAAGACCGTATCTACGAATTTGAGGAGAAGCCGCAGGAACCAAAGTCAAACCTTGCGTCCATGGGCATCTACATCTTCAATTGGGACATCCTGCGTGAAATGCTTATAAAGGATCGCGGCGTTCACCCCGACAGCGATTTCGGGAAGCACATAATTCCGATGATGATCGCCAAGTCCAGGCCGCTTTACGCCTATCGCTTCAGCGGATACTGGAAAGATGTTGGCACGATAGAGTCATATTGGTCGGCCAACATGGAGCTTGTGCGCGCCGTGCCGGAATTCAACCTCTATGAAGACTTTTGGCAGATATATACCGACTCTTTCAATCAGCCGCCCATTTATACCGGGCCAAACGCCGACACGCGCACGTCCTTGCTGTCGGAAGGCTGTGAAGTATACGGCACGGTTATCAACTCTGTACTTGGCACGGATGTCTACGTGGGTGAGGGTACAATCATCAAGGACTCTATTATAATGTCAAATACGTCCATAGGCCAAAACTGCGACATTTACCGCTGCGTAATAGACGAGCATGTCAAAATTGGCGACGGCGTAAAAATGGGAACAGGTGAAAACGTTCCCAACGAGGACAAGCCGCATGTATACGATTGCGGCATAACCGCCGTCGGAGTCTATTCGGAAATACCGCAAAACGTCAATATAGGCAAGAACTGCGTTATTTACGGCAGGACTTCCTGCGAACACTATAACGACGACAACTGTCTGCCGAGCGGCAAGAGCATCTACTTGGAAAGCGAGGGTGCGGTATGAAGGCAATAGGCATAATACTGGCCGGCGGAAACAATAACCGCCTTGGAGAACTTACAAAGACCAGAGCCGTATCGGCCATCCCCGTGGGCTCGTGCTTTAGGTGCCTTGACTTTCCCCTTAGCAACCTCTCAAACTCGGGCATAGGTAAGGTTGCGGTGCTTACGCAGTACAACGCTCGCTCGCTTCAAGACCACCTATCCAGCTCCAAATGGTGGAACTTCGGGCGAAAGTACGGCGGTCTGTTTGTGTTCTCCCCGTATCTTAGCGACGATAATTCGTACTGGTTCCGCGGTACGGCGGATTCTATTTACCAAAATATAACATACCTTCGCCGCAGCAAGGAAGAATACGTTATTATAACATCAGGCGACGCCGTATACAAGGCCGACTTTAACGAGCTTATCGAAAGCCACGAGAAAAGCGGCGCCGATGTTACAATCGTGTACAAGGAAGCCGCCCCCGGCCTTGACCTGCGCGACTTCGGCATACTGACTCTTGGTGAAGACGACTCTGTGATAGACCTGGAGGAAAAGCCTCTGGAGCCCCAGAGCAACCTGATCTCCCTGGGCATCTACGTAATTAAGCGTACTTTACTGATGGACTTGGTGACCAAAACAATTTCCGAAGGTAACTACGATCTGGTGAAAGACATATTTATACGTTACCGCCGGAGGCTTAAAATCCATGGATACCGTTTCGACGGATACTGGAACGCCGTCAAGAGCGTTAAAGATTACTTCGACATAAACATGGACTTCCTCCGTGCCGATATACGCCGCATGTTCACTCAGGAGCAGCCATATATCGAGACGAAGCCAAAGGATGAACCGCCGGCCAAGTATAACGCTAATGCCGATGTGGCCGACTGCCTTGTGGGTTCGGGAAGCATTATCAACGGAAATGTGTTTCACAGCGTATTGTTTCGCCGGGTTTACGTGGGCGACGGCTCAAGCGTAAGGGACTCCGTAATTATGGAAGGTTCGAGAGTCGGCAATCATTGTGTGCTTGAAAACGTAATACTCGACAAATTTGTTGTGATTTCCGACGGGAAAAGGCTTGTCGGCAGCCCTGAAAATCCCATAATAATTTCAAAAGGTGCAACTGTATAAATATAAAAAGTTGTATTGATTTGTCAAGATATATGTAGTATAATTAAGGGTACTACATAAATAGGGGGATTAGCCATGGAGATTACTGACATCAGAGTGAGACGAATTAACAAGGAAGGAAAGATGAAGGCGGTAGTTTCTATCACTTTTGATAACGAGATCGTTATACACGACATCAAGGTTATCGAAGGCGACAAAGGGTTATTTATAGCCATGCCCAGCCGTAAGACAAGCGAGGGCGACTTCAGAGATATCGTCCATCCCATCAATTCTCCAACAAGGCAAAGACTTCAGGACGCGGTGCTGGAAAAGTACCAGGCGGCCCTATTAAACGAGGAGAGCTACGCTTTCGATGAAGTTGCCGCGACAGAGCAGCTAGGCTAGACTTTTGAATCAGACAAAATTGAAGAAGCCGCACGCGTAGGGACAAGCTATCCTTGGGTATGCGGCTTTTTGTTTCGCTGATATAACCTGAGTTCGACGAAGTCGAACCAGCCGCAAAAGCGGCTGAAAATACATAGCATTTTTCAGGTTATCCGCAGAATTCTTTGACGTGCCCGTAGGGCACGGAATACGGTGACTTTTCCGTAAATTGTGCGGATTTGCTCAAAGGTCGATGAACGATTTTTGTTCATCGACCTCACGTTGATATAGCAGGCATCTTGCGAAATTATAGAATGGCGTTTTTGCGGTCAATTTTACGCAATGCGTCGTTGATTCATCCGGCCTTCCGTAAAATTGCCGCTCAAATCCGATATTGGGGCCTCAATGTTCTATGACCAGTGTTCTACCAGCCATACGCCGTCTTCATTCAGTCGGGCTCCTAATGTCATCGGTTCACCGCTGTCGGTATAAAACGATATCCGGGCTCGTCCGCCGTCTAGTTCAAGCTCGCCTTCATCGATTCGCCAGAAAAACAGGTCGGCCATTCTTTGTCTAAATTCGGGTGTTCCGGCAAATTCAGGCGGAGCGTCGGGCGGAGGCAAGTGATCCTCCAGAGTCATATCACCTATGGTATCGGGGTGAAAGAGGTAAAACTCGTGTTCAAAGTTTCCGTCTATGGCTGCCTGTACCGACAGCTTTATAATCGAAACCGGATCGGCCCCGTACAGCACGGAAGTATCGCCGGTGCGGATGAACTCGTCGTAGAATGCGCGCTCAGCTGCAGTTAACTCGAAGATGCCGTCGGATTCGGGGAGCATATCCAGCCAGTCGATGTCAATAACGTTTTCCACCGGTGGTATAGGCGCGGGTACGCCGTCGTCAACACATGCCGTAAGTGTCAGCGGCAGTGCGCACACAGCCGCAGCAAGCATTAATTGCAAGGGGTTTTTACGCATCCGTACTCACTCTCATTTCTTATGAAGGTTTAGAAAAATCCGCGCTCAACCAGCCATATGCCCGCTTCGTTCTGCCTGACGCTCAGGCTGATGCGCTCTTCCGTCTCGGTGTAGAATATCAGAGTACCGCGGCTTCCGTCGGCGTCCACTACAAACTCGCCATCTTCGAGATGAGAGAAGAAAACATTGGCCCATCGCTGCCTGATAGCCGGCGAACCGGCGAATTCCGGCGAATTGGATTCAAGGTAGGCCTCGAGCGTCTCTCCGTCGAGCGTATCGGGGTGGAATAGGTTGAACTCGTGCTCTAAGTTACCGTCGATCCCGGCCTGTATCCACACCCTGAGTACCGACACGGGCTCTATACCCTCGAGCGCCGACAGGTCGCCGGTTAGGATGTACTCGTCGTAGTATGCGCGCTCGGCTTCGCTCAGCTCGAAGACACCGACAGTCTCGGGAATATAGAACGGAAATTCCGGGTGGTCGGGATCCAGGTAGCGTTCATGAATCTCGGGCGGAACAGGGGTCAGCTCTATGTCCTCGCCTTCCTCAATTGCCTGCAGAATTTGGTCGATTTCGGAAGGCGGCTCGACCTGCGCCTCTTCGCCGTCATTGCCGCACGCCGCAAGTGCCAGTAACATCACGCACATTACCGAAACAATCATCATTCTAAATATCTTCATAAACATATTGCCTCCATTACTGATTTCAAAAAATGTCCTAACACTAAGAACCTGTATTCAATAACCGAAATGTCGGCTCGAAGTGGCGATTATTCGCCAATCTAGGAAGCGAAGACGACGCGTACCCGTAGCGGTACGCTAGGATGCTGTGTGCCAGTGGCACACG
>Ga0131853_10013373_pt1 | contig 15042 bp, 12 predicted proteins | sample TergutLab28metaG_FD_92764 | JGI IMG/M metagenome (GOLD analysis project Ga0131853, IMG submission 92764) | Labiotermes labralis P1 segment gut microbial communities from Petit-Saut dam, French Guiana - Lab288 P1 (version 2) (version 2) | ecosystem: Host-associated > Arthropoda: Insects >... | reverse complement strand
TAAATTTAACGCAGTTCGGTAACTATGAAGCCGGTTTGGGCAACTTTATTGCATTTAATTTGATTCAATTTTTAAGAGCCACAAGCCATATTGACTTTATAGACGCACAAAATAGAGGCCGTATTTATAATCAAGAGCTTACCGATTTGATTGATTTGGCAATCGCTACTGTTGATGCCGACGCTAGAATTGCTATTTTGGAAGAAGCCTCAAGAGTGGCTAATGAGCATGTTGGTAAGATTCCTATGCACCAAGCGATACTTGCCAGAGCGTTTAATGCTGATTTTGTGCTTCCTGAGCTATCCGCTGCCGGTTTCATGAGCCTTAATTTGGCGTATTGGAGCCAATAATAATATTGTTTCACAATGGATTTGAAAATACAAAAAATGCCGTCTTGCTTGCTAAGAGTGGGACGGCATTTTTTATGTGCTTTTTCACTTTTATGTGCATTTAATACAATTTTTCCGTATTAAAATTAGTTATTTTTCACAAATGATGCCCCTTGTAACAGTTTTGTAATATTTCACTGATATAATCGTTCATATGAATCAAAAAAATGAGAGGTGTTAATTTTATGAGGAAACGTTTAATTGGTTTAACTTTGGTTGGCGTTATGACGTTTGGCGTTCTTGTGGCTTGCGCTCCCACTGCTGAGCCTGCTCCAACTGCGCCGGCAGCTCCCGCAACAACTGCACCGGCTGCACCGGCTGCAACTCCGACTACTCCGGCTCCTGCGGATGTTCCTGCTGAAGCTGATGATGCAAGGCCTGTTGGCCCCGGCTTCACAATCGCAGTAAATCAAGAGACGCCTACAATGGCTCCGGGAAGACACGGAACTGTTCATGGCCACTGGAAAAACATCATGACACACAACGGACTCTTCAGAATCAGCGAAGACTTATCTCCTGTTCCTGACCTAGTGAAGGAATGGAGAGCGTTGAGTGATGTTGAGTTCGAGTTTACCCTTCACGAAGGTGTTATGTTCCATAACGGTGAGGAATTGACGGCTTATGATGTTATTAATTCGCTTGAGTTTATGAGACAATTCCCTGAAGGTGCCGGGCAACGTACTTCTGTTAGAAGCGGCGAAGTAATCGACAGATATACTTTCACTCTCTACACCGGCGAGCCTAACTCTTTGCTTATTTTTGAGCTTGCTCACCATGCTAACTTCATTTTACCTTCTTCTTTGATGGATGCGGGCAACGATTTTAACGATAACCCAATAGGCTCCGGTCCATTCGTTTTCGAAAACTGGAACAGAGGCGATTCGTTGACGTTTAGCCGTTTCGACAGCTATTTCGATGAAGACAGAACTGCAATGGTTGAATACATACATTGGCGTTTAATCCCTGAAGGAACAGGCAGAACAATCGCGCTTGAAACAGGCGAGGTTGACTATATCGTTCCTGTTGCTCCGCCGGATTTCGCAAGACTTGAAGCAGACCCGAACGTTACTGTTCTCCAAGTTCCGAGCATTCGTATTCACTACATGCTTTTCAATCACACGCTTCCAATGTTTCAAGACGTTTATGTAAGACGTGTAATTGATATGGCAATTGATAGAGAGGCTATCGTTTTGGCCGGTTTCGACGGCTGGGGCGTTCCATTATGGCAGCAGTTCCCACCTGACTTACCGGGTTCATCATCTGATGGCATAAGAGGCTTTGACCCTGATGGAGCAAGAGCGCTTATGGCCCAGCAAGGTATCAATCCTGGCGATATTACTTTTAACATGATTGCTATCTCTGAAGAGCAGAGACGTAAAGCTGAGGTTGTTCAATCGAACTTAGCTGATGTTGGTATCGCTGCAACTGTTTCTCAGATAGACTTAGCCGGCTGGCTTGGCCAAGCGAACGCTGCTCAGCATGATATCGCGATTTCTACGTTTACACCAACGAGCCTTATCGGTTTCTTGCGTGCGACATTGCACACAAATGCAATCGGCGCACAAAACTGGAGTTTCTTTGATGATGCGCACTTCTCGGCGTTGATTGACGAAGCAATTGCTACCGTTGACCCTGCCGCGAATGAAGCTCTCCTCTATCAAATCACAACAATAGCTAACGAAAATGTTCACTGGATTCCAACGAACATGGCCGTTGAAATGCGTGCATTTAATAAAAACCTTATCCAGCCTGAAATGGCGGCTAATGGAAACATGTTCTTTAACATGATGTATTGGGCTCAGTAATTTTATGTGTTCATCCGGCAATGAGTGCCTGTCATTCATTGCCGGGTACCAAACAAGGAGGATTATTTTTATGAAAAAGAAAAGTATTTTAGCTCTTATGCTTGCATCTATTATGACACTTGGTGCTCTTGCGGCTTGCGGCAATAACCAACCTGCTCCAACTGCTCCAGCTCCACAAGCACCTGCTCAGACAGCGCCTGCAGCTCCCGGCACTCCGGAGCCTGCAGCTCCCGCAGCTCCTGCGGTGGTAGAGCAACGCGGCCTCATCCTTGCAGGCCAACAAGAAACACCTTCAATTGCACCTGCAAGACATACTTCTTTAGTTGGTCACTTTAAGCATACCATGACGCATAATGGTTTGTTTAGGCTTGACTATAATGTAAACCCAACTCCGGACGTAATCTCTGACTGGAGAGCAATTAGCGACACGCAATTTGAGTTTGACATTATCCCCGGCATCTTTTTCCACAATGGCGATGAGCTTACTGCTCATGACTTTGTAGAATCGTTTGCATTTGCAAGAAGCTTCCCTTATGCAGTTACAGTGCATGGCTCTATCTATCATGCTGAAGCTCTTGATGATTACACGCTTTTAATCGACACCGGCGAACCTAACGCCTTGTTGATCTTCGACTTAGCGCATCATGGTAACTGGGCTCAACCAAGGTCTTTGATTGAATCCGGTCATGACTTTACTGTGCAGCCTATAGGAACAGGCCCGTTCATCTTTGAAGAATGGAATCTTGGCGATTCGCTTCACTTTGTACGCAACGATAACTACTTCGACCCTGATCGTCAGCCTTATCTTCCATACATAACTTGGAGAATCATCCCTGAGGGAGCTTCGAGAACAATATCTTTGGAAACAGGCGAAATTGACTTCATCGTTGATGTTCCAGGCCCTGATATTCCAAGACTTATTGACAATCCTAATGTTACAGTTTTCCAACGTCCGGGACTTACGTTGCACTCTTTCGGTCTTAACAACGAAATGGCACCTTTTGACAACATTTATGTAAGACGCGCACTCAACATGGCTGCTGATAAAGAGGCTATGGTAATCGCCGGTTTCGACGGGTTTGGAGAAGCTATTTGGAGAACTACTCCTCCTCTCTTCCCGGGTTCTTCTTCTGAAAACGAACTTAGCTTTGACCCTGAAGGCGCAAGAGCACTCTTAGCTGAGCATGGTATCGACCCTGCAACAATCGGCTTTGAAATAACTGTTACATCAGAAGCAGGCAGACGTAAAGCGGAAGTTGCTCAGTCGAATTTTGCTGATATCGGTATTCCAACAACTATCAACCAAGTTGACACTGCGACATCTTTGAGCTTGTCACAACAAGGTTTGCTTGAAGCTTCTATCGGCTCATTTACGCCTGGTAATATCATGGCGCATATGAGAGGCACAATGCATACATCTTCTATCGGCGCGCAAAACGGCAGCCGTATAAGCAATCCTGAGCTTGACCGCTTGATTGAAGAAGCTATTGCAACTTCTGATACAGCCGCTAGAACCGCTATTCTCTATGAAGCATCAGCTTTAGCGAACTATCATATCGGTAACATTCCGCTTAACATGAACATTCTTGTTAGAGCTTTTAATGCTGATCTTAACGTGCCGGAAATCGGCCCTAACGGCTTCATGTTCTTTAACAGAATACATTGGACAAATTAATCTAACAAAAAGCCGCCCTACTGTAGATTTGTTAAACAAATTGAGTACGGGCGGCTTTTTTGTTATACTGGTCATGATTTATACATATGACGCATCATCCAAGGGAGGATAATGACAAACATGAAAAAGAAATCTGTTTTGGCTTTAGTATTAGCAAGTGTATTTGTAATCGGCGTTTTGGGGGCATGTGCTCCAACCGAAGCTCCAACGCCACCCCCGGCACCGGCGGAAACAACTGCCACACCGCAAACGCCTACTCCGGCAGTGCCTGATGCTCCACCGCCGCCTGCTGAAGCCGGTCTTGGCAGAGGCATCACGGCTGCCATTGCTATTGAAACGCCATCCGTTGCACCTGCAAGACATACGTCACTCGTGGCAGGGTTTAAAAACGCGCTAACGCACAACGGGCTTTTCAGAGCGCATTATTCGGATCTTTCGCCTGTTCCTGAGCTTATCAGCGACTGGCGAGCAATTAGTGACACATTGTTTGAATTCGACCTGCACCAAGGCGTACTTTTTCATAACGGTGAGGAGCTGACGGCTTATGATGTAATCGCGTCATTCTATTATGTAAGAAACTATGCATATGCGAGGGCTAATCATTTAAGTATCGAAAGCTGGGAAGTGGTTGACAGATACACTTTCAGGCTGGACACAGGAACGCCAAATGCTATGATGTTTTTCGACCTTACCAGCCATGCCAATAAGATTATGCCGGCCTCTCTTATTGAATCCGGGCATGATTTCACGCTTGAGCCAATAGGCACAGGGCCTTTTGTGTTCGAAGAATGGCGCACGGGTGACATGCTTACTTTCAGAGCGTTTGAAGACTTCTATGATGCTGAGCGCGCTGCACGTATTGAGTATGTGCAATGGAGAATCATCCCTGAAGGTTCATCAAGGACAATCGCTTTAGAAACGGGCGAAGTTGACTATCTCGTTGACGTAGCGTTCCCTGATGTTCCGCGCCTTAATTCAGACCCGAACATCACCGTTTTCCAACGTCCGGGTAACATGATGCAATTCTTCTCGTTCAATAACGACAGGGAGCAGTTCCAAAATGTTTATGTAAGACGCGCAATCGACATGGCGTTTGACAGAGAAGCAATGGTAATCGCGAGCTTGGACGGCTTTGGCGAGCCGGTTTATTCAACAATGCCGCCAATGTTTGCGGGTTCTTCTCAGGAAGGTACAAGAAGCTTTGATCCGGACGCTGCAAAAGCAATGCTTGCTGAACAAGGCGTCGAACCGGGCACACTTGAGTTTGACATGCTCGTTTTCAATGAAGAACAAAGACGCCGTGCAGAAGTTGCCCAAGCAAACCTGGCCGATGTAGGCATATCAACATCTATCACAATGATTGACCAAGCAGCTTGGCTGACGCTCACAACAGGCGATAACTTTGAAACGACTTTCGCTAACCAAACTCAGCCTAATCTTCTTGCTCTCATGAGAGCAATCATGCACAGAGATTCTATTAACGGTCCGAACAGGGCGCGTTGGGACAATGAAGAGCTTTCGGGCTTAATTGACCAAGCTTTGGCAACGATTGACGAAAGTGCAAGAAACGCAATCCTTCAAGAAGCGTCAAGAGTAGCCAATGAAGACGTTGGTTTTATCGGAACAAATACAAACGTTGTAATAAGAGCCTTTAATGCGAACCTTGTTTCGCCTGAAATAGCTCCAAGTGGGGCTATGTTCCTAAATATGGTTTATTGGGCTCAGTAATAGTAAATAAGAGGACTGCTCAGCAGTCCTCTTTGTATATCTAAAGGAGGATGTTTATGAAAATTAAAGGTGTTTTAAGTTTTATACTCACTTGTGTTTTTGCATCTGTAATTTTATCCGCATGTAATACAGGTACCGAACCTACTCCTGCACCGCCCACAAATCAAGCACCCTCAGCGCAAACACCGGCGACTGGCACAGCGCCTGATACTGCACAACAAGCCGAAACAGCACTCGGCAGAGGGCTAAGTATAGCCATCCAAGCAGAAACGCCAACCGTGGCCCCTGCGAGGCATACCGCGCTAATAGGTACTTTTAAAAATGACCTGACGCATAACGGGCTTTTCAGAATCCATTACGATACACTTGAACCTATTCCTGATCTTGTGGCGGACTGGCGCGCGCTCAGCGATACGCAATTTGAGTTTACGCTGCACGAAGGCATACTTTTCCATAATCTTGAGGAAATGACTGCATATGATATCGTCGCGTCAATATTTTATGTAAGAACATATCCTTACGCAAGAACTTGGCACGGCAGCGTTGTGGATGCGTGGGTTGTGGACAGATATACATTCATTTTGGACACGGGCGAGCCTAACGCTTTGCTTTTGTTCGAGCTTGCTCATCAAGCTAACTATATAATGCCTAAATCGTTGATAGATGCAGGCCATGATTTTACAATCGACCCTGTAGGGTCTGGCCCATTCGTGTATTATGACTGGAGTTTGGGCGATTCTCTCACATTTAACCGTTTTGATAGCTATTTTGATGCCGACAGAACCGCTCAAATCGAATATGTGCATTGGAGAATCATCCCTGAAGGGGCTTCAAGAACAATTGCGCTTGAAACAGGCGAGGTTGACTATATCGTAGAGGTTGCTTTTCCTGATATCCCACGCCTGCGCGAAAATCCGAACATTACCGTTTTCGAGCGTCCAGGGCTCACCTATATTTACTTGCTCCTAAACAACGAAGTGCCGCAGTTTGAAAACATCCATGTAAGACACGCCATTGATATGGCTATTGATAAGGAAGCAGTCGTAGTTGCCGCGGTAGACGGATTCGGTATGCCTATTTGGCAAAGTACGCCTCCGGCATTTGCAGGTTCATCAACTACAGGTACAAGAAGTTTTGACCCTGACGCTGCAAGGGCACTGCTCGCAAGAGAAGGCATTGACCCTGCAACACTTTCGTTTGACATGCTTGTCTATTCGGAAGAGCATAGACGCAGAGCAGAAGTTGTGCAGTCGAATCTTGGCGATTTAGGCATCACAACTTCGATTACTATGATAGACTTTGCAGCATGGCTAAGTACCGCAGGCACTACTGACGCCGCTTTTGGCGCATTCACCGCGAACAATTTGCTCACGTTTATGAGAAGCACCATGCATGTTGATTCTATACCTGCGCCAAACAGAAGCCGCATAACCAATATGGAGCTCTCCGGCTTAATTGAAGAGGCAATCGCTACTGTTGATGCCGGCGCAAGAGTTGCCATTCTTGAAGAAGCAACCAGAGTAGCTAACGAGCATTCCGGCTTTATCCCTCTGCATATGAACATGCTTATCAGAGCATTCAACGCAGACCTCATAGCCCCTGAAATTGCGGCAGGCGGAGCAATGCATCTGAACATGGTTTATTGGCGTTAATTTGCAATAAAAAACAGCCCTCATGAGCTACTATAGCTCGTGAGGGCTTACTTTTCAACTTTATTCCACAACCATAACCGCGATGCCATCAGGAATAGCCGTTATGCTGGCGTTTGGATTGCCCAAACGCTCTTCGGCTATCTTCATAGCCTCTTCAATTGAGCGCGCCGGAATCATATGCAAATCACGAATCATCTCATCCGGTGCTTCGGATACATAAATAACCGTTGCGTGTTGGAGCACTCTTGCAAATATTTGGGACTGCCATTGGTCTACAATTGTATCCTCTTTTGGCGTGTCTATGAACTTTTTCAGCATTCGTTTTAGGTCTTTTTCTTCCTTGAAGGTCTTGTGGAACATTTCGCCGCCGTGTCCGTCGTTGGAGCAGGCCAGCATTATTATGCAGCCGCCCATTGTTACGGTGGCTTCTGCGGCGGTCATGCCTTTCACTGCTTGGTATACGTTTTGGTCGAGCGGATATCCGCCGTTTGTCGAGATTACTATATCAGCCGGCACAGCTTTTACTTTGCAATGCCTGGATAAAAATTCGCAGCCCGCCACATGCGCCTTGTCTAAATCACCGGCGACGGCGTAAATTGCTTCTTTATCTGAATTAATTACAACATTGCAGATGAAATTTAGCCTGCCGATTCTGGCGGCGTAAAGCACGTCTATGTGAATTGGGTTGTCTTCCAAAATACCTGTCCGTGCCTTTGGATGGGCTATAAACTCGGCGTTGTGGTTATAAGTAACCGTCTTGCGCGCGGCAACACCCGGGAAAAAGCTCTTGCGCCCACCCGAAAAGCCTGCGAAAAAATGTGGCTCGATGAACCCTTCCGCGCAGAGCAAATCTGCCTCAACTGCCAGTTTGTTTACTATCATAGTTCCGCCGGATGGAAGGCGGCCAATATTGACCATTTCAGAATTATCGCAATCATGCACGACTATTTTTTCGCTTTTCACAATTTCGGGCCCAAATTTCGCAATAAGCTCGTCCTCGGTCGTAAGTCTATGGCAGCCGGTCGAAATAAGTAATGTAATATCCGCGTTTGGGTTACCTTTTCTGACTTCTTTAAGCATTGGCGGAATAATCACCTTGCTCGGCACAGGCCTTGTGTGGTCGCTGCAAATGATGACAACTTTGTCCTTGCCCTCAGCCATAACGCTCAGCTTTGGTGTGCCTATGGGCGATTCAAGCGCTTGCTTTACAAGCTCCTCAGGTGAGCTTTCAGGCTTATAATCGTGCATTTGCGATACTAACTCGGCTTTGAAGCGGCTTTCCGGGATATTGTATTCCAAGACCTCTTTTCCGTACGGAAGTTTTACGAGTGGCATGTTTTTCCCTCCTTCAATTATTTAGCTACTGCGCCCAATAAATCATATTTACATAAAAAATCCCCATAGCGTTAATCTCGGGTACTCTTAAGTTTGAATTAAACGCGTTTACAACCATTGCCTGATGCGTCGGCACGTTTACAAAGTTCTCATTCGCAATTATTGATACTTGCTCGAATATCGCGTTTCTTGCGTCAGTGTCAATCGTGGCAATGCCTTCGCGTATCAGTTCATTCAGCTCGTAGTGATAGAAATTGCTCCTATTTGTAGCGCCATCCGCGCCCGAATATACCACGCCGCGCAAAGTCGATATCAAAAACGACGCGCCCCATTGACCAAACCCTGTCTCATAGTCGCTTTCTCTAAACATCGCAAGGCTTGAGGCGTGGTCCATCATAACTATTGTTGTAGGGATTCCAATTTCAGCCAATTGTGCCTGAACAACCTCGCCCATTCGCCTGCGCTCCTCCGTGCTTGCAATCATCTCAAAAGCAAGCTCCCCGGGCGCGATATTGTGCTCCAAAAGCAGAGCCTGCGCCCCTTCAGGATCAAAATCAACCGTGCCAACATACGACGTTCCTGCGAACACCGCCGGAAGCTGCGCACGCGTTGGCACAGCAAGCCCGTTAAACGCGGCTTGCGTGAGTGCTTCTTGGTCAATCGCCATGTTTATGGCTTTTCTCGCATAAACACTTTCAAACTGTGGCTTGTCGTGGTTCAAAAGCAGCATATTAAATGTCGTTCCCGGCGTCGTAAACACAGTTATGTCATCATTTTCCTCAAGCCTTGGCACGTCAGAAAACGCCACTTCCATCACATAATCAACCTCGCCCATCTCAAGCGCAATCGTCCTTGATGCTCCTTCGGGAATAATCCTCCAAATTACTTCCTCCACTTGCGGCGCACGCGCCGGATTCCAATAGTTCTCAAATGCTCTAAAATGCAGAGAATCGCCAAACCGCCACTCTTCAAACACAAAAGGTCCGGCTCCAATGGGGCGGATCGTAAAATCATGTCCCGATTCAATAAGTGATTTCGGCAAAACCGCATTTCCATGCGCGATAAGGTCAAAAAACAGCACGGCATTTGGCGTCCCTGTGTAGAGTGTGAAAGTATATCGGTCAATTACTTCTATTTCGAGTGCGCTCATATGCGAGTTCCTGGCATACGGATACTGCCTGAGGTAATGAAACGAAGCTTCAACATCATAAGCGGTCATTTCCTCACCATTATGAAACAAAATGCCTTCATGTAGTCTAAATTCAAACAAAACATCGCTAATAGCCATCCACTGCGCGACAATGTCGGGAACAGGCTCTAAAGTGTCGAATTGTGACCTAAATGGCGAATTGTGCGTCATAAGATTTTTCAGCGTGCCGATAAAAGTATTATGCCTGGCAGGCGCAATGCTTGTTGTTTCAAGAGCGGTAGCTATTACGAGGCTGCCGCTTGGTGTAGCGGCCTGCTCGGCGGCTTCTTCGTCAATCGCTTCTGTTTGTTGTGGCACATATTCTGTTTGGGGTGGTGTGAGTATTGGCGTGAGCATTGGCTCAATTACTTGCTCGTTATGTGCCGCGCATGCGCTTGTTATACTGAGTAATAACGCGCATGCGATAATAGTTATTAGGGTCTTTCTGGCTTTCATTATATAAATACCTCCCTTGAGTGTATTTCTGATTTTGTGAAACATCTAAGCTTATATATTCTACACTATAATTGTTATTTGGGCAAGCAAGGATGTTAGTGGGATTCATCTATCACATTTGTCATTACCGAGCTCCCATCGAACCAATATTCGACACACGCATTTCACCATTTTCCACCATAATTCAGCACAATTCACCGCGCAAGCATTTTAAATCGAGTATTTACGACGTGTTTTGTTGCAGTGCGGCTACATTGTCGTTACAATTTCATTACAATGCTCATTTGCCCCTTTTCTTCTCAAAATTAATCAAGTAATATGGTAATTAATAGTGAGCGACAATATACGACGCTCATTTCTACTTAGGAGGTTAAGTTGATCGATATTGCGCGAAACTTGGAGATTGTTGAATCGAAAATACGTGCCGCTTGCGGTAAATCGGGAAGATGCTTCGCCGATGTCAAGCTGGTAGCAGTTAGCAAAACTCAAAGTGTCGAGCGCATTTCACAGCTGGCTGAGCTTGGGGTAGTAGATTTTGGCGAAAATCGTGTACAGGAGCTTCTCGAAAAAAGACCGCAGATTTCGCACGACATCACATGGCATATGATCGGCCACCTTCAAACTAACAAGGTCAAAAGCATCATTGATAAAGTTGCACTGATCCATTCTGTTGATAGTTTGAGACTAGCCAAAGAAATTGATAAACAGGCAAAAATAGTTGAAAAAACCATGGAAATTTTGATTGAAATCAATATTGCCGGAGAAGAAAGTAAACATGGCATAGAACCCGGAGAACTTAGTGAGTTTTTAACGGAAGTTGCCACTTATAAAAACATTGTGGTGAAAGGTCTTATGTGCCTGGCACCTTATGTAGAAAACCCGGAAGAAAATAGGGTTTATTTCAGAAAAATGCGACAAATGTTTGTTGACAGCAAGGGCTTGTCCGCGAATAATATTAGTATGGAGCATTTGTCAATGGGAATGACAAATGACTACGAAGTCGCTATCGAAGAAGGTGCTACTATTGTGCGAGTTGGCACGGGAATTTTTGGCGCAAGATGATTAGAGGCTATTAAAAATACAGTTACATAAATTATAAGGAGGCTCAGCATGGGAATGGGTATGAGAAAAGTTAAGAACTTTCTTCTAGGCGTAGACGAAGACTATGACGAAGATTTTGAAGACGAGTATGAAGATGAAGAAGAGGATGTTATCGTGAGCCATCGCAGACCCGGTATAGAAAGTATCTCAAAGCGCAAGAGTTATTCAACGCTTTCAGCTAATAATCAATCTAATGCTAGGGGAAGTGCCCGCGGCGTTCGCGAGGTTACACCTATCAGAAGTATAACGCCTAGCAGCGTAAGCTCTGAAGAGTATCGCAGCATCGGCAGTGGTGCGCAAATTGATATAAGCTATCCTCAAGATATTGACAGCGCAAGAGAAGTAATTGACAATATCAAAAGAGGTGTTTATTCTATCGTTAATTTAGAAGCTGTTGATAGCCCTCTCGCTCAACGCATAGCCGACTTTTTAAGCGGCGCGGTTGACGCACTTGACGGCAATATCAGAAGGCTTTCTCATGATATGTTTGTTATCACTCCGTCAGGGGTAGAAATAACCGGCGAAATAGACGCTGATATTAGCAAAGTGGCAAAAGGCGATAAAGGCCTGTCATGGTTAGCATCTTTAAAATAGAAAGGCAATGATATGGTAATTGATGCCCAATTTATTCGTGAATTATTATCTTTTGTGGTGTTTTGGTTCTCGCAGATATTGACAATGGCTATCTTTGTGAGAATTATTTGCAGCTGGCTTCCGTTTAGGACGCCTGAGATATTATTCACAGTAACTGAACCCATTTTGGCTCCTATAAGGCGAATGTTTAACAACTCGCCGCTCGGTGGGTCTATGCTTGACTTCTCGCCTATTATTGCCATGTTTTTAATCCGGATTGTCAGTTCTCTGATTCTCGGTGCGCTGTAATGGCTTTAGAGCGAACAAGACTTATGAAAAACTTCAGACAGCCTGATACAAAGCTTTTGTTCGCAAAAGTCTTGGATCGGGCTTTGCTTTGTGAAAAGCGTGGCTTTCGGACTTTTAGCGATTTTCTTGACCCTTTGAGCGTGAAGGCTTTTTCCGACCTATTTGAAAAAGAGGCCTGCAATGTAATGGCTTATGGCGGAGCTTTCGGCTGCGAGCGACTTATGCTTGGCTTTTATAGCGAGTACGATACTTTGTCAGAATCCGATTTCCCGATACATGCCATAGAAATTGTGCATAATAACGATAAGCTGACGCACAGGGATTTTTTAGGCTCAATACTCGGCACGGGCGTGACACGGGACAAAGTCGGCGATGTATTCACTTTTGCGGAGCGCGCGATTATATTTTTAGACAGCTCTATTACGGAGCATGTCTTAGGCGCGCTCACATCGGTCGGCTCAACCTCCGTCAGTTGCAGCATTTTGGAGGACGATTTTTTGATAGCTCCTTTTGCAGATGCGCAAGCGAAGAATATCATCGTTTCATCCATGCGCCTGGATGCAGTTGTTTCTGCCATTTTCAACCTCTCAAGAGGCAAAGCCGCAAAGTTTATCGAGAGCGAGCGAGCTCTTGTAAACTGGCAAGCGGCTAAATCCGTATCGAAGCTTGTGTCGGAAGGAGATAACATAACGCTCAGGGGAACCGGGCGAGCAAAGATTGAAACAATAAACGGCACGACGAGTAAGGATAATATCTCGATAACCGTTACGATTTTAGGGAGGTAAGGACATGAAAGTGCTTATAGTGGTTGACATGCAAAACGATTTTATCACGGGTACGCTGGGCACAAAAGAGGCGCAAGCGATTGTCGGCAATATAGTAAGACGAATCGAGGAATCCGCCGGGGAGTTGATTCTCTTCACAAAAGACACACATGGCGATGATTATTTATCGACACCTGAGGGGATAAAGTTACCCATACCGCATTGCATAGAAGGCACCCAGGGCTGGCAGATAGAGAGTTCTATCATGGATGCTTGGCGAAATAACAAAAACACCCTCGCCGCAGCAGAAATTCATGAGAATACATTCCTAAAAACGGTTTTCGGCAGCACAGATTTAGTGTTTTTTCTCGATATAAACCAAGATGAAATTGACGAGATTGAGATTTTGGGTGTATGTACTGATATTTGTGTGGTTTCTAACGCGCTTATGATTAAAAACACCATGCCTGATGTGAAAATTAGCGTTAATGCTGAGTGCTGCGCGGGAGTTACGCCGCAGAGTCATGAGGCGGCGCTTTTGGTTATGGGGATGTGTCAGGTTGATGTGGTTTGATGGTTGGCTTTTGTGGAGGCGACTGGTGGTCGCCTCTTTTTTGTGGCTTGTGGTAGATATGAGATTGCGTTGGCGTAACGCAAAGTTCGTCCTTACAAAAAACGAATTACTCTTCCAAAACCCCTTGCATTTCCTCATCATCATGCTATACTTATAGAAGCATTTTAACGGAGGTTCTCATAATGCCACAAATCACCCAACTAAAAACCCCAAACAGCTTTAATATAACCCAAATTCTCGAATGTGGACAATGTTTTCGCTTTACCAGGCTTGATGATGACCGCTACAAAATAATCGCGCGCCAAAGGACGCTCTCCATAAAACAAAGCGGTGACAAAGTGACTTTTTCCTGTTCACCAAGTGAGTTCGAGAGCATTTGGCACGACTATTTTGACCTGAGCAGAGATTACGTCAAGATAAAGTCAACCATCTCTGAGCGCGACCCTATAATGGCGGCTGCAATCGAGCATGCGCCCGGCATAAGAATACTCAAGCAGGACTTTTGGGAGATGGTTATCTCGTTTATAATCTCGCAAAACAATCGCATTCCGATGATAAAAAAGGTTATCGAAAACATTTGCGCGCGCTATGGTGATGAGATTGAAGGCGGTTTCGCCTTCCCAAGCGCCGATCAGATGGCAAAAGCTTCCATAGAGGAGCTTATGGAGCTTAAAACAGGCTTTAGGGCAAAATACATAGCAGATGCGGTTTTGAAGCGGTGTGAGGGGCATTTGGACGAGGACGAGCTTTCCGCTCTTGATTCAAGCGAGCTAAACACCCGACTCACCGCCATCAAAGGCATAGGCGATAAAGTCGCTCATTGTATAATGATGATGGGGTTGGGCAGAATGGACGTTTTCCCGACGGATGTTTGGATTAAGCGGATTATAAGCGAGCTTTATTTTGAGGGCAAAGACACGCCATTGAAAGATATTCAGGCTTTTGCAGGAGATAGATGGGGCGATAATGCGGGAATCGCGCAACAATATTTGTTTCACTATGCTAGATTGAAAAAAATTGGTAAGTAGTAATTGTCGTAGGAGGAAATAATATGCCGGGACTGATGGCCAACGTTATAGCAGTAATAATAGGCGGATTAGTGGGCTTAGTAATAAGGAGCGGCTTATCCGTCAGATTTAAGTCGATGGTAACCAATGCTATCGGGTTATCATGCTTGTTTATCGGTGCGTCAGGCGCGTTTAGCGGGCTTTTGGGCGGCGATTCGCATCCTGTACTCTTTATTATCAGCTTGGTTTTGGGCGGGCTTTTGGGCGAGTTTTTGGACATTGACGCGCGCATTCACGGGCTTGGTATGCTGATTGAGCGGAAGTTAGGCAAAGAGGGCTTTGCGAAAGGCTTTGCGACGTCCAGTTTGTTCTTTTGCGTCGGCTCTATGGCGATAATTGGCTCGATTGAGGCAGCGCTTATGAATAATTACAATATTTTGTTTGCCAAAAGCGCGCTGGACGGCATAACAGCTGTCGTTTTGGCG
>Ga0131853_10013372_pt1 | contig 15042 bp, 11 predicted proteins | sample TergutLab28metaG_FD_92764 | JGI IMG/M metagenome (GOLD analysis project Ga0131853, IMG submission 92764) | Labiotermes labralis P1 segment gut microbial communities from Petit-Saut dam, French Guiana - Lab288 P1 (version 2) (version 2) | ecosystem: Host-associated > Arthropoda: Insects >... | reverse complement strand
TTTGGGTAATTCCCCGGCGTCACAATGCTCATAGCCGACGTTTCGGAACCCTCTATCAGTTCCATCTTCATAGGCAGGTGGATGAAGTATGACAAGGGATGGGATGTGTGGTGTATTTATACCAGACAGGGTTCTGGCAGGCTGGTGGAGGAGCCAATGGAAGGCGAGTGACCGGGAGTGGGCGAGTAGGTGCATAACAGGTTGTGGAAGGGGCAGGTATATAAGTGCGAGTGCGGGTGGGGTTCACAAATTCAGATTTCAACATGGCAAGAGGAATACTTTTAATGAGAACTGAAAATGGTCCTGTTAATGGAATGGGTCTGTCCAAATTTCTGGCTTTTCAATTGACCGAATTCAACTGAAAGTGTCATTGATGCCAATATACAGTATACTCAGAAGGAAGTGGTATTATCGTGCTCAAAGAGGCAAGTCCTTTGGAAGGTTAATCTGCACTGGCCATAATTCTGATTATCGTGTTTGGCAAGGGAATAGTTTATGACTCTTAGTTCAAGTTATGCAGAAAATTAAATCTTGTGGCATGACTGAAAGTACAGGAACTCGATTTCCTTTACTTGCTTCCTTAGAAGCCTTCGAGCTCATCATTAAAGTCTACAAACAGGATGATCTGTTATATTCAGCAAATACTACACCGATGTTGTGTATTTTCAGAATTTAGTAAGTGGCTTGTCATATGTTCATCTCAGAAACATGGAAGGGTTGTAGCTGGGTAGATTGTGTTGTTAAGGTCACATATCCTTGATAAACTGAAAAGACAAGAATGCTAGTAATAATACTTTTCTCTTTCTAGCATGAGTTTCCCAACTTCCAAGTTGATGTGTATGTGTTGGTTCTGGAAAATGATGGCTCAGCTCTTGCTGCTGCTATTACCTGTGCTGGATTGGCACTAGCTGATGCTAGTGTTCCAATGTATGATCTTGTTGTAGCAGCAACTTTGGTATGTATATGACTAATGATCAGATTACTTTATATAGGTGATCGTTAGATACATATATCCCAGTGGACATGAACACAGGAAGCGCTGTCTGCCCACATAAAAGCTCATCTGTTGAATGATTCCTGCTACACAGTAATTGGTAACAAAACCATACAGAGGCTCCAAACTTCCAGATATTTAATTTTTAATTATTGCATTTTTGAGGGATATGTAAATTTGTTCTAGCATCACTGTTTGAAATATATCAGTTGTTGCTTAGCATGTACTCCCCCCCCCAATGCCATAATCATCTGTGGTGATTGTGCCTTTCAATGTGTATTTCCATAAACAGCACATTTTTGTCACTAGAATCATTTCTTGTAAAAAATAATACCTCACTGGGAAGAGATGTATATAGTGAAATAGTATATTGCTCAGTCTTAACACATTTGCTGACAACATAAACTTACGTTGATTTGTTTTCAAAGTGGTTTTTCATTACCAGCTGGTTGTGATTTCCTTGTTTTAACTACATATTAGCAATAGGTTGATAAATTCTCCATTGTCATTTTCACCACATCCACTTACATGATACTTCTTCTGTTCAAGTACGTTTAAGATCCATATCTCCCTCAGAGTAAGACCCATGTTTAACAAACACATCAGGTGGTACGCAAAATTACAATTTTCATGTCTCATTCTAGTCTCAGAAGGGAGGCAAACCAATTGACAGCATTTGAATTGAATGGCTTCATTGATATATTGATATGTCCTTTCACAGTATTTACTCATCATTTAACATAAGCATGTATCACTTTTCTTGTCATTCAGTGAAGTAACCTTGAGCCTCTTGAACCTTCTGTTGTACACATGAAAGCAGCACACATACCTTCACTGTCACCAGTGGTTCTGGAATTTTGTTGCCCTGCCTTACTGTATAAAGGAGGCATGTAGTGGTACAGTTGGTTGAGGCACTGCGCTACAAACTGAAAGGTGGCAGTTTTTATTCATGTTGGTGTCATTGGAATTTCTCATTTTCATAATCCTTCCAACTGCACCAAGACCCTGGGTTCAACTCATCCTCTTAATAGAAATGTGTACCAGGCATATTTACTGGGGGGGGGTAAATGTGGCCTGTGCATAGGGGCTGACAACCTTGCCACCTTCATGTGCTGTCATGAAATCTGAAGCCACAACCACCTGGAATGCTCAGGGCCTTGCCAGGCCTGTAGAGGGATTGCTTTACCTGTACCTTTTACCTTACTGGAGAAACATTACAGTATTTCAAATGGCACTATTTTTTATACACTACTTTGGTACTGATAGTAGGAGATTACAAAGTATTATGTGATGCCAGTTTCACGATATTCCACATTCAGTTCCGAAGTTATTAGGAGACGCATCATTTGGAAACATATTTATTCACTACCTGACGATTTTCTTACAAATTCAAAGTGTGTTAGATAAAAACACCTTCAACCCATACTTTTATAATTGCAGGGGATTCATGGTGACAACAAATTCTTGGACCCATCAGTTGAGGAAGAATCCCTTTGCAACATTTCACCTCCTGTTGGCAGATCACATAACCATGGTATAATCACAGCAGCGTTCTCACCAGCCCATCAACAGATGTGTGATTTTGCACAGTCAGGGGTTATGGACATTGAATGTGTTACCTCTTCTATTCAGGTTCTAAGAGAAGCATGTGAAACTATATATTCTTTGTCACAGCAGTGTCTTCTGAAGAGCGTCACAAAGATGTTCAAGACGAAGCAAACAGAAACAAAGTTAAACATCGGTAGTGATAGAATTGCAAGTTGAATATTGATAAGACCAAACATCTGTGTAAAATAAGGTGAATGGTTGTAATTATTTGTTCAGAAATGCTTACTATGACTCCTGCAACCCCCATGATAAATTTTCTGATATCAGCTGTCTTAAAGGCTATAAACAGTTTATTGAATATAATGTTTAATGTGTGCATATGAACAAAAAAAACAGGCAGTTCCTTGTAAAAACTTCACTAGTATTCTTACATACGTTCCACAGAATTATTATATTCAACTCAACAATGTCTTCTTATCTCCACTTCTGACAAAAATGTAGCAGTGCATATTCTACTTCAACAGTCTGAAATATGCAGCAGTATAATTTAGTCAGTGCTAAACATGGATAGTACTATTTAGTTTGATGCAGACTGACATCAATCAGCACTCTTTAGCCCTGTCAGATTGTATATGGCCATTACATATATTTACATCATACTGCAATTATATGAATAGTACTGTACATTTCAGTCTTATTATAACTTTTATGTGGACATTATAATACATGCTTCATGTTCCAACATAACAGAATAGTTATGTGACCTAATGAACTTTACAGTTGATCAGCATGTTGTGCAGGCTAAACTACAGTGTGCTGATATCGGGTTGTAGATATAATGTCTGAAAGAAGGCCAAAAGAGTAGCATGGTGCGAAATATCCACTACAGGAATCGTAATCTTCAAACTCAAAAACATAGTAATATAGAATATTTATGTTTGTTATATGCCTCAAATTTTACCAGGAATTCCACAAGCACAACTACAAATGTTATTATTTTCCCTTTAAGAGGCTGTGATGTGTACTGTGTAAAATATAAAACCAGTCTAGTTATGATGGAAGTTTAAACTACCCACTATCCTATGCAAGATCATACCATCTGTTATTGACTGTCATTTAACAGGTAACCAATGTGATTCAAATTATGTTGCTACTACATCTGTCTGCAAAGCAAGGACATGAGCTATCCTATGTAAAGTAAGAGCACTGGTTACATCTTACTTTTTTAGAACACAAGTTGCTGGGTGATCACAGGCCATACCAGCAAACATGGTTGACAATTAATACAATAAAACCACCAAATACACTAATGTTAAAATTATATTTTTACGCACAATATTTTGTAACTCTGACAAGAAAAAAAAAAGTTTGATTTTAACATCAGTGCATTTATTGGCTTTGTTGTATGAATTATTAATGTGCGGACATGAATAACATTACGATGGACAGTAACATTTTATTCACAACTCGTTCTGTAAAACTGAAGTGTGCCATTTGTACAGTTATAGCCTCTTAAAAACACAGGAAGATTTCTAAGATGGTCAGTGTGGTGACTGTATGCATTGGTAAAATAAAATCATTCACTTCTGAGACTAACTGCTGTATTTCATGTTAGACAAAAAAATGAGGGCAGGGGGTTGTAATAATTTTCACATAACTGTATTCTAGTCCTCTGGTTTCTCTGGTGGAGGGCCACATGGCTGCAACATCTTCTCCATCAGATTAAATCTCACTCTTGCTTTTGCTTCATTCTCACTAATGGCAAAGAAGTTCAGTAGATCGAAATGACCCATATATGAAGCAAATGAGTCCCGATGTTGGTTCACAAGCCATTCAAATTTTGTTGTGTCTGCATGCCCTGTTCCAATATACTTTGACTGCAGGTGCTCCAATTGACTGTGAATGTTGTACCGATCACCCATATCTGGGGAAAAAAAAAAAAAACCTCTTTTTCACCATAACTGACACGCTCGTAAAAGATACAGATTCTATCCAGCCCCTTAAACGGCAACATGGAAAACTGTCCATCCTCACCGACTCGTCACGTTTTCCTCAGTCCCACTATTCAAATGCTAGAATAGAGAGCTAGCGCCTAAATTACAATCATTCCACCTAGATCTTCAAACTAACAGCGTTGATAATCACACCATAAATAAATATTAGGACTTTTACACGATCCTAATAATACAATCAACAACATAACGAAAAAAGTACATGTATTTAAAGAAATAGAACTACAGTGATTTCGAGATCTACAATTGAAGTTGTTGAAAATTCACACGGTTATCATTCCAAATAATATGACTCTATCAACAGGGTAAAAAAAAAACTCTTCAATTCTTACTTCAAACTGTGCTCTGCAGCAGAATAAACTTTACTGGTGCGGTATAGCTTTCTTTTCGCCTAATTAATTACATTACTCGCATGACAGCTAAAAGCGAACACACGCGTTTTTCGCAAACCAGCATTTCACATGACATCCGTGATGGTTCGCCACTGCCGCCAATACCTCGTCGATAAACAATTGAGGAGTGTCACATACTTGTACCACAAAAATTGTCACATTTTTATTCTTTAGCCCTGAGGATGGGACCAACAAGTTGTCCCGAAATTACCACTACTCGCTGCGTAATAACCCAGAAAAGTGCAGTTCTCAATTACAGACGTTCATTCCGAACATTTGATGGATTTTACTCTATCCATAGGGGGTTATTATATAAAATAAACCAACAAAAAGAAACGTTTTCTAAACTAATATGACAATTTATGATGTCTTCTACATGTTTCGAACCGGATGGTTCATCTTCAGGAAGAAAGTTGTATATACATGTATGGTATAGAATATTTTACATGCTAAAGTATCAGAAGTCTTGTTAGTGCTCATGCAGATTATACCGATTCACGTCGAACATAACTATATATACAGCCACCACCCTGAAGAAGAATGCTCGGGTTCGAAGCATGTAGAAGACATCATAAAATGAAATATCAGTTTACAAAAGGTGACCTGTATTGGTTTATATTGCATAATTATATTACAATGCACGGCACGAAAAACAAAAAATTCCACATGTAGTCATTTGTTGGACATTTAGATATTATTGCAATCAATGTGCCCCTACCCCTACATACCCTGCTATCTAATGGTAAGTCTTATAACATGTCAGTAAGGATCGCCAACTTGTAACTTTTTTCATGTACGAAATTTTAATTTCAAGCACAACGAACCCATTTATTTTATGGAATTAGCAGCATGGTTCGCATAACTTAATAATTGCAAGGTATCTTTCTCCGCCTGTAGTTTATACTTTACAGATGTCGCAAGATTTTATATGTTCAGGTTTTAGTGAGTAATGTTGGACACTCTTAACACCCAACTCAGCTGTTGGCAGCCATTTCTTTTTGTGCGTTTTTGTTGGTTAAGCAATTTACGTGGTTTGAGCTGCTAGATATACTGTGGTTGGGGGGCCTTAGTTTGTATAAGACATGGCATCTCTGTGCAGAACAATTGCTCTTAATTCTTCTCGTCGAAATGTTGTCTATTCGTGTGTTAGACTTGCTAATACATGTAAGTTCGACTAATAGTGAACGTTGCGGGTAAATAAACGTGGAATAGGAGATGGTCATAGGCATATTACATGATTGGTATAAGTTCCTAAATGGCGTGTAGTTGGTTATGGCAAGGGAGTGGGTTCCTGTGTTTGACCTTGTTGTCAGGTCAGGAATTAACGTATTTTAAATCAAAGACCCATACCGGAAGAACATACTTTACAAAAAATGTTTGAGTGTATACACGTTGTGTGAAACATTTATTGTGTAGCGCGTAATAATTGAGAATCACTTGAAACCTTTTCTGTGTTGGGTAAAATGGCAGTTTTGGCCCTAATATCAAACTGGGTTCTCTTCATCTAGATGATACATTAGAATCAGGAATGGGTGCAGTAAGGAAGGACATTTCATATAAGAAATACAAATCCTTCTGAATTTTTCATGTAATGTGAATTTATGGAGTCGTGGATCGCGGTTTGTTGACTGATTGTATACTGCATCGTGTAGTTGGCGTTTCATAAATTAGTCTACACAACATTGGTTTTGTACTTCGTTATTCATTTCTGTGTGTCACAAATTTACTGATAAAATCATAGTTTTAATGTAAAAAATGCAACTGGTTTTTGTGTATGACTCATATTGAACATTGTTTTTACTTTTCTTTTGCAGATATGGACCCAAAGGAATTAATTACAGGACGGGAAAAGCGTGAATTACTTGTTGAGGAATCTGGAAAGGATCCTGTATGTGGAATTCTTGCTAGAAATATAGCATTCTCAGATTTTTGTGTACCCTTTTCACAAGGAGTATGTTAATTGGTTTTATTTGTTTATGCAGGACCCATATGGTCTGACATTGAAGCGAGGAGCAGGTACCAAGGATAAACCTAATTTGGTTGCATCTGCATTTGACTCAAGGATTGTTGGTTGTATCTGTGAAGATGAATCATCCCACATAAACTGGATGTGGCTTCATAAGGGAACCCCAACACGTTGTGGTTGTGGCTTCTGGTTCAAACTTGTTGAGAAAGCGCCTGTGTAGGTCCCTTTTAGATGGCTCAGTATGTTATATAGACTCTCAATTCTGTAATTTAGTTGTGTACCAGAATTAATAAAATGGAATTCTTTATGTATAATAAGAATACAAATAAAGCTACAAGAGTTCCATATTAGTGTGTGGAAAAGGTGGACTTATTATGTGGTAGGTTGTTTGTTTTGTAATTTTGAAATGCACCAGAATAAAAGAGTTCACTGTGTATGGTGTTTTGAAAGGAAAAAATGCAAGAAACTATGGGTTGTGAATGAGAATTTGTAAGAATGCATTCATTACAGCACTCTTTGTGTTAAATTATTGCTTGCAGTCTGATGTTTGGACATAGCACTGCATTTTAAACCAATTATTTGGTATTCTGCTACAGAGAATCTGCCCAGGTATTACCTACTAAAACAATATTTCACTGGTCTCATGAATTCCATCACGTCTGTAAATATGAATATAACGCCAAATTCATCTGATTGAAAGAGTAAGTAATGGATGTGTGTTACGTTTAAAGTCCTCACTTGAACACATTACAATAATGAAGTGACTTTGTGTCTACGAATTTTTATAGGCCCTTGAAAATAAAACGGACAAAATTTCCATGTGGAGTATTAGGAGGCCTAGTGTAGTTTATGAAATGCTTTACTAGTACTAAAATCGCGCTAATGTATTACAATTCATACATAGATTTAATCTATTGAAGAATAGCTTGTGATCTTTTAAATCACATTATTATTTTGTCATGTAATTACATTGTATAAAGTATGGAACTACAAAATATGTAAGCTTCTGTACGGTCAGAATACATTGTAACGTGCAACCATTCACGTAGTTAAACATTTCGTCTGTAACCCAGCCTGCTGCAAGCCTCGATTAGGTGTTAGTCTAGGATCTACCTGTGATGCAGGGCACGGATCGTCTATAAAAGTTTGTATAGACATATGCATGGACGGAATTGGTCTCCCATCTACTGGTGAATGATTCGTACTGACTGGAGGTCTACGGTGCTAAACGAATCCACAAGATGGCTGTTGGGGTGTTCGTGTGTGTATGTAATTTACTATTGCGATTCATTGCCAGCCGTCCGGCGTTTCTTTTTTGTTATATATATGCAAGGTACACGTTGTAGTGTTGTATATGATATATATTTTGGAGTGGGATTTAGTCACATTTATGTGTAATGTCCACCTTGTAAAGTGTCTAAACATACGTTAATCGTTATAGATATTGTTGGTATATAATACAGAGTTATTTGTTACGGTATATAGTGGATGAATGCGGATAAGAATTACGGAATATTTGCGTACTTCTGATACATATTTCTTACCGTGCATTTACCGTATTGCATTTTTAGTGCAGGAGTATTTCAGTTGGCGTGTATTGTGTTTAGTAAGGCACTGATAGACCGTACTTGCAATAATAAGTGACCTAAACTGCTTATAACCTATGTGACATCACATGCTAGTGTTCCCATTAAACGTATGAGAGCAATTGTCAGTTTATTGTAATCTCTCGTACGCCTTGCAGATGTTCCAGATGTCGAATGCCAAGATAGTGAAAAGTGGGGGCGCAGAGCCTGACCAGCTGGAGGGTCAAATTTCACAGGCCCTCGTTGAGCTGGAGATGAATAGTGACCTCAAGACACAATTAAGGGAACTACACTTTACAAAGGCCAAGGAAATTGAACTTAATGGTAAAAAGGTAATATTGCTGTAACGTTCGTTTTAATAAGTATTTTGTAAAAGTGTTGCATTGTTGTGTGTACTCGTTTTACAGGTTACAGTGTTGTCAATTATGTTTCAGTCAGTCATCATTTATGTACCAATTCCGCAATTGAAGTCGTTCCAGAAAATACAGACACGTCTGGTGCGTGAGTTGGAAAAGAAATTCTGTGGTAGACATGTTGTATTCATTGGTGAGAGGAAGATTTTGCCAAAACCAACACGCAAGACGCGCACAAAAAATAAGCAGAAGCGACCAAGAAGGTAAGCTGTTTCCTTTGTGGTGACCAAATTCATTTATAAGCGGATTGGCTGTGTATCTTGTGATATGTTAAATAAAATGAAACCTCTTGGTATTACAAACATTTTTGCTGACACTTTGTCATTGTACTGAAACCCAACAGCTTTGAAAGTTTGTCATTAATATTGAATCTCAAAGCCTAAACATCTGTGGACTTGAAGTGTTATCATGCAACATTGTAGGTTGATTAAATGTCTTTTTTTTTTTGAGGACATCATGTTGTGTGCTATAATAAAAAAGAGGAAGTAGTAGTTAACACAACTGTTATCATAAATTATTTATTTACATACAACAAGCATTGGCTTTAGGCCATCTTCATGCAAAATCATGTTAAAAAACATCAAAGGTAGCATGAGATTCAGAAATGACATTCCTATTACATTTGTGTGTATAATGAACCTATTTGGAAATAGTATATTTATATTCCATGAAGGAATTTTTAAAACTGCCATGTGTACCATCGTGAAGTAAGAATTATGAAGATAAAATCTCAAGGTTTATTGGGCAGTTTTGCCTTGTTTTCATTTTGCCAAGTCAGTTTCATTCTTTGACATATGTAGCTAGATGTTTCTATTTTTAAGTATTATTTTATAGTTCCCATGGTATTTTGTGTTCTTTTTTTTAGTTTTTCTTGGTCTTAAAACATACAGTTGTAAATTCTCAAGAATATGTTGTGTGGTTGTTTTGTACTGTACCAGTATTTGTAGATCCAGTTAAGGTCATTGCACAGTAGATTGTGGTGGAGGGTGTGCACATCCATATTTATGTTAACCTTTTTTGTGAAAATCTCTTCCAGTGTGAGCTTAATGATTGTGTGGTGAGGTAGTTGGGAGGGTAATATTGAAATACGTGTAAAAAAAATTGGAATGGGAGGGTGTGGATTTGATTAATCTCCCTTGTGAGACAGACAATTTATAATACGGGTACTTCTGGACACGGTAATGAACCTTCAGGCTCCATAAAATGCAAGAAATTCTTGACTAGCTGAGGGGTTGTTAGCCACTCAGGAAGGACTCTGCCCTTTGGAGTGTGTGTGTTTGTTACCCGGAGACATGTTTCAACTTCAACCTCCAGTCTTTTTTCACTGCATCTGAGTAGTAATTTTTGGTATTTATGTTGAAAGATTGAGTTAGTCCTATTAGCATATTGCTGTATACATGGCAAGATTTGGCATCTCCGTAATCATATTTTCCACCAGTCTAAGAAAGATACTTCTCTGAGAACACATGCCATAATTATTATTGTTTATGGTATGAGGACTTGTAAGTCAAGGTAGAGTGATAGTAGTCCTGTGTGACATGCGCAAGATCCTGTGTAAGGTATTTCATTGTTATTGCCAGCACGTATTCAGGTGGGCCACATGAATCCAGTTCAGTTTATCAAATCATTATCTAGTCTTGTGACATATTAATATGTAGTTGATAAAGTGTCAGTAAAGATGCCAGTAAGCAGAATTAAGGAGTGTGTTGAATGACAGTTGTTCGCTAGAAATTGGTGTAAATGTGTAGCAGCTGTAGTAGTAGCTGTGTAATTTGTTTCAGTCGTACTCTGACGTCTGTTTATGATGCGATACTTGAAGATTTGGTGTTCCCTGCCGAAATCGTTGGTAAGAGAATTAGGGTGAAACTTGACGGTTCACAGTTGATCAAAGTTCATCTTGACAAGAATCAACAAACAAATATTGAACACAAGGTTTGTAAAGTTTCTTACAGGGATTTTATAAACTATGCCTTTAATATTATGTAAAAAAAAAATGTATATATAAATTGTGTTCCGGGTTGGGGCAGTGAATGTTGAGCAGACAGGTATCAATGTGGCTGAAATGGTCGAGATTTATGTGGACTTTTTGGAGTTCACCATGATGGGTGTATGTAAAGTAGAGGTAATTTAAATTGGGTTGTAATTTTCACAGAGGACCTAAGTTCTAACTGCAGTGTGCATAAAGAAGCTGGGGTCACGAATTAGCCTGGGTACAGTTCTAATGTTGACTTTTCAGATACTGTAGTTATATAAAACTTGTGTTGGACATGTTGTAAGGAATTATAGGAGATTGTTGATGTGATGAGACAGTGCAAATCCGTTAATGAATTTTGATACTGTTGAGTTCATGTACGCGTATTCCTGTAACATTGTAATGGTGAATGTGGTTGTCAGATTGTGGTGTTCAGCGATAAACATGACTGGCATTTCGGACATTTTTCATTATCTTAGGTTTTTGCAGACCTACATTTTGGAAACAAACAGGTGAAATGTGTATTGTCACATCCCAAAAAGCATGAAATGTTGGAAAATGTCCACATGCTAGAAGTGTTTATTTTGTTAGTTATTTATCGTTCATTTCTGATTGCAGGTGGACACATTTGCAGCTGTATACAAAAAACTAACAGGGCGTGAGGTAACATTTGAATTTCCTGAACCATACTTGTAAAAACATGGAAAATAAAGGCTTTGTATGAACTTGTGACAACAAACTATTATATCTACAAATAGTCATTCCTTTGTCTTACATCCACATGAATGTTTGATCTTTTTGGAGTTAATAATGTATGTAGAATTTATGACAAGTGGGTTAAGTAAAGTCTTACAATTTAATTGTTGGTTTTGTCTTCAAATAGAAACAGGCTTAACAGCAAAACATAGCAAGTGGTACACCTGTTAATGTTTAAGGCCAGAGAAGGCAATAGGTTTTTTTGGTTCCTAAGAAGAAGCTCTTGATGGAAAGAAAGTTACAGGTGTGCTGCTCAGTAGTGTACAGCATATGACAGAAGCAAAAGTTGTATAATGTAAAAGATATGTAGGAGATCAGTACTAGATGTGGATGAATTTCATGACACTAGTTTTACGTTAAAAGAGAGAAGGTGCTTGTTCTTAGTTATGCATCATGCAGTGAAGACATATGGAGGAGTGGAGTTGCAGCCCAATGAATTTACCTCACCCTGATTTGGGTGTGTGTAGTATGCAGTCTGACATTAACTCCTATATTACAGAGGAGTGCAGGCAGTTGATGCAATGAATAAAACTGAAACAGGCCATAAAGTGGGAACCATTGGGATGAGATTCAGCTACAAAGACTGTTTTCGGTGGAAGAGAACAGACCAAACAGGTTACTTTTGCAAGAAAAATCAGGTATTGAAGAGAAAAGAATTACATGTATAAGGTGAGAAACTGTGTACTTTGATGACTGTCCAGACTTCTTTCCCTTGTGTCACATCTTATCATCATTCTTGTAGGAGATGAAAATTCACATGAAACCAAGAAATAAGGCACTGGTTAATGGAAGGAATTCCTTTTAGTATTACAGTTTTAAAGTCCACATTTTATGAGAGAAAATTCAAGTGCTCTGTAACACAGGAAACACCCTGAGTGAATCTGGGTAATTGTTAGACTAGGCAACATCAGGAAATGTGTCTTATAATCTAGAATCTGAAAGACCTCTGAAGAAAAATTCAGAGCCATGGATAAGAAGGAGTTTGCCCTGTCTTCGTGAATGCATGAGAAGAACAAAACAGGAAAAAAGCAAATGTCAAGTGCCATTTGATGTCACTTGTAGTGTAATTGTAAACTGTGGAGAAGTGTTGATGATGGGTACTGGAATGGAGAGCAGAGTGACAGATTGACAGAGCAGTGACTAGGATCTCAGGGTAATTAGTCACATGTTTTCAATTTGGGATACACACATTTGTGCTGCAGTTGACAGTTATTGTGACTGCACCCACATCTGAAATGTATGTTCAGTATGCTGAGGTGAAATGTATGCATTTTCTTTGTTTCCTAGAAACATTAACTAAAAATTCTGATGTGTATTGTGACATAAGTTAACCCTGCTGTGCCATAAATGAACCGCAAATGAATGTTAACATTTCATTCATTCAGTCTAATTTTCATCAGTTTTGATGCAGTTTAAACTGTTTATGTAGAACATCATTCCAGGCAATATTTCAAAGCTCTGTTCCTTGTCAACATTTGCCAGGACAAAACTGTGGTTCAGTGACAGGTAGGTAGTTTCTAATGTCTGCACTTACTGAACTACAGCAATGGCTATGGCAAGTGCACCTTGCAAATGACTACCCATTGTTGCCAGATCTACATTGTCAAAGATACACTCCACAAATGAACACAACATGAATCAAGAATAATTAATGTGAAAAATATGTGTATAGACTCTCACAAATATTATAGAGTAAATAAAAAGAACATGTATATTAAAAATTTATTTATTGCAATGAAGTCGGCATTGTTAGATAAGTAACATTCCATGCTATTGGAGAACATAGCCTAGGGCATGCCGCCCACTTTGTTTAACTTGCGACATTGTTTTACTTCATGCTTCAGTTACTGTGGTGGCTGGGTCTATACAACTATACACAACTATTCCACTTTTAATGCGAGTACTGTTGTCCACAGTGGATACACATTCAGCCACAACACTTCACATGGATTTTCCTGACTTCACACCTTAAACATAAATAGGTATAAAGGTGATAAATCAGGAGCATGGTCTAAACCTAATTTGGTGAGGATAAGATTTCTCTCAGCATCTTATCAGGGTAAAGGAGGCCAATGTCATCAGGTCAGCATTGTAAATTGAATGTAACACTTCTTACCAACTTTGATTCTGAATATATATATATACAAGCTATGTCATGACGTAGACTCCGGTAGTCTTACTTCCTGCCCGTTTACTGCTTTGTGACTTCTTCTCTGGTGTGTCAATTTGAATCCCTGCCATTTCACCCATCTCATTATCCAGGGTAACATATTTGACACATTTCAGGCTATGGGATTTGTCAGGCAACAAAGAGGACCTACTTTCATTGGCTAACTAATTTTTAGAAAACTTTAATTCTTATTGGTTAAAATGTAATTAAGTTTTCCATGGTAACAAAACTGCTACAGCAAGTACAGCCAAAAAGTCACATGTGCCTCTCAATTCAGAGCTTTAACCCATAAATGCCAAATGAAATTTTCCAAAGATCTGGTTCTAGTAATGAATTCCATAGCTGTCACAACCAGAGGGAGATGGGTGAAATGCAAGAAGGTTGGAGGTTCAGAAAGTCCTTCCTCAAGTAGGGTGCAAACAAAAAAAAAAAAAAGTTTCCTTTCCTCATGCTAGGGGTCATCCAACTGGGACTCAAACGCAATCAATGTTCAGCTACAGTACTTCCCAAGATTCATTTAAATGTGTCTCAACACTGCAAACAGCTGTTGTTTATTTTTATACATTCTTAATAAAAACACTGTTTCCCTCAATATTTTTTTGTTTCTCAATCCTGTTTGGTGGAATGGGATAGGCAAGCTTCTAGTGTCATGGGAAGAACAGGAATAAAATGACTACTTTATTAACCAGTGGGAAATGTAGCACCAACTGGACACTTGGGGATGTTAGTGGATGGGCAGAGGTTCACACTACAGCTCTTGTACAGTAGGTGGATTTATACATAGGCCATGCCCTTGGAGACTTTACAAATGGCATATAATGCAATTCTTTGCCAATAGCTCTGGCTAGCTTACCATCACATCCTGCAGCATTGCACTGGTACAGTATAAACACTGATAACCATTTTAAAATGTTTACTTGAAACCTGAATACCCACCATGTCACATTTTCCCATTATTAAAAAAAAATCCCATTGCAAATAGCACACACACACTTTTTAACCAGTTCTGTTTATAAAAGATGGTGAACATAATACGTAATTATTGGTACTTCTATAAATATACTCATTTGCTGAATGTACAGTAAGACAGCTGACTACAAAAATTATGCTTACTTACTTACTCCATGGTGCAGAGTCCTTCTTGAGAAGCTAACTGGTTTGCAGCTAGTCAAGAAATTCCCCGCATTTCATGGAACCCGAAGGTTCATTACCGTACTCACAAGTGTCCGCCAC
>Ga0131853_10013371_pt1 | contig 15042 bp, 11 predicted proteins | sample TergutLab28metaG_FD_92764 | JGI IMG/M metagenome (GOLD analysis project Ga0131853, IMG submission 92764) | Labiotermes labralis P1 segment gut microbial communities from Petit-Saut dam, French Guiana - Lab288 P1 (version 2) (version 2) | ecosystem: Host-associated > Arthropoda: Insects >... | reverse complement strand
TATATGTGTTTTTATATCCAATAGTTTTTTAACCACCACTCACATAAGCTTTTAAATGTACTTAAAGGTCCGGTGTAAACAATGGGATCCCATTGGTAAAGTTAACGAATGTACCTTAATTGACAATATTATTCTGTAGGTCTGATGATAGCCGGATAATGTAGCTGAAACATGTAGCCTGATTAACCAATTCAGTTGTTGTTTATGGCGGTACTTTGCGATAAAATTTATTACATGTGCGCAACAAGATGGCGTCATTCAAATTAAAAAAAAAAGTCCTAAATATGAATTGGAAAGTTTATGAATATGATGTTTTGTTAAGTGGGTTTTGGTTTTGTGGTTTTCTCTCCCCCCCCCCCCCCCCCCCACCCCGGTTGTGTTTTGTTTTTTCTCTCTTCTGTGGTGGGTGTTGTTGTTTGGTGCTTACTGTTTCACTATTTGTTTTCCCGTTGCTGGGGCGTGGTATTGGCCACCCACCATATCTGGCATCGAGGTTAAAGAAAGTGTATGGCTATACCTCTACTTCCTCACTGTGCTTTCATGGCAGGTTACAGGGTGAACTTTGTCTTTCTCGCAGAATCTCATTGGATACAGTTTCTTCTTTCCAGTTCTTTTGGCATTGAGTTACTGACAGCAGTGGTCATGTATGATTGTGACTGTCTGCTTTGTCTCTGTTATGGCTATCATCATTTTCGTTGGCTTCAGGCTTGTGATGTGCTGTTTTCTCCTGGGGCTTGACAGTGTGTTGTACTTTTTTTGGCATTTAGATGTGAGAACATAACGCATAAATATAATAATTGAGTACTTAGGTCATTAGGTCGTGATTTTGAAGATCACGTATTCGGTACAGGGTGGGCCAAAGGTAGGTTTACAGTATATAGTTAATTACTGTATACCTACTTTTGGCCCACCCTGTAGGTAAAGTATGCTGTAAAAATACAAGTAGTTGCTTACTCTGCTTATTATTGTATTTACAAATCTGTGTGTCATTGTTGGAAAGGGTTTTCTCTCGAAGATGTGCTGAAGGGTGTAAAATGGAAACGCATAGCCTTCAGCCATTGGCTGAATAGTGTACCACCTCACCATCGTCAAAAGGCATTCATAGTCCATAAAGAGGTAGGTGAAGAAACAAACTGATACTGTATATTCATCACTTGCAATGTAATGTCTTTGTTACTGTTTTCCGTTCTGTTCAGGTATTGAAGCTGCTAGGTGAAATAACAGTGCATGTTAAAGATGTCTGGAAAATATCAAGAACCAAAGAAGAAATAATAGGTCTGAAGAAAGCAGTAAATGACGCAGTGATTTACCTGGAATCCAACCAAAGTCTCGTTAGTCACTGGTTTTCAACAGTAAGTGTTTGATGCCTTATATGTAAACAAACTGTACAGGCAAATGGTTTATTATCCAACTAATGCACTCAAATATATAAAATTGTTAAAAACCAATTAAAGTTATAAAAGCTGCTCCAACATGTTTCAGTTCAAAACCGCTCCAACATGTTTCGGTTCACGCAGGAACCATCATCAGGGAGCCACAACCAGTGCTTAGCTAAAATTACAAGTCTCGTTCAACTGCAGTTGTCGGTACAGACGTTGTCAGTGTTATGGCGGCGTATTCTGACCTGGTGTGCATGTGTAGGGTTCACTGTGCACAGTGAACCCTACACACGCACACCAGGTCAGAATACGCCGCCATAACACTGACGTCTGTACCGACACGCGCAGTCGAACAAGACTTATAATTTTAGCTAAGCACTGGTTGTGGCTCCCTGATGATGGTTCCTGCGTGAACTGAAACATGTTGGAGCGTTTTTTTTAACAATTTAATGATTTTATATATTTCAGGGCATTATTTGGACAATAAAGCATTTGATATCATTGATGCATGGTATAACCATGAAGAAAACTGTACAGGCCTTCACAAATGCAATTTGTACTTTAATATTTGACTTATTTTTCATGTGATAATGTAAATAAGATTCTAACCTGTATTATAATAAGATACAGATGTAATAGCCACTAGATGTAATGCCATAAGTCAGAATTTATATTGTACAAGGGGCTTCTTGGAAGAGCTTTCACACAGCAGTGAAATACTTTCGTTTCTATCTAAACAAGAAATTGTGGCAGTAGTACTATGAATACTGTATCTAGCTGTATGGATGATTTCAGGCTCTCATAGCTCTTTATTGCTATCATGGATCCTGTTTTTGGTTTACATTACATTACATTTTAATACATTTGATTGATCCGTCAGTTTGCCCTATGGCCGTCAGTGTGACAACTCTTGTACATCATAATTTATGACCGACAAAAAATTATGTAATAGTAAAACACACAACATACTCATTAAACAATAAAACACAGAATGTGATACATTCATCAAGCAGCCTCAACATTACATACAGAATATTCTTCCGAGCAGAACCACTGCATTTTATTTGCACAGTAATCTAGAAATTCATGAATGGAATTAGAACATTGTTCAGTGGTTTCTTAATGATTAGATACAGTAATTCTTATCTTTCACTATCTCTGTAATACATTTAGGTAAAATGTTAAAAATCTTTATGCTTGTATAGTACATACCTGTCTGAAATGGTACAAGGTGTGCCACTGGTCTAGGGAGTTGCAACCTTAACCTTGTACTTACGTTTGATATTCGTGCGTCCGTACATCGTTAGTATGATTTTTTAATTACACCCAACAAGATGCAACTATTTTTGATTATTTATTTCTAAAAGGCTGTACATGTTTCGGGTGGTTCCTCCGCCCGAAACAAGTACAGCCTTTTAGAAATAAATAATCAAAAATAGTTGCATCTTGTTGGTTGTAATTAAAAAAATCATACTTATACTTATGCTATGTATTGAATTGTTAAAAGTAAAATATTTCAAATTATGTGTCAAAAATAGAATTTGAACAGCTACTGTCAGTATTTTTAATGCTTTGAAAATTCATCTACATGAACTTCAGGAATTAATCTCCATCATTTCTCGTAGTTTTGTTTTTGCAATTGAAAGCCCCTTTCAGTGTCCACAGAGTTACCCCAGAATACTATGCCATACTTCATTATCAAATGAAAGTATACATAATAAATCATTTTGATTATTTCAATATTGCTAAAATTATGTATACATAAATTTGCATAGCATGCAGTGCTTGATTTTTGGCAGTTTTTGCAGACTATGGTTCTTCCACTTCATATGTTTAACTGTTTCCAAGCCAAAATTTAGTATTTATTACATCATTTGTAAGTTTGTCTTTATTTAAAAAAATGAAATTACTCATTTTGTAAGTAATTCAAGTCAAATTTTAACACATTTCTTTTGTCTCACCCATTCACTGTAGGCATTTTGCTCATACAATTCAATACAGTTACTGATTATACTTGCAGATCATGTAGGCTGTTACCATTGACTAATACACTTGTATCATCTGCACATAGCAGTGGTTTGGAATCTTTATTTATCCCAACTGGAAGATCATTATGATATATTTGTTAACTGCAGTTGGGTTGACACCTGATGGCAGTAGTACAGTACACATTTACACACAAACAACACATAGAACAACACATTTAACAAATTTAGTTGGAAAGCTTTCTGGGATTCGAACCCAGAGTGGTCAAACTAAAAGTAACGACGAACTAACCACATAAAAATTATCACCTAATTGGGAAGAGTGCGGGCCGTGCTCTGTCTTTGCGAGTTATACCCTGACATTTGCCCTACAACTGAGGAAAATGTATAGGAGGAACAACCAAGGACCCAAAATTGATCCTTGTGCAGAACACCAACACCACATTTTATTATTTCCCGATTTGAAAAGTTTTTCCTAACTCCTTGTGCAATATTTCACTCTTATTTCCCCCCACCCTCTGTTAAATAAGGCCTAAGCCAATGATTGTGGGCCAGGTAGCTCAGTCGGTATAGCGATTGACAATGGGCTGGACGGTCCGGGATCGAATCCCGGTGGGGACGAGATTTTCTGCCCATCCAGACCATCCCTGGGGCCCACCCAGCCCCCTGTAAAATGGGTACCGGGTCTTTCCTGGGGGTAAAGTGCGGCTGGGGCATGCTGCTGACCACTCACCCCCTTCTAGTGCCGCGGTCATGGAAGAGTAGAGCTATACCTCTACCCACCCTCTGGGCCACACCGGGCCTGTAACGGGAACACTTTACCTTTTTTTTTAAGCCAATGACTACCTGTTCCACATTTACAGTAGTAAAATAATTTTTCTCAAAGAATGTTTTGCTTTACTCAATGAAATGCTTTAGCCAAATCACAAAAAAAAAAAACCTGCCGTCTGTTATTGTTCATTAAGAGCAGTTAAAATGTTACCTGTTAATGTAAAAGCTACATGTGCAATAGTACGGTGTAACTTTAGGCCATGTGACTGCAACTGTTGAATAACTGAAGTATATTTTTGGTCGACCGCTTAACCATAGTTAGGAAAAAATACACTTTTACATACTCATACAGACAAATTGAGGCTCATGTCGCTTTATATGTAGTGTGTAGTCTCAGGTGATAGATAAAACAGCGATTTTAGTATGTATGTCTTTGTAGACAATTACATATTCATTGTTTGGCATTGCATTTCTTTCAGGTTTTCTAGTAAATTTGTTTAAAAGATAAAAATGAAAAGTAATTAATTATTAGTTATGGTTCTTGTATGGGAGGCATGCAGTAGCGCTGTTGGTTGAGACACTGCGCTACAAGCCGGAAGGTCACGGGTTCGATTCCCGATGGTGTCATTGAAATTTTCCATGGACGTAATCCTTCTGGCCGCACTATGGCCCTGGGGTCAACTCAGCCACTAACAAAATTAAGTACCAGGAATATTTCCTGGGAGGTAAAGGCAGCCGGTGCATAGGGCTGACAACCTTACCACATTCGTGTGCCAATTGTCATGAAATCTGGGAGCCTGAACCTCCTGGAACACGAAGGGCCTGTCCAGGCATGTACAGGGATTTCTTTACGTTTATGGTTCATGTGTGAAGTACAGAGAATACCTGTACAAGTATCTTGTGGATATGTACTTTTCAGTATTGTGTTCATGTTACCAGAAACTCTTAGAAGCACAACAATTAAGTCAAACCAATTACAAATTGAAAAATAAAAAATGTAATGTCTGATCATAGTATTGAGTTTTATGTTCGGAAATAAAACTTTCAAACTAAAACAGGTTTATTATGAACAGGTGACTCCGGCGTGGGACATAATGAAATTACATTTTCCCCAGGAATGTTCAGAAATGAAGAACAGAGATGTGCCAAGTACTCTGGATTTTTTACACACTTCAAATGATGGCTCAACAACACAAGCAGGAACTATTACTGCTGGTACTGATGTCATAAGTGGTACAAGTAATCAGTTCATTGGTATTAATAATAATCTTATGCATAAAGAAATGAACAGCACAAATTCTGATAGTAAGAGCTTAGAATTTCGTCACACTTTAAAGCGCATGTGCTCCATACGTAAGACAAATAAGGCGGAACAGTTAAGCTGTACCTGTTCTGTGTTACGTAATTCAAGAAAGTATAGGCCATATGCTAGAAAGGGTATGCAGGGTCCTTATGTGCATAATTGTAAAGATCAGTATGTAACCAGCAAAAGAGGAAAAGAAAATCATCTTTACTCTTCAAGTACCTGTCAGCAAGATAATGGGAATCAAATCACCAGAGTCAGCAATGCAGATTCTGCATTAGAAGATTCAAGCAATGACAGCATGAGCATTGACAGTGACATTGCTGCCATTGCAAAAGATACTAATGTAATCTCTCCAGTTAGTAGTTTAGATGATTCTTTCTGTGACAGCCCAGGCAGCTTAGAAGACATCTGTAGTTATGAACTGGATTGTTCTGTTATGTTGGAAGGTGGAAGAACTGAAGGACAGGAAGCATCTGACATAAACAGCTATAACAAAGACAGTACACAGTTCACATCAGATGCCACAGGGACGTTAACACCATTTGCTGCTCATGAGGATGGTCTGTCTGTTATGTGTCCAAGAACAAAAGAAATTTATAATATTGATGATATCATAAACAAGTTTAAAACAGTCTCTCCAATTAGTAGATTGGATGATTCTTGCTCTGAGATGTCAGACATTATAGAAGACTTCACTAATTTTGAACTGCATTATTCCAAGACATTGGAAGATGTAGGAATTGAAATTCAGAAGTTAGTTGACATAAATGATCATAATACAGACAGTACACAGTTTATATCAACTGCCACAGGGACATTAACACCATTTGCTGCTCATGAGGATGGTCCAATTGTTATGTGTCCAAGAACAAAAGAAATTTATGATATTTATGACACAAAAGAGCTTATAACAGTCTCTCCAATTAGCAGTTTGGATGTTTCTTGCTATGAGATGTCACACATGGAAAACATCCGTAGTTATGAACTGGATTGTTCTGTTATGTTGGAAGGTGGAAGAACTGAAGGACATGAAGCATCTGACATAAACAGCTATAACAAAGACAGTACACAGTTCACATCAGATGCCACAGGGACGTTAACACCATTTGCTGCTCATGAGGATGGTCTGTTTGTTATGTGTCCAAGAACAAAAGAAATTTATAAAATTGATGGTATCATAAACGAGTATAAAATAGTCTGTCCAATTAGTAGATTGGATGATTCTTGCTTTGAGATGTCAGACATTATAGAAGACTTCACTAATTTTGAACTGCGTTATTTCAAGACATTGGAAGATGTGGGAACTTAAATTCAGAAGGCAGTTGACATAAATTATCATAATACAGACAGTACACAGTTTATATCAACTGCCACAGGGACATTAACACCATTTGCTGCTCATGAGTATGGTCTGTCTCTTATGTGTCCAAGTACAAAAGAAATTTATGATATTTATGACACAAAAGAGCTTAAAACAGTCTCTCCAATTAACAGTTTGGATGTTTCTTGCTATGAGATGTCAGACATAGAAATCATCCCTAGTTTTGAACTGGATTATTTCTTTATGTTGGAAGATATTCAGAAGGCAGTTGATGTAAATGACCATAGTGAAGACATTACACAGTTTATATCAGATGCCACAAGGACATGAACACCATGTGCTGCTTATATGGATGGACCATCAAGTATGTTCCTGAATACAAAAGAGAATGAACTTAAATATAGTTGGCACAATGAAGGAAGGAATTTGCCTGAGAAACATATTGATGCAGATGATGCAAATATTGTGACTGTACATCATTCCTTACAAGAAACCTCTACTCCTTCTACAGTACCCTTGGCTTGGACTGCGCAATTTTTTTGAATACAGCTGTTGTTCTGTACCAGTCATAAACTGCAAATGATTGGTGCACACAGTTAAAAATACCTTTAGTTTATAGCGTCACTGTTTTATGAGCTTGGATCTACACAAATACTTGGGAACAAAGAGATCCGGTGGCGTGTAACATCCATGGTTGTCGACAGATTGTAGCTGTCCTGAAAACGCACATATTGTTCTCCTGAAGTTTATAGAATTGAGTGTTGTAACTTGTAAAGAAAAAAGTGTTTCAAAGAATGTGTAATTTTTTTAAATATCTTAGTTGCTGAGAAGTCCACACCATACCATTCTTTAAAGTATGTAAAAAAATGCACTGTTATGCTTGATTTAAAATGTAGTTGTGAAATCTTATGCGTATTGGACCGTGCATCATCTTGATATTTGAATAAAATTAGACCAACTTGATGACACTTGCTTTATTATGTCAATTTACTGCTCAACATGTTTCGGATGTTAATACATCCATCTTCAGGAACTTGTGACTACTTGGTGCATTATTGTGTAGGCTGTAATGTGCTGACTTGAGGCATGTTGGTGTTATGTAGCAGGATTGGCTGTTGGTGATGTGGTATCCGAGTGCAGGCTGAACCACTACTGGTTCAGCCTGCACTCGGATACCATATCACCAACAGCCAATCGCACTACGTAACACCAACACACCTCAAGTCAGCACATTACAGCCTACACAATAACGCACCAAGTAGTCACAAGCTCCTGAAGATGGATGTATTAACATCTGAAACATGTTGAGCAGTAAATTGACATAATAAAGCAAGTGTCATCAAGTTGGTGTACCTTTATTCAAGTAGTTGTGAAATCTTTTCATATTCATCTCTCAGGGGCACATGTCCAAGATACAAATCACGATGTAAGAGATGCATTACCAACTGTGTTCACAAGATAATGTAGATTTTAATGGCGTATTAATAAAAATTACATGTTTCTGCACTTGCATCTTGGTAGTTAAATTTCTTTCTGTTGTTATAATTGAGAAATATGAGTATTTAAAGGGTAAAGGTGAAGTTATCCCTGTTGATGCCATGAACTCAATGCAGACACTCCCAAATTTATGCAATTTCAGCTTGCATAATTTCAGACTTAAATAGTTTCATAATGAAGTTTTTGAACTCTGCACTGAATTTTTCCTTTTGGGAATGAAGCCATGAGACAGAGGTGGTAGAAGAATACTGCTGGTCGATAATGCAGCCTTCTGTATGATCATGCTGTAGCTGGGTACCAGTATGTTGCAGTTTGGATTTCAACTGGACTTTCTTGTACACATGTATATAATTGACCACATGATTATTCAATTTCAACTTGTGCTGGACCTTCTAGAGTATAAATGCTGCATAAGTTAGAGGGTGTCTGGTTAGTTATCACTCCATTGATTCTTAACCTCAGCGGTGGGTGGAGATGAGTTGTCAACTTCGGGCCCTGGCCATTTTACCTAACAGCCTGCAGTACCCATATATTAAGAGGGCGGATGGGCCCTGGAGTTGACCAGCCAGTATAGGAATTATGCTGTCCAAATTTTGCTGTTTTGCTGACCGTGCATCTCAGTATAATCTTAGTAATTAACCAACTTAATGCACAAATTGTTGTTTTATAATAAGTTTATTATATGCTTCTACATGTTTCGAGCACTATGTGATCATTCATCAGGAGGTCAAAATTGTATTATACAGCATCTGGTATCATCACACCTGTATGTGGCCGTCTGGTGCACAACCTGCACACCGGACAGCCACCTACAGGTTTGATGATATAATACAATTTTGACCTCCTGATGATGATCACATAGTGCTCGAAACATGTAGAGCCATATAATAAACTTATTATAAAACAAGAATTTGTGCATTAAGTTGGTTAATTACTAAGATTTTACTGTCCAGATTATCAAAAATATGTTTTTCATATATTTTCCTTATGAATTCTGATATCGAACAAATGATTGTTTCCATTCCTATTGCTGCCATTCAGCACCATACCTTAAGGTAAGACTGCACCTAGGAGACCCTCCCTATATATCTGTGTGATATGCATATGGTGAAATGCTGATTTAGCATTGCCACACTTATGGAACGGCTTTTCTTGTTGCAGTTGAAGCTCATATAATGTAGTAAAAGTTAAGACAGTCCCGTTACAGGCCTGGAGTGGCCTAGAGGGTTCCAGGAAGTTAAGGTTCCCAGATTTCGTGACAACAGTACAGGATGGTGGTAAGGTTGTCAGCCTTACGCACCGGCCGCCTTTATTCCCAGGAAATGCTCCTGATACTCATTTGTGTTAGAGGCTGACTCGACCCCAGGGCTGTAGTGCGATCGGAAGGATTTTATGTCAATGAAGAAATCCAATGACAACAGCTGGGATCGAACCAGCGACCTTCCGATTTGTAGAACACTGTGCCACCGTGGTCCCCCATATGATGTAGTACTATAGCATTTAGTGGAAGGAAGTTACAGATTTTTTAATTTTAGTGAATTATTGAGAGTGTGATCAAAACAGTAATCATTATTCATTTTTTCTCACTGCCGGACTTCTTTACCGCATCACAGCTGCGCCAGTTTAATGTCCTTCATTGTTTTAGTAACTGACTTTTTATATTTCTAATTATGTGATTATATCTGTGTAGAAAACAGAAATTATATCTATCCTTTCTTCGCATATGCTTTGTGAGTGTGTGGATGTACATACATATACCCACTTTCCCACATACATTATATTTAAAATTCATCTTTTGTTAAGGCTTAATTTAACCTTTTGGCGCCGTAATTATTTTTTTTAAATTTTAGCACGTCCTGTATATAAAGTGTGAATAATACAGGAACCAAATACGTTAGAATTATGAAACAAACTGCATTTTGAAGAGAAAGAAACAGAGTATACACCATGTTTAAATATTTGGTACCTGTATTTGTTGAATAAATATATAAAATGCAACTTTGGAGGTTAGTGGTGCAGTACGTCAACTATAGTTGACGTTGGGAATCTAAAGGTTAATATTCCTTTGTGTCATGTTTTCAGTGCTCCTATGCAATTAAGTTTTTTGAGGTGCATTTATGTTCCCTGATAGTAACAATCAAGACCAGCTCTGACTTACTCATTTGTATCATAGAGTTTACAATGGGCTAACCCTGAGTAAACTGAGTAGGTCTTCAGTGTTCTGGAATATTGCACAGTGTCATGACATGGTGCAATATTACAGAAGTTCAAAGACCTCAACAGCACTGTGGCAAAAACTTAAAACCTTGTGTTTTTGTAGTGTCTAGTTTCTTCATTCTTTATTTCATACCATATATATATATATATATATATATATTTACGTATTCCATGAAGATAGCTGAGCTAAGCAGAAACTTGCAGGAAGTGTTTATGTGAAAATATAATCTTGTTTTATGCTCAGTGTACATTTGATGTAATTGATGGCTTGTACACAGAAAATTGTGATTAGTACTAAGAAACTAAGCTATAAACTTTGCCTGTTGCTTTGAATGCATGCGAAACATGATCTCTAATGGTAAAGGTGAATATTTTGATTTAAGAGTCAGTGAGGAATAAGGATTGAAAACGCTGCACACTGACTAGCTTAATGATGTGTAAACCTACCCAAATATTAACAGGATTTATGCTTCATATATGAGAGTTAAATTGGAAATTTGTGAATGAGGATTTTAAGGGGTGGGAGGGGATTCATCTGAAACTAGTCTTCAAGTTAAATATGTTTATAAGGCATGGTGTTATGTGTGATCAAAAATATTAACATGTTTTCTTATGTGTGTTTGACACACCAATGGGATAGTTCATATAAGGGTACAATAATTAGTTCCTGGAAGGGTATTCAACTACATGGAGTTACTTAGTTATGATTTTGTGAACTGAAAGGCACTTAAGGGGTGCATTTGCCAACTACGGTTGAATTTTTGTGACGTTCAAGGCAGTCCTGCCTTCCAATGAACCGACAAAGCTCGCAGCTACCAACAATTCTCATTTTGTCCAATAGATGGGAGGACAATGACCGTCCAAGGTACGAACTATGCTGTACAGATGCGGAGTTACTGATTTTACTGACCTCTCGTGTTTAATTTTTAAAAATAATTTTGTATATCAAGTAGCTGGCTATATTATTTTTAAGGACCAACAAATTAATTATTGATAATACCATATATTAATAAAATTAATTAAAAAATTTCGCTAATAGGGTCTGGAACTTTTCACAATATAATTACGCACTTGACTACCCAACGTCAGCTGGTGCTCGGGAGCAAGCGAGAAGACAGAAATGGCGGGTCTGGTGCAAGGTGTGCAGTATGTTTTGTCATCGCATGGACATTTTCATGAAAATAAGTTGTTGATATTTGTGAGACTTACAGATTCTGCTTACCGTGCAATAGAAGACTTCTTGAGGAAGAAGGTAAGGCATATAATGATATGATTTGTGGCTAAATTAGTAATCGTGAAATGTGTAATAATCGTCTGCAAGACGTTATGTGGTCGCCATATTTTAAACTAGTATTGAGGTCTATGGAGATCTTAAGACAATTTCTCAGCGTTACGGATTATTGAGTGGCGTCTGTTGGATGGTTATTGTATTTTTAAGTGAGTATAGTGCGTAAGAAGTGATTTACCCGATGACCTAGCGCCACGTCAACAACTGGGTACGGAAATTAGGTTGGGATGGGAACACTGATTGGTTTTGGGTAGCAAAATGTGCACAGTTTAGGAATCAGTTATTTTTTATTTCCTTCTTTATTACGTCCTGCGTGTAATTCTGGTCTGTACCACACAGCAACCCTTTATGTTCATGAAAACTCGATAGTGACATCAAATCTTTCGTGCTCGTATTCACACCAGTTACTCAAGCATATGGATAGGTGCATTCGAATCGAAAATTTTTCTTATCTTGGTTTATTATATTTTAATAGTAGTCCACTCTTTTGTAAAGTGTTCAGTATCGGAATTTAAGAAAGTTGCCAGAGTTAAAGAATTTTAAAAAGTGGAAGTGAGACATGACAGTTTTGAAGTGTGATGATGTTATTCACATTCCTTTCTTACGAACAGGATGGTGGAAATAAGTAATAACTTTAGTGAGCAGTGTATTAAATCATTTTATTACACGATAATATGTCCATATGTGTTGTATAAACTGTGATTCAAACCTATAAAATAAAAATTTACATTGTTAATGAATAAGAAATTTTAGAGCGATTGGAATGATGTTTTGTATTGAGACTTTCCTGAAGCTGAAAGATTTTTGCAGTTAGACTAGGCCTGTGCTTTATTTTGATCGAGGCGGTTAACTCTTCACAATGCAGCATTGCATTCACTTGCATTAAGTTGTAGTCATTGTATGTTACCTTTTCATTTTTGTTGCTTGTAAAGTAAGTAATATATAGTTCATTGTTCAATAATTCATCACACAGTGCAGGGGTTTGGTTCCTAAAGAGCAGTACCTTAGGTGTATCCCCTTTGGATGATCATGTCATATGTTAAATGGGGATACATGACAACGGCCATATAAAATTTCTCATTAATACCTAAATACATAAATTTTTAGACATAACACACATAAGTGGCCATACCTATATTTGCATGAAATTAAATCAATTTAGACTTGTTACATAAAACTATGTTCAAATTACTTTATTATAAATTATATACCTATAAATGGTGGTGGGGGGTGGTGATGATAATATACCTGAAGATGGTGAAGGTTTTGATAATATTGATGCATTTGGAAGCTGAAGGCAAGTTCCACTACTGTTTGTGCCAGTTTATTAGAAGCATAACATTGGGTGGGAAGTTCTGTTTGAAGCAGGATATGGTATTTGTTCTAGCTGGCTGCTAATGATATGTGTCTACCTTTGTCTTTGCATTGTGTGGCTGCAACATAGCTGATTCAGTGAGAATACCAACTGCCTCTTTGCATTTTCTGTCATGCTTCATCAGTGTCTAATTTACTTATGTTTGGTTCATTTTTTTTGCTGTAGTTGGTTTGTGATTTTCTTTCTTTCCTTTTCTTTTATTTCTTTATTTGTTCGGTGCTCCTCTGTGTGTGATGTTTGAAACAGACCGTAACTACTGCCCATCTATAAACCACAGAACTGAACTGCTTTCAGCAGTTTTATTTCAAGATTTATAACCACATATTGTGATGTTTTATGTTTGATGGTTGTGATTGTCATTGTGCAAAATCTCAGGTTAATCATTTTGTCATGTATTCTCTGAAATACACAGACCATGATGCATTAAATGACTTAGAACATCTCCCCCCATATACATCCTGGCTTCAAAATGTCTGCCAGATGCTCAGGATTCTTTGATATTCTTCCCCTGTTTGAATTTATGTAGTGATTTAAATTAATGATGAACATTTTAATTTTGTAACTTATAGTGTATTTGTGAGCAGATTGAGGTCAGGAAATGCCTGCTATCATCCAGTGCAGAATCTTTTGTCTTCCAGGTTGCTATCCAAAAATTTAAAGATGAAGATATATAGAACTATAATTTTGCCTGTTGTTTTGTATGGGTGTGAAACTTGGTCGCTGACATTGCGGGAGGAAAGGAAGCTGAGGTTATTTGAGAACATGGTGTTGAGGAGAATATTTGGACCTAGGAGGGACGAGGTAACAGGGGAATGGAGGAGATTGCATAATGAGGAGCTAAACGATATGTACTCCTCACCCAATATTGTGCGGGTGATAAAATCGAGAAGAATGAGATGGGCTGGGCATGTGGCACGTATAGGTGAGGAGAGGGGGGTGTATAGGGTCTTGGTGGGGAGACCAGAGGGAAGGAGACCACTGGGGAGACCTAGGCATAGATGGGTGGATAATATTAGGATGGATCTCCAGGAGGTGGGATGTGGGTATATGGACTGGATTGGCCTGGCCCACGATAGAGATAGGTGGCGGACGCTTGTGAGTGCAGTAATGAACCTTCGGGTTCTGTGAAATGTGGGGAATTTCTTGACTAGCTGCAAACCTGTTAGCTTCTCAAGAAGGACTCTGCACAATGAAGTAAGTAAGTAAGTAGTGTATTTGTGATGGAGAAAATGTGTCAGACCTTAGGAGGCTGAATCGAGAAATTTTAATAATGTGCGCATCTGTGAGAGTGACACACATATGTGCATCACTTAACTACCATGATACCATTTAACTCAGCTGTTTCAGTAGTGGACAGTACATTGTTTTATAAAATGGTTGGCATTCAGATTAAGTTAGAATTACTTCGCTTCATGAAGACTTAGTACATCAAGCTGCAGAAATAATAAAACACACTTTTCCAGATCGCAAGAAAGGATTTATTGAGAAAAGAAGACTAGGGGTAGTGCAGTCCATTTCTTTCTTTTGTTCAGTGATACTGAGAGCATGTTTTGTGATAAGTGTGCTATGCATAGTGGTGTGTAAATGTTTTAAAGTTGCCGATGGCAGTTAGTAATACAAGTAATGAATATTTGAAAATGAAGACTTCCCCACATAAGCCTGTTGCTTATCGTGACCATTTAAACTGCTGTACACATCGTTACACAAACACTGAATAATTGTTTGGTGCACCACACAGACAACATACCAGTAGTGCACCATACACCACTAGGGGATATATAGCCAATCGGGGGGGGGGGGGGGGGCCCATTTTTTACGAGTTTTTTATTAGGGGGGCCTTTTTAAGGCACTTTAGACATTTTAACTAAAAAAACAAAATTTTGTTTTTTTCCCCATTTAAATG
>Ga0131853_10013370_pt1 | contig 15042 bp, 4 predicted proteins | sample TergutLab28metaG_FD_92764 | JGI IMG/M metagenome (GOLD analysis project Ga0131853, IMG submission 92764) | Labiotermes labralis P1 segment gut microbial communities from Petit-Saut dam, French Guiana - Lab288 P1 (version 2) (version 2) | ecosystem: Host-associated > Arthropoda: Insects >... | reverse complement strand
GTTTGTTAAAAAAAAAGTTGGTGATTAAAAAAGGAAAAAAGAAATTTATTTTTTAGGTAATTGTGTAAGTAAAAAGGTGGTTGGGGGGGGAGGGGGGGGGGGGGGGGGGGGGGAGAGAAGGATGGAGCCTGCTGAACTCTTACATGCAGGAGTTTCGGGTCTTGGCCAGGATTGTGTGTGCCCCCAGTGCCTTCAATTTTACTGTGTGTAATCATTTGGTACTAAGTTACTTGTGCAGTTAATACAACACTTAAATTACATATGAGTAAAAGAACAAGCTAATTTAGTTATAAAATGGAAGGCAGATCATTCTTCTTGATGCTACACAGCATAGATTGGTAGTTGGTTGACCATTGAAGATGGGACTGATAGCCCAACCTATGCTGCATAATATCCCAGAAGTGTGAAGGACTCAATTACAACATGGTGGAAATTTAAAGTCATGCAAGAAAGTGCATGTTGGATCTAATTTTTTCAATAGGTTGAAATCCATGAGAACTGGGTCTTCAATATTTTATGTGCTTGACATCGCATTTGTTCAAACAATTTTGTAAGATGTATCTCCAGGTTACATACCCTAGCTGTTCATTTTATATCAAAATAACCTATACAAATAAAGTTTTCTTATTTTTGTAGATGTTTGAATATTGCTAAATCTAAAATATTAGTCATGTTTTTTGGTCCCTATTTCAGTTTGTATAAATGCATGTGTTTTATTGGAATGTTTTTTGGTTAATTCAAGTTTCATTCCTTATATGCAGAAAGTTTCCATGTACATTCTGGCTTAAAGAGTTATTAGTTAACCAAAACCATGGTTTTCTTCTAGGTTTGAAGAAAAAGAGAGTGTCTCAGGAGTACAGCAGCTGAAGTCTTCTGTTCAGAAAGGAATCCGGACAAAGCTTCTGGAACAGTATCCTTATTTGGAAAGTTATGTGGACACTATTCTTCCAAAGAAGGACACGTATCGTATAGTAAAATGGTATGTGCTGTTCGTTGTATTTAATTAAAGCTTTTTTTTCTGTAGGACATTAGAGGCATGAGGAATGATACATAAGCTAGTTGAAAGAAGGTGCACAAGGTAATTTACAATTTGCACTCTTCATTAGTTGTGGTTAGAATGATAAATCTAGTATAAAAGGATTGCTGGACATGTAACATACGTGGAGAAACTTGCATACTGCATATTGTTCAGAAAACTTAAAGAAAGAAACAACTTTGAAGACCTCTGTGTAGGTTGGAGTTGATATTAAAAATTATCATAACTGACTAAGTTCCAAAGTAAAATATTGAATGGGACTGGTTCAGTTTACAGTCTGATAATGGTAAGGTCTTGTGACAATAATAACTAACAGGTTACATGAAAGGGAGTTTTTTTGATTGACTTCAGGGTGGCTGCTTGCCTGAGTACATTATTTTATTTCCAGAAGAAGGGCCAGTTGTTATGGAGCCACACAAAACAGAACTGATAAAATTGTTGTTTTAAATGTTGTTTTGGTTGCGGTCACTGGTTGTACTGATTATATATGTTAGTTAATGGCACTGGAGGTTTCTTAAAGAATCCACTATTCATGTTAAGTCTAACAACTCTTCTAATTGATATTATTATTAATTAGCACATACCAGTTTTCAGTCATTAGTTGGGTGTAGGTATACCTAGTTAGTGTGGGGTTATGGTAGTGTGTTCTGTAGTGACAATTAAATTCCCATTACATACCTTTTATTATGCTTTATTTATGGTTTGCATATCTATACTAAATTGGACCTTATGGGATGGTACTGGACTCTGCCTGTGGTGTCTGCATAATAATTTAACATTTAAACCTTCAAGAATATAGAGTAGGAATTATCGGAATCACACACTCAGAAATGTAGAGTAACAACCCTTAGGATCAATAGAAATTTGTCGTGAATTTTTTTATATCTTCATGTCCACTTACATCTGTGTCACTTTGTGTGAAAATATGTTAGTGTTAAAATTTCGAGGATTCCGTCGTGATGTGATGGGGAACCAGTAGGAGTTGTATTAATGTCACATTATGACATCATTGATAGCCAGTCAGAATTAATGTAAAATAATATGTCTACTAAATTATGTGTGAGATTAGTGACAGTTAATCTGCAAGCAGTTGCAGAAATCAATGAGGAATGAGTGTACTAAGATTGAAGTAAATGTGAAAGACTTATAACAATAAAGGGCAATAAAATGCTTGGTAGTTACAATGTGATAAACATTTAGTGTCATGGAAAGTAATTGAGAATGGTGAAGATGGATAGTGCATTTGAATGGTCTTATGCCAGCTTTTGCTTTTACAGTCATGACCATATAGAAATCCTAATAAATGGCTCAGGAGAACTCCTTTTCTTCCGGCATAGAGAAAGAGAATGGATACCTACGTTGCGTCTCTTACATAAATGTGAGTATTATCAATTCTGTACCTGGTGAAAGTATAACATCTGTTAGGCCAACATCAGACTTGCAGTTGGAGCTATAATTGTTGACATGGCATAACTTGATGCCCTATCCACAAAAGAACCCACCATATAGAGAATATTATTTCATATTTTCCATTTTCAGATCCATTTCTTTTACCATGGGAACAAGTGGATAAAGGAGCAATTCGTTTTGTGCTTAGTGGTGCCAACATAATGTGCCCAGGTCTTACATCACCTGGAGCTAAGATGACACCTGTTCCCAAAGGGACAGTGGTTGTATCCTTTAAAAGTACACATACTCATTTTTCAACACATTTAAAGGATGTATGGTCATAACTATTATTGAAATATGTCTGGATGATTAAAAAACAGAGACTGTATACCAAAGCAAGGTCCAGATAATTTGAAAACAAGACTACATATCAGAGAAAGACCAGCAGTTAATGTTGAATGGTTAGTGTCAACCCTCAAAACCAGCGGTCACTTTTGGCAGTATCTGTGTCAGGTATTTTTAGTTTTCCCAAAGAAATGCCCATCCACAAACTCAAGAAGTCTTTTGTATACACCAACATATACACATAAATTGTATAAAATTATAAGTTATGCATAAACATAAACTGTCGTACTTCAGCAATAAACTGTCATTCTCAGGGAGAAAACAATATATAATATTAATACACAAATCTCATGAGTACAGTGATTGATATGGAGCTTTGAACACTTGTTCTGATAGGGTAAAGCAGTGTTAGCTCCAGTAAATCAGTAAGGTTCGTTGTGAGTTAACCATATAATGTCCTGTGTCCACAGTTTTGACAGAGATGAGTGGGTGCAGTAGTCATGTATTTTAGAACATACTTTGAAACCCAAATTTCATTAACTCATATACTCAGGCAGTTATGGCAGAAGGAAAACAACATGCATTAGCAGTTGGAATGACTGCCATGTCAACAGAAGATATGTAAGTACTGTGTACTCCTTTTTTCTTCCATATTACATCAATAAAAGCCTACCAAAAATTGGAGCCAGTTGTTAATGTAATAGCTAGATTAGGTTAAAGAGCATAAGAGGGTAATTTTTTCCGCCATATAGCAGATTTGGGAAAATAAACTGCATTTTAAGCAAGTGCATATGGTTCAGAAACCTCGTAACATTAACATGGGCTGATAATTCTGAGATTTCAGATCTTTGGAACATAAGGGATTGACTGAAACATGGTGCTGACAATATTTTAAACATGTTGTTTCAATTATACTTAACCTGGTTTTGTTGCAGTTGTTGGTGGCTAGTAAGCTTACATTCAAAGTAAGCATACCAGCCAAGATCTTTCTGACTGATAGTGTTCTAGCTTTCTGATACATGCACTCTAATACACTTACCACCATATTTTGTTTCAGAGCAAAGGTCAACAAAGGAATTGGAATAGAGAACTGCCATTATCTCAATGATGGTTTGTGGCAGATGAAACCAGTCAAGTAGTAATATGAACACATTTATTGAATTCAAGTAAGCATTTGTAAGTTGAGACAAAGTGAGTGGGAGAATTGAGTAATAATTCTGTACAGTGAATCACATTGTAACAATTTTACAGAGTGTATGAAACTTTCAGCTTGATATAAATCAGAGAACAGTTCTTTCAGTTCTTAAGATGTTGTTCACAAACAAAATAGTAAGGATCATCAAACATAACTGTTCATTTAATGAATTACTCCTCTGACATAAGTATAACAGCTACATATTTCATTATTACTCAGTGTATTGCCATCAAACATGAAAATTCTTTATTGCTTTTATCAATTATGTTACTTGTTTTAGTCCTTCGTACGGACCATTATCAGGCGTAATAATACGTATCTAAAACAAGTGTGTATGCAGGACAAACATTATTAATCTGTGAGCATTACTGCTACACAAAATGAAATGAAGACTGTAAAATTTGTGTGCTCACAAATTAATGATGTTCAACTTGCATACCTACTCATGTTTTATATATGTATTTTTATGCTCGATGATGGTCTGTAAGAAGGAACGAAACATGTAGCATTATTGATACAAGCAATAAAGAATTGTTATATTTGATAGCAAAACATTTAGTAATATTAAAATTTTACAACATAACAGGATACACTTCATCAAAATTAGCTACATGTTTCATTTTGATTCCAACAAACACAGCTTATGTTTATTAAAAACCTAGTTTTAGCATCACGTTTCAGCTCGTAGTAAGCTATCCTCAGGTTGTACAAGACTAATAGCAAAGAATGTGCAACTGTATATGTAATATTATTAAACACTGACATGTCAGGTTTGATCTCAGTTTGTCATGATAATTATATTTGTGAGTTATGAATATCATAAAGCTTTTTCTAAAAACATCAGTTAATTATGATGGCTTGTTATGTTTTATACTGGTATTAGTAGCTGTGATAAGCCATCATAATTGATTGATGTTGCTATAAAATGTTTGATGATATTCAGAAATTATGGGTATAATAATTGTGACAGAACTGTGATCAGAATTTAAGTATCAGTTTTGAAATAATAATATTACATTTAGTTGTACATTTTCCCTTTATAAAAGTTGTTACAGGATGACTTACTGTGAGCCAAATCATATAGCTGCAGGTAGATGTTTCATAAAAAAGTGCATTTGACAGATTTTGTTGATCCCTTTGTTAAAATAATCATTGAGATCTCGATGTTTATTTTAAGCTCAGTGCACATATATATGTATATAGTCCTACTTTAAAATAAAGTGTTTCTCTGTCAGAATCCATGTATTTTCCTGTGATTCACATATGTCTTATTACATCAGGTCACATTTGGCATGCCAGACATCAATCTGCAATAAATCTGTACTTTAATGAGCACTCACTTTTACTTACGGACATAATAGTCACATAATACATCACATTCTTGGTCCAGGGTCATGTATTAAATTTTTTGAACAGAGATGAAAATGATGAGCATTGCCTGGACATAGAAATTGACCCCAGTGAAAGCTTCAGGCCTTTATGTCATGCTATATACACTGACATCACAATAATTAGCAGTTGAACCCAGTTACGATGACACCAGTTTATACAATACCCATCTATAGCATCAGATATTCTGTGTTACCAATGAATTCACCAATGAATTCCTCAGTGTTAATCATAACATTACACTTCTTAGAGCAGCACTTGTTTATAATGACGCAAAACATTCAGTCCTTTTCGTAACGTTATAACCAAGTTCAACTATGCTTAGATCTAAATTATTATTTTAATCTCAATGTATATAGCAGAATGTGTTTTCCTGTGTGTATATTTGTTACTACAGCCTTGTAATTTCATAATGGGAATCAAGCTGAAATGTGTAGCTGCCATATTTTTGTCAACAAAGTAGTTTATGTAATAAATAGTTTTGTTTGATGGTCATTACCACTTGATTGTATACATAAAGCACAACAGGATGCCCCACATTAAAATAGAATGTTGTTATTGTGTCAGTGACTATGTATTCTCTTTTGATTCTTGTTTGTCTATTAGATCAGGTCATATTTGACATTTCAGACACCAGTGTCCACTCATCATCCAATTAAAATTCAGTTAAAGTAACAGAACTGTTGGCGTAAATAAATGTAAATTCCTTCATACTTGTGTGTCCACAGCCTTGTTTAAGAATGATCAATACAGAGGGTAAGGTGAGTTTTAAAGGAGGGGTGCATATAGGTGGAGTGTGAATCATTTCCATCATTAACCTGATCAAGATGTATGTGCCTTCATCCTTTGCATGGTATGTAGGCCTATGTGGACATTATTTTGCATGTGAGGGAGTAGTAGATTCTGTAAATCATGGAATATTTCAGTTCTGTTTTACATTTATCAAACCTTAAAAAACTTGAAAATGGTCTGCATATGTATTGTAAAACAGACGTTATTCGTGCAACTCTCTTGCTTCACAGACTTTACCAATACGTTTGCCAAAACAGGCAAAACTTCATGCAAATTATTATCACAAAATACCCACTAAATGTAAAAAATAAAGAAAAAGATCAAATAGAAATACTAGATTAATTTTTTGTTTGTATGCAGTTTAACACGGACTCACCCATATGCCATTACGACTTTTTTGACACATATTTGTGTGTGTGTGTGTATATGTATATATATAGTTTAGTATCACTAGTGCTTTTGTATGGTTAGTTTAAGCGAAACCAAAAAGCATTGTAAAATCTTTTAAATCCATCATAATTTAACCATAAAAAATTTGATATAAAACATAAGTAATAATAATTTTTATCATAATATTTCTTCTTTAAATTATGTCATTGCTTCCATCTTCTTCAACAGTTTTTCTGATTTTGCTACTTTGCAAGCCTCTTAAAACACACAGTTTTCCAGTTTTTTAACTTACATATTTTATCCCTTTTTCCAGTTGTCATTGAGCTTTAAAGTTATTAAACATTATCATAACCATGATGGATTTCCTGTACTGTATGTCAGTTCTGCTGGGTCATTTATTCTCTGTCACTCGACATTTTCTATCGTGGTTTCTGTCCCTATGTCTTGAACTGCAGCTTATTGACCATTTTCTTATGATCTTGGTTATTCTGTATATAAGGTACCACTGATTTTATGTATATCATGATAGTACAGTCGTGCACAAAACCACAATATAATCAATGAGGCAACAAGTTTCAGCTTATTCCAAGCCACCATCTGGTCATCTCTCTTCAAAAACTATCAGTAAAAGCTTTGACTGCAACAAGGTGTGAGATTTTATCCGCTACAAAAATCATCATAAAATTTTGTGTTACTTATTTATTTTGTGACGATTTTTGTAAAAGGATTAGATCTCATGCCTTCTTGCAATTAAAGTTGTAATTGATGGTTCTTGAAGAGACAAGGCCTGATGATTGCTAGGAATAAGCCACAACTTGTTGCATGATTGATTATATTGTGGTGTTGTGTGTGTACTATCATGACTTGCGTATTGATTAATAACACAACAGGGATAAATCACCTTAAGACTACTGACTTTAGTCAATAAACAATAAATAGCTAAAGGTCCCATTACAACAAAATTCAGATTAGTGTTGACCAACTTCTGGTAAAGTAAAAAATGAAACAAACTGAAAACCAAAAGCTACTGCACATTATGCATGCTTCAGGGGACAGAATAGTGGCAGAAATTAAACTCTAAGACTTACATGCATATACCAAGAAACTATTACACACTGCCAGTGAATTCCAGAAGCAGGCAGCCAATCAGAAGAAGAGAGTTCAATGAATTCTCACATTTCTGCTCTCAGGAGAGGGATCCCAGCCTAGGAAAGCAAGTGAAGTGGTGGGATTAATGAAGGATATAAAGTGAGGAATTTTGGAAAGGTTGTATGTCATAAATCAGCATTCCTATTAAACCTAAGTTATTGCTGCTGTTAGTATTGATTCCCGCGAAGAATTTTCTGTGGCCGTTATCTGCAATGAAGTAAGTGGAAATGCCTTGCTATTTTAAATTGTGTTTAAAATTGTTTCATATTTTAGATAAGCCCTGTAAATCTTCACACTGAAAGCAGGCTACAGTTGACAGTCTATGTAACACACCTTTGAAAGCTGTTGCAAGTTTGTGATGTGTCATAGAAAATATATATAGTGCCAGTGAAGAAAGAAATGTTGACATGAAAAATCAAGAACAATGATTGGTGTTTCTGGAGTCCTAATATAAAGTTACTGGTTTAATTTGTTGTATATTTTGATTGCGGTTTAAAAGTGCTTGTTGGAAGAGATGGAATCAAAATTATATGGCACAGTAAACTCATTATTTTTTCTAATAAATGAAGGTGATCAAGCAGCATGTAATTAAAGCAAAAATTAAACATAGCTGTATACAGTAGAATCTGTCTCAGAACTAGGATGAGACAGACTTACATGGCAGCTAGAATAGCACTAGGATGTTCATCCACTGCTCATGAGACATAGAATTTGAATGGGAGAAAGCAAGGAAATTAAAGACAAGTTTAGTTTCAATCAAGTTATTGACTTCTGGGTTTTTACAGCAGGCAGTATACAAAGTTTGTTTCGACAATTCAGAGTAATGTGCTGCTTCTGTCTTCAAGGTGACTGCCAAAACTTTCACCTCAACCAAAGACCATCATTCAAACACTGAAGAGGGTGGTAGATACAGATTATATGAGTATTGCATTTCATTCCTGCTTTGTTGGATTTCTTTTGTCTTGAGTAAATATGGCAGCTGACAGTTTTGTTGGGCTACCATCTAGAAACACCAGGGTCAATCATCACATGAATAAAGGATCATGCAGTGCCTCCGGCCTCTCACCATGGAGACATAGGTTCAGTCTCTGGCCCAGATGGTGTGAGATTCATGTTGGACAAAGTGGTGCTCAGACATGCTTTTTCCAGTATTTTGGTTTTACCCTGTCACTGGAATTTCACGGGTTCTCTGCGTTCATTCATTTATTCATATCTCACCAATGATTGTGATCTTAACAACTGACAGTTAATTAAACACATAACTTAAAAAAATCTAAAGAAGAAAGTACATAGTTTTATACTGTCATGTTTTATACCACATTTGCCTTATGTGTGCATTTTAATATTATCCTACCACCTGTTCCTGTGTACGTCAAGCAGTCCCTTCATTTTATGCATTTCTCATTTTCCATTGGTACTGCATACTTCATCCTTCTCACCATTTTTTATTTATCACTCTTAACTATACCACTTAATTGTATGCAGATGTAACATATACCCTTTGCTGCTGGAATTAAATGCCTGGTGTGGTGTGCAGAAGACCAGATTCTAAATTGGGGCTGCATAATAAAATCCATGACAGGCTGTCAGCTATACGTACCATTCATCATTTTGAGCATCAGTCTATCTGATGGGGTATACTGCACATTGGGGTCCAAAGGTTTCAAGAATAGTTAATACCCACATTTAACTTTTAAACTGTGGGAGCTCACAGTATCGACTGTCTGTAGCTCTTATTCAAGATACCCACTCTTGTCTTCTTAATAAACATCCTGGGCTGTGCCATATTTCAGGCAGCTAGTTACCAGCCACTTACTCTACAGGCCTAGGTTCGATCCCATGCCAGTCTTTGTGGGATTTGTGATGGACAAAGTGGCAATGGGACTTTTTTTCTTTAATGCTCCTGTTGATCCCTATCATTACCATTCCTTGAATACTTCATCATGATTGTCAGTTCCTCATCCCCATCGTGAGAAGGGACTGGATAGGGTGGCAGTGCACGCTGTTACCTGTCTGAAAAGCATTGCATAGCCTACTGCTCTTCTTACTTATCATACTGGTAACTATGTACCTTTGTTTCACTTTAATTAAAAAAACAGCTGTTGAACATTCGTGCCATTTTCAAAATAAATCTTATAAAAACGTAATGACTTTTGATAAGAGTGTTACAATAAGTACAACAATGTTGAATCCTCATCTGTTTATGGAAAATAGTATTCATGATCTGTATGCATTTAAACTTTGCTTCTGTTACTTTACTTTTCTGTTTCATTAGGACATTATTTATATATGTCTTGTTTGCCACCCTACTTTACACATGATTAGTGAAGATGTATGTACCTACCTGAGGCTAGATTGCAAAGAAGTATACAATAATCTGGTTCATTTCTAGGTGTCTGCAGATACAATTAACATTTAAAACAATTTGGAGACAGTAAAAACAATTGATGCCATAATTTTTTGGTGTGTGCACTTTAAATTACTAGAAAAGAAAGTTGGAAGAACATATTCATATGACCTCTCATGTGCTTATTACTATTTGGTGAATAATCAACAAGTGTTTTCTGTACATATTTAATTTCAAGCCATTGATTGGTTTAGATGTGTGGACTGTAAAGAGTCAGGATAGCTCAGTCAGTATAGTCACTAGGCTCTTGGCTGGATGCCCAAGGGATCATGGTTAAATTCCCTGCAGGAGCAAGATATTTACCTTTTTTACCAAAGAGTACAGACCATCTCTGGGGTGCACCAGCTTCATGTTTAGTAGGTACTGGGGTCTTTGTACCCAGTAGTAAAGCAGTTGGGATGTGAAGGTGACCACTTATTCCCATCTAGTGCCAAGGTTAAGAATAAGTGGAGGTATACCTCCTCTCCCCATATGCATTTATGGCAAGCAGAGAAGCAACATCATGTGGATCATAACGTTAAGGTCATGTTCTTCCAAGGATTTTTGGACAACAACAAGTTTTGTTAAAAATTATGTAAGTCACAAGGTATCTTTTATTTTATTACATTCTTATTTGAATAGTTATCTAGTTCTTGTTATCTCATCATAAATGAAAGGGAAGTAGGAAAAGTCACCTATTTTCTTCCATAGTATAGAAATTTAAATGCTCTAGCATGAACCAAATTTGAGTCCACATGGAAAACTTTGTTTATACCTGCCATCCCTGATGCAATCTAAAATATCAAAATGATTTTTTAGATACCTGCTGTATTGGCAGACATATGGAACTGAACATAACCTCCCCATTACATGTTCATATCATGTAATAAATGACAAGAATGCAATGACTATTAGTTTTTAGTACCAAATAAATCAGTGTGCTCAGCAAATTGCACATTTGTTGTGATCACCAAAATTAATCTCTGTCATGAATTCTACTGTTTTGTACATCCACTGTGTAGGGCAGGACAGTTATAAAATATATGGTGTCGGTATAACTGTTGTATTCCACACTGTCCTGTAGACTCCGTTGTTCAAGGATTCACTGCAGAAACTATACACAAATTACATTAAAGTAAGTCTGTTTCATGTGTGATGTTCCCAATTAGTGTATTTTTCTTAACTGTGTACTTCACTTCCATGTTGTTTCAATGACTTGCTACTGACATTCTGTGTTGCATATTTCATTCTTCTGATGCTAAGACTTGCTGGAACAAGTGTAGCGTGCAGCACATTGTTCGCCACTTACACCATAGTCGACTGCTTCTTGAAGTTTGGCTACAATTGCCTCATATTTGGGGTTGTATGCCACCACACTGAACAACAATAAACAGAGAGCTGTGGTTATGGGACATACCAGCCCTTACCAGCCATTTAATATGACTATCCACCATATTAATACAAACAGTATGATATTAAAATTGAGGTACCAGAACATTCAGTCATTTATTTAAAGTATGAGAAGGGAGGAGGGGCATTGAAAATTTGGTTTGAGAATTCAGACTCTGGTCTAAGAAGAAAGTTCAGTCAAATCCACTTGTAGAAATGTTGCTTGATATGGTATGATAATAAAATAAATGTAATCTTTATACAAATGCCTGCTGTTTCCCAAGGTAAGGATTATCAAATACACATCCTGACATCCTATTTTGTTATTATCCAGTGCAGTATTATTCAATTATCCATCCCTGTGCCTTCCAGTCCCTCTTTTCCTCTTCACAGTTTCTAACAATAATTGTGTATGTATTGTTTGTCAGCAATGTCTATGCTCTGGGCCCACCCATCTCATCGCCCTTGATTTGATCACTTGTGATATTTGCTAAAGAGTGCATTTAAATTATGAAGCTCTACATTATGCAGTTTTCACCAGCCTCCCATTACCTTGACCAAGAATATTATGGTAGTCTTTGAGGATTCATCACCTTAGAGTAAGCAGAGTCTCATACTCACGTGTTGAAGATCCTTGCTCCCTTGATTAGCATTTTGGCTGCTGTAATGTATTCACGGGCCTTCTTTGGTTCCTCACAGGCAACACGGTTCAAACAGTCATAATCATTATTAACATCACCCATGAGATATGTGAACAACAGGAGTAGTTCTGATTCTGTTAGAAGTGAGTTGGCCCATGGGTCTGATATTATGTTATCTTCATCTGAGCTGCGGCCCTGGCCATATCCATTGGTTGTTCCCCCATTCTTCAGAAATCCAAATGAGAACAAGCCTGCTCCAAATAACAGGGCTTTTAGAACTAGCAAAATGAACAGATTGGTCAAGTTGAGGCTTAGAACCTAAAACAAATTCAAAGAAAAATATAACTGTTGTGTTCGTTATGAGGTTGGTTCGCTGTGAGCATAATGGCAATATGACTGACTGCAAAACAGCACAGAAAATGACCACTGTCTTGCTGCAACATTATGTTTTGCATATTTAATTACACACACCAACACATGCACACATATATATATATATTATTTAAGAATCTTCATGTTTGTACTGTGCATCAATGACAATTAAAACACTTTATTATCCAACAGATGCACAAATGTATAATTTGTAGATACAATTAGAATTATTATAAAGTATTTATAATATTTAAAAATTGCTTCAACATGTTTTGAATCACAAGGGATCCATCATCAGGGAGCTCTACACAGTGCTTGGCTAAAATTGCAGTAATGGTTCTATCCTGTTCATTGATATGGACCATAACGCCAACTACGTCCATTTCAATGGACAAGATAGAACCATTACTGTAATTTTAGCTAAGCACTGCATACAGCTGCCCGATGATGGATCTTTTGTGATCCGAAACATGTTGGAGCAATTTTTAAATATGTTAAATATTTTATAGTAATCCTAATTGTATCTACGAATTATATATTGTGCATCTGTTGGATAATAAATTATTTAAGAGGTCTAAAATTTACATGAAAACACTTAAAAACACTTCTACATGTTTTGATCACACAATCTTCCTCAGGGAGCGTACATTGTTCGTTGCTAAAGTTATAATTTAAAACATTCAGTGAATTACTTCATTATGTTGACTATGGTGCTGTGGCAGTGTGTCATGGTTTTGTGTGAGAGTTGTACACTGTTTAGAATGAGCCTGGTTATGGATGTGCATCATATGCTGTGTAGTGAGACTGGCTACACAGCATATGATGCACATCCATAACCAGGGTCATTCTAAACAGTGTACAACTCACACACAAAACCATGACACACTGCCACAGCACCATAGTCAACATAATGAAGTAATTCACTGAATGTTTTAAATTATAACTTTAGCAAGGAACAATGTATGCTCCCTGAGGATGATTGTGTGATCGAAACATGTAGAAGCATTTTAAGTGTTTTAATGTAAATTTTAGACTTCTTAAATAATATATATATATATGTATATATATATATATGTGTGTGTGTGTGTGTGTGCATGTGTTGGTGTGTGTAATTAAATAACTACAGAATGAATGGTGCAACAATTAAAAAAAAAACAGTTTTCCAGGTTACAACAGTGCATATATGTACTTCACTCTTTTCAGGCTGATATATCATAAAGATAGGGGCAGCATACTCATTTGAATAACATCCCAGAAGACTTGAGTCTTCAGCATGTTATGCATCTTGTGTAATTCTCGCTATCAATGCTGATCATTTCCCTAAACAGCATTCGCTGTTTGGTTTTTGTACTGGAGGCAGACTGTATCCTCTGCATGGTAAGAACTGAATCTTTGTGCATAAAGTCGATTAATGTTAGTCCTCACAGACTGAATGAAATTGTAATGTATTAGCATGGACTGTAAAAATACGAAAACATGAAGAAATATAATTGTGGAAAATTTTAAATTAGTCTGAGGTTTCTTCATCATTTTTTGTGTAACATGATTGTAGAGTGTAGGTCTGTACTCCCCTAGAAATATGATAGAAATATTTGACATCATTTTGACTGAATAGGGCAACAGTTTGTAAAGGGAAGGCATTTTGGAGACCCAGGAAATAACTAGCTTAAGAAGCAAAGAGTCTAGGCGTTACAAAAAAAATTGTTTGGGGGGGGGGGGGAATTCGGCAGACTAGTGGTAAATATTGAATTAAGTCGATATACTGGGGTAAATTTAACGGGGAAGTTTCTACGGCCTGGTGGGAAGTTTACAACTCAAATGGGATGTTCAGGTAAATGCGTTCAGCACAGGCCTGCGTTGTACTATTTGGTGCAAGTACGCAAAGGGATTGTGGTAACTGGTGTAGAATAATAGTGTAAAAGTTACTAGTGCGTCGTGTATCATATAATCACTGAGCATTGCTAATATGCATTGTTCTTATTACCTGGAGAATGACAGGCTGTTAGCCGAGCTTTCCAAGTGGAAACAGGTGTGTAGGACAGTGCGAAAGAACTAGTCCTGTGCAACATGTGTGTGTAGCAATGGAAAAGAACTCTGCCTGTTAGGTTATGTACTACTAACGCTGAAAGAGATGTGAAGGGTATTGAGAAAGATCTGTACGTGTTAGGTTATGTAGTTGCTGACACTGACAGTTTAAGGTTTTGTGCAATTTTTGCACAGATTGTACAAATATGGTAGAATAGTGGTGATGTCTTGTCCACTTTTCAATTTGTTATACTCTCAAATGAATTTTGATTGCGCGAGACATTTGAGGTTTATTTTGATATTGTCGAAATATACGTCCGTATTGGTCAAATATAACCCTCCGCTTTATAAACCTCAGACCGAATTTAATTTTTTTCCAAGGTAATGGGCCTGAAAAAGATTCGTACGTAACGTGAAATAGACTTTATTTCTTGCTGCTTAATTAAGCGTAGAAACGGCTGTGCCTTTTCTTGCGAGATATCAGACCAACAGTGGGCAGATTTGCCGAAGTTTCTGGACAGCATGTTGGTCACATCTTTAAGAG
>Ga0131853_10013369_pt1 | contig 15042 bp, 3 predicted proteins | sample TergutLab28metaG_FD_92764 | JGI IMG/M metagenome (GOLD analysis project Ga0131853, IMG submission 92764) | Labiotermes labralis P1 segment gut microbial communities from Petit-Saut dam, French Guiana - Lab288 P1 (version 2) (version 2) | ecosystem: Host-associated > Arthropoda: Insects >... | reverse complement strand
CTCTCCCAGAGGGGCCCCGGGGGCTGTTTAAGAATTTCGGAGCCGTGAAATTTTTTGTTACATTTTCGTAAAAAAATTGGGTTTTTTTTTTCCCCCCCCCCCCCGACAATTTTTTTCTTCTTATAGCTCATCATATTTCAAATGGATAATTACGTAACAGAATCACAGATGGAAGTCACAATCAACAACAATTCTAGTCAGTCGGTCTGCCTTATATCCATCACATTTGCTCCAACCAATTTTAGTGTTTTTATTCTTGGTCTCACATTTTTAGGACTGCAAAAGAACACATCAGGGTTTATTAAGGAAATAATATTTTCCAGAATTTATCCTGATTCTAATGTTTACTCTCAACACTAATTTTAAGCAAGTTCGCGTCCCTGTGGAGCACCTTTCAAAGCAGCCCTTTCCATTCGCAATCTTATCTGTCTAGTAAGCATGCACCAACTCTAAAATCGACAACAGATTTCCATGAAATTTCATACTGGAGGCTTTTACCACAAAATGTCGAAACACTGCAATTTTAATTTAGATTTTAGGCTGAAAATTTATCGAATATTTTTAATGCTTTCCTGTGTACAACCACAGTGCCGCTTGCTAAATGTTTATCGAATAAGACGTGTTTGGAACTAAGTTGTAAAGAAAAGTAAAAGAACCCTTTGTTTCATACACTTTCCGTGGGACGTCCGTAGAAATCTGACGATACTTAACCTAACCATCCTCCGACGTGAAAGACAAATAGATCGTTTGCTTTCAGAATGCACTGGAATCAAAGCTGCCCTTTCTTATATGTGCCTTATGAGACGAGACTTCTAACAAATTAGGCATGTGGACACTGAGTGATTGATGTTTATTCATCCACTACAATCATACTTTTAATCTCACCAGTGTAAGTAGGTCTAACACTCCAGCAACAGCGAAGACTTGCGCAGGAGTTGGATGTTTGTTTACTAAGAGAGGAGAGTTAATCGCAGTTTTAATTATTCAGTTTAGTGAAGACATTTACTTAAAAGAAACATCTCAAAGTGAAGAAGACTTTTGTCAGATAGAGAATATCAATTCTCTTACTCATACTAACATCATTTCTCTTTCATATGTATTTTAAAAACACTCACAATTCTTTCTCTAGAATGGGCCTGCATATTCTACAACCTTGTTATTTGTTGCCGTTACCAGATACTTGAATTTCTAATGTTAACTTCAATTTAATCAAGCTCTCTGCTTACAAGAGATGTAATTGCAAGAAAGTCTGCATTGATCACATTACACACGATTACAGTTACATAGTATGAACGCGTATCACGGAGGCTAGAGGAAATGGAATAGAAGTAGCTGATAAAAACTAATAAAAGGAAGTTCCATGCTACTAAAATAAGGGTAACACAACTAAACAGCTACTATATATTTTAAACCTAACATTAATGTAAATAATATATAAACAGCAAGTCTCCATATACATAAACACAACGTGTCTTTACTGAAAAGACCAAACAGTTGACGTTGAGTGGCACATATACAGTTGAACTCCACTTATCCGGATTAATTTGGACGGCAGAAAATCCGGATAATGGGATTTTTCTTTGAAAGTACGCTACATTGGCAGTTTGAAGTTCGGCTGTTATTATTTACAGTATGTACCTGCGTCTAAACCTTCCGACCGAGCCTGATATGAAAATTCTAAAAGCCATAACACTGTACTGTACTTGATCCGATAACTGGCAAATTCAAAGCACGTTAGTTTTGTAGAATTCTCGACAAATTTACCCGAAGGGCCAAGCCGATCCGGATAACGAGCTTCCGGATAAGTGGAGTTCTGCTATACTTCGTCTCCTCTATCGTACCACTTTTAAATCCCATACAAATTTTCGGAATCTGGCTGTCTATGTCTCAGTCGTCAGATTAATTTCATTTAGTAGTCTGTCTTACAACAGGTCCAAAGCCTCTCCCAAAGCCAGCTCTCCACATAATGCGATCTAGAGCTTACTTCAAATGAATCATCTTCCTTCCTTAAGCTCATCCAGTAGCTTCCTACGTCTTCTTCCTTGTCTTCCTATCACTTCTATCCCCCTGTTATCTTTCCTTCAATAACCTGTTGTAAAAGGCAGTTTCTATGCAAAATGTGACCAATCCAGTTAGCCTTCCGTTTTCTTATTTAATGTAGGATATTCCTCTGCTCCTTGACTCTAAGTAATACTTCTTCATTTCTCACATGATCGGTTAAATGATCTTCTCCATCCTTCTCCAGCGCCACATTTCAAACTTTCCAGGTGTTTCTGATCTACTGCCCGAAGCGTCCAAGATTCAGCACCATATGCATGGTGTTGATAATTTTTGTTATTGTCGTCAGATAATATAGAAAAATTATGTCATCTAATCTATTCCATTGGATAGAACTAATCTCTATCTCAGGGCTTACCTTGATCGGCTAATATTTTGTCGAAGCTCTTTGCAAGACACCACCAATGACGCCAACTCAGTTTTGCAGGATGTAAAAGAAGGCAAACAACCTGAGAAGATCTGGTGACTCAAATCTTTGATTCCACAAACAGCCGACGTATCAGAACGTTCTGGTGTACAGTTTCGGCTGAAATAGCGGGCGCGATACCAAAGATACTTCAATCAGCATAACATGACAAGGCGGAACTAGCCTTACTGCCAGCAATCTAACGTCTAGTGTTCATATTCCGCTTTCGATCAGGACCAATCAACAGCAGGCTTCATCGACGCGGAATTCCAGATTAACGATACAGACACAGGCGTAAATAAACGTATGACAACATTTTATCATTTTTTGAGTAAACATCCGGTTGTGTATCATGAACTCAATAATCACGACAGTTTCATTCAGAAGCACTACAACCCTTAAGGATTACCATCACTTGCGAATATATAAACGGGATGGTGGTCAAATAACTTGAATTGTCATTCCGTTGAAAGGAATTCCGTGCTTAAAACTTCATCTACCGCAATTACACTACTGTAAAAATGAACCGGACAGACCTTAATTATGTAAAATATAAATTCATATGTGTACAGCTGTGCTACTGCGACAGCATGTATGTTACAGCATTGAAAGTAGATTTAAACATATCAAATGAAGGAGTTTTATAAATAAGTAAAATTCTTGTATTTTTACTTCATTATTACACAAATTAAAAAAAAACCTTCTCTTGCTTATATTATTTGCTTTTGTTGCTGATGTACAGGGCGTTTCAGAAGGGAACTGCCATGGTTCGGGAGAACGTTCCTTAAGCTAATTTACTGCGATATAACCAAATACCAACATCCGAAGTTGAACGATTACAGAGATAACGACGTGAAAAAAAAGTGGTCTTTTTGCGGTTCCATGTACTATAGCTGTTTAGCATGGTGTGTACCTACACTGCGCAGGTCCATTCTTGAGCCGATGCCGCAGCTAAGCCAAACCATACGGAGGAGAATGAGGGTGTGAAATACTTGGAACCCCAGGGATGATTTTTATGGAATTATTGTGAGTTTTCCTTGCTTAATTAATGTCTTTACGTCACTCAGATATTAAACGCATGTTAAGTACAGGTGTTAACATTCTAAGAACTACAAATTCCTCCTCATTTTACTACGTATTTGGTAATCAATAAATGCATACCACCTCTCATTCTTTAAACCTTATCTTGCCATTATCTCCATAACCGCTCAAATTCGGATGCAGGTATGCTTTGTTATATCGATATAATGTAACCTGAAGAACGTTCTTCCGAAGTATAGCAGATTCCTCTAGAAACACCCTGTATAATAGTTCGTTTAAAATACGTAAAATTGGTACATTGACCTCGAACTAACATCATGAATTTAATTCTTTATCTATAAATATTTTGGAGTATTTTCTCCCTTATTAAAAAAAAATTATATGAGTGCGATATTTTTATTTACTGGCTTTCTTATTTGTCTTCTTTATGAAGTGTTTAAATAGCCTTGTTGAACCTCGTTTCTTCTTCTGTCCGTAGACTTTCTTAGATTTTCTGTTGTAAACCTGTTGTGTCATAATTACGTATTCCGTAATATATAATATAGCGTTCAACCGCTGCACAATACACGCAATAGGTGTGTCAGGGTGATTTTTATACAATAGTAAAATTATAGTGGATAAAGTTGTGAGAAAGAGATCTCTTTCATATGAATGACAATTCACGATATGTGCCTGCTATTCTCTTCATATATTGGCGCTTCATGTGACTTCTAAGGGTTGAAACATGTTATATTTCATTAAAAATATACTGTTTAAAAAAAATGTAGATGTGTTGACTAAAAATTGTGATAACATGCCATTAAGGCACAGAGGGTAAGTAGGGGTACAGCTCTACTCTTTCTTTAATGTCGGCTCTAGATGAGGGTGGATGGTTAACGCCACGTCCCGGCCGCTTCACCGGGAATCTACCAATACCCACTGTATACAAGGCTGGGTTTGTGTTGACTAAAACAGTCATTATTATTAGTTTAGCATTTTAAAACTGGGGGACCGCGGTAGCACAGTGGTTAAGGTGCTGTGCTACAAATAGGAATGTCGCTGGTTCGATTCCAGATGGTGTCACTGGAATTTTTCATTGACATAATACTTCCGATCGCACTATGGCCCTGGGGTCGACTCAGCCTCTAACAGAAATGAGTACCAGGAGTATTTTCTGGGGATAAAAGCGGCCGGTGCGTAAGGCTGACAACCCTACCACCATCCTGGGCCACTGTCACGTAATCTGGGAACCTTAACTTACTGGAGCCCTCTGGGCACCTCGAGGATGTAATTGGACTGATTTACCTTTTTTTATTTAAAAACTGCATTTTGTCTACACAGTGTATTTGTGTTTCGAATGATCCTCAGAACAAACAACGCCTATTACACTAAATAACATTAACCACTGGTCTTTTTAAAGGAGAAAGTGTATTTTCTGTTAGTCAAGAAGCAATTAAAATGCAAATTTTACCCTATAGCATGCCACGAAGGCACAGAAAGTAATTAGTGGCACAGTTTTACTCCTTCTTTTACCTCGGCTTTTGATGGGGTGGGTGGTTAACATCACACTCCGGTCGCTTTACCCCCGAGAACGATCTGGTACCCACTGTTTAGGTAGTGGAGCGGGCAACAGTGCCGGTCAGAACGGGTGCAGACAATTCACCGGGATTTGACCCCGGACCGTCCAGCCCGTACCAACTGAACTATCCCGGCCCACACGAGCAGGAAGTAATGTTTTTAAATAAACGTCATACTTTCAAGGCTCAAATAAATATTTCCAGATTATACAATTCCAATCTTTGGCGCTGAGTTGATATCTTCATGGCGTTTATTCCGAAGAGATGCAATGGTTTCATTTTCAGTAATAATTAATATCTTATTTGCAGGTAATGCTTCGTACCAGTTCTCAGAAACAAAGTTCTAATTGCGCCTTTCGAGGTGTTTGAGGACCAACTTACGAACATCTGACATCAGTTAATTTGTTATGGTTTAGGAACCCAAACACTCGGAAAAGCTTCTTTGTCTGACCCCAAACAGCAGAATCCTTCTTGAGAACTTACGTTTCAATAGCCAGTTAAGTACTTCCCTGCCTTTAACGGAGCACGAAGGTTCATTACCGAATTCACAAGAATCTGCCAATTGTGCCTACCCTGAGCCACATAAAATCAAATCGACGGCTTCCCATCCTGGTTATTCAAGATTATTCTCCAAGTAGTGTCTTTCCATCAGGTTTATCCACCGTGTCCTATGCCTCGTGCATTTCCTCCTCCTCCATTGCATCACCCTCATATTATTTGGTCACAAGTACGAATCATGAAGGTTTTCAATATGCACTATTATCCAGTCCCTTGTTACTCCCTCCCTCTTAGGCACAAACACTTTTCTCTGCACGTAACACACACAACCTACATTTTTTGTTTAATGTTGGACAGGCCAGGTTTCACGCCCATAAAAAACATCCGGAAAAGTATAGTGCTGTATGTCTTAATGTTTATGTTCTTAGATTGGAAACTGGAGGGCAAAAATTATCTAACGAATTGTACCTGGCATTCCCTGAATTTGGTCTACTTTTAGTTTCTTTATGCAAGGACTCTTTCTGTACCTAGCACATCAGTACTTCCCAGTGACGTCAGAAAGTTGAAGGACAAATTTCCAAAAATTTTAAGAAGCTGACATCTTTCTGTATCCTCATGGCTGCGGCAGCCACATGGAGGCAAGATATATTTTACCTAAGCCTTCTACAGGCAACGAGAAAACTGACTGAATTCTTGACAGATCATTTATCGTACTGCATCAACTGAAGCCACGATAAGTGGGTCCCTGTCACCATGGCATGGCTAGTCCTCAGGTTTCGGAGGGAGGAAAGGCCACCAGTATGGAGTGTAGCTGCAAATATACTGAATAAGAAGTCGCGGACAGGTGACAATATGTGATCCTCCACCTTTGGAGCTGGGCGATGAGCTAACAAAACCTTACGCAAAAAAATTGCCTAATTACGAAATGGATACACGTGCCTCGGGCCTGGACTGATCCTTTGGTACGAACTAAGCAATGGAAGGGAAAAAATTAGATGTCGTAAATGGAATGTTAGTAGCCTGTATGTGTCAGGTTCACTTACAGCAGTAGCCAGGGAATTAGCAAGGTATAAATTAAATTTATTGGGTGTGCAGGAGGCTAAATGGGGAAAAGGGGGCACCGTAAGAGAACGGAATTATACTTTTTCTATGGAAAAGGAAAGGAAAATCATCAGCTGGGAACAGGATATATTGTTCAACACAGAATAGTATCAGCAGTTAAGAGAGTAGAGTTTGTTATATACAAGATATCATACACAGGTCTTACAGGTCACTGATGTTGTTCTGAATGCGCATGTACCAAGTCAGGAGAAACGTGACGATTAAAAAGACATATTTTATGAGGAATCAGAGCAGGTTTCCGATCATTTTCTTAAGTACCACATGAAAATTCCCTTAGGATATTTTAATGCAAAAGTGGGGAGATTGAATATTTTCAAGCCGACAATTAGGAATGACAGTCTACATCAGGATAGTACTGATAATCGTGTTAGAATAATAAACTTTGCCACATCAAAAATCTAGTTGTTAAAAACACAATGTTCCCGCACCGAAACATTCATAAGTACATCTGGACCTCTCCTGATGGGAAGACTCACGACCAGATTGATCACATACTGATAGATAGGAGATAGCGTTCGAGTATACTAGATGTACCAAGCTTCAGGGGAACTGACTATGATACTAATCAGTATCTTGTGGTTGCAAACGTTAGGGAAAGATTGGCAGTAAGAAAACAAGCAACACAGAAGTTTGAATTGGAGAGATTTAATCTCCGGAAGCGAAGTGAGCTAGAGGTAGGAAACAGTATCAGATAAGATCTGAAGAATGTTTTCAACTTTGGAGAACTTACTAATAGCGAGGACATAAATAGGGCTTGGAAAAACATTAAAGAGAATTTAAAAACTTCAGCTAAAGCGAGTCAAGGTCTGTATGAATTGAAGCAGCATAAGCCATGGTTTCATGAAGAATGTTCACAATTTTAGATCAAAGGAAGCAGGCTAAAAAGCAGTGGTTACAGGATCCAAACCAAAGCAATATAGATGATCTAAACAGCGTAAGACGTTAGATGGGTCTTCAGGAAGTGGGAAGAGTGGCATGGACTGCACTGACCTGGCTAAGGATAGGAACAGGTGGTGGGCACTTGTGAATGCGGTAATGAACCTTCATATCTCATACAATGCTGGGAATTTCTTGTCTACCTGAGAAACGGTTAGCTTCTCAAGAAGGACTCTGCTTCTTGGAGCAAATAAGTAGGTAAGTAAGTAGGTAAGTATCAACGGAAGCCGAAATAAAACATCAGTTGCTTATTACTACTGTTTATTTATGAAGCCCTTTTAAGATGTTATACTAAATGCTGAAATGGTGCAAAAGGGCAGCGTTGGAGCTCATTTCCTGGGTTGTACCCAGAGGTTACCGCAAGGACCAGGACACGCCACACAGCCAATAACGGGCACTATTATCGAAAGGCAGAAAGTATGCAACCCTTCAAACACGAAGGTCATGTAAACAATATTTAAACATTCAGTTCCTACCTCATAGAGAACACAGCCCGTCTCCAAGTGGTTATTACTGTTTAGGTAAACAGTCGCTGTTTACTGTGAGAATCGAAAGAAACGCATGAATAAATTCTACCAAGAAAATGAAAGTTTTGAACGTTAGAAGACGTGGTTCATACAGCTGCTGAAGTTCAACCTAGAACAGGCCACGAACGTCCCCAGCGGGAGTAGAGATATAGCTCTACTCTTTCCTTGGCCTCGGCGCCAGATGGGGGTGGGTGGTCAACACCACGCCCCGGCCGCTTTACCCCTTGGAAAGAAACTCGTTACCCATTATGCAAGAGGATGGGTTGTCCCCATTGCCGGTCTGGACGTGTGCAGAAAATCTCACCCTTACCGCGATTCGATCCCCCGACTGTCCAGCCGGAAGCGAGTCGCTGTACTGGCTACGCTATCCCTGCCGCATACAGTTACTACTGTTATCTGAAGGGTAAGTTGTATTAAAATCATCGCTGCTAATCTCTTGCTCTCTTCTTGTACAAGAATTGAACTGTTCCTTTCATCTTACTGATTTTCCTGCTTTCTTTTGTTTATATTGATAGAGCAGCTGGAGAGTTCATTGTTCAGGCGTACTTTACAATGTTTCAGGCATCTATTTTGATTAATAATAATAATAATAATCATAATCATAATTATTGTAGGCCTATTTGTTATTTCCAATTCGTGATTCCTTCATTACATTCAGATATTAGAGCATACATGGAAATAAAGTATATGAATACAGCATGTAAATATCGTCATATTTAATCGCAAAAATTCGAAGCCACATGAGGACAAAGAGCAACGGCAGACATAATTATGTTGTCGAGAGTGGATCGCAGAAGACTGCTGCCTACAGACAGACATTTTATTTGTCGGCCCGAGGGTGCTGTCATGGAAGTATGCAACAACTCAATCGCAGGGGATATTCAACTGTGGGTGGGGGAAAGTTGGGTATATTTTTGTATCTGCTTCCTGGGTGATAGGATATGCTCCGCCCAGTCTCCACGAGAGCCATGTAACAACATGAGGTGACATCTCGGCTGGATGCCCCCCCCCCTCCCCAACCTGTCGGGCCCAGGCAACTCCAAGCTCAAGTATCGTGATTAATGCTGCTGACCCGTGCAATATATAGGTACACACATGTTCCATGCTGGCTCGTAACTGAACATGCCGCTAATTCAGTTCCATATACGGGTTACCGTACGGTACTAAACTCACACACACTATTCAGTGGTTCATCAGAAACAGCACTTTAATTATTCCACCTGACGATTTTACAGCAGACGCTAAGAGTTCTTCACCCAGTCAAGAACTAACCCAATCTTACAGTATTTAACGCAGCTTTCCAGATCTGTCAAGAAGTGAAATGAAACGATGATAAATGAATAATGAATTGCTGGCTTAATTAGCGGTAGTATCCCTGAATTTGCCTGACTTGACTGAGGAACACCATACGCATGTTAATCACAGATTCGAACCTGACAACTCCCGAATACAAATCACAGCGTTCCCGCTGCACTAATCCATTCACAAGAAGAAGCTGCAGAAATACGCCTGTTAGTTTCGCCAACCCCAGTCCGTATGCAACATTAGAGAGGCTCAACGTAATAACATTAAGTTTTATGTTGGGTGTTTGATTTCCGAGAGGGAAGAGAGATTATTCCCTTCACCATAGCGTTCAGACGGGCTCTGGGACCCATCCAGCCTCCTACACAATTGGTACCGCTGGCTGTATCCCCGGTGGTAAAGTCACTGGGGCATGAAACTGACCACTCATCTACACCCAGTGTTGTAGTTAAGAACGCGTGAAGCTACACCTCCACGCTCCCATACACCATCTTGGCGTGGTCCTTAATAAAGTGCTATGACAAGTTTTTATTTTGGGTAGTTTTACTGCGTTTGACGACGAATTTCATTTTCATTAAAACCTTAAAAAATAACGGACACTTGAGGTTCTGTGCACATCTTGGGCGTAACTCGCTGAATATTTACAAGGACCAAAAATGTTCCTGAACAAAAATGATGTATATAAAGCACGTAGTTTCTGCTCAATACTAATTTGTGGCAGGGACCGCTGTAGCACAGTGGTTAAGGTGCTGTGCTACAAATCGGAAGGTCGCTGCTTCGATCCCAGCTGGCGTCAGTGGATTTTTCATTGACATAAAATCCTTCAGACCGCACTATGGCCGTTGGGTCGACTCAGCCTCTAACAGAATGAATACCAGGAGTATTTCCTGGGGTAAAGGCGGCCGGTGCGTAAGGCTGACAACCTTACCACCATCCTGTGCCGTTGTCACGAAATCTGGGAACCTTAACTTCCTAGAACCCTGTGGGCCCCTCCGGGCCTGTAACGGCACTGCTTTACCATACTAATTTGCGGCAAGTATGATGGTTTTAGAAATAATTAAATGGAAGTCAGCAGACAGTGCCAGCAAAATTTAAACCTACGATTTGCAAACATTTTTATAACACTTGTTATTTGCGGAAGTTTACAAGTTCTGTAGTCGTGAATATTAGCCGTATTCCAGAAAGAGAAAGAAACGGGGAAGGAACACGTAATGAAGCAGGCCTAAGTAAGGTTTGCATAGGGAATAGGGAAATAAAGTATGAAAGGATCTACAAAAGACAGGCAGGAAAAATATAAAACTAAAGAACATAACAAAGGGGAGTATATAAACATGAAACACATAAAAAGGAAGAAATAAAGATAAGTAAAGTTAAAGATGCGAAATTTGAAGTTCTGACAGCGGGGTTCCCGACAACTGAAATCTTCTGCTATATAACACCGTGTCGATTGGTAAACAGCTACCAACGTTTCGAAGAAGCTTCCTGCCTCCGCCTACAGGTTCTACTCCTTGCCACCTCCAGTGGACTTTGTTCGGCGCCTACAATTGTCATATTCCACTCCGACCCCGAAGACAGTGATATCCACCTTAAATATTGCACGGGTCCACAAACCAAAAGTCCATTACTTCCCGGGGTATTCTAGCCCGAACCCAGTCACTGAATGAGTTATCCCACCTCCAGTTTAAATGAGTAAAAAGCAAGAAGCAGGAGCCTTCTGAGAGCTTAATATTGTGACAGTAACAAGGCAAGTTCTTCATCTACCCAGTGGACTCAGACGCACACCCCTGCTGACATGAAATCTTTCTCGATACCTTCTCGCAGTGTATACTGTTGGAACGGAACGATCTCTTGCATTGCGTTTATTTTCTCTTTATCGTTTTGTTTTGCAATGTACTTTACATGCCTCTCATTCTCGCATCTCCCCACACTCTTCCCCTTGTTATGGACCACTTGTGTTATCTCCTCCCAACTACTTCATCTCTTTTAAGTCCGTAATCCTCTGCTCCTGTAGACTGCGCATGCGTAAGTACGTGTCAGCTGCCCTCGTGCCAGCTTGAAATGGTTGGAATTGTTGGCGGCTGTGCCGGACTGCTTGATGATTAGACAAAGCATTTAAATGGACTGTCACAGAGAGAACCAATGGCTTCAATGGGCACATTTAAATGGAGTGCCACAGAGAGAACCAATGGCTTCAATGGGCACATTTAAAATCCAAACAATACGACTATGTAACAGTGCAGTTCAGTGCGTGTTGCAGCATTCATTTAATTGCTAACACGAAACTGTGTTAGTAGGAGTAGGCGGTAAAAAGGATACAAAGACAGGCGGGAAGGAAACAGCATTTGGTACATAGCATCGGTTCAGCGTATAAATGCTGCGTAAGTGCTAATGACTGCGGTACCTTGGGTCTTTCAAATGTCAAAAAAAGTCAATGCCTCCCTTTATTATTTAGAGCAACCAGTACACAACATACATACTAACAATGAATTTTTATATCGTAATTACTCCTACATGTTTCGATGCATTTGCATCATCTTCAGGGAGTCTTAGTTTCCATTTGCTAAAGTTACAAAATCAGTAAGGTTACAAAATCAATAAACAATTTAATCTGTTGATTTTATAACCTAACAGATTTTGTAACTATAACAAATAGAAAATATGACTCCCTTAAGATGATACAAATGGATCGAGACATGTAGGAGTACTTATGATATAAAAATTCATTGCTAATATATATATATATATATATATATGCGTGTGTGTGTGTGTGTGTGTGTGTGTGTGTGTGTGTTTTATGCATTGGTTAGTCTAAATAATAAACTATAAAAAATGCACAGTACAAGCAAAAAGACAATGACCCCACTGTTTACGAAGCCCTTCTTCATACGCTGTACCTCCGAACAGTCACTAGCTTCGGACGAAGCTTCTTCACCAGTTTCATACAGAAGGCACTGCAAATGTAAGATGCAACATTAAGCTAGCTCAGATGACATTGCGACTAGGCTACGGTCTGAATGACCGAAGAAACGAAGTGCGATTCCAAACAGGAGCATGAGATTGCGTCTGGATTGGTTGTGGGGCCCACCCAGCCTACTGTCCAAAGGGTGTGATTTCTCTGACAGCAGAGCGGCCGGATCTCGAAGCTGACCAATACCCTTCATATAGTACCGACGTTAATAAAGTGTGCAGCTACACTTCTAATGACTTACGCGTCTTCCTGGTGTGGTGCAATGCGGTAATTGCAGGAACAAATTTACGTACCTTTACCTTTACCTCTCACATTTTGAAGGCAACACTTTGTTACCAGAGTAGCTTACATGAACTGGCCTACTGGCCTCCCTACTCTCGTCATTGAAACACAGAGACGAATAACTAGGTTCGCAGTAAATGTTGCAATGTTGAACCGCCAAAACATTGCTGAGTGAAGTGATGCCGCCATCACTGGAAATTATCTTGGTATTATCACAGCACTCTTTCCTGTAAGTGCCCCTCCATATAACTGGCCCTTAAATGTTTATGTCACAGAAGTCTCATAGTTCACCAAGCATTCATTGATCAGTTCAGCCAGCTAAATAGCATTCGACTTGCTTCTTTAACAGAATAACAAAGTCAAGACGTCCGGTACAGTAACTACAATTTGTAGCGCTCGTAGTTCATGGCGTTTCAGTCAATGTGCTGGGTATCATTTCCTTCGATTGCACCTGTGTTCGGAAAACTTTCTACCCAAAGTCGGAACTCTATAAAGCGGAACAACAATGACTCACAATTTCTAACCTCCCTGTACGCATTCATTGTAAAACTTACAGTAACAGACATGGGTTCTAGCTGAGTCGGTGACTTCCTGCTAGAAGCGGATTGAGCTGGCATGCGATGAAACATTGTCTTTGCTGATTCACTCACGTCTCTTAAGACAATAAACTAATAACTATCTTTCTAAAATATCCAAAGGAAATTCGGGTTCCGTGAGACCACAATTCCGGCAAAGCAACAGTTTGGAACTCTTGGCGGCTGACTCGCGTTTGTTTAAACGCCTAGAGAATCACTAGACAAGCGTAAAAAAAGTGTACAGGACATAACATTATAACACTGTAACATTTTAGAGGAAGTGAAGAAAATATTCGTAAGATATAATATCTTCAGTATTACTTGAATCATGGCAGGATTGGATATTCGAGGAAAAAACTCCGTGTCGCGGCATGTTCATTGCAGAGGATTTGCGTCACTTTTCTCGCAAAGGTGCAAATGTACATCAACCTTCTCTGCTACTTTATTCCGAAGCATGTTTCATTCAGATGAATATTTAACGACGTACGCTACAGATGCAAGCGAACACGTGTACAGACCTTCATGTAAAAAAAAAAAGGTTCGTTATTTGGTCCAATGTTAAACAAAACTGAAAAATATCTACGAAGTTCTAGTAACACTGTGTGGTACTAAGTTTCAAGAAAATTCGTTCATCTGTTTTCAAGCTTCAAGTACGAATAGACAAACAGACATGGCGACTTTCATAAGCGCAGTGTGCAACTCTTCTCTGCAAAGGCGCCAAAAGAAGATCGACGCTGTCCATGCGGAATCCTTGACGGCCTCAAGCGGAAGAAATTACTTTGCTGCTTTATGATACAAGTGAAACCGACTTATAATAGCATTTACATGCAGTTCCTAGCCCCCGAGGTTCACACAAAATAAATTCTTCAGTCGGACGCAGGATTATTTACAACCGAAGGGCTAAGAAATCCACAGGACAAATTATGTGACTAGACCAAAATCCTGGTAAGATATAACGCCGATATGAGCTATAAATAGTGCATTTCACAGTTGAGCGAATTTGTTACAAGGCGCCTGGCGCTTGGCTGGCCAGCCTGACCCCGTAACCAACAACACCGAGCCTATTTCTGGTGCGTTCACTAATTACTCATAAACCCAAAACAAAAAAGTCAGACATCACCCTGCCGCCACGACTCACATTTCTGTCAGGCAGGACCACACAACAAGCAGTAAAATTAATTTATCAAGTTCTGGCCTGTCACACGCGCAACTTTGGTCCGCTACGCGCCACTGTGCACCAGGCTTTATGACCCTGAACAAGGAGGGCTCCCTGACAGTTCTTATAATATCTAAATTAATTGTTAACTTGTTAGCTCAATACACGCCGTTCGGTCTTTACCTCACAGAAAACACACTCAGCCTGAATTATAAACAACCAAACCATGTTCTTTGGGGGAAACAATCATAAACTCTGTGGCCAAAATTAAGAGATTTTACTGTCACAGCAGGTGTAAACAGCAGTCTCTACAAGCTCGAGTTTTCGTTGTTCGAATCCGGTCCTCAAAAGTTCCCACAGCCTGAAGTTTACGAATGAATTTTAAAGCCCGGTACTCTAACGCTACATTTGTTACCAGTAACAGCTGACAGGAGTTATGTAATTTTAAGTTATCACTAACACTAAACTCCGTGGCCTTAGTCCGCACGCGAGCTATACCGACAGAGCGGCCGCCGCCGGTCGGCGAAGTTAGTGCCAACTTTTGCGGATAGAGGGGTGTCACGTGGTCAGCGCAACGGGTTCCCACAGCCGTTAATCTCTGTTTTCTAGACCTGG
>Ga0131853_10013367_pt1 | contig 15044 bp, 15 predicted proteins | sample TergutLab28metaG_FD_92764 | JGI IMG/M metagenome (GOLD analysis project Ga0131853, IMG submission 92764) | Labiotermes labralis P1 segment gut microbial communities from Petit-Saut dam, French Guiana - Lab288 P1 (version 2) (version 2) | ecosystem: Host-associated > Arthropoda: Insects >... | reverse complement strand
GGCGGGTCAGTACTTGTTGGCGATGAAGAGGTCCTGGGCGGGGAACTTGGTGAGGATCTCGGTGCCGTAGTCGGTGACGACGACTTCTTCCTCGATGCGGGCGGCGGAGATGCCGTCGGCGGCGGGGCAGTAGGTCTCCATCGCGAACACCATGCCCGCCTGGAGTTCCAGGGGATTCTCCAGGGAGTTCAGGCGGGAGATGATGGGGCGCTCGTGCAGGCCCAGGCCGAGGCCGTGGGCGAACTGCAGGCCGAACGCGGCCATCTCCGACTCGAACCCGAAGTCCTGGGCCTTCGGCAGCACCCGCGCCACCACGTCGGAGGACACGCCGGGCTTGATCGCGTCGATCGCGGCGTCCATCCACTCCCGCGCCTGCTTGTAGGCGTCGTGCTGCACCTGGGTCGCCGACCCGACCGACAGGGTGCGGTAGTAGCAGGTGCGGTAGCCGTTGAAGGAGTGGATGATGTCGAAGAACGCCTGGTCGCCCGGCCGGATGATGCGGTCGGTGAAGTTGTGGGGATGCGGGTTGCACCGTTCCCCGGAGATCGCGTTGACGGCCTCGACCTGATCCGAGCCCAGTTCGTACAGGCGCTTGTTGGCCAGGGCGACGATCTCGTTCTCGCGTACGCCCGGCTTGAGCGCCTCGACGATGTCCTGGTACACGCCGTCCACCATGGCGGCGGCCTGGTTGAGGAGCATGATCTCGTCCGGGGACTTGATCACGCGGGCGTCCAGCATCGACTGCTGGGCGTCGCGGACGGTGATGCCCTGGTTCTGCAGCTCGAACAGGAACGGCGGCTCGACGATGTCCAGGCCCAAGGGCTCCCCGGCCACCCCGGCCTCGGCCAGCAGCGACTTGATCTCGGTGACGGCGTCCCTCATCAGCCCGGCTTCGGGGGCGACGGCGCCGCGGAACCCGAGGAACCCGGGCCGCCAGTTCTCGTCCGGCAGCCAGCGGGAGTACAGCTTGTGGTGCTTGACCGCCGACCCGAAGTCCCACAGGACAGGGTCGCGGTCGGCGAACACGAGCGCGTACCGGATCATCTTGTCGCCGAGGGCGCCGCCGATCCATGTCTGCGTGGTGTACCGGATGTTGTAGAAGTCGAACAGCAGGAACGCGCCGCAGCCGGACGCTCTCACCGACTCCTTCGCCCGGGCCAGGCGGTAGTCCCGCAGCCGGGCGAAGTCGACCCGCTCCTCGTAGTCGACCCCCATGTGCCCGGGGGCGCCGATGGGCCGGACTCCCGGCGGACGCTCCGACATGCGCTACTCCCCTTCGGGCGCCAGCCCGTCATCGTACTTCTCGGTCTCCGCTTCCAGCTCGTACCCGGAACGGCGGGCCTGTTCCAGGATCAGCGTGGCGAAGTCCTCCGCGGTATACCCGGCCCCGATGGCCTGCGCGAGCAGCATGTCCACGTTCGCGGCCAGCGGCATCGGGACGCCGAGGGACTTGCCCGCCTCCAGGCCGAGCTGCAGGTCCTTGCGGAGCAGCACGTTGGTGAACGTGGGGTGGAAGTCCAGGTTGACCAGCGCCGGCGACTTGTACCGGGTGAACACCGACCCGAGCACCGAGTCGTTGAGGAAGTCCAGGAAGGCCGAGCGGGACACGCCGCCGCGCTCGGCGAGGGTCGTGATCTCGGTCAGGGACTGGATGACCACGCCGAGGAACACGTTGTGCGCGATCTTCACCAGGCGGGCGGCCTCGCCCTCGCCGACGTAGGTCACGCCGCGGCCGAACTTGGCCAGCAGCGGCTGCACCGTATCGAACGGCTCGCGGGGGCCGGAGACGGCGACGGTCAGCTTCCCGGCCGCGATCACCTTCGGGTTGCCGCTTACCGGGGCGGCCAGGAACTCGGCACCGCAGTTGGCCGCGACCGTGCGGACCTTGGCGGAGACGTCAAGGGAGACGGTGGAGGAGTCCACGATGATCTTCGGCGCGCGGCTGCCGGTGAGCAGGCCCCCGTCGCCGCTGGTCACGGTCTCCAGGTCCTTGTCCGCGGAGACCATGATGAACACGATGTCGCGGTCGGCCAGGTCGGCGGGGCGCTCGGCGATCTTGGCGCCGTGCCCGGCCAGGGGCTCGGCCTTGGCCCGGGTCCGGTTCCAGGCGGTGACGTCGTAGCCGGCCTCCAGCAGGCGCAGGGCCAGCTGGTAGCCCATCCGCCCGGTGCCAATCCACCCTACGGTCGGCGTTCCCAATGTTCCTCCCGGTAACCCGAAACTATCCGCAAACGATTGCAAGCCTACTCCCCCGGCCGAGCCGGGTGCCAGAGCAGGACCGGGGAGTCCTTCTCGTAGGCTTTCCCGTCCGGGTAGCTGACCAGCTCGAACTGCATCCCCCACGGGGACAGGAAATACCGCCAGTACTGCCCCGCCGACGCGTTCTTACTCGCCACGGGCCCCTCCAGCATCCGGACTCCCTCCTGCTGCTCCAGGTAGGCGACCGCCGCGTCCATGTCGTCGACGTACAGGGCGACGTGATGCCCGCCGAGGTCGCTGTTGCGCGGCTCCGGCCGCTGGCCGTCGTGCGGCTCGTACTCGAAGACCTCGAAGTTGAGGCCGAAGCCGCACCGGTAGAAGCGGATCTCGCGCACCGCGCGCCGCGGGTCCACGTTGAGGTGTTCCCGCATCCAGTCGTCGTCATGACGCATCCCGGGCAGCGAGTACACGTAATCGCAGCCCAGGACGCCGGTGAAGAAGTCGTGGGCCTGTTCCATGTCCGGAACCGTGACCCCGATGTGGTCGCCGCCGCGCAGGCCGGGAATGCCGTTAATCACAAGAATCCCTTATTCAATCGATTGCCGTCCTCGGAGTACTCTCCTGATCATGGCACGTGAGAAGCGTCTCAGCCCGGAAGCGGACTGGCGGGAACTGTCCACCACCCAAGCCGACTGGAAGGCCGCCGATCCCGCACTGCTGGCGACCATGCTCGGCCAGCTGCACCTGATCCGGGCGTTCGAGGAAACCGTCCTGGAACTGGCCGGCGAGGGCCTGGTCCACGGGCCGGCGCACTCCTCCATCGGCCAGGAGGGCGGCGCGGTCGGCTCCATCGCCGCCCTGCGCTCCGCGGACGCGGTCAACGGATCCCACCGGGGACACCACCAGTTCCTGGCCAAGGCCCTCACTCACGTGACCAAGGGCCACCTGGACCCGGCCAGCCTGGTCAGCGAGCCGGTCGCGGAAGTCCTGCAGAAAACCCTCGCGGAGATCCTCGGGCTCGCCCAGGGCTACTGCGGCGGCCGCGGCGGCTCCATGCACCTGCAGTGGCTCGAGGCCGGAGCGCTCGGCACCAACGCCATCGTCGGCGGCGGCGTGCCCATGGCCGCCGGCAACGCCTGGGCGCAGAAGAACTCCGCCGGTCCCGGGCAGCACGGCACCGACTTCACCGTCACCTACTTCGGCGACGGGGCGGCCAACATCGGGTCGGTCCTGGAGACCCTCAACCTGGCGGCGGCCTGGAAGCTTCCGGTCTGCTTCTTCGCCGAGAACAACGGCTACGCCGTCTCCACCACCGTCGCCGAGGCCACCGGCGAGCCCCGCCTCTCGGCCCGGGCCGGCGGCTTCGGCATCCCGGCCTGGCGGGTCGACGGCATGGACCCCCTCGCTGTCCACCTGGTCATGGAGCACGCCGCCCGCCGGATGCGGGCCGGAGAGGGACCCGTCTACGTCGAGGCCCTCGTCTACCGGTTCTTCCACCAGAACGGGCCGTTCCCCGGCAGCGCGTTCGGCTACCGGACGAAGGAGGAAGAGGCCTCCTGGCGGGCCCGGGATCCCCTGGACCGGGTCGCCGGCGAGATGCGCAAACTCGGGCTCATCGACGACGCGGGCATCGCCTCGGTCCGCGAGCAGGCCGTCGACGCGATGAAGACCGCGGCCGCCGCCCTCGTGGAGGCCGATCCGGCCGCGACCCGGCCCGGCACGCGCCGGATCAAGCCGGAACTGTGGCCGGACCCCGCGTTCGCCGACGTCGGGATCCGCGGTGAGTTGCATGAGATCGAGTCAGCCCGATCCGTTCGGGATGAAAAAGACCTTGATCTTAAGCCCGGGAAGTTCATCGACGCGGTGTGGCGGGTGATGGACCGGCGGATGGAGACCGACCCGCGGATCGTCGTGCTCGGCGAGGACGTGCACAAGCTGGGCGGCGGCACCAACGGCGCCACCAAGGGGCTGCCCGCGAAGTACCCCGGACGGGTCCTGGGCACGCCGATCAGCGAGAACGCGTTCGCCGGACTCGGCGGCGGCATGGCGCTCGACGGACGGTTCCGGCCGGTGGTCGAGTTCATGTACCCCGACTTCATGTGGGTCGCGGCCGACCAGGTGTTCAACCAGATCGGGAAGGCCCGCCACATGTTCGGCGGCACGAACCCGGTGCCGCTGGTCCTGCGGACCAAGGTCGCGATGGGCACCGGGTACGGGTCGCAGCACCTCATGGACCCCGCGGGGATCTTCGCCACCAGCGTCGGCTGGCGGATCATGGCGCCGTCCACCCCCGCCGACTACGTCGGCATGATGAACCTCGCCCTGGCCATCGACGACCCGGTGCTGGTGCTCGAGCACGTGGACCTCTACGGCGCGCCCGGCCAGGTTCCGGCCGACGACCTGGACTACGTGATCCCGTTCGGCTCCGCCGCCGTACGGCGGGCAGGCTCTGACGTCACGGTGCTGACGTACCTGTCGCTCGTCTCCGCCGCTCACGCGGCCATCGAGCAGACCGGGATCGACGCGGAACTGATCGACCTGCGGTTCCTGGACCGCGCCTCCCTGGACTGGGACACGGTGGGCGAGAGCATCCGGAAGACGAACGCGGTGCTCATCGTCGAGCAGGGCTCGCAGGGCCCCTCCTACGGCGGGTGGCTGGCCGACGAGATCCAGCGGCGGTTCTTCGACTGGCTCGACCAGCCGGTCCAGCGGGTCACCGGCGGCGAGGCGTCGCCGTCGATCTCCAGGGTCCTCGAACGGGCGGCGATCGCCGGGACCGGGGAAATCGTGACGGGGCTGGAACGGGTGCGCTCCGGATTCGGGAGGCACGCCTGATGGCCGTCGTGGTGCGCATGCCGTCGGTCGCGGCCGGCGCGGAGGAAGCAACGGTCGCGAACTGGCTCGTGGCCTCCGGTGACACGGTCACGGCCGGGACACCGCTCGCCGAGATCGAGACCGAGAAGGCCCTCGTCGAGTACGCGGCGGAGGAGCCCGGAATCGTGGGCCGCCTGGTCGTCCCCGCGGGCGAGACGACGGAGATCGGCTCGCCGATCGCGGTGCTGGTGGCCGGCGGGGAGACCGACGCCGACATCGACGCGGCCCTCGGGGTGACCGCCTCCGCCCGGGCCGCCGCGCCCGCGGAACCCTCCGTGCCTGACCCGCCGGTCACGGTGACCCCGCAGGCCCCGGACGCGAACGGGCACCGCTCCGGCCCGCCGCGAATCTTCGCGAGCCCGATCGCCCGCAAGGCGGCCCGGGAACGCGGCATCGACCTGGCATCGGTCACCGGCACCGGGCCGAACGGCCGGATCGTCCGGCGGGACCTGGAACGGGTTGCCTCCGGCGCCGTCCCGGCCCCGGAGGCCCCGCTGGCCCCGGAGGCCCCGCCGGTTCCGGCACCGGGTTCCGCGCCCGCTGTGTCTGTGGCTGCGGCTCCGGCGGCCGCGCGGCCGCTGCCGGCCGGGGACACGCTCATCCCGCACACGCCGATGCGCCGCGCGATCGCCCGGCGGCTCACGGAAAGCAAGACATGCGTCCCGCACTTCTACATGACCGCCGAATGCGCCGTGGACGAACTCCTGTCGCTGCGGGAGCGGGTCAACGCCGGGTCGCCGGCGAAGATCTCGGTGAACGACTTCGTGATCATGGCGGCCGCGGCCGCGTTCGGCGACGTGCCCGAGGCGAACGTCACCTGGTCGGAGGAAGGCCTGATCGCGCACTCCGGCGTCGACATCTCGATCGCCGTCGCGACCGAGGGCGGGCTCGTGACTCCGGTCCTGCGTGACGCGGGATCGAAGAAGCTCACGGAGATCGCCCGGTCGTCCGCCGGCCTCGCCGCGCGGGCCCGGGACCGGAAACTGCGCCAGGACGAGATCGAGGGCGGGGTCTTCTCCGTGTCGAACCTCGGCATGTACGGCACCCGGGAGTTCTCCGCGATCATCAACCCGCCGCAGTCCGGCATCCTCGCGGTCGGCGCCGCCCGGGAACAGCCGGTCGCGGCGGACGGCGAACTGCGGGTGGCGACGGTCATGCGCTGCACCCTGTCCGTCGACCACCGCGCCATAGACGGGGCCCTCGCCGCCCGCTGGCTGGCGGCGTTCACGCAACGGATCGAGCACCCGCTGAGCGCTATCGCCTGAGCCCCGCCCGCCGGGAGGAAGGGCGGTCCCCACAACGGACGCACCGCATTTTTTGGGGCGAACCGGTCTAGGCGCCCGGGCCCCGCGGACGGACGCTAGCGGTATGGACAAGGTGCGTACCTCGCCCGCCGACGCGATCAGCGACCTCCCCGACGGGGCGTCCATCGCGGTCTCCGGCTTCGGCCAGAGCGCCGGCGCGCCCGTCAGCCTGCTCGCCGCGCTCGACGCCCGCGGCGCGAAGGACCTGTGCCTGGTCGGGAACACGATCCCGCCCGGCGCCCAGGACCTGGTCGAGGCCGGGCGCGTCCGGCACCTGATCATGTCGTTCACGGCCCGCGCGGGCGCCTCGTCCCCGGCCGAGGACCGGATCAGGAACGGCACGATGACCTTCGAACTGGTCCCGCAGGGCACGCTGGTGGAACGCCTGCGGGCCGCGGGCGCCGGCCTCGCGGCCGTCTACACCCCGACGGGCCTGCACACCCCGATCGCCGACGGCAAGGAGGTGCGGTACTTCAACGGCCGGCCGTACCTGCTGGAGACCGCGATCAGCGTGGACTACGCGTTCATCGCCGCCCGCCGGGCCGACCGCCACGGCAACGTGGAGTTCCGCGGCGCCAACCAGCACTTCGGGCCCAGCTTCGCCAAGGCCGCCCGGGTGGCCGTCGTCGAGGCCGACGAGATCGTCGAACCCGGCGAGATCCCCCCGGAGCGGATCGGGCTGCCGGGCATCTTCGTCTCCCGCGTCATCCGCTCGACCGTCCCCAACACGCTGCCCAAGCACGCCCCCGGGCGCCGCGGCGGCGGCACGCCCCGCACCTACAACGGCAAGCCCGCCTGGACCCGCGACCAGATGGCGGAACTGGCCGCGACGCTGCTGCCCGAAGAGGGATACGTCAACCTCGGCCTCGGCATCCCGAGCTACCTGTCCTCCCACGCGGCGCGGCGGCGCCTGATCCTGCACGGCGAGAACGGGATCCTCGGCTACGGCGACATCGTCGGCGACGAGGAGACCTACCCGGACGTCTTCAACGCCAGCGGGCACCCGGTCACCCCGGGCCCGGGCGTCTCCTACTTCGACAGCGTGACGGCCTTCGAGATGGTGCGCGGCGGCCGGGTCGACGTGGTCGTCCTCGGCGCCTACCAGGTGGACGCCGAGGGCAGCTTCGCCAACTGGCAGACCGACGGCATGATCGGCGGCGGCATCGGCGGCGCCATGGACCTGGTCGCCTCCGGCCGCACCGTCATGGTGATGATGGAGCACCGCGACAGCCGGGACCGCCCCAAGGTCGTGCAGCGCTGCGGCTACGCCCTCACCGGCAAGGCCTGCGTCGACATCCTGGTGACCGACCTGGCGCTGTTCCGCCGCGTGGACGGGAAACTCGCCGTCGAACGGGTCGCCCCCGGGTTCACCGAGCAGGAGGTGCTGGCGCTCACCGGCCTGGAATGACCCCGTTCAGCCTTCCCGCCGCGCGGTGACCAGCCACACGGCGCCGCCGAGCCGGACGCCGTCATCGGCGGCGTAGGAGGCGAAGGCCTCGCTCAGGGCCCGGATCCCGGCCTCCTTCGTCTCCGCCGGCACGTCGGACAGCAGCGCGCGGGCCGGCCCCATGCCGGTGATGTACCGGGCCGCGTCATCGGGATCCCGCCCGACCAGCAGGGACACCGTCGCCGGCGACACCTCCACGTCCGTGAACCCGGCCGGGCCGAGCAGGCTCCTGATCCGTTCGGGGCGCGCGAGGGCCATGGGTCCCGGGGCATCCGGGTCCGCCGGGGGCGGCAGGGGCACGACGCGCGGCGCCACGGCGGCGCGGGGCACCGCGAAGAAGTCCGTGGCCGCCTCCTCCTGCCAGCAGCAGAACGCCAGGCGGCCCCCGGGACGCAGCGCCCGGCCGATGTTCGCCCACGCCGCCGCCGGGTCGTCGAAGAACATCACCCCGAACCGGCTGATCACGACGTCGAACGCCCCGGAGGGAAACGGGTGGACCTGGGCGTCGGCGCGGGTGAACGCCACGTTGCCCAGCCCGGTCCGCTCCGCGCGCCGGGACGCCTCCGCGACCAGGAGATCGGACAGGTCGGCGCCGAGGGCCCGTCCCCCGGGTACCCGCCGGGCCGCCTCCAGAGTGGTCCCGCCGGCGCCGCAGCCGATATCGAGCACCCGGTCGCCGCCGCCGGCCTGCGCGGCGTCCAGGACCAGCCGGGCGTACTCGGCGAACATCTGGTCCTGCCGTTCGGCGTTGACGGCCCAGTGGCGGCCCTGGTCGCCGTTCCACGCTTCCGCTTGCGCGGTATTCGGAGTGACGGTCACGGCATCCGACCCTATGCGGGCCCGGCTGGCCGGTGTTCGGCCGCCCTCGGGCTACCCGTCAGTAGCACCGGGGCGGGCGGCCCTTTATCGTGGTGCCACGCCACTCGAAGGAGGACTCCTCATGCCCAGCGGTTTCACCGGCAAGGTCGCCGTCGTCACCGGAGCGGGATCCGGCATCGGCCGGCAGCTGGCCCTCGGCCTGGCCCGGCGCGGCGCCCGGCTCGCCGTCTGCGACGTCAACGACGCCGGCCTCGCCGAGACCGCGGAACTGCTCAAGGACGCGGGCGCCGCCGACAGCCACGCCGCGCACCTGGACGTCAGCGACCGGCAGGCCGTCAGCGACTACGCCGAGCAGGTGGCCGCGCACTTCGGCGTGGTGCACCAGGTCTACAACAACGCGGGCGTCGCCGGCGGCGGCACCATCGCCGACGCCGAGTGGGAGGTCTTCGACCGGGTCCTGTCCATCAACCTGATGGGCGTCATCAACGGCACCAAGGCATTCCTCCCGCACCTGATCGCCTCCGGCGACGGGCACGTCGTCAACATCTCCAGCCTCAACGGCATCCTCGCCCAGCCGGAACTCGGCCCCTACTCGACCGCGAAGTTCGGGGTCCGCGGGTTCACCGAGACCCTCCGCTCGGAGATGCTCGTCGCCAAGTCCCCGGTGAAGGTGACCGTGGTGCATCCCGGCGGCATCAAGACCAACATCGCGTCCGCCGGCCAGGAGAACGCGAAGGAACTCGGCATCGAGCTCACCGACGCCCAGCGCAAGCGCGTCCGCGTCTACAACGACAAGCTGCTGAAGATGCCCGCCGACGAGGCCGCCCGCATCATCCTCAACGGCGTCGGGGCCGGGAAGCCCCGCGTCCTGGTCGGCAACGACGCCAAGATCCTCGACGCGGTGGTGCGGCTCGTCCCGTCCCTGTACCCGCGGCTGAGCGCGCTGATGGACCGCGCGCTCTTCCGCTAGGAAACCGTCACCTCGGCGCGGCCGGGGTAGAACGCCGCGTGCCCGGCGATCTCCGCGACCGCGTCGTAGGGCTCCGTGTAGTACCAGGCCAGGTCGGTCTCGGCCCGCCCGTCCGGCGTGGTCACCGTGTAGTAGGACGCCTCTCCCTTGAACGGGCAGTACGTATGCGTCCGCGTCGGGGTCAGCAGCGCCGGGTCGAGGTCGGCCAGCGGGATGTACTGGATGACCGGGTAGGACGCCTCCGACAGTGACAGCGCCCGGTCCGTCTCGGCGACCACGGTGCCGCCGACGCGGACGGTCACGTGGCCGCCGGCGGGGCGCACGGTGATCGGATGGGTCTCGTCCGGGATCTTCACGACTCGGTCCATCGCGGGGCTTCCTCTCAGCGGGAGTGCGGGGCCGCGGCGTAGTGCGCGGCCAGGATGTCGGCTCCGAAGTCGCTGCGCGGCCGGCGCAGCACGGTGTGGGCGTGGTTGGCGCCGTTCTGCGTATTGTCGTACTCGATGAGCAGGTCATCGGCCTGCAGCCGGTAGTAGTGCCCGGCCCCCGGGGTCGTCGGCCCGGCCCACGCGAACCGCAGGTCCCCCTGGGCCGAGACCCGGTCGTACTCGGCCGCGGCGAGCTCGTCCGGGAGCCGGCCCAGGTACAGCGCCAGCAGCCCGTCCAGGGCCGCGCGGGCGGCGGGACCCGCGTCCGCGGCGGCCACCCCGCACGGCTCGACGGCGGGAATGTCACCGCGCGGCCCGGAGACGATGTCGGAGGGCGCGGAGCCGCTGACGACCGCCGCGGAACGGCCCGCGGGCCCGAGGGCGTCCAGCAGGGCGCGGGCCAGGTCCTCCTCGGGGGCCAGCGGCCGGGAGACCGCGTGGCCGGCGTGACTGATCCGGTGCGGGTTGGCCCCCAGGAACACCGGGGCCGGGGAGACGCGGCCCCCGGCGACGGTCATCGACACCGACAGGTGGTGCCCCTCGAACCGCCATCCCCAGGGCCCGCCGCCGGAGGAGCCCGCGGGGTCCCCGTACACGCTCACCCAGTAGTCACCGGAATGCCGTCCGCGGACCCAGCCCTCGAGCCGGTCCAGGGTCTCCTCCAGGGCGATGATCCCCATCGCCTGCGCGTACGCGGGCCCGGACAGCCCGGTGGCCAGCAGCCGGAAGGCCGCTTTGCGTGCGGTATTGGGGAAATCGGCGAGGCAGGCGCCGGGGCGGTATTCCGGCCGGTACTCCAGCCACCGCCGCGACGCGGTGTCGCCGAACGGCCGGGCCGCGAGTTCCCGCTGCCCGTCATCGAGAGCGCCGATCAGGGCCACCGCCGCCGACCGCATCCGCCCGGCGAGATCCTCCGCAACCATGATCTCGGTATATCCGGAAACGTCGATGGCCGTCCAGGGTGCGGGCGGGACCGGGCCCGGGCGGGCCTTCCGGATCACGGAGCTATTCGTAACCGTATTTTCCGTATATCCGGAAATGTCGATTTGTCCGGAAATCGAGATACGCCAAAATAAAGCATCCGCCGGGATAAACACACCTTTGAACTGATATACAAGGGTTTCCCCTCACCCCAGCCAGACCCCCCTCTGGCTCCCCCTCAGACAGGAGCCCTGCGTGTCAATCCCGCGTAGCGGCGCGGCCGCACTCACGCTCGCACTGATCACCACCGCCTGCCTCGCCGCCTGCGGTTCGGACCCGCTCTCCAGCATGTCCGCGGAGCAGATCGCCAGCAAGGCCGTCAGCGACCTCAACTCCGAATCCCAGTTCAACCTTTCCGGGAACGTGGACGAGAACGGGCAGAATCTTGCCCTCACCCTCGCCTACAAGACCCCCTCGTCCTGCTCCGGGACGATCGCGATCAACGGAAAGGGCAACCTGGCCGTGGTCTCGATCGACGGCACGGCCTGGATCAAGCCCGACGCCACCTTCTGGCAGTCCTACGCCGGAGCCCAGGCCCAGAAGGCCATCTCGCTCCTGGGCGACAAGTACCTGAAGTCGGCGCCCAACGACTCGAACGTGTCGACCCTGACCAGCCTGTGCACCGTGTCGTCGCTGTCGTCCGCCTTCACCAGCGCGGGCACCCTCACCAAGGGCGACGCCACGACGGTCGACGGCCAGCAGGCCATCCCGCTGAAGAACACCCACGGCGCGACGGTCTACGTCAGCGACACGTCCTCGCCACAGGTCCTGGAGATCACGAACTCCTCCGCCTCCAACGGCGGGAAGATCGACTTCAAGTACGGGCAGTCCACCGCGGTGGCCGCCCCGGCCGTGGCCGAGACCGTCGACGGGTCCCAGTTCGGCTTCTGACGCCTGCACCCGCGCCGGGCGGCCGTCACCCCCTCACCGGCGGCCGCCCGCGCCGGCGTCATTCCCGGCCGAACGCCTCCCGCACCACCGGGTCGGCGTCGGTGCCCAGCCCGCGCCAGTCCTCGCCCGGCTCCAGGATCTTCTCCGCGCCCCGGATCGCCGTGAAGTCGCCGGCCAGCGCGGGCGGCTCCTTCCCCTCCGCCAGGCCCTTCGCGGCCGACAGGAGCAGATGCCGCATCCGGCTGATCGCCTTGTCGGTCGAGCCGAGGTGCTCCTGCGTCCGGTCGTAGACCGGGCCCATCGACTCGGTCACCATCAGGTCCTGGCTGACGAAGTCCCGCACCCCGCTGAAGATCCCGTGCGCGGCGTAGTCCCGGTCGATGAGGTAGTCGTTCCCGGCGGTGTACTCCCGCGGCGTAACCCCGTCCCGCCGGCCCGTGATCGGCGTGGAGAACGGCGCGGCCGCGAACAGGTTCTCCCCGCCCAGGTTCCGCGGGTTCCGGCGCGCCTTCGGGATCAGGATGTAGCGCCAGCAGTTCTCGTCGTCGATCGGCACGAACATCCCGTGACCGGCACTGAACGGGATGGACGCCACCATCGTGGAGTACGGCAGCGCGTACGCGGTGACCCGCACGTGGGTGTGCCCGTTGGGGGTGGTGCGGATGCCCGCGTACCGGTAGCCGTACCAGGTGTCCTCGATGTCCAGGCGCGGCGCCCGGTCGTGCCGCCAGAACTTCCACGACATCGCGTTGGACGGATAGCCCGGCTTGTCCGAGCCGTCGTCGGGGATGTCGTCGACCTGATCGAACTGGTGCAGGTGGGAAACGTGCGCGGTGTCGATGTTCCCCTCCATCGACTGCACCCAGTTGCAGGTGGTGTGCTGCTTGGCCGCGATGAACTCCTCCGCGCCGGCGCCGCCGGTCCCGAAGTCCCGGAACGGCGTCATGGTCTCCCGGGGCCCGAGGTAGGCCCAGACGATCCCGCCGGACTCGCGGACCGGGTACGCCCGCATCCGCACCTTCTCGCAGAACGGCACCGGCTCGCTCGGCATGTCCACGCAGCGGCCGTCGGCGTCGAACGCCCACCCGTGGTAGACGCAGCGGATCGCCGCGTCCTCATTGCGCCCGAAGTGCAAGGAAGCGCCGCGGTGCGGGCAGTTCTCCTGCACCAGGCCGATCCGCCCGTCCGTGCCCCGGAACGCGACCAGGTTCTCCCCGAGCAGCCGCGCCCGGACCGGCGCGCCCCCGGGATCGGGAATCTCGGCCGACAGGCACGCGGGCGTCCAGTACCGCCGCAGCAGGTTCCCCATCAGCGTCCCCGGCCCGGTCCGGGTCAGGATCTCGTTGTCATCCGCCCGCAGCATCGGCGTCCCTCCTGCCAGCCCTCTCCCTTCAACGTCCCACCGCCCGGGGAACCCGTCAACAGCCTTTCATCCCGAACGGATAATGGCGATTCCCCCGTCATTACTTACCCGAATTCTCCGGTGAATTAAATACCGTTGGCAACCCATTGAATTTCGGTTCGCGAACCGCCGGAAGGAGGTGCTACGGTCCTTTCCGTCTTGGAGACGAAGGCCGACGAGGAAGCGAGGCTACGCGCGGCCATGGACAACGAACCGGGCAGTATCTCGGCGAAGCCCAACGCCCACACGAAGTCGCTCAACGCCCTGCAGGAGGTGCAGGGCGACCACACCCGGCGCCTCACCCGCATCGAAGACAGGCTCACGAGCATCGAGGGCGACGCCAGGACCCTCAAGGGCGACATGGGAACCGTGAAGGCGGGCGTGCACGCGATCCTGGATCTGCTCAACGCCGATCTGGGCAAGTCCGACGACAGCTGAGGCGCCTGCGAGCGTGCTGCCCGGTCAGCCCTGCCCGGATGCTTCCCGGGCCGCACGCTCGACCCGGTCGTAAAACTCCCGGTGCCCGGCCTGGTCATCGAAGGCCAGGTTGGACTTCCCCGCGCTGTAGCCCGCCTCGCCGTCGATGAGTTCTCTGAGGATGTCCATGTGCCCGGCGTGCCGGGCGGTCTCGTCGGCCAGGCGCACCAGGACGTGGTGCAGCGTCACCTTGGCCCGGTCGGCGGGCCAGTGCGGCACCATCCCGACAGCGTCCAGGTGCAGCGTGTAGATGGTCTCGTCCGACCAGTCCCAGGCCTTCCGGTACAGGTCCGTGATGAACTCCCGTGACTCCCCGGCCGCCGCGAACATGTCCGTGTTCGGATCGGCGTCATCGTAGGGCAGCTGGTCCGGCGACGGCCGCCCGAAGGTATCCCCGAAGTACGTGAGCTCCGTGAACGCCAGGTGCTTCACGAGACCGAGGAGGTTCGTCCCGGTCGGCACCAGCGGCCGCCGCGCGTCGTACTCGGAGACGCCGTCCAGCTTCCACAGCACCGCCTCCCGCGACTCCCGCAGGTACCGGTGAAGATCAGCCTTGAACCCGTGACCGTCCATCCCGTAATCCTCTCACGAATTCACCATTCCAGATAACTACTATCCGCCTTTCGGGTGGCAACTAGTTTCGTTTTGCACCCGGCTGCGGAGTCCATAGCATCAGCCTCACGCCGTGCCGCCCACCCGACCCGACGGAAGGATTTCCGTGACCGACCAGTACACCTATTTCAAGCACCGCATGGACCGCCTGGAGTCCAGGATCACCATGCTCGAGAAGGTCATCCGGCCCGCTGCCGGCGAAGAAGAAACATCCCTCGGCCCGCCGCCGGACCGGGAGCCGCAGGACAGCCTGAAGCACGCGGTACCCGACGCGGACCTCCGCATGCTCGAAGCCACCCTGTGGTCGATCTACGACTTCGTCACAAACCAGTCGATCAGCCGCACCAACGACTACATGGACGTCGTTGAGATCAAGGACAGCCAGTCGGCTCTCCAGAAAGCCGTGTCAGAGATCCGCGACGACGTCCGGACGATCCGCGCTTCGCTGCCCGAGGCAGGCTGAAATCCGGTAGTCAAGCGTCCGGGACCGGCTCTACCGTGACCCTCATGATGAACGGGAACGACTGGTCCGTGCCGGTCCCGGACCTGGACTTCACGGCCGCGTCGGTCGTCGCCCACGCGGCCGAGTGCGGCCTGTGGTACGCGGTCGACTTGTGGAACGGTCCCGGTGACGACACCG
>Ga0131853_10013365_pt1 | contig 15045 bp, 17 predicted proteins | sample TergutLab28metaG_FD_92764 | JGI IMG/M metagenome (GOLD analysis project Ga0131853, IMG submission 92764) | Labiotermes labralis P1 segment gut microbial communities from Petit-Saut dam, French Guiana - Lab288 P1 (version 2) (version 2) | ecosystem: Host-associated > Arthropoda: Insects >... | reverse complement strand
GCGTGTTCGCAAATGCGCTCAAAGGCATCAACGCCGGCTTTGTGCCCCTCGCTGCGGGGCAAGCCACGCTGCTGCGCCCAACGGCCGTTGCCGTCCATGATGACAGCGACATGGCGGGGCAGTGTAGTGGTGTGTTTAGTCGCACGCTGTTGCATGTATTCTCCTCAACTTTGTATTTGAGCACAGCGAAGCGACTTACAGTTCCATGATTTCTTTCTCTTTTGCGCTGGCTAGCTGGTCAATTTCTTTCACAAATTTGTCGGTGATATCTTGCAGTTCTTTTTCGTCTATCTTCAAGTCATCTTCTGTGATTTCGCTGGCCTTTTGCGCTTTCTTCAGTTTATCCACGGTGTCGCGGCGGGTGTTGCGAATGCTCACTTTTGCGGCCTCGGCCATTTGCTTAATTTGTTTGGCAATGTCGCGGCGGCTGTCTTCTGTTAGCTGCGGGAACATCAGGCGGATAATGCGGCCATCGTTTTGCGGGTTAATGCCAATGTCGCTGGTTTGAATCGCCTTTTCGATAGCTTTGATGGTGCCAGCATCCCACGGCTGAATGGTGAGCACGCGGGCTTCGGCCACGTTGACCGCCGCCATTTGCGAAATAGGCGTGGGTGTGCCATAGTAATCTACGCGCAGCTTATCAAGCACTGCAGGGTTGGCGCGCCCGGCGCGTATTGCCGCGAACTCATTCTTCATCGCGTCCACGGTTTTGCCCATTTTCTCTTGTGCGGGGGTTAGGAAACTGTCCATGGGATTCCTCCTATAAAGTTATTCAGATTAGAAAAAAACTATCCATGTTGTGTCTCGATTGCCATAGCCGGCCCAAATGAGGTATATCGTAAGCGCAACAACAGCCACCGCAAAAATGGTTACAATCACGTTCATCACCATGGTGCCGTGTTGCTGCCACCAGCTTTGTTGCGGCTCCACGGTTACTTGTGCGGTGTTGCTAACAACACGGCGTCGCTGCTCCATGGGCAGTTCGCTGTCATTTGCATTATACACGATGACGCGATAACGGTGAAAGCCCTCTTCTTGTTTGGTGAATGAAAAACTAGACTGCGTGGCGCCTTCAATCGGCACCCAATTCGTGTTGACCATTACATACCATTGGTATCCCATTGGGTCGCCGTTTTGTGCACTTGCGGTCACCCGCAGCGTGAATTGCTGGTTAACATGAGCCGTTAGCCTTGTCATATTGTGCCCGGTAATTCTGGGCATAGCAGGATCGCCGATTGTGTTGGCTGTTGCAGTTGGTGCGATGCCCAGCATTAGCAATAACATTAGCATAACAGCCAATGGGCGTTTTGTCATTTTCATGGTTGCTCTCCTATGTATATGTTTTGCAACATAGCAAAGCTAACCCTGCCCGAAAGCAGGGGCGCTTTGCCGGGTGTGGTGTCAAATTAGCCGGCGTTGAACATGCGCACCGCAAGCACAATCACCACAACAGTAATGACAGTTGCCACCGCAAAAATAACGGCGCCGCCAATCACCCACGGACGAACATTGCGCCAAACCAAGCTAAAGATGCACACGTTGTCTTCGCCGCAGTTGGCTAGTTCTTGCGGCGAAATGCCATCAATAAGCCGTTGCGCAATGCTGTCGGCCCAGCCGGTTAGGGTGTCAATCAGCCAGTTGCCGGTGGGTTCGCTGGGATTGACCGGTGCGTTGTTGGCCATGGCGGGCACAGCCAGCCCAAAGGCTAGTGTAAGCGTGAGCACCAATGCCAGCAGGCGTTTTGAGTGTTTCATACGTAATCCTCCTTGAATTTATCACAACAGCTTGTAAAGGCTGTAATGAGAACAATGGGGTGTTAATGTTAATATCATTTTTCTTACAGCAGCACTGTACCAATCAAAAATACAGTAATTACAAACAAAATGAGCGTTGAGGCAATAGCAATGCTGCCCCAAATCAACCACGGGCGAAAGTTGCGCCAAAGCGCATCCCAATAGCAATCATCTTCAGGTGTGCAACCGGTGTCGCGGTAAATATTTCTGCCAAAAATTTCTTCGATTGCACTCATTATCAAACGCGCGAGGATGTTGCGACGAATGTCATCACGAATATTTTCAAAAACATTGTTACTTGTGTTGGCCATGGCAGGCACAGCCAGCCCAAAGGCTAGTGTAAGCGTGAGCACCAATGCTAGCAGGCGTTTTGTGTGTTTCATCATATCATCATCGATCTCCTAAAATACAATCACAAGCACAAAGTTGTTAAAGAACCACCAAATGCCATAGATAATCAAAATCAGCAGCGCCACACCGCCAATGGGCAACAGCGCCGGCAGCAAACGCTGGAATAAATTTGGCGGATATTGCGAGCGATAGAAAAAGTTTCCGCTTTGTGCCATGCGGCGTTGTGTCATGGGCAATTCGCTGTCATTGCCGTTGTATACTATCACAAAAAAGGCGTGATTGGCTCTTTGTTCTACGGGAAAGTTCAAGATGGCTTGCGTTGCGCCTTCAATCGGATAAAACACCGTGTCTGCACCAAAGCGCAGGTACCATTGATAGCGGATAGGATCACCGTTTTCGATAACTGCATCGGCAGTCAGCGTGATAACATCACCCACCAACACGCTCGTGGCCGCGTTTGACCCCGCAGTCGCGGTTGCCTGCACGCCGCGCAGCACCGGTCGGCTCAAATCGCGCGAAATCTCAATCGGCTCGCTCACCACTTGGCGGCGTTGTTCGCGTGGCAGGTTGTTGTCAGCGGAGTTGAATACAATAACACGAAACGTGCGGCGGGTCATGTTGTTATGAACATCCACACGGAAGTTTCGTGCCGTTCCAACATCAATCCAATTGTCGTTAACAAGTTCTTGCCAAACTTGACCGGTAACAAAATTCCCCGCACCATACCCTGCAACCGTTGCAGAATACCCTAAATTAACATGCGTGCCTGCCCGAAGCGTTTGGCTTTCCGTCACCCATGTCAAAACCGGTATGCCGGTTGCCCGCGTGACGGTGAATTCGTTGCTAATCACTTGGCGACGCTCTGTCAATGGCAATTCACGATCCGCCGCGTTATAAATAATCGCACGGAATGTTGTTGGTTGCCAATCTGTGGTCACGGTGATGGGGAAGCTATTGTTGGCGTGCGGGAAAGTGTGAAAATCATCCTCACCCAGCACTTGCTGCCAAACCCAGCCCAATAGTCCGCCGCCGGTGATGCTGGCAGAGATAAACACATTGTGCGCGCCCGCACGAACAATCATGTTTTGCGGCTGGTTGGTAATCACCGGTGTGCCCGGCACGGTTTCATTGGCCGTTGCAACAAAGGCCGCCACCATCATCAGCATCAACATCGTCAGTATAGTTGCTAGTAGTCGTTTTGCTTGCTTCATATGTTTTCTCCTCAACAATGTTTTACGTTAATTTGTTGTCACAACCGTGCCCACATTCTCGCCCTGTAACGCCTTTAAGATGTTCGCCGGGTCATTCAAATTAAACACCAGCATGGGAATATTATTATCACGGCACAGCGCCGCACAGGTGGCATCCATCACGTTCAGGCGCTGCTCTAAAATGGCATCGTGCGTCAGCGTGTCATACTTCACCGCATCGGCATGCTTGTTGGGATCTTTGTTGTAAATCCCGTTGACATTCGTGGCCTTAAGCACCACGTTGGCTTCCACCTCCGCAGCACGCAACGCCGCAGCGCTATCCGTGGTGAAGAACGGATTGCCCGTACCGCCACCAAAAACAACCACCTTGCCAGCTTCCATGGCGTCAATGGCTTTCCATTTGTCTACGCAGTCGGCCACTTGTGGCATCACACAGGCCGATTGCAACACCGTTGGCTGTCCCAGCCATTCCAGCGCATCATCAAGGGCTAAACTATTCATCATTGTGGCCAGCATCCCCATCTTGTCGGCCCATACGGCGCACATGTCACCGCTGGTGCGGCCGCGCCAAAAGTTGCCGCCGCCGACCACAATGCCCAGTTGTGCGCCTGCGTCCACGCAGGCTTTGATGGCCGCGCAGATGGGGCGCATTGTGTCGGGATTGATGCCCGGTGCGCCGCCGCCCAGCACTTCGCCGGATAGCTTGAGAATCGCGCGGGGATATTTTAGGTGGGACATCTGTAACTCCTTATATGAATTATGGGCTTATGCGTGGCGCTTGATCGCTCTTATAGAATAAAACGAGCAACCAAAATAACTGCAACAACAAGTGTTGCAAACCCCAACGCCATGCCTATCGTATGCATTGTATCGGCTGACATATCTTTTCTCCTTCATCAATTAGCGGAATTTTATCAAATAGCACATCAAAAGCTATCCCACCGCAATTTCCGTGCCCAGCTCACTGCTGCGATAAATTGCATCAATCACGCGGCTAGCCATAATGGTGCGGTCAATATAGGCCTGGTTGTGTTCGCGCGTTTGCACGCATTGAACGAACGAATCAACTTCCGTGGCATAGAAATTCGGCGCTTCAAGGTCATCCACATCTTCAGTGATAAGCTTACCGTCGGCAGAAGTGAAATAGGTGAAATCACCGCAATAGTTCAGACGAATACCGCCTTTGTCGCCCATGAAGTCAATGAAGGATTCGGTGTGGCCAATGTTTTGCGCCCACGCACCGTTGAAGGAAATCACAGGTCCCGTGGTGCGCACCATGCCGGTTACGCTGTCATCCACATCGTAGGTGCCATCGAGGTTCAAGGTGCGGTCAGCCCACATTTTTTCATAGGCATAGCTTTTCATGTCCACGCCAAGTTTGCTAAAGGCTTGGCCGGTTACGTTCACCACATCGGGTTCGCCGCAGCAATAGAGAATCAGGTCAAGGTAGTGCACGCCCCAGTCAATTAGGGCGCCGCCGCCCGAAATTGCTTTGGTGGTAAAATCCCCACCCAGCCCGGGAATGCTGCGATGTGCACGAAAGCTGGCATACACATGGAATACCTCGCCGAGCTTGCCGTCTTCAATATATTGCTTGACCGCGTTGTTGTAGGCCCCAAAGCGGTTCACCACACCAATGTTGAGAATACGTCCGGTTTCGTGGGCAACTTTTTGCATCTCAAGTGCTTCTTCTAAAGTGCGAGCTGCGGGTTTTTCGCACAGTACATCTTTGCCTGCACGCATGAAATCAATGCTGATGGGCGCGTGCGAATTGTTGTGTGTGCACACCGACACGCAATCAATGTCTTCTTTGTTCAGCAGTTTTTTGTAATCATACACCGCTGTGCCGCCGTATTTTTCTACCATTTCGTCGGCGCGTTCGGGGATGATATCGCAGAAATAAGTGATGTTGACATTCGGGTTTGCTACGTAGGGGGGGATATGTGCGCCTTTTGCAATGTTGCCGCAGCCGATGACTGCTACGTTGATTTTCTTCATGGACATTATACCTCTCATTATAACTTTGTCCATATTATAACATGACTTCACAGAAAAGTAAAGAGAAAAAACTGTATTTTTTGCTTCTGTTGGGCAATGTGCCACGAAGCGACTGCTCGCCGCAGGCGTAAAGGGCAATTTTTGCAGAAAAAAACCGCCCAAAAGCGGTTTGTTAGAATTATACAACACAACGACTTAGCAACAACACCCACGCACGCACGGCGGACAATTTTGCGCGCAGCACAGCACCTCCAGTGCCTGCCCCGCTGCGGGGATTTCCCCAATGAACGTATTCATGCCGCCGTCCACCACATAGGTTTTGCAGCAGCAGCTATCGCTGACATAAACCACGTGCGTCAGCACATTCACCGCAAGTTGTGCAAAGCGCTGGCACGGTGCATGGGGAATCTCCAGTTTTCCCACTTGTTCCAACATGCAGGTGTCAAAAACCAACACCGCGTTTTGCGCGGCGTTAATGACATACAGCAACCCTAGTGATTGGTCAAGCGCAAAGGTTGCCGCCCCGCTGGGAATACACAGCGCTTGTATCACGCAGTTTGCTGCACCATCAATCACGGTCAGGCTGCCATCGTCACGTAGCGCGTAGATACGATTGTCGCAGTTGTCGGCAATCACGTCGGTCACGGCGGCTTGGCCGGGCAATGCAACAGCGCCCACTAAACAACTGTTGTTACTGTTGACTATCGGCATTTCGTTGGTATAATTGGCGATATAAACCAAATTGGTGCGTTGATTCACTGCCACTGCCACCGGGCTGCCACCCACTTGTACAATGCCCATCAAACAGTTGCGAAAACCACTCACTACCGCAAGGCTGCCACTGTCCGGCTGGGGAATATATACCCGATGATTATTGAGATTAACCACTGAGCGTATATCGTTCATCACAGCAGGGCATGCGTTGTGCTGTTTTTGTAAAGCAACAACGTTGAGTACCTGAAAGCATTCACTGTCGATGACGGTTAATACACTACCTTGTGCATTGGTGGCGTAGAGTCTATGCAACTCACAATCAATGGCCAAGCCCGCAGGGGCGTCCGCGCCAACGCAGGCGATAACCTCAAGGGCATCCGGGTCAGCCACGTGCACGGCACCGCACTCATCGGCAATCAGTACATAGGCTGGGGTGGCTCTGCAGGGGTTGTATGACTGTGCAGTTGGATAAGCATGGGGATAATATGTGTCATAGCCCGCCTGTGTAGCGGCGTTTGGCCGGTTGCGCGGTTGATTATTGTTTCTTTTATGTAACGGAGGCATGGCAACCCTCGTTTCTACAGGTTCTCATGTTATTCTATGCGGGTGGAGTTGGTTATGCGCCTTGCTGGCGCCTGAACTTATCACTACTACTTACTCACTGTTCACTAATTTAAATTTTGCCTTGACTTCCCCTGCCCTATCCTGTATAATAATGGTTAGTAATTATGAAAGAGAGTGTTTGCATGAAAATTGCATGGCAACGGCTGGACAAACGTCTGGAAGAAAAAATCCCCGAGCTTTGGAAGTTCCTAAAATGGTGCATGGTTGGCGGCTTCGCTTCGGGCGTGGAGCTAATCGTGTACTACGTGTTGCGTTTTTCGGTGTTCAATGAAATTTGGCTGGCAGCGCTTAACGTGTCGGGCGGGTTATATACCGCGCTTTCTGCCATTCAATTGACTGAAGGGCGCGGAGCGCTGTATACTTATTTCATCTCCATCACCGTCGGCTATGCCATTGCCTTTGTGCTCAACCGCAAGCTGGCCTTCAAGGCTAACAACAACGTGGTGTTTGGTATTACGATTTACATCATCAACATCCTGGTGATTATCGCCACCGGTTCGCTGTTTGGCGCATGGTTTAACAGCTTCCTCTATGCCCGTGAATTGCTGTGGCTCACCTTTGCCGTCAAGCCCCTGCAAATGCTCATCCCCATGGCATGGAGTTACCCGGTAAACCGCTTTATCGTATTTCGGCAAAAGAAAGAAGAACCTGATGACACCAACAACACAAAACCCGACACCGCAGAAGACACCGCGGCTGGATAACCATGCCTTTGCCCGCAACCACAAAGAGCTGTGGACATTTCTCAAGGCATTTGGCACGGGTTTGGTTGGTGCACCATTTGAACTGCTTAGCTATTTGTGGTTAAGCAGCTGGTTCACAGGGCTGGGCGTCACCTTTTTGCCCAACTTTTTTCTGTTTGACCTTATCCTGCGCAACGCCGACCAATCCACCGCACACACCCCGGCTGCGTTGGTTTATGCCTTTATTTTGTCCACCATGCTTGGGCAATCCATCACTTTTGTGTTAAGCCGTAAGTACGCCTTTCGGGCCAACAACAACGTTGCTTTGGCCACGTTTTTCACGCTGTTGTTGATGGTGGCTACCATCATTGCTAACGGTTTTGTTGGGCCTGCCATTGTGATGCTTGTGGGCCGCACCGGTTGGCGTGAGGGCGCGGTGCAAACGCTCAGCAAGCTGCTAAGCATGCTGGTGAGCATGGCGTGGCGCTATCCTACGGCGCGTTTTGTCATTCATCGTGTTGTGAACAAAAAACAGGAGGACATCCCTCATGCAGTATCGTAACTACGGCAACACCGGCAAAATCTCGGCGCTGGGCTTTGGTTGCATGCGCTTGCCCATGATTGAACATAACGGCAAAAAAATCGTTGATGATGAAAAGGCCATTCCCATGCTGCGCCGTGCGGTGGAGCTTGGCGTGAACTACTTTGATACAGGTGAGTTTTACTGCGAAAAACAAAGCGAGGGTGCCGTTGGCCGTGCGCTTAAGCCATTTCGCAAGGATGTGCTTATTTCCACCAAGCTGCCCATGTGGGGGCTTAATAGCACAGCGGAGTTTCGCCACCAGCTGGAGCGCAGTCTGCGCGACTTGGACACCGATTACGTGGACTACTACCACTTTTGGGCGCTCGACCGCGAAAAGCTTGATAAAATTTTCAAGTATAAGTTGCTCGCCGAGGCTGAAAAAGCCAAGGCCGAAGGCTTGATTCGCCACGTCAGCTTTTCTTTCCACGATGTTCCCATTGTCATCAAGGAAATTATCGACCGTTGCGAAATCATGGAAACCCTGCTCGTGCAATATAACCTGGTTGACCGCTCATGCGAAGAGATGATCGCCTATGCCGCAAGCAAAGGCGTGGGCGTGTGTGCCATGGGTCCCGTGGGTGGTGGCAAGTTGGCCGGGCAAGGCCGCATTACCTACGATATTGCCATGAAGTTTGTGCTGGGCAACCCGAACATTGCCTGCGCACTTGCCGGCATGGAAACCATGGAAATGCTGGAGCAAAATGCCGCCATTGCCAATGACCCCGTGCTCAGTGCGGCCGAGTGGCAGCAAATTGGCGACAATCTTGAGCAGCTCAAGCGCTTTAGCGGGCTGCCCTGCACCAATTGTGGCTACTGCAAAGAGTGCCCAGTGGGCATTGATATCCCCAAGATTTTCGGTTGTTTCACCAATCACGATGTCTACGAACTCAGCGACCACGCCAAAAGGCAATGGGTTGAATATCGCATCAAGGGCGGCGCAGTACTTGAGGACTGCACCCACTGCGGCCTGTGTGAAGAAAAATGCCCGCAAAAAATCGCCGTGCGCGAAAAATTGGAGCATGTAGAAAGTGTGTTGAACGAGCTATGAAAAAAACCACCAAAACCATCACATTTACCGCGCTGCTGCTTGGCTTGGGCATCGCCTTGCCACACCTAGTGCACGCACTTGGCGGACAGCCGGCAGGCGCTATGTGGCTGCCCATGCATTTGGTTGCCATTTTCGCCGGCATGCTGCTTGGCCCATGGGTAGGGTTGGGTGTGGGCGCAGCAACGCCTCTGTTGCGATTTTTATTTTTCGGCATGCCGCCCATGCCGCTTTTGTGGTTCATGGTGATTGAAGTTGCTAGCTATGGTTTGTTTGCCGGACTTTGCCGCAAAACACTCAAGATGCCCGTGTGGGCGGCACTGCTGGTGTCGCAACTGGCAGGCCGCGCGGTTCGCATGCTTAGCCTGTTCATCGCGGCACGTCTGCTGAATATGTCAAACGTTGCGGCTGCTACGGCAGTCATCACCACGGAATTATTGGCAGGCCTCGCAGGCATTGTGTTGCAATGGGCGGTCATTCCTCCTGCCATGCGCCTGCTGAACAAACACGTGAGGTAATCATGAACGAACGTTATGCTCGCCAGTTGTTGCTGCCCGAAATCGGTGAGATTGGCCAAGCCAAGCTCGCCGCCGGACGCGTTTTGCTGATTGGTGCAGGTGGTTTGGGCAGCCCCGCTGCGCTTTATCTGGCTGCAGCAGGCATGGGCACTCTCGCTCTTGCCGACAGCGATGTGGTGGAGCTAAGCAATCTCAACCGCCAAATTGCGCACAGCACAAGTCGCTTGGACGTACCCAAAGTTGATTCCGCCGCCGGCATGCTGTGCGACCTCAACCCCGACATTCAGGTGATTACACACCACATGCGCGTGGATGAGCAAAATATCACTGCACTCATCGCAGATTATGATTTTGTGCTGGATTGCAGCGACAATTTCGCCACCAAATTCATGATAAACGATGCCTGTACAACAGCAGGTAAGCCATTTTGCCATGCAGGCGTGATGGGGTTTTCTGCGCAGTTGACGACTTGGTTGCCCGGCTGCGCCTGCTTCAGGTGCATCTTCCGCCAGCCGCCGTCAGGGCCGCAAAACAAGGCGGTGCTGGGTGTAGCTGCCGGTGTGGCGGGCACCCTGCAAGCCCTTGAGGCCATCAAATTCATCACCGGCGCAGGCGAACTGCTCACCAATACTTTACTGACGACTGATTGCCTAACAAGCGAATTTCATCGTGTGGCGTTACCTATTCATCATGCATGCACATGCCAAACAGGAGGCCTAACATGAACATCGGCGCACAACTTTACACCCTGCGTGACCAAATGAACAATGATCCCGCCGCTACACTCACCCGCGTGGCTGAGATAGGCTACAAGCATGTGCAGGTGTCAGGATTTAGCTATGACGCAAGCGAGCTAAAATCGCTGTGCGATAATTTGGGCTTGCAAATTCAACTCACCCACACTCCGCCAGAACGCATTTTGGAAGATACCGCAGCCGTCATTGCCGAGCATAAACGCATGGCTTGCCCTTATGTCGGCTTGGGCGGCATGCCGTTTGAATACCGCTGCACGGGTGACGCGAAAAAGTTTATCGAAGACTTCACTCCCGCCATGCAGGCCTTTGCTGGTGCCGGGCTAAAGTTTCAATACCATAACCACGCCTTTGAGTTTGAGTGTTTCGGCGGTGTGAGCATGTATGATGCGCTCATCAATCACAGCGACCCGGCCCTGCTTGGCTTCACGTTGGATACCTACTGGGTGGCATGGGCCGGCTTGGAAGTGCCCGCGCTGATTAAACGCATGGCAGGCCGCATTGATGTGTGCCACCTAAAGGATTTGGCTATCATCGAAAATCAACAACGCTATGCGCCTGTGGGGCACGGTAACCTCAATTGGCCGGCCATCTTAGCGGCTTTTGAGGAAATCGGCACGCAGTTCGCTTTTGTGGAGCAAGACGATTGCTACGATGAGAATCCGCTGGATGAATTGCAAAAAAGCTACACATATTTGGAGGAAACCCCATGAATTCACCCCGCCACAACACCATCCACATGATTGCCAACGCCCACCTGGATCCCATTTGGCTTTGGCGCTGGCAAGAAGGCTGCAACGAAGTGCTGCAAACTTTCCGCAGTGCGTTAGACCGCCTGCGCGAAACGCCGGGCTATGTCTTCACCTGCTCGTCGGCATGCTACTACCAATGGGTAGAGGAAACCGACCCGGCCATGTTTGCCGAAATCGTGCAGGCCGTGAAAGACGGCCGTTGGCAGCCTGTGAACGGCTGGTGGGTGCAACCAGACTGCAATCTACCCAGCGGCGAAAGCTTTGCTCGTCACGCGCTGTATAGCCAACTGTATTATCATGAAAAGTTCGGCAAAATTTGTCGCACCGGTTACAACGTAGACAGTTTTGGTCACAACGGCATGATGCCACAACTACTGCGTCAGGGCGGCATGCAAAACTATGTGATGATGCGCCCCGAGCCGCACGAGGATGCCGAAATCCCGCAAAATTCCTTTTGGTGGGAAAGCCCTGATGGCTCCAAAGTGCGCGTGTTTCGTATTCCCACCGGTTATGCCACGCACAACGAGCGCGGCACCGAGCCCGAACGCATTGACAAAAAACTTGGTGACTTGCAAAGCCGCGTGCAAAGAAGCGGCCACGGCATGATGTTTTTTTATGGCATTGGCAACCACGGCGGCGGCCCCACCCGCTGGGATTTAGCGCACCTGCAAGACAAAATGCAGCAGGAGGGCTACGAAAACCTCAAGTTTAGCCATCCTGATGAATTCTTCGCCGACCTATGCCACAGCGGCGTTGATCTGCCTGTGTGGAAAGACGACCTACAGCACCACGCCAGTGGCTGCTACAGCTCGCAGAGCATGGTCAAGCAGCAAAACCGCCGCAGTGAGCAAGCACTTTACTTTGCCGAGATGTTTAACACCGCTGCCGCAAAAGCCTTCGGCACAAAAGCACAAACCGAACAATTCAAGCAAGCCTGGCTCGATGTCTGTTTCAACCATTTTCATGATATCCTGTGTGGTTGCTCCATTATGGAATCCTATGATGACTCGCGTGATAGCTACGGCCACGCCAACACGATTGCGGCACGTGCGGCCATGCATGCGCTCATGCAATTCAGCCGCCGCATCAACACTTGGATTGAAGGCTGTGATGCGCCCACCAATGAAACCCGCCACCGCTCTATACCCAATCATATGCCGCGCCCTGTGGTGGTGTTTAATGCACTGAGCTTCGAGCGCAACGTGCCTGTTACCACCACCGAAAAAGCAGCCTATGTGACAGACAGCCACAGCAACGCTGTGCCCAGCCAAAATATCCTTGCCTCGCGTTTCACGGGCGAGCGCGATGAAGACGTGCTGTTTGTTGCCCGCGTGCCTGCTATGGGTTATGCGCTATATTGGCTGTATCCCGAAAGCGAAAAACCTGCCATGCAAACACAAGTGCAAGCAGGCGAATATTTCATTGAGAACGAGCATTTACGCGCCGAGTTTTGTTCAGCTACAGGAGGAATTAGCCGACTGGTGAACAAAGCCAGTGGCCGCACCGTCAGTCCGCACACCATGGCCATCCCCACCGTGATGGACGACAGTGTAGCCGACACCTGGGCGCACGGCATCTTCAAGTTTGACAAAATTAAAGACCAAATGCAGCTGCAAAGCATTGTTGTTCTCGAACACGGCCCCGCTCGTGTTGCCGTGCAGATTAAGCACACGTTTGGCAATAGCAGTTTGCTGCAAACATATTATCTCGCCGCCGGACAAACGAAGCTCACCGTGGCTGCAAAAGCGCTGTGGGTCGAGCCATTCACCATGCTCAAGCTGCCGCTGCCCATGAATGGTGCAGACGAAATTTCCACCTACGAAATCCCTAATGGTTTTATCAAGCGCCCTTGCAATGGCGAAGAGGAACCCGGCCTTGCCTGGGCAGACCTCACCGTCAGCGATAACAATGGCAACCGCCATGGCATTGCTGTGATGAGCGACAGCAAGTATTCTTATGACTGCCCCGGCACTGAGCTTAGGCTCACAGCCCTACGCAATGTCATTTACGCCGATCACTGCGGCCGCCGCCCCACGCGCGAGTTCGACTTCACTGACGAAGGCTTGCAAAAATGGGTATGGGCCATCGCCCCGCACGAAGGCGAGGCTGACGGCGGTGACCTCACCCGCCAGACTGCTTGCCTGAACAACGCACCCTTTGTGGTGCAGGAAAGCTACCATCAGGGTGATATGCCTACCGAATGGTCTGCTGTGCAAATTAGCGAGGCCAATGTGCTTGCCACGGCCTATAAATTCTGCGAAGACGGCAGCGGCGATATCATCCTGCGTTGCTATGAAACCGCAGGCAAGTCTTTCACCCGTGCAGCCATTTTTGTTCCGCAAATGGAAGCTGAATTTTGGGCAGATTTCACTCGCCACGAAATCAAGACCTTCCGCATTAATCAGCAAGGTCGTTGCATGCAAGTGAATTTCCTTGAGGGCGTGACCCTGTAATTCGCAATGCGTAATTCCATAAAAAATCAGCCCTCAGTGTTTGCTGGGGGTTGTGTTTTTATCAATTATCAAAAAAATTTTCAAAAACTCTTGACAAACACTTTTGCATCGTGTATAATAATTTCATAGTAATCCGATATGAATTGTAGGAGGTTGACTATGTTAGCCCAAACCATCACTGATTTAATTGGCAATACGCCATTGTTGCGCCTGCGTAATCACGAACGAATGCTGGGCGCCGGTGCCGCCGTGCTTGCCAAGCTGGAATACCAAAACCCTGCCGGCAGCGTAAAAGACCGCATTGCATTGGCCATGGTTAGCCAGGCCGAAAAAAGCGGCAAGCTGCAGCCCGGGGGAACGATTATTGAACCCACCAGCGGCAACACCGGCATCGGCCTGGCCTGCGTGGCCGCTGCCCGAGGATATAAAGTTATTCTCACCATGCCCGAAACCATGAGTATTGAGCGCCGCAAGTTGTTGGCTGCCTATGGTGCCGAACTTGTGCTCACCGAGGGCGCAAAAGGGATGAAAGGCGCCATCGAAAAAGCCGAAGAATTGGCTGCACAAATGCCGGAGGCTCTATTGGCCGGGCAGTTTGTGAACCCCGCCAATCCGCAGATTCACTACCACACCACCGGGCCCGAAATTTGGCGCGACACCGATGGCAAAGTAGACATCTTCGTCGCAGGCATCGGCACCGGCGGCACTATCACCGGCACGGGCAAGTATCTCAAAGAGCAAAAACCCGGTGTGCACGTTGTGGCTGTTGAGCCGGCCGACTCCCCTATCCTCAGTGGCGGCGTACCCGGTCCGCACAAGATTCAAGGCATTGGTGCCGGTTTTGCGCCCGATGTGCTGAACACGGAGATTTACAACGAAATCATCACTGTGCAAAACGATGATGCCTTCTCCGCTAGCCGTGCGCTCGCGCGTTGCGAGGGCTTGCTGGTAGGCATAAGTTCCGGTGCGGCATTGTGGGCAGCAAGCGAGCTTGCAAAACGCCCCGAACACGCCGGCAAAACCATCGTTGTTATTTTGCCTGATACAGGCGAACGTTATTTATCCACCCCCATGTTCGATTAAGCTTGACATCGCAAAAATTTTATACTATAATAAAACAATTAGGAGAAACAACTATGTCTAATTACAAATTTGAAACCCTGCAACTGCACGCAGGCCAAGAACACGCCGACCCTGCAACCGGCAGTCGCGCCGTGCCCATCTACCAAACCGCGCCATATGTCTTTAAGGATTGCGCGCAGGCCGCAGGCCGCTTTGCCTTGAGCGAGCCCGGCAATATCTACACCCGCTTGATGAACCCCACCAGCGATGTGTTTGAGCAACGCGTGGCAGCGCTTGAAGGCGGCGTGGCGGCACTTGCGTTGGCCAGCGGCATGGCTGCCTGTGCCTTTGCCGTGCAGAACATCGCTGCCGCGGGCGACCACATCATCAGCGACAAATTTATCTACGGTGGCACATATAACCTGTTCAGCAACACATTGCCCACGTTTGGTGTCACGTGCACTTTCGTGGACGGCAGCAGTCCGCAAAATTTTGCAGCTGCCATC
>Ga0131853_10013364_pt1 | contig 15046 bp, 8 predicted proteins | sample TergutLab28metaG_FD_92764 | JGI IMG/M metagenome (GOLD analysis project Ga0131853, IMG submission 92764) | Labiotermes labralis P1 segment gut microbial communities from Petit-Saut dam, French Guiana - Lab288 P1 (version 2) (version 2) | ecosystem: Host-associated > Arthropoda: Insects >... | reverse complement strand
TTTGTTAGGCAAAACTAGTTACTTTATCTTTTTGTTAGGCAAAACTAGTTACTTTATCTTTTTGTTAGGCAAAACTAGTTACTTTATCTTTTTGTTAGGCAAAACTAGTTACTTTATCTTTTTTTCACATTCGTACCGTGCATCTTGATATTACAAAAGTTTTAATTATTCACCAACTGATACACTATTGAGGTGTCTTAAAAAATATTAAAATTTACATTAAAACAGCTCCGACATATTTCGGTGTTACAGTTACACCATCATAAGGGAGCGCATTAATTCGTGCCGACTAAAGTTACAGTTGTTAAAACAGTCTATTAAAATACATCGATGTGTGGTTAATACGGTGGTGGTGTGGTTGCGTTAGGTCGTTATTGGTGTATGTTTGTTGTACTGTTCGGCAGTAGACTAGTCTATCGTCGAAAAGTGCAGCCACACCACCACCGTGTTAAGCATATACCGATGTATTTTAATTGAATGTTTTAACAACTGTAACTTTAGTAAGCACAAATTAATGCGCTCCCTGATGATGGTGTAACTGTAACACCGAAACATGTCGGAGCTGTTTTAATGTAAATTTTAATATTTTTAAGACAACTCAGTAGTGTATCAGTTGGTTAATAAATAAAACTTTAACAGTTAATTCATCCTTTACATATGTCGTCATCCAACACTCACTACCTCACCAACCAATGCACACGAACATCAGTGTAATATTGAGATACTACATAATCTTCAACTGATTATATCAAGATTTTACTGTTTCTTACAACACAGAAGAAAATATTTCTCTCCAGACTTCGTGCAGCCACAATAAAACTGTCTCATTTAACCTTTGGTACCTTAACTGAAATCGGAAGTCCACGTTCGATACCAAACCATTCCATATGACATTTTCTGTGCACTAAGTGGCACTGTGTTATTTTGTTTTCTCCAGTTGCTTCGGTCTTTTCCTCTCGTTGTCATTCCACCAGTATTCCACGCTCATATTTCCTTCATATATCATCGACGCTACACAACCTTAACATTGGACAGCGTTGTCAAATAAAGCATGTCTCTTTTCATTAATCCCACTGAGATCCAGACGATGGGCTTCAGTCAGTCTTTACTCCTATGTGATTATCATCGCTTCTGCCGAACTTAACCATCACTAAAAATAAAAGGGTCCTGGGATACACCATGTTTAATTAGTAACAGTGCACGTATTTATCCGTGTGTATTATTTTAATGATATTGAACTCTATGGCTTTGATGTGTATTAAATCGATAATAGGATGAATATTTAATCCGGAATCTGTTGTAGAAAATCTGCTTCACGTTCTTCGTCAGTGTATTATAATGCGTATTTCCAGCCACTCTTCAGTACGTTTCGTGTGTACCATATCAGTTACTGTAGCAGTAGTGAATGCATATCAGTGCCTACTTGTTATTCAGTAAACAAATGACATCATTTAGCGGAGCCTCCTTCAGAACTAGGTAATTACTCAAATTATTACAAAGTTGACCACGCAGAGTGCATGAGGTATTTTGTCATCTCTGTCCTGGAAGCCACTGTCCTAGAATCAAATTTGAACACCTGTCCTTTATTCATTTCACTTCCAAGATCAAGGTAAAGCAATCCCTGTACAGGCCCTGATGGTTCCAGAAGTTTGTGTTTTCCAGATTTCAAGACAGTCGGCACATGATTGTGGTAATGTTGTTAGTCCTACACACCAGCCGCCTTTACCCCACAGGAAATATTCCTGGTACTCATTTCTGTTAGAGGACCATAGTGCGATAGGAAGGATTATGTTAATAACACAGGAAAGGAACCCGCGACTTTCCGGCTTGTAGCCCCATCCAACTGCGCTACCGAATGCCCCTCAGTTAAGTTCCAGTTGAATATTATTTTCTTAACTACGCCTGGATTTTCCACGTGTGGTTTTCCCTTAACATTTGCTGGCTAAAAGTCTGATTGCCAGATCTCTCACTTTGCCTTTTACTTTGCCCACCTATCTCAAAATGCAATCTACCAATTGTATGCTATGTAAGAGAGGCTGGAAGATGCCGTGAAGGGGATACTGATATTGCTGTTTCTTGTCTGTAGTGTTTTGTAGTTTGTTAGATAATAAAATTTCAGAGAACATCTAAAGCTGTTTTGAAGCAGACATAGAATACCTCTCTTAGCGCTTCTGCTTCCGCTATCGACATCTGAGCCGACTTTCTGTAGGCTTACCACTGCTGCACCTGCTAGTGCAAGTCACAGGATATATTAAACAACGGCTGTGTCTCCCTAAATGTTCGAAGAGGGGAGGTTAGGCTATGTGAATTTTGGTGACGTTGTGTTGGGTTACGCATAGGTGGTTATTTCTTGGTCACCGTGATTTGCGGGCATTATGAGCTGCAGCTGAACGTGGAAATCTGCATGTGTGGCAGCCTTATGCAGCAGATGTTACCACCCTGTGCACTAGAACATAAACTTTCTGACAGAAAACAAGGGTAGAAACTGACTCTCGGCTCCATATTTTGCATGATATAGGAAGTATATTAATATCAATGAGTTAGAGTGTTCTAGAATATGCTTCGTGTCTAGCTTAGGTCTCTTGGTAAAAATGTTTATTACCTGTCGACAAAGGTCAAAGAATCAGCACAAATAGACTCACTCTGCTGAACAGAGTTTGCCTAGACCATAACTAGGAAAAATCCTGTCGTGCACTCCGGTGACTGTGCAGTCGAAAGACACGCTTTTGTTTTGAGGTAATTTTACATGAACTCAGCTAAACTTATGCACTTCTGAAACCCACTGGATCAGTCAAGAGATGCATCTGCTAGCACACATGTTGGTATCGGTCTGTTTCTTTGATTGCCAATTTTGGCCACTATATACTTAGATTATTATTTACAAAGGAGAAGTTAAGTATCAGTTTGTGGTATAAAATAGTTCAATAACAAAGAACGTGCGTGCTGAAAACCGAAAAAAAGGAAGGCAGGAATAACTAAGGAGGAACAAAAATAGGAAGAAATTGAAAAGAATAGAAGCAAAGAATAAAACAATAAAAGAAGATAAAGAAGCAAATAAAAAAGCAAGGAATGAGCAGAGGAGGTTGCGACAGCAAAATGATACCAAAAAAATATGGACATAAAATCGACATGAATTTTAGAGTTTAGGTTCTTGTGGCGGTGACAGAATATCAGTGTATTTTCTACCAGAAGACACGGCGTCATATTCCGGAAGACATTTACTATGCCGACATACATTTATGTCATCAAGAGCACTCCTTTTTTAGACATAAGGCAATGAGATTTTATAGTCACTTCCCGGTATTTGTAAGAAACGTTGTGTCTTTATGTTCAGAGGGCCACAAGTCCAAAAGGGACGAAGAGTGAAGCTTTGTTCTCGGATCTTTACAGCACGTTCCTTCAACCCGCCGTCATCTTATTACCCAGTGGTTCAGCGTCATGTCTTTAAGAACGGAATCTTCGAACACACTGCCTTGAAGACGTCACAATTCGTTTTTCTATTTCTCTTAATTTACTATCGTTATTCTGTCTTATGTACCTTATAACCCTGTCGTGCATGATGCTTCATATTGATCTGGTATAAACGGTCTATGTGAGACATGAAACAAGGTCAACACAGAACATTTTTAATTTATGAAACGCTGTCGGTGTGATGTAACTCTCAGAACTGGTCATTACCCGAAACAGAAAGAAAGAATGTTTAGTAAGATAATGAAGCTGTTATTCATACCGGCAAGTCACAGAGCTGGAATCCATTTGCGTCGCACCAAAGTCCAAGTCGATCGCCATGCTGTCCAGCGGTCAGTTACGTAGGGCTTCATTTCCGGACATATGGTTATATTAACTGTCTGCTTGGTTTTGATACGAATAACTGACTGTTGCAGTTTGTCCAAGCATTTTAGTAACAGCTTGTGTTTAATTCCAATATGCATTATTTGCCAGTTTCTGTTCCCCTGTAGTCGCAGGTAGTACAAGTAGGCTACAAATTAAACTATCCCTATTTTAATAATTGTCAAACGAGATGCAACACAAAGCAGTCTATTTATTATTCTGCAAGTTCACTCTACATGTTTCGGGTGTCAACCACTCCCATCATCAGGAGTACACAAAACTGTAACTACAGCCTCCGGTACTGCAGCTACCTCCCTCCAACGTGGCCAAGCTAGACGCTAGCTTGGCCACGTTGGAGGAAGGTAGCTGCACAAAAAATATGACCAGTACCGGAGGCTGTAGTTACTGTTTTGTGTACTCCTGATGATGGGTGTGGTTGAAACCCGAAACATGTAGAGTGGACTTGCAGAATAATAAATAGACTGCTTTGTGTTGCATCTCGTTTGACAATTATTAGTATAGATCACCGATGCACGGAACCATAAACATATAAACTATCCCTCTTTTATTCTCTCATCTTACGCGACACTAAATCGCGTCCGATTCCCAATGAATGCATTTCACATCACATCGTATCTAAGAAATTTTTAATATCAAACTTTTATCTACGCCTCTGTTGCTCATGCATACGTATGTGTTCAAGAGTGTTGTCTATCTTAAGGTTGTAAAGTGGATGTATAATCTCGTAGAACTTTACCATTTATTGGAAACTGTATTGAAAGCAGAGAAGAAATAAATTTCTAAACCGGCCGGACAAACACTGACTATCGACCACAGCACGCAGATACTTAATTGTCTTCATCCCATCATCAAATTAATTCACGTCAGCAATCCTTGGCATTATTACTAAAAGGAGACTGCAGGAATGGATATATATTTACGTAGAAACACACATGCATATACATATATATATACTAGGTAATTGATTAGATGTGGCCGCCGGGATAGCCTACCCGGTATAGCTACTCGATGTAGGTTGGAAGGCTCGGGGATCGAATCCCAAGGGGTTGAGATTTTCCGTACCAGACCGGCCCCCAGGCCTACACAGGTTGTTGTACGAGGGGGTGCTGATAAGTCCTTAGCCCGACCAGGAAGGAAACAGGCTGCTGCGAACAAACTCGCGACGAAGCTCAATACACTTCTTGGCCCGTTGCTCTAACTTTTGCAAGCTACTCAAAAAAATTCAGACGCATTTCCGTCCAACCAGGTCTCCGCGGCAGCAATGACTTCCGCGTCGGACGAGATATGACGACCTTTCAATTGTTTTTTTTTCAGTCCAGGAAACAGGTGGTAGTCCGACGGGGCCAGATTCGGAGAATAGGGAAGGTGATCAAAACAATGGAAGCCCAGGTAGGCCAGTTTCTTTTGCGTTGCAAGTGCCCGGTGAGCCGAGGCATTGTCGTGCAAGAACAAGACCCCTTTGGTGACCTTCCTTCGGCGTTTTTCCTTCAAAATGTCCTTCAGTTACACCAGCAGAGATAAGTAATACTCCACGTTGATCGTTTGGCCCTTTGGAAGATTATCAATGATGAGGATGCCGTCTTGATCCCAAACAATTGAGGCGAGAAATTTTCCACCGGATTTTTGCACTCGGAATTTTTTGGGGTGGGGCGAGCCGCTATGCCGCCACTCTATTGATTGTTTCTTTGTCTCCGGTTCATAGTAATATAACCAGGTTTCGTCCATGGTCACAAATCGTGACATGAAATCATTTGGATCGCGCCGAAAAAAATCCAAATTTGCTCAGACGACTGACACCGTTGACTTTTTTGATCCGCGTTCAGGCATTTCGGGACCCACTTCGCGGAGAGCTTCCGCATGTAAAAATATTCATGAATGATGGACCCAACCTGATCACGTGAGATGCCCAGTTGCTCAGCTATTGATTTAGCCGAAATCCGGCAGTCTTCCAAGATTAGCTCGTGAATTTGATCAATAAAATCCGGGATGTTCACAGTTTTGTGTCGTGCAGGACAAGGCGCATCACAGGTGGAAAAAACACCACTTTTAAAATGGGTCACCCAGTTTTTGACAGTGGCATACGATGATGTATGTTCCCCTAATGTTTCTATCAAAATGGCGTGAATTTTCTTCGGCGCCTTGCCTTGTAGGAAAAAAAAAACTTGAGAGCTCGCTTCTCCATGTTTTTGAAATGGCGCGCGTCGCCTGACATACTTCCTTTCAGCCTCTGCAACAAGAAAAGCCTTGCAATTCGGCACATGAACGGACCACTCTTTCCAACGACACTATCGATTCCGTCCTACGACATCGGGAGTTAGGTTTGGCTGAGGACTTATTAGTGCCCCCTCATATGTGCAATGGGTATGTCTTTACCATGGGTAAAGCAGCCAGAGCGCGTTGCTGACCAAACACTTCCTTCTTGTGCCGAGTTGAGACTGAGTTAGAGGTATGTCTTCGCCTTCCTTCTGTGCCTGTATAGACATTTAATGGGGTGACCTTTACCTTTTTATTAATTAAATGCTACTAACCTGCGAACATTTCGAACAGAAACACAAGTTTAGCGGTGGTGCTGCTGATAGGGAAGTAAGGTTGATGGAAGATCGATAGTCTTTTGTTTTATACGGGAGTGAAACTTGGTGTGCCACAATGAGGGAGGAAAATAGGCCGAGGGTGTTTGATAATAGAATGCTAAAGAAGTTATTTGGGCCTAGGAACAACGAGGTAACAGGGGAGTGGATATAACTACATGATAAGGAGCTTCATGATCTTTATTTGTCATCGTATATTATTTGTGCCATCATATCAAGAAGAATGAGATGGGCGGGGCATGCAGAACTTATGTGTAGGGGAAGGGTGAATAGAGGTTTTAGTGGGGAAAGCTGAGGAAAAGAGACTACTTTGAAAACCCAGGCGTAAATTGGAGGATAACATTAAAATACATCTTCAAAAATAGTATGAGGAACGTGGACTGGATTGGTCTGCCTCAGGATAAGAACATGTGATGGGATCTTGTGAATGTGATAATGAACTTGCAGGTTCCATTCAATGCCGGAAATTTCTTTAGGACTTGTTAATATGTCAAGAAGGAATCTGCTGCATTGAGTTAGTGAGTTTGTGGGTTGGTCGGTTGGTTGGATGGCTGTCTGACTAGTTGATTTGTTGGAATTTGGTTCATGGAGTTCGTGAGTTTGTGAGTTGGTTAGTTGGTTGGTTGGTTGGTTGGTTAGTTGGTTGGTTCTTTGGTTGGTTGATTGGTTGGTTGGTTGGATGGTTGGATGATTAGTTGTTTGATTGGTTGGTTGGTTGGTTGGATGGTTGGATGGTTGGTTGTTTGATTGGTTGGTTGGTTGGTTGGTTGGTTGGATGGTTGGATGGTTGGATAGTTGGTTGGTTGGATGGTTGGTTGGTTGGTTGGTTGATTGGTTGGTTGGTTGGTTGGTTGGTTGGTTGGTTGGTTGGATGGACGGCTGGCTATCTGACTTGTTGATTTGTTGGTTGGAAGATCGATGATGTCTTTATCGCAGCTGGTTTCACTTAGCCGATGTACCCTGGAGATTAATAACACAATTGCATTAAGCTGACAGGCTATACGCTATATGCTATACGCTATACGCTATATGCTACAGAAGCATGTGCTGCATACATTTGAGTGTTCCTGGCACATGTTGTTGTATACCTTTTAAATTTTACGACTTTAAAATAGAGCACTTCAGTGACAGGTTTCTCTTTCAAATAATGATGACCTGCTGAATTCACAAATCGCTTCATACTTTTCCAGCAGTGCTTGTTGAACCTCCTCTATATATTTTATACGTAATATCTACTACTTTATTTCAGGTCAGATACAATCTCTCATTTCCTCATGGCTCTTTTATCTTTCCCTTCTGCTTCCTTTTTGCTGCCCTGCGTCTTTCAGTTCGAGAAACCACTGACCAGAAAATTACTGCCCTATACGTCAGACGTCCAGATGACTTGTTATTTGCTTCTTGTAAAGAATGTATCCTACAGGAACGAATATAATCAGATTTTGGCCTGACGGACCGTTCTGACATAAGCCGCCTTACTGCAAAGCGTGACGTAGCGGCACTTAACAAATATACGAACATGGAAAATGTTAAGTACATAAAGACAGCGTTTTGTCATTACGTCACAATTATGTTGTCTGGGATAAAGTTAAAGTAACAAAATAAATTTGTTTGTGCGCATACTATGAAGGCAAATTTGGCAGTGGCGGTATAGATCCACTCGTTTATAAGCTCGGAATTAGATGGAATTGAGTGGTTAGCTTTAAGCCCAACAGTCTTACCGCCGAGATGTGGGAGTCTGGATGGTACCGAATTGTTCTTGACGCTTTCTGACACAGGTAAGTCACTACCGGAAATAGAGTGACGATGACAGAAGTGAAGACTGTAGCCTAGTCACTTTGCGGACTGAGCTACACCGGCTTCGCACTGCTTGGGCATATTTAGTATACGCCATTAATAGGTGCAGCGTTGGCAGTTCATGTACGGTTGCTTTTATAAAATTCAGACTCGAATAATCACGGAACATTTAATAAAAAAGTCTGCTTATGAAATAAAAAAAACATAGTGGAATTAACGAAAGTGTCTCAGTTCTCGTCCTTTCCTTCTGCAGCTTTGTTGCTTTGTTTCTTAGAACTAAAGGGCAAAGAGCTGTACAATACTTTTCATGTGGACATATTTCGTTTATTGTTTGTACTCTTGGCCAGATAGTCCTTGGAGTTGGCGCAGTTGGCTGAGGCATTGCGCTACAAGCCGGAAGTTCGCGGATTCGATTCCCAGTGGGGTCATTAGGAATTTTCATTGATTTAACCTTTTGGTGTCGGAATTATTTTTTTAATTTTAGCACACCCTGTATATAAAATGCGAATAATACAGGAACCAAATACGTTAGAATTATGAAACAAACTGTATTTTGAAGAGAAAAAAACGGAGATTATACACCATGTTTAAAATATTCTGTACCTATATTTGTTGAATAAATATATAAAATGCAACTTTGGAGGTTAGCGGTGCGGTACGTCAACTGTAGTTGACGTTAGGCGTCTAAAGGTTAATCTTTCCGGCCGCACCACGGTCCTGAAGTCGAATCATCCTCTGGAAGTAAAGGCGGCCGGTGCGTAGAGCTGACAACCTTACCACCTTACCACAGCCTCCTGGAGCCCTAACGGCCCTCCTCGTCTGTAATGGGATAGCTTTACTTTACCCTTTGCCATGCGCAGTACTTAGTGGTTATTTAAAGGCTGTAATTGCTTTATTAGGCACAGCTGTGTTTGGCTTTGTTGTTTTGTGCAAGTATATTTATGTTCAGGTCGATCTTTGTTGTTGCAGTACAAAATTTTATTATATAAAAATCAGTGCTATGTCTGTCAATATTATGACAACCATTCATATAACATACATTTTTATTGAAAACCAATAAACAGATGTCACTGAAACAACACCCACATAAATTGTGGTCTATTGCGAGTACTTCAACTGTCTCTCTTTTATTATACGTCTTACAGAGTAGACAGTGTTCAGAATTATTTAATCATAAACATATTTATTACGGATCATGTATCAGCAACGCAGGTGTTTTTGGTAAATTACCACCATAGACTCAAATACCCATTGATTTGCATAATAGCTTTCAAAGTTTTTCTGATATTAGGACAATCACCAGAGAAGCCACGAATATTTCACAATAAGGAAAGGAACACCGTAGGTTTTAATGGCTCCGTATTTGTAATTTAGCTGTTAACATTTAAAAACATCCATATTATTCGCGTATTTTGGAAACAATTAAGGTTCTCCTGACGATGTTCCTAAAGGCGAAACGTGTTGAAAATTTAAATAAGTGACGGATGGGTTCAGTTTTGTACATATTAATATTGTACAACTTAAAGCTATACTTCTGTTTATTGTACATCTTCATAATGTACAACTTAGTATTGTACATATTAATATTGTACGTCTTAATTTTGTACATCTTAATATCGTACATATAAATTTCTACAACTTAATATTGTACATATTAACATTGTATATCTTAATGTTGTACGACTTAATATTGTACATACTAATAATGCACATCTTAATATTGTACAACGTAATATTGTACATCTTAATATTGTGAATCTTAATAATGTACACCTTAATATTGTGCAACTTAATATTGCACAGTTACATGCAATTTATACACATAAACAAGTTCATCACCAAAAATTACACCAATTATTGAATACAAAGCACTTCTACAAGTTTTGGCTTCTATCCGTAACCACCAGAAGTATGCAGCCTTATTTTACAGCAGTACTAATAGATTGTTGTTTGTGTAGTGTGGTAGTATTTTATTAAATAATATTACATTTTATTTAGTTATTAAATGGAAAAAGAAGCTTGCCTACTCTCAGGCATTAGGCTTATACCACCCTCTAATCCACTAATTTATGGAGACCAATATTTAAATTTTTCACTCCTCTTGTATTTATGTCTATAATGTGGGTACGAATATTGCGGATTGTATCCAAAACTACACCCAACCGACAACAACCCTCAAATTTAATTTACTTTTGGTAATATTGTCTAAGCTGCAATCAGAGGGATGTAATTTTCCCATTATTTAAGATGTGCTTTCAGTTAAAATAAAGGGTAATAATTAATGTTCAAGAAATGCCCGATGTTTTTAATCAGTTTTATATATAGAGAGAGAGAAAATAGCGAGAAATAATCATAGACTTTCCGTGGGCAGATGCCTTCCCAAAAGACCTACGTTTAAGTTACGCTGATAAGCATGTATAGCACATTTGCGCTGGTCCTTGAGAGTGTCGGCATAAGGTGGCGTTCTCTGAGGCCTGGCATTCATGCTGCATTACACCGTTGCGTGATGGCGGCTGCATGACCGTGGTGATTTTTTCGTGTCTTTCGTTTGTGTAGGTTTGCCCGTTCAGTCATTATTCTCTAAAACTAAACGTCACATCGAGACAGATAAATTGACCTAGTACCTCCGGTGTCGGTCGTGTGGCCATTTCTCAACCAGAAATACATGTGTATTTTTTTCACAATTTTTCCGTAGGAGTCTAGAATGTTTCAGTACTATACAACAGCTACACAAGTACTTGAAAAATCCTTGTTAGTTCAGCCAAGCTGAGAACTGATTGACAAACCGGGAATTGTGCGATATTTAATAACCAGCCTTCCATTCTTAGCACATTCGGTTGTTTTTGGGCCGGGAATCCATGTTATTGTCACTTCCTGTGTTCTTGTTTCAGTTCATTCCCTGGTCATTTCTCTCATACCCTTACCATTTCACTATAAGAAGGCAGAGTTGCCCCTCTTCACTCCATGAAGGCGTACGTAGACGATACAGGGCGTAACACTTAAGGTTCCTAACCTCGGTGCTAAGTGGAGATGAGTTTCCGTTACACAAATTCTCTAATTTCTCATTCGACGTTGCATAAGCTGTACGGTTGATTTAGGGCCGTTAAATAAATAACTAAAACTATTTGCATAATCAGCAATAATAACTGTCCGAGATTTCAATGAACACAAATTGATGAAATCTCAAATTTCATATATGTCAGATAAAACTCGGCAGGCCAACCAACATCAACTGGAAGAAATGCTGGTGAAGTCGTGGGTTACAAATATTGTGAATATTTTTCAATCTGTAGCGTCGTGGCTACAGAAACACTAACCACCTAATTATATCGAACATAAATATTCCAATCAGTCCCTTTTACACTCTGTCCTTCGGGGGTGGGTATTTACATTTTAGCGCGTGTTTTGTGAACAGCTATTTTTTGAACGGGAAAAGGTAGAAGTATGAATAAACCACAGTTTGTTTAAAATACGAGTAAAACAGAGATTATGCAGAATGTCTTTAGAGTGTAGTAAAGTTCCTCGTTGCCCAAATATGTAAGATTAATTTCTAAAAGTCCTTTACTTTTGCCTAACGCAGCCTTTAACAGGTTCAAGTCTCCTAAGAAGCCACCGTTAAATTCGCGGTTTTCTTTTTTTTTTGGGGGGGGGGGCGGGATGAATGCTTTCAGTCAATATAGTAACATCATCAGCGTACACCAGGCGTGTCTATGTGTCACCCTATTTCCATTCCTTCTGGCTCACTGGGACATCCCAAGTGGCATACCCTTTCTTGGTTTCCCTGTGTCTATAAGCAAATGCTGAGATGGTTCCCAAGTTCCCAAGTTGCCACTACATGCTTCTCATGTAGCCCTCCCGATTTAAATTCAGTAGTAATGGATTTCAAGTTTTGTATACATGTAAAATAACCACTGCCACCGGGTAACAACCCAACTGCAGTTAATAAATATTATTATATGAAAAACAATGACCATGAAGCATCTCCTTGGTTCAGATCACACAAAATGTGTCGGGGTAAATATATGTTAATATATGTTTCATTTAAACACACTTTTAATGACCCAGCTAGTTTCATAGGCCTAACAAACTCAATGAAGAAAATATTCACAAAGGTAAAGGTAAAGGTAAAGCAATCCCTGTATAGGCCTATTAGAGGCCCAGAGGGTCCCAGGAATTTGAGGCTCCCAGATTTCGAGACAATAGGCACATGAAGGTAGTAAGGTGGTCAACCCTATGCACCGGCCGCCTTTACCCACAGGAAATATTCCTGGTACTTATATCTGTTGGGGCCCGCGGTAGCACAGTGGTTAAGGTGCTGTGCTACAAATCGCAAGGACGCTGTTTCGATCCCAGCTGGTGTCAGTGGATTTTTCATTGACATAAAATTCTTCCGATCGCATTATGGTCATGTGGTCGGCTCAGCCTCTAACAGAAATGAGTACCAGGAGCATTTCCTGGGGGTAAAGGCGGCCGGTGCATAAGGCTGACAAACTACCACCATCCTATGCCGTTGTCACGAAATCTGGGAACCTTAACTTCCTGGAACCCTCTGGGCCATTCCAGGCCTGTAACGGGACTGATTTACCTTTACCTTTACCTTTTACTTGTTTCTGTTAGAGGCCGAGTCCACCCCAGGGCCATCGTGCTGCCGGAAGGATTATGTCCAATGATAACAACAGGAATCGAATCCCCGACCTTCCGGCTTGTAGCGCAGTTCCTCAAACAAGTGCGTCACCGCATAACCTCTGTCCTGTCCAAACCCATGCTATTTTAAAGTCTGTGAAATATTTGTACTGCCCAATTGTGTGCTCGTTTTGTCTCCAACATATTACGAAAATAAATCCCACTGCATACGATATAATCACAACGTCTGTATGTTATTCCATTTTTACCTATATATACTCGTGTTTGTACTTTATTTCATAATCTTTCTCTCCATCAAGTTTTATCCGAGTGTCCTTGGTACTTAAATTCTCGTGCTTTGTATATTGGTTTTATTATTTATTAGTACGATAATGTATATATGTATGTATGTATATATATAGCCTAATTTAAAACTAAATAACTTACGCACCTGATATCTGTCAGCGATAATGAGTAAATGTTTCTGATACACCCTACAATCGAAAGGAAACTGTTCATGCAGCACGCAATGTTTTCATGTATAAAGAGTTTTAGAACCGAAGGTAGGTTCACCAGAGATCTTTCAAGTAGAACGAATCTTGTTTTATTCTGATTGTACATTACTTAATAACATTTAAATCACGCAACAAAAGTGTTTCATGTCAAGTGTTTGCAGCCCAGCCCTTCTTGACCTCTGAAGTTCAACACGTTAGGAACTGCACGAAAATGCTATTAATTACTGCTTCAAAGTTCCGTAGGTTGCGTAACAAAAAAAAAAAGAATATAGAATGTCGAATGTTAACGCAAGTAAAGCAGTAATTTATTATTCTTACTGATAAAGTTTAGGGCACCAGAACACAAGATTCAGGATAATATACGCAAATATTTATATTCCGATTTACCTTCCCCATTAAATTTTCTGCTCTTAAGCCCTAAATCAGAAAGGCTACAGCTGTGTGTACCATCTGGTTTAGTACTAAAACCCCTGCATTCCACTCACAGAATGTATTAATGTGTTTGTATATTCTACTAGGCTTTGTGCTCTTCGTAACAAAGACTCTGTGTGTAAATGTGATACATGGAGACAATTTACTTAGTAAGTATACGCAATTCGTGTTTACAGAAGTGAAATTATCTTGATCTCCAGATTTATGCGAGCAACGTTTTCTTTTTTTTTGTAAATTGTCCCTCAAATCTTTAATAACCTCCGAGATGGAAGAATCTCATACTGATGATGTCAGTGGGCTTGTTGACATTTGGATTTGTATTAGAACCGACACACTTGCGGCACAAACGCGTTACCACTAAAACACACCCAGGTTAGTGCCTATGCTGTAAATGTTCTATGTTTGGCGTAACAATGCTTACGTAAACCGGGAGTTCCTTGAAACAAGACACGCAGTGTACGCATAGCGTAATAATGTGGTGCATTTGCGTACCCATTGTTGCTATGGAACAACAGCAACAGTGATTTCTATGTGTATTGTTGAGCTATATGTTACTGTCAACGATATAAAACAGTTTAGTGATGAACAAAAATGTCTTTCTGCTAACTTTCTATTGTTTGCAACAGTAAAATGTGCTTTAATCTTCATGTGTAGTGTCCGATGTTTTGTGATTTGAAAAGAATTTGAAGTTCCCCAGAGATTTTCTTAAAAGCCTCAATATCAGATTTCACTGAAATCCGTCCACTGAGGCCTGCACTGATACATGCGGACAGACGGACGGACGGACGGACAGACAGACGGACATTACGAACATAATAGGTGATTTTAGCGACTATGCGAACGCACCATAAAAGAGTAACCATCCTTTCGAGTATTTTCCTTTAGATCTTCTAATGATTTATGGGTTTTACTTTATCTTACCTGGTGGTTACTCACAAAGCATTCCACACGTATCTAACGCAAACAACCAATCGTGTTAGTAATTCCTTTCCTAATATTTTCTCAGAGGGTTTGTTGTATAAACATCAGTAGAGTGTTGTTGGTTGAATGCTTGCCGGTATTGTGAAGTTGTTAGCAGAATCGGAAATGTTCTGCGTGTATCTTTATTTAGAGAAAATCCGTCAAACTATTCTATCTCTACTAACGACGCAACACACACACACACACACACACACACACACAGACACACACACACAGACACACACACACACACACCACACACACACACACACACCACACACA
>Ga0131853_10013362_pt1 | contig 15047 bp, 7 predicted proteins | sample TergutLab28metaG_FD_92764 | JGI IMG/M metagenome (GOLD analysis project Ga0131853, IMG submission 92764) | Labiotermes labralis P1 segment gut microbial communities from Petit-Saut dam, French Guiana - Lab288 P1 (version 2) (version 2) | ecosystem: Host-associated > Arthropoda: Insects >... | reverse complement strand
TTTTTTTTTTTTTGTTGTATGAAGTGTGGGCGTTTCTGTGTGTGTAGGTTGAGGAGGGAGTGTTGGGGTATGGGGGGGGGGGGGGGGGGGGGGGTGGAGGATCAAAGTTTTGAGTGGGTATTAAAGGCACTTCCACATCTATGGCTATTTGCAACTTGCAAATTTAGAACCAAACACAAGGTTCATTTTCCATATGGCACAAACACAAACTTGTTAGCCAGCAGTTGCACTAGTACCATTCACTTTAGGGCCATGAAACAAACTTGGAAGAACATGCAGCTTTTAATGCAGTAATAACTGTATTCATTTAACAGAATACAACTGTTGACGCAAGGTACAGGTTGTAGTGTTTTGTAGAAAATTATGTATCTAAGAAACTAAGAGCACTTTAGAGACCATATTTATGGCAATCTGTAGGAAATTTAATGCTCTTTCTTGTTACCACTGCCCAGGGTGTTGTATTGATGGTCAAAATCTTACAGAGCTTTAAATTTGAATGTCCATTCTTTTTTTCCATCTCTGCCTGTGGTTTATACTTTTTTACATGTGAACTATTAGGATTAGAATTATTCTGTACTTTTTTCCTTAATCTTGACCACTTACTGCATTGATGTGAATTTTTTTTTTATTCCTGCAGGTAACCTGTATTTTCTTGACAATTAACATACATTGCTGTAACTAACCCAAATTTAGCTCAAGTATTATATAAAATAGCCAATCCCAGTTCGTGCGCAGTCTAGGGCATGGGTCTGCGGCCGCTCACTTGCTGGGATTGTGTGTTCGAATCCTGATGGGGGCTTGGAGGTCTGTTTCTTGTGAGTGTTGTGTGTTGTCAAGTAGAGGTCTCTGTGACGAGCTGATCACTCATCCAGAGGAGTCCTACTGAGTGTGGTGTGTCCAACTGAGTGTGATTGTGAAGAACCAACGAGGAGGAAGCCCTGGCCCACTAGGGTCTGTTGTGCCATAAAAAATTACATATAATGTATTCCAACAACTAGCAAGGCTAGAGAGGCTACATAACTAAATGCTCTTTCTTGCAGTCATTGTGACTACTATGTCATACTGATTTTAACAAGTCTTCAAACTTGAACAATGACTTTTTAAAATTTTTATTTTGGAATAATATTTATTTTTTATATGTGAACTTCAAGGTGCGTCATCCTCATTGTGTTTGTTAGAAGCTAAGGTAATTCTATAAAGATGTAGCAACATTTCTCACAAATTGTCACAGCTTCCCAAACTCTGATTGATTGTCCTTCTTAGCGTACTTATTATTCCAGCACAGCACAAAGAAGCCCTTCCTCCAATACAGTAAACCTGCAGCTGCCAACCATACTGTAGACAACTTAGGATGTCCACACTGCCACAACAGCAGGCCAGTGTGATTTTCAACAGGCATGAAAATACGGCACCACAGGACCAAACACCGGCCCAGGCCTACCGCACCCCATGGGACATGCAGTGACTCGGCATGCACACTTCATTGTCATAGAGAAATAAGATAACACATGCTATAGGCTTGGTCTTTAACATCTGCACACATGCCCACCCACTTTGTGTAAAACAAGATCTCTTACCTACACTAATAATTTGCTCTATATTATATCATAACTATATATAGCTTCTCTGATAATAAATTGTATCCAACCTGAAGATGGCCACAGCAGCAATGGCCGAAACATGTAGTTGATATTGAAAAATTATATGTACACTTGATATATAGTTGTGTTACGACTTCTACATCTTTATAAAATTACCTTATATGTGAACTTTCACAATTAGTACTATTATGTATTTTTCTTCCTAATCTACATAATTTACTGTATTAACCTGATTTTTCATAATTTCCTGAGTGCAAAAATGTATTTTTCATTATTTTTAATAAGTGGTGCTGTTAAGAAGCCTAAATTCATCTTGGGGCTTTTGGCATATACTAGGAAAAGTAGTGTGGGGCCCAGAGGGTTAACAGATGAAGGCAGTTGGTTCCTCCAAATGGTATGTAACTTTCTACCAGACTACAAGGAGTCACTTCTGAGAAGACAGCATTATTTACAGTAAGAAATGTGCAGTTCAGCACAAGTGACAGATGATGGACTTACTGACATCATAAACCCAGTTTTTATCCACAACTTTGACAGTTAATAAGTTCATAGATATCAAATATTTTTTATTGTGTTAGGTAGTCTTTCCAAGTTTCGGTGGCATATGAATTGTAGCTGACCTTCAGAAAATACTGATATTTTAAGAATATGGTGCCCTGCCAACTTTGATCAGCTACGGTACGCTTAACATGACATGAAATCTGAACAGAGCAGCAGATTGGTATATGTTCCAAAATTTTAAGACACTGGTTCAGGAGACAGCTTGCTTAGATAAGTTAGTTTTGTAATATGTTTTCTTTTGGGTAATTCCCCGGCGTCACAGTGCTAATAGCCGACGTTTCGGAACCCTCTATCAGTTCCATCTTCAACCACTTCATCCACCTGCCTATGAAGATAGAGGGTTCCGAAATGTTGGCTATTAGCACTGTGACGCCGGGGAATTACCCAAAAGAAAACGTATTACATATAGAACACGGCGAAAACTTAAAATCAAGAATAAGTTAGTTTTCTCTACAGTATGCTAAGTTAGTTCTTTAGTTACAGGTTGAGTATGGTATACTACACAGTTCCCTGAAATTGGTGTGGGCTAAACTGAATTCATTAGGAAGTTGGTGCTGTTGTTTTCATTAGGTTGCATTGGTGCATTAGGATTTTAATATAATACAGAGTTCACCATTCTTAGTTTTGAGAAATTTACTTGAATTTAATTTCTATTGAATTTGGATAAGCCAGAGATACAGCTTTCAATTTTGTTACATCACTTAGGGTAATCCTTTGGTTAGGGTTTAGCATGAAATACAAGAATAAAATGTGAGATATAATTCAGTTGGTTCAGTGGCCAAACAGGAACATAATTACATTTCTGAGCCTCTTCAAAAAACTCAACAGGAATACCTGTAATAAAAGTATGGATTAGAAGCAGTTTAATTTGTTTCTGTGATTATCCAGTCCCTGCCTCTTCAGTTCAACCTGGCTAAAAATGTATGATGTTTCAAACAAAAATATTTACTTTCTCTTTTGCATTTTACGACAGACATGAATGCTAATGAAGTCTAAAAATGCAAAAGTGTTTTACTTCTGCAGAACAGAATATGACAGAACATTTGTGTGGTTTGGTAACGCAGCAGACCCTCACATTCACAGGACCATGCGTTATGGTTCCGTTAGGAACAATTATTACGGAAAACCTCACACATCATTCCTCATTTGTGGTAACACTTACATAAGAATGTGGGGTATAACATGAGAGTCCACAAGTTCTCACTAGTCTTGATCAGTACATAACTGGATATCATGTGACAGGAAATGTGCTTCAACTGTGCTTTTCATAATTTTTATAAATAAATGTTGTCCTTATGAGATATCGTTTATGCCTGCAAAGTATGATATGCATGGCAAAGGACATGAGAATGAGGACTGTTATGGTTGGGTGCCATGTTGAAGAAAATGAATTGAGTATTTGTTTCATTGAGAGGATTTCTGACAAGACAGGGGATAAGTTGCAGCTAGTGCTCCATCAATCACAAATATTCCTTGTATAAGTCACTATGCCTCCTGCAAGATGATGGAAAAGGCTTAGTGTGCATCTGGAGGCTGAACATGGAGCCTGTCATGACACCACACATGAAGGTGTATTAACGGCATGCAGATGAAGACACAGCCCTAAAAGTTCATATCTTTCTTCACTAAGTCTTCCGTTTTCCAGTCTGCCATGCGCAATTTTTACATGACTTATTCCCCTAACTCCATTTTTTCCACAAGGTCTGTACTTCACACATTTCAGTTTCATAACTCACACGAATTTTCAAGAATGTAGCCCCTTCTAATGGCAAAGGTCTGCTGTATTTATTATATTCATAATTACCACTCTTCTGCTATAAGCTGTGTCTGCATTTCGGTCTCTAAATTTGGTTTCCCACAGGTTTCTATACATTATTATTACTGTGTACTTATTTTGCAATAAAGTGTACTTGGTTCTGAATTTTACAGTGGCCTTCTAAGTAATATAAACAGACCCTTACAGATGCTGCTTCACATTTTTATTCATTTTCCTTCACTGTAAAAAATCTGAATTTCATTTTTATGAAGTCAAAATTGTACTGTATATAGAGCACAAGCAAAATATATATGACTCTAGGAGCTGATGACAGGCTAATTGAGCATGTACAGTTGTCCTGGTGCATGCACCATTTCTTTCCTAATACTAACTGGTTTGAAACAACGGTCACCTCAATTGAGAGAATGAAGTGTGTATTATTTGTGTGTTTACAATGTCTTGCCTAACAGCAGCTACTTTATATTACAATTTGACAAACTCTAATTCTGACATTATTTCTGATTAGCAATAAAGTCGATAGACCTTTACTAATTCCTTAGCTGTCAAGTAAGCAGTCAGTGTTTTTAACCTGAGTTTGCACCACATTCTTGCTTCAAAACTCCATTTTTTTTTGTATGGAATTACTCAGGCTTGGATACATATGGTGCACAGAGTATGTTTCCTACCTACAAACTCAGCAAGCTACTTTCCATAAATAGAGTCAACTTGTGAGATCAGTACCAGGCTTAGTTTCCTAGTCTGCAATTAAAACTGAACTACTAAAACAGAATCAGAAGGTGCAGGACAGCTATCTTATATACGGCCATTCATTGCGCAGACTACAAGCTTATCAGTCAAGAAGATAACCATTTCATGGTATCTGTGCATGAACCTTCTGTGCAACTGTGTGCAAACAGAAAGAGTATTGGTGTTCAGAAGTCTTCAAAAAGCTTCTGTTCCATTTCCCCAACACTTGGTGCTGACTTCCAATCAGTGTCAGGATAGTCATCAAAATTTCTTGTATCTCCGTCATAACTCACTCGAGGAATTATTGGAGGCTGAAATCACACAAATTAATTTGTTCTTGATTACATACCAGTTATATTTTTCATAAAAACACAATTTTAAGCAGTATATTACTAAAAAATTTTGTTTTCTCATTTGGTGCATAAAAAACTATATTTGTGTAAGAATGCAAATTTTTAACGGAAAAAAAATTTAAATTAATGTAAAATTATTTTTATCAGTCAAGAAATAAATCTGATATTTAGTTTCTTGCACCATGTTTGTATGTATAGTTTGTCATATACTACTGGTTCATGACATGGGTGACAGAGCCCACGGAAAGGGCAGAGGGGAGTTGAATGAGCCTCCCTAAAATATTAAATGCAGATTATGACCCCTACACATTTACAAAATCACACAAAAGTACAACACTTATAACAAGAAATATCAAATGTACAATTTTTTTTGTTCTAGTATCTAAGTCCTTGCTAATCTAAGCATATGCCATTTATCTGGAAGTAACTTGAATAAAATTGTATCAAATTATGTACAGTAGGCCTACACATAGTAGTGAGCATACAGGCACCAGCGTGGCTGCCGGCATCTAGCAAAAATCAGATCTGCCAGGCTAGTAACTCGATTACTGTACTGCAAGCAGGAAGGCAGGTTTTGCTGAATTTCAAACGTTGGCTGCCATATCGGTTTTGTATTTCAAGTCAACACATTTTAACATCCCAGAAGACTCAAGTTCTTATTCACATTCTTCCCTGATATTGATGTTATTGTCCTCTGACCTCAAAACTCGGAATCAAGAAGTTCCGAAACCAATCAGCCTATGACTTCATCCAGGTGCTCCCAAACTTTAAGCAGCTTCTTACAGCCACTCCCCACCCTCAAGATTTTTGTTAAACATCTCCAAGTTCCGTACAGACCAGTGGTGTCTGCTGAGTATGAAACAAGGGTCTGCTGAGTTGTAGCATTAGGTAAATGTTCACAAGGGATTTTTAAAAGTGTGCTAATGACAGGCAGCACGCCTTCCGGTATCTATGACTGCAGTCTCCCCCCACCTGCATGGCTGCATCAATTCCAAGATAACAAGTAGGCAGCATGCTGGGAAGTCCAGCACAGGTAACTCCTCGAGTGCAGGTGCACCGAAGTAGAGCACAAGCATCACAGAATTATATGCAGATGTAAGTTCGCCCACACAATTAAATCATACGTTTACAAACAGATTCTGGGGTGAATTTATACAGGGTGTGTGCCATACACCTAGTGTATCTGGTGAAGATGCCCCTGATACAGACCTATGCCACAAAACATTGTGCAGATACAATTCAGTGCAAAATCTCAAGTCTCTTGCTAAAAGACCCTCACTTCTTCAAAAGTAAAGATAAATTTGTCTCAGTGTCCCTGCACCACATTTCACCTTTTATGACAAGAAAGTAAGTTATGCATCTAAAAATATGAATTAGTACTTAAAGAGTGTTACCTTGAGTTTTCTTCCATAAACGTCCTGCCACTCCAATCCTTTGAACCATCTATGCCTCTTAACATCCTCCGCTCCATTCTGAAATATAAAATAGTGTCACACAATTTGATCTAAATATGCTCAGTAGATTACAGGTGCAGCTGGTGGCTACTTTTACAGTCTAGATGCAGCTAATGGATATGTTCTATCACTCTGAAACTTCAGTAAATCTCATCATTAGATCAATGGAATACATACTTCAAGTACCAGAGTAAACACTTTTTTACTGCCTGGCATTGTATATTTGATTGCTTCACACACACACACACATGCACCATGAAAGTGTAGCATTTGTAATGATGAGCATGAATTCTTATGCAGCACACAGTGCATGATAAGTGTTCATAATGGATAGGTTCAGTCACCCTATACTTGAATGTTTCACCTCTGAATTACATAGAGTGCAATAAAAATATAGGTATAGTCTTAATAAAATGTTATAATGAAAATTTAACTCACACTTTATGTGAAGCCAAATTTGAAGTACAGATAAGTGTAATATAAAAAGGAGGACATATGCTTTGAATTTCAAAGCTCAGTGAGGTCTAGTATCCCTGTGTGAAACATTCTTTCATGCAATAAATATTTAAAAAATGACAAGAAAAAATTTGTGACTCTGGCCCTGTGTTATATGTAGCATGATCAGCGCACTTGTGTGTGTGAAATAATAAACACTGGAAACAGTACGGTGTTTAAAATAGCAAAGAACAAATCTGAAGAAACTGTACTTTACAACAGATCATGACTGTCCACTATGTTCAGAGAAAGGATTAAAATCTTACAGCTCAACTACAATATTTGAAAACACTGTCTTAACTTATGTCAGAATTAAGATTACCATTTTTATAATATTCTTGTACTTAAGAGCTAGTTTCACAAAAGTTTGTGTTTGCAAAGGATTGGAGACCTTGGAGAAAATGTTGTGGTCATTGCACTGCACTCACGGAGGTCCAAGACACCAAAGCATTCTCATTATTTGAGAGATAACACTTACTGCCAAACAGATATTTTTATTTTAACATTAAGGGGAGTAAGGAAAGAAAAAGTTGATGAATGATGACAGGGTGGAAAAATATCATGTCATATCATATCATATCATATCATATCACACCACATCATATCATACCATATCACATCATATCACACCACACCATATCATATCATATCACATCATATATAATATAATATAATATAATATAATATAATATAATATAATATAATATAATATAATATAATATAATATAATATAATATAATATATCATATCATATATCATGTCATATCGTATCGTATCGTATCGTATCGTATCGTATCACATCATATATCATATCATATCATCATATCATAAATCATATCATTTATTTTCCTTCTGCAGATCCGTACAGGATTACATAATTCACATGGATATGGAAATCGTCATATTTGTTGGGATTAAGGGGCGACATCAACACAAGTGTGTACAACAATCACATGGTTATTTATTATGATAAATATAATAAGAAAGGACAATATGGATTGTTTAGTGTAATAAAATATAATAAGTATAAAAATAAAAATTATGGCAAAATAAAAATAACGATATTGCGGTAAGTTAGAAGCAATTAGAGGTACTGTTTAGGTAGGAAATTATTCTTCATTACAGATAGTGGTTGGATATATACAAACATATTTATAATACAGACTTGTAATTAAAGAGAAGGAACGTGTGTCCCAAAGCCCCCAGGTGTCAGTTCAGATCGTATGTTAAAAAAGATAAGAAAAACATGCAGAAAAAAAGGTAGGAATTAGATAAGAGAATGTTTGGGACAGAGGAAGGCAATGTGGGGCAAGGGAAGAATTGTTGTATCTAACAAACCAAACCTGAGCTTGAACTGCAAGCTAAAACCAAATAATAGTATATGTTATGTAACAAATAAAGGGCATTTCTGATGAATTTTTCAGCATTCAGTATAAAAGAAATAAGGAAAAATGCTTCAACTACACAGGCCACTGGGTTTACCATGCCATTCCATTGTAAAGTTCTAATAACATCATTCCATAACAATACACTTCTACATGAAACTGTATAGGGTATGATAAACATGTTGTAAAACTGATGTCTGACCTTAACATACCTTCATATTTCCCAGTCTTTTTGTTCTGTCTTGGACTAGTAACTTTTTTATGAGATCCTTGGCTACTGGATCCAGATGTCGTGGCCATTCAATCTTTCCTGCTAAAATCTTTTCATAGATTCCAAATGGATTATCATCAAAGAATGGAGGGTATCCAGCCAACATTTCGTATATTAGAACACCTAGAAGTATATAATTATTTCATCATATCAGTCTTATTCATCTCAAATATCTCTCACTGGCAAGTCTTCATGAAACACGTCTTTCATGTACTTTTTATTTACTAGTTTGATGGTTGCAAATCCCTTGTGCTTTTGACATCAACAAATAAGCAACTGAACTTCCAGTCTAACACAACTGTGTTTAAATTGCTTATAATTAGTCACAAGCAATATATAATTAATTATATTAATTATATATTGTCCTTATAAGCAATTTAAACACAAATACAAAGACAAACTTTGCTAAGATTTCTGTGTTTGTAGAACTGATGGCCTAGTCACATGTTTCAGTCCCTCTGTGGACCATCATCAGGCTACAGTATATTGCATAGTGTAATTCCATTTTTTAAAAGTTTTATACAATAGACTGATGATGGTCCAAATAGGGACTGAAACATGTAGCGAAGCCAAAATAAATGTACAGTTGTATTAGATTCAAAATCTAAATGCTTTTTTGTTTATTACTTATACTGGATATTGATACAGCATTGTTAAATGACAGACGCAATACTTACCTAAAGCCCACCAATCAACAGCCTTGTTGTGACCTTTCGACTGGATTATTTCTGGTGCTAGATATTCCGGAGTTCCACATAGTGTCCATGTCCTTAAAATGTATATTTGAAACAATTATACATTGTTCTTTTTGGCGTCGGAATTATTTTTTTAATTTTAGCACACCCTGTATATAAAATGTGAATAATACAGGAACCAAACAAGTTAGAATTATAAAACAAACTACATTTTGAAGAGAAAAAAACGGAGAGTATATACCATGTTAAAAATATTCAGTACCTATACTTGTTGAATAAATATATAAAATGCAACTTTAGTGGTTAGTGGTGCGGTACGACCACTATAGTTGATATTAGGCGTCAAAAGGTTAAACACTACTGCAAAGACGAACTTTGCTAAGATTTCTATGCTTGCGGACTTCCAGTATATGGCACTGGATATAACGAGAACTTTACAGAATGGGTGATTCTGTCCTACCAGGTATCTGTTGTCCTTGTAGATTGAAGAATTGCTTTAATGATAATTAAATGGTTACATATGTAACATAGTAATTTTGAAATGAAGCCCTGTATAAAAAAACTATTACTTGTAAGAAAGAGGCAGTTGAATGAGAATCATATGTAAATCTAGAATCCTTATGTAAAATTAACACTTTTAAATTAATTTCAAAATGAAATTTTGCAGTGCACAACTATTACAGGTTATGCACGGGATGGTAAATGAGCCAAATTAAACAAGTTAGATTTTTCCTTTTAATTTCTTGTTTACAGGAAAGCAGTAAAACAAATAGTGAATCTCATGCATAGGCCTACATGTGGTCATGTCACTAATTTTTCCAACATTTCCTAATAATACCCTAATTCAAGGGTGCAAAAACCACTGGTACCTAAATGCCCATGTGACCAAATTTTGTACAATGGCACCTAGTACTTTCAGCATAATTCTTGCAGTTTCTACCTTACATACAAAAATATGTTTCTGTTCACTTCCACTAACCAGAAAACACCAGATAACAGTGACATTCACTGATCACTTCAGAAATCTGCATCCTTTGCATGGAGCATGCTTCATGTACCCGTTCTGGTGCATAAGATTTAGAGGCAGCCATTAGATTTTCAGAAAATTTGTTAACCTTTGTTCTACTTGGTAGCTGCTAATTTGGCTTACTTTTGTAATCAACTTTAGCTTCCTCTCACAAACAATCTGCTCCAAAAATAATCAAGACTTGTGCAGCTAACTGTAGTGTGAATGCCAATTTTCCTCAGTATATTCCATAACCAACACATTCATATCACTCATGCATTTGGCCACTTACACAATCTGTATTTAATGCAGAAAAAAGGGATTAGTGGGTTGAACATTTATTTACCTGTCTGTGAGTTTCTTGGCAAAACCAAAATCTGTTATCTTCAAGTGACCATCCTTGTCCAGCAGAAGATTTTCTGGTTTCAGATCTCTGTACACAACTGACTGTGAATGCAAGTACTCTAGGGCAAGTACTATTTCTGCTGTGTAGAAATTGGCTGTAAAAATAAAAGCCTACATTTAAGAAAATATGCTTAAATTGTAAGAATGTTGTGAACATGGAAATGATTTGTTTATTTATTCTATTTTATTGATGGTTCATTCAATAACATTGTCAGTAACTCTGTCTGTTTAGAAACATGTGGTAGAATATTGAATAACAATTAACTGTAAAGGAAGCAGAAGGAACCAGTTGTGGTTTAATACCAGGTACTATCCTGGAATTTACTCAAAGAAATTGAGTAAATTGTTTTCCTTTGAGCCAACTTGCTCAGTTCATGGGCATGGCAAAAATTCAAGCTGATGGATCTGTTGTATTGAGAAAGATGGCATCATCTTGTACCATAGACATTCATCAAATATTTAAGTATGCTCACATTCTCATAGTGTGTGTGGAAGGATGCAAGGACATGATGTTAATGCGGGTCAACAGCTGCTTTCAAAATCTTTATTATTATTATCATCCCCTTCCTCCTCCTCATCCTCCTTCTCCTTCTCCTTCTCCTTCTCCTTCTCCTTCTCCTTCTCCTTCTCCTTCTCCTCCTCCTTCCCCTTCTCCTCCTCCTCCTTCTCCTCCTCCTCCTCCTCCTCCTCCTTCTTCTTCTTCTTCTTCTTCTTCTTCTTCTTCTTCTTCTTCTTCTCCTTCTTGTTTAGCACAACAGCCATTTATTTTTGTCTTTGGCTTCTATACGACAGATGCCCATTTGATTCTGTCCAAAAGCTCTTGTTCACTATCTTTTTACACCCATTTTCCTCAAGTCAAATTTAAAAACATCCTCCATCTTAATCAAATTCTTCCTCTTTTTGGTCCCCCCCTCCTGGTCTACCTTCCTTTAATGTCTGTACTGCTCTCTTATGGTCTGTTCTTTACAACATGCTCAAGCCATTTGACTCTTGAATTACAGTTACAATATCTGGAGTTTTAAATGTATTATAAATGTCGTGACTCATGCTTATACTCTAATAACCATTTCCATATGCTGGCAATCTCAATTCTCCATTTTCTGCTACTCAAGAAATGGTTCTGACTGCCTCATTACCCTCTTTTCTGTACAACGTACGAATTGGTACGAATTAATTTTGTGGTAAGTCAACACAACATGAGACTCAGTAAGAACAAGGCTACATGTTTCGACTAAAAGTGATTAGCCATCTTCAGGCCCAAATACAAGAATATAAATGGGGTACAGTGTACAACTCTACTTCAGGTTTGAGACATCATTCCTTACAAGCTACATCATACACACAATTTAAAAGATATAAAACGCCTGAAATGTATAATTTGACATTTATAAAGCACTGAAAATATTCAACAGAATAGTATGACGCTATGGGGATACGCCATCTTAAAGTAACCAGTGCTAATGAAACTTGCTTCCGTCAATTCAAGAACCTAAAGAAGGAAACTTTACAACTGTTATGCAAATATTTATTTTACCTACATTATACGATTTTATTTAATTTTTTGGCGTTCTACAAACTTAAAACTACACATTTTAGGCATAATATATATTTTACACTATATTTATATTTTAGCTTGAAAAGGTTGAGATCTCAAAACTGAAATATAACTGTAAAATACACCACCTTCTGAATTCTTGTAATTAGGCCTGACGATGGCCAATCATTGTTGGCCGAAACATGTAGCCATATTCTTACTAAATATCATATTCCATTGACTGATCGCAACATTAATTATTATTTAATATAGCAACGGGAATGTGCCACTATAATGTTTGAATTGATCGTATGATCATATCAGTAGTGATCTTACCAGTGCTAGTGCAGAACCTCCCGGCATTCCGCAGGTACGAAAACAGCTCACCACCACACACGTAATCAAGCAGCATGTACAAACAAGATGAGTCCCGGTAGTGCCATCGCCTTGAAAACAAAAGCAATATTGTCGTCTTTATGTGTGTCATTTTTCAAATCTGACGATCATAGCACACTCATAACACGAGGCCTGAGGCACTCACTGCCTCAGTTATGAAGATTCAAATATCTTTAGATATGACACCGTGTCGTTTGGTAAGCAGCTGCTGGAATTTCAGAGGAGATTGCTATCCCCATCTTCTGGATAGTCCACGGTAAGTTAGCTGGGGCAAAAATGAGATAAGGCTCTAACGTATGTAATACACCACATTCTATGTCACAGTTGAATTTTTTTGGGTCACTTCAACCCTGAAGAAAGAAGCGACAAACTCCTCTGAAACATCGGTGGATATTTACCATGTGACATGGCTTTTTAGGTGAGTCATACCGTTCTGTTTTCAGTAACCTACAAAATGTATATGTGGGCCCGGTAGCTCAGTCGGTATAGCGACTGACTACGGGCTGGACGGTCCGGGATCGAATCCCGGTGGGGACGAGATTTTCTGCCCGTCCAGACCGACCCTGGGGCCCACCCAGCCTCCTGTAAAATGGGTACCGGGTCTTTCCAGGGGGTAAAGTGCAGCCGGGGCGTGCTGCTGACCACTCACCCCCTTGTAGTGTCGTCGTCATGGAAGAGTAGAGCTATACCTCTACCCAACCTCTGGGCCACACCGGGCCTGTAACGGGATCACTTTACCTTTACAAAATGTATATATCTTCTTCAGTCTAACACAATTTTTATTTATAAAACCATCTTCAGGCTGTTATTACAAAAAGTGTTTTGATATACAACTATCAATGTCTATTAAAATAGGAGATTTCGTTTACATTAAACTATGAGATAAAAAAACAGGATATAAAATGACATGGAGTCGAAACCTACCAGATTGGATTCTGAAGCCTTCATAACAAGGTCTAAAAGAAAATACACGCTGTACGACGTTAGTTTTAGTTAAAACAACACTAATAGTGATAACATGTAATGATTTCTCCCTTTTTTGTAGCGTGTAAACGTTCAATACAGATACTGTACATGTTATTACATACGGACATAGTTCCCATTCCAGTAGACTAATTAACCCATATCGTATGGACATTTAAACCACATTCGTGTCTGAACTCAAAGGAACACAACGTCCTTATTTCAAATTTGAAACTTTTGGCATTAAATTTAACAGGACGGTAACAATTTAGTGACAACTGTTAGCAAAATAATTTTTCTTGCCTTTCTCATTACAACTAAATATGGAATACTTCTTTAAATACTCGCTGGACGGTTCGGGGATCGAATCCCGGTGAGGGCGAGATTTTCCGCACGCATCCAGGCCGGCCCTGGGGCCCACCCAGCCTCCTATACAATGGTTACCGGGTCTTTCTCGGGGATAAAGTGGCCGGGGCGTGGTCTGGACCACCCACCCCATCTAGCACTGAGTTTAAAGAAAGAGTGCAGCTAAACCTCTGCTCCATCTGTGGGCCTTCGTGGCCTGTTAAAGGTGAACTTTACCTTTACCTTTACCTTTTGTTCAAATGCAAGACATTCCCACCAGACCTTGATCGCCTTCCGTAGTACAGAGGCATATTTCGCTTCTCATTTCTTGTAAGAATTGTTTGGATCTTACAAGAGTTGATATGTTTGTAAATATATTTTGATTTTTTTTGATTGTTAGAAAGATTTTCTCATAAGAGCACCTTCCACCACCAAACAATAGCAACCAGACATACATATTAAGCTCTGGCACAATGAGGAGCACAATTAAGTGATTGCTGAATTTTCCGGATGCCACGCTGCTGACTTTGCAAGCTATGTCTGTCATTTCAAAGCAGAAGTGTTTGCTTTTTTGTTTACTAAGCAAACGCCAAAATGGCCCATGTTACAATAAAACCACTCCCATTCAGTCTCAAAAGTAAATATCAAAATGTAACCCTATGTCGAGGTGAAGGCAATCCCAAATTTCAAAGAAATGTGTCCGGTCAAAATCGAAAATAAAACAAATTTCAAATTATATATTCAAATCTTGCGAAACAAATTAGCCTATTATGTACATTTTATGAACGCAATTGTTCTAACAGTTTGTGCCCGTATAACACCTTGCAGTGACAGCCGTCTGAACGGTGGACGGACCGTTGCTTCAATCTAAGTCTACATTAAAGTGACTTGACACTGGCCCTATGTAAAAGTTGGAACAACATAAATGAAGGTCCCTTACTTAAAACGGTTAAATTGAGAAAGAGCAAGAGAGACTGATATGTATCAGAAGCCCGTGACCTAGTCAGTATACTGATTGAGAACCCCCAGAAAGAGCAAGAGAGACTGATATGTATCAGAAGCCCGTGACCTAGTCAGTAT